>Ga0208162_1000882_pt1 | contig 16294 bp, 16 predicted proteins | sample CB_VirMetaG_4_FD_184539 | JGI IMG/M metagenome (GOLD analysis project Ga0208162, IMG submission 184539) | Freshwater to marine saline gradient viral communities from Chesapeake Bay - CB_1508_1M Viral MetaG (SPAdes) (version 4) | ecosystem: Environmental > Aquatic > Marine > Coastal | place: USA... | reverse complement strand
GAGTAATCCCTTTCAATAATCATCTCTAAATAGTGTATAGCTTTTCTCACGTCCTCTTCCTTTCCCTTCGATTGATGTCTACAGATATATTTTATAGCGTTGCCTTCTGCAAATAGCAACTTGTTTTCGTTAATAAACTCTGCAGGTTGAATTTTCATGGAACGGTAGTGTTTCCCACCGATTTGCTTATCTAAAGAATCATATTCTGCTTTCTTAAATATTTCTTTATTTGTCATTTTTTTTCTCCTCGTAATCTTTATATTCTTTTATTAATTTTTCAGATGGATGCCAAACATCAACAGCTGTATGACAATTTGGACAAGATAAATTACTTACAATATCATAGTCCTCATTATCTTCAGTGTCGTGATCTCCACCCCAAATTAATTCTTTGTTACAGTGCCAACAGTTCATTTTTTTCCTCCTTCAATAACTTGAAGTTCAAGAGGAGGTCTCCAACCATCTAATACATCTTGAACATAGGCTTTATAAGATAAAAATTCTCCTTCTGTCATTCTTGATTTTGATTCAGTAATTATATCCATGGTCAATAAACAAGGAATTTGAGTTTTGTCTACTGCAAATAAAGAAAAGTATTTTTCCATTATTTTTACTTGTGCCTCATATTTATCTAGAAAAAAATTACGACAATCCATAAATGCATTTTGTATTATTTCTCTTTCCTCTTTAGTATTTTTTTTATGTTGTTTTGGTATTTTCATAATATATAAGCCCGATCAAAGTTTTTTGGATCCAAAACATGCAATTCACGCTTCGCTCTCGTCGCTCCAGTATAAAATAATCTATGTAATTCATCTGGGTCGTGACTAAACGTTTCTAGTGCTGCATTAGTTAAGTCCTGCATAAGCAAAACTTTATCGGCTTCTCCTCCTTTCGCTCCGTGTATAGTTGACATTGTTATACGAGGATTTTTATTTATTTGCTCTCCATTCGCCCTCATATTACGAATATAGTTTTCAGTCATAGGATCTAATCCTTCAAATGCTTCGTACCAAACATTGTCAGTTATTAATCCATGTTGTTCTTTACATTCTTTTATTGTGTACTTGGAATCTGCATGAAACAATTTACCTTTTCTAAAACCATCTAATACATTTGATCCTAGGTATTCGTATATGTTTTTTATTTCTAATGTGTTGAGCATGCCACCTTTACGCCATGCTTCCCAGTTATTAAGTGCTAGTAATAGTTTAAGTGGTATAGAGTTCATACCTTTGTATTGATAATACCACCCACGAATCTGGCACAACTCTTTAACATCATCTAAAAAATAATTTGCTGATGATAATACCAACCAATTACCCTCTGACATATCTACTTGTGTGACGTCTGAATATCTTTTTAGTATACCTTCAGCTGCTCTAGGTTTGTATGATTTGTCAAATCTATTTTGTACTTTACTTATAATATTTTGTGATAGCTCATGTATAGGACCACCTGGTATTCTATAAGATTGATCAAGAGTCTTGATGTCATCTACTTCTTCTTTAAGTGCTATGAAGTGATCTACATCTGCACCAGCCCACTTGAATATAGCCTGATCATCATCACCTGCTATGTATGTTTTCTCTGCTCTAGACCAGATTTTTCTTACCATGTCCCATTGTAAAAGAGACAAGTCTTGCGCTTCATCTATAAATAAAACTTCAAACTTATTTATAGAATCTTTTAAAATAAAATCCTCAAGTAAATCCGTAAAGTCTCTCAAACCTTTTTCTTTTTTAAATTTATTTAACTCTTCAGCTAATAGATACAATGTATTTCGCTCTATGTCTAACATGTTTTGTCTAGAGTCATAATACTCAAGTAAATCCATACGTTTTACACGTGCTGTATTTATAATTGTAAGATACTCATTGTCTGAATTAAATGTACCATCTTCGCTAGAATACTTTGCAGTCTTAATAGGTATGCCACATTTTTGTCCAAATTCTTTATAGTCTTCTGTCTTCATCATTTTTTCTTTGGTCATACCCAATTGATTAAATGCGTATGAATGTAAAGTTCTAAAAAATGGTAGATCGTTTTCTTTATCTAAACCAAATTTATCTGCAGCTCTGTCTGCTGCTTCTGTTGCTGCCTTTTTTGTAAATGAAAAGTAACCTATCTGTTTAGGTCTTATCCCATTTTGTATAAAGTCGTCGACTAATTTTAACAACGTTGTTGTTTTTCCGGTCCCTGGTGGACCTAGTATTATTGTCTTCATACTTTTTCAGTTTCCTTTCTGCTATCTTCAGCTGTACTTGTGTAAGTTCTAACTCTTCTGTTAGTTCTTGTATTATTAATCTAAATCTTAAATGCCAATTCTTACCTATATCTTTTGAAAATTTCATTAAAATACTTCTTCCTGATATTTGACTGGTGATACACTTGCATCAATTTTTTTCATTGTTTTAATTTTAATTACTCTTGGTTGTTGAGTCTTTACTCTTAATCTTGTTTCTTCTACAAAAATATCTTCTAGTCTTTTAATTAAGTTACCTGTTTTAATTTTATCCATGTCCCAGTTATTCTTTTTTAAGAATGCATAAAAGTCTTCCATTCTAAAATATGTAAAGCCATCTTCTGTGTATGGTAGTTTATTAAAGATATCGTCTTTAGTTCTTGCTGATTGTCTATTGGTTGTCCAATCTTGCAAGAGTCCTGTTAGTTCATTAATAGGATCTAAAGATTCCAATGGTTCTACTTCTTGTAAGTTAGACATCATTGGTTTTAAAAAATGTTGTTTCCAATCTTTTGGTTTTGGTACAGGTACAATTTTATTTGCTTGATCTAAACATGCTAGTGCAAACATACCTGGATTATAAAGTTGTTCTGATTTTAATTCTATTCTAGTTTTATCTACATTTAAAAACCATTGCGGAGGATTAGAAGTATACTTTGTTAAACTTCCAAGGACTGGCATTTCTTCTTCACCAAATCCAACACCAAATCTTTTTGTTCTACATAACCCTGATTGACATACAGAATTAATTGGAGCATCCTTGCATCTATATTTGTCATAACCTTTTCTATTAACAGATTTAATTAACTGTTGTACTTCGTTATTACTCAAAGGTGGGTCCATATACTTTAAGTTTGCTTCTACTATTTTATCTTCCCATGTATCTGGTTCTGATTGTTTATAAAATACTGCTATGTTAAACAAAGCATTATTTCTGGACCCTTGTCCAAATCCTGTTGCTGCTAGTTTATTTAAACATGGCGGTCCCAAGGGGAAGGCCTCTGTTCGTTTCTTTTCTGCAACTCGAATTCCTTCAACATCTCCTCTGGTGCAACTAAACTTATCATACGCAGTATAAAACTGCTCAAGTGTAAGAGCATTACCGTTATCATCAATCGCATATCGTAGTCCTTTCGTATCATTGTAGTAGGGTAAATTTAAAAAGTTACCTGTGTCCCCACGTTCCACAAGTATCTCTGTTTGTTTTGGAAATATTTCTGATCCTTCATACCCAAGTATGATAGACATTTCTTTTAATTTTGATTGCATCAAAGATGCAGGAATGTTTTCTTTTGTAAATAAAAATACGTGAGCTCCGCCTGATTTACTACGGCAGACTATGAGAGGTAGTTTAAGATCCCGAATACTTTTAATGAAGCTAGTATGATCAAAGTTATATTCGTCAATATCAATACACCCCCACCTACAATCATTGTTTTCCGTAATAGGGATGATGCCCAAGGCTGGGCCTTTTCCTTCGAGGTGATTTGTCCAGAGTTCATCGGTGACGTCTTGACGAACAATAAAAGCTTTGCCTTGTTGCTTTCCGTTGCTGCCTCGCTCACCGGGTTGATATTGTCCATAAGCGATTTCTAATCCTGAAAATATTGTTTTAAATTTATGCATTATCATTTTTTCTTTCTTTGTAAAGGGCGAAGTTGCCTTCGCCCCATATTTCCTCTAGTACGGAGTACTATCAGAAGATGTCTCTTCCACATCTGCTTTTGTTTGCACGCTTCCTTTAGATACATTACCGGCAAAATCCTTTGCATTTAAATACAAAGTCTTGTCGTTCTGTCCCATAATTCTGTCTTGCGTAACCACCCATCCATACCAAGAACCTTTATCGTTCTTTTGTAGCGTAGATGCTAGGTTATACACAACTCCATGCATAGGTGGGATAGCAAATCCACCTTTTCCATCAGGTATTTGTATGGTTTTCATCATAGAATTCCATTTTTTACTGACATTTAATTGAGTTGATTTCATTGTAATCAAAGCAGGAGTATAACCACCTGTTTTTGTCTCAATCATTACATAGTAAGATGCTGTCTCTTCAAGATAATTACCATTTGGTAATCTAATCTTTGAGCCATCTCTCTTACCTGTTGCAATTACCGGGCTGTTCGGTAGGTGAACTGCGACTGGAGCACCTGGTCCGTCCCCTCTATCCGACCACTCTGGGTAATCTTTTTTGTAGTAACAAGGAATTACCTTGATACCTTTTTTACCATCGTATAGTTCGCTGGTAACAGTATTATAGATCATGCCAGGTTTGGCACCTTCTATATACTTTGCATCACCATCAGTTACCTGTGGTGAAAGCTGTCCCAAGATTCTGACAAACGGTAACGCCATATCTTCTTGCGTCATGTTTTCAAAACCTTTAGCTGCATCCTCACCAAACAAGGCAAGTGATCCAGTATCTTTTTTCATTACTTCATTACTCATTATTGTTTCTCCATTATTTCCGGGTTATTTTAGTTTTATCTTTAATCCATGTATTAAAGATATCAGAAGGCATGTCGAGCCCGGACTCAACACGCTCCTGAAATAGAGCTGTCAATGTATTCCAAGCCGCATCAGATTTCTGTTGCGGATCAAATCCATTTTCAGCTGCAAGGTTCAACAACTGTTTCGCCTTGTCATCTTCTCCCTTTCCAAATGTTACAAAGATATTGTTTTTAATAATATCTCCTAACCCCTGGTCACGAAGCCATTTATAGGCTTGCTCTCTCTTCGTTTCATCTTTTGGAAGAGTGCACCTAAATTCTTTTTTAACAGATACATTAGAACCATCAGATAATTTAATTGCTGACAATCCCTGCTCTGCTAATAATTCTGGTATAATACGAGAACTGATCTCGTCTATTTCTTCTTTTTTATTTTTGACTTGTTCTTCTAAATTTACAAGTTCATCTTCTTTTTGTTTTAACCTTACACATTCTTGTGCAATAGTTGTTACCTCTACATTGTCTAAAAGATCTTTAGAATCTTTTAACATTTCATCTTGTATATTAAAGGACCCACTACCTGTGAATACTTTTACTTTTTCGTCACTCATTATATTATCCTTTCTGATAGAGATCGAAATTTATTGGATAGTATTTAGCCTCTCGTCGATCCCATTTCAAGAGATTAAATTTACCACTTGTATAATCACTTACAATCGCACAAGAAATACCTATTACTGCAGGATCTCCTGTTAAAAGAACATAATCTTGTTGTCTTACATCTTTTAAATTCTTTTGCATTTTAAATACAAATGGACTTGATGAGAATATTATCTGTGAATCTGGACCAAAGTTAGGCAAACATATTACAAGATAACCGAAATCAGAAGCACCTAAAATATTTATATTTGCAGGTGGATGTTGTAATACATAAACAAAATTTTCTTTAGGATTCTCTTGTTTAAAAGATAAAAAATCCGCTAAAGATTTTGGCTTGTACAATTCAAAAATTTTATTCTTCATTCTATAATTCTCTTGACAGTTTATATAATAGTATTTATATAATTGTCAACTAGAAAGAAGAAAAAAATGATTAATTATAAATTTAAGACTAAACCTTACGACCATCAGTTGAAGGCATTAGATAAGTCGTGGGATAAAAAACAATATGGCTATTTTATGGAGATGGGTACAGGCAAATCTAAAGTGCTTGTTGATAATATGGCTATGCTATACGATAAAGGTAAAATAAATGGGGCGTTAATTATAGCACCTAAAGGTGTTTATAACAATTGGTTTGCTCAAGAAATACCAATACATTTATCTAGTCACATAAAACCAAAAATGGTACTCTGGACTGCTTCAACATCAAAAGCAAAGGATAAAGAGTATCAATCATTATTCGAAACTGGCTATGACCTTCACATCCTAATTATGAATGTTGAGGCTTTGAGCACAGACAAAGGTAGATTGTTTGCTGGTAAATTTTTACGTGCACACAGAGCTTTGATGGCTATTGATGAATCTACTACTATCAAAACTCCTACAGCTAAAAGAACTAAAGCTATTGTAGCTCTAGGTAAAGAGGCTTACTACAAAAGAATACTTACAGGTTCTCCTGTAACTAAATCTCCATTAGATTTATTTAGTCAATGTGCTTTTTTAGATGAAGAATTATTAGAATCAGGTTCTTATTACTCTTTTAAAAATAGATACGCTGTTATGAAGACTCATAATTTTGGTGGTCGTAGAGTACAATTAGTACATAGTTATCAAAGATTAGATGAACTAGCTGACATATTAAAAGGTTTTTCTTACAGAGTATTAAAAGAAGATTGCCTAGATTTACCAGATAAAGTGTATATCAAAAGAGAAGTAGAGTTAAGTAAAGAACAAAAAGAAGCTTACTCTACTATGAAATCCGCGGCCCTCGCTTCTTTAAAAGGCAAGATGGCTACGGCTCCACACGTTTTAACGCAAATGATGCGTTTACATCAAATAACTTGTGGACATTTAAAAAATGATGATGGCACAACTACTGATCTTAAAAATGGTAGAATAGATGAATTGATAGATTTACTTGATGAAGTAGAAGGCAAAGTTATTATTTGGGCTAACTACGTTTACGACATAGAAGGTTTAGTAAAAGCTATTAGTAAAGAGTATGGAGAAGAAACTGTTGTACAATATTATGGTAAAACTTCATCTGATGATAGAGCAAAAGCTATTAAATCTTTTCAAGACCCTAAATCAAAAGTAAAATATTTTATAGGTAATCCACAAACAGCAGGTTATGGTATTACATTAACTGAAGCAGGTACCGTTGTGTATTTTTCTAATGGATATGATTTAGAAAAAAGGCTACAGTCAGAAGACAGAGCACACAGAATAGGTCAAAAGAAGTCGGTAACATACGTCGACTTTATAGCACCAAAAACTGTAGATGAAAAGATTGTAAAAGCGTTAAGAAATAAAATAGATATCGCTAGTCAAGTTATGGGAGAGGAATTAAAAGAATGGATCTAATAATTATGAATGATAATTTATATCAACTGATACCTGTCACAAAAGAAATTATGGAAGGTATAGTTATAACTGCTGAAATAGATTGTTTTGCCTTGTGTGATATTTTAAGACTTAAGCTATCTGGTTATGTTGATAGTTTAAACTTACATATTATGAATGATGGCTCTGGTAGCTTTATGGGTTGTATGTGTAGATAGGATTTTCTAGGACAAAAGTATTTTTTGTTAAAAATTATAAATCAACTAATCCCGTTTCGCGATTCAAAAACTTGTATTCTATTTTTGTAGTAGCAAAGTCTTCTTTTATTTTATTACAGATTTTCTCTACATCAAACTCACCACAACTATAAACATCAAACTGCATTAGTGCAGGGTTTGGTTCATCCCAAATATGCATTGTAATGTGTGAAGTCTCAATGATTGCAACACCTGTGATACCTCTGTTGCCAGGCATTTTACAATACTTAACATATGGTCCCATAAATATTTTCATATCTATAGAATCAACAAATTCTTTCATCCACTCTGTAAGTTGTTCTTCATCCATTGGTGGACGAGATGCTTCTGCTCGGATGATTAAATGTTTATGTACTAATAAACTATTTTTCATCCTGGCTCTTTACACTAATTCTTTAGCACTTCCAAGTATAGGTTTGTATTTTGTTTTACCCTCTGATCTGTATGCATGTAAAAAACTAGCTCTTGGTTGATCCGGTATCCAGCTACAGTGGATCCAGCCCGAGTTGGGTTCGCCAGGAGTGTAGTATTCGAGGATCAATTGATCTGGTGTAAGGTTATTTTTAATCCAATCAAAAAGTTCAGCATTATCTACGCCAATACATTCGAAGTCTGCGGCTTCAGCTTTGGCATGCTGTGAATTTGCAGAGCTACCGATCGCCATACATAAATCCACGCTCCGGTATCCGCTAGTCACCTTAACTCTGCCAAAGTGATCACGCACCGGCTGTAAAATATTTTCACATAAACCTTTTAATTTTTCTATTTGATCTGCGTTAGGGTTATTATCTATACCTTTACGTACAGCTGTATCTGATTTGATTAATTCTTGAAGACTAAAATTACGCGAAAGCTGCATTAGTTTATCAGCCTCTCTATTGCGAAGAGTGCAGCAGTTCCCGCAGCTGCCAAGAGAACCCAATAGACCTTGTCTATCTTACCGCCCAATTTCTCGACGTCTTCGTGTACATGTTTTAAATTTTTCTTAAGACCTGAAATGTGTCCGTATAAAGATAAAATGTGCTCTCTTGTTGTTTTAGGTTCTATTGCCATTAGGCTAATCCCTTTTGTTTTAATCTTATTGCTTGTTCTCCTGGGGATAATAAAGCAGTTTCTGTTGATGTCAATCCTGTTGCTTGGTTGACTGGAGCCTGTGCTGTTGTAATATTAACAGGTGCTGGCTGCGGCGGTAGTGGTGGTACCGGTAATTTAGCTAGATTTTTGTTTTGTGGTATTTCAATTGATGTTAATCCTTCAGTAAATCTAGGTACATCTGTTGAGATTTTATCAAACATAAATTCATCATCTAGTTTTTGTCTTTTTAATTTTCTTATAACTCTTTTTAAATCTGTTTTAGGATAGAAAGATTTTTTGTTTATTATTCTATTAGATCCTCTGTCTTTTTCTATTTTCTTTAACTCTTTTATTTTGTTTTCAAATCTATCTGAAGAAAAATTAATAGGATCAAATTTACCACTTAATATTCTTCTTATATCCCCTCTTGATATACTTCTTTCTTTCATTTCTTTTTTAATTTGATATTTACTTACACCAAATTTTTTAGCAGCTTCTAAAGCTCTATATATTCTTTGTTGTTCTCTAAATATATTTCTTTGTATTCTAATAAAATCTTCTACAACTGCATCACCATACATATCAAGATCATACAAGTCACTTGCTTGAAAAGCTTTTGTTCTAATTTTAGTGTAGTCACTAATTAAAAAATCAATGTTTCTATTTATGTCTACATCATATGGTTTAACACCTGTAAACAAACCTGTTAGTACATCTTGTTCATCATATACTCTACCTTTGTAAGGTACACCAGTTATTGAAGAATACAATTGTCTCATTGTAGTTATTGCACCAGGTTCCAATGCTTTTACTAAATATTGAAATCTTTTATTATTTTTTGTTTCTTCACTATCTAATTCACTAAATATTCTTTTACCATTTTTAGTATAACCTCTTCGTATATCACGCAAAGCTTCTAGACCAATAGGTGTTGAGATAAATGGATCTAATAATTCTCTCATTGGACCATCTTCACCGTATAATAAATCAGCTATAAAATTATTAGTGTTTTGTTTTGTAAGTTTTTTATTTTGAATAGCATTGTTTAACGCTACCCATGGTCTTCTTACATAATCGTAAGGAAGAATAGTAGATAAATCTACCATTTTAAATTTACCTTTAACGGCTTTAGTTATAGCAATCAGTTGTGAATTTCTTTGATATCCTGGTGCTAAATATCTTTTGTAATCATCCATAACGTCTTGTGTTATTCCTGTAAGTGCGCCATATGTTTTCATAATAGCTAAACCTTTTGCACCTTGTGTAGTAAACATTCCAATCAAACCTCTATATCCCATTTCTCTTAAAATAGGATCACCAGATAAAATTTCTTTAGTAGATATATTCATTACATTAAACGTACCTCTTAAAGTTTCTGCAGGAAAAGCTACAAAGTTACCAAGAGGTAAGTTTCTAACACCTTTGATTAGTGCTGGCACTTTACTGTATGTAGGCATAGTATTTCTAACATAATATGCAGAAGCTTCTTTGATAGCTTGGTCTAAAGTTTTTTTAGTACCATCATTATTTAACATATCTAATTCTCTACCAGCTACATCTCTAAACCATTTAACCATTCGGCTCATGTCTTTTTTAGCATAGTCTTTTAGAAAAGATTGATACCAATTATATCCGAACCATTTCCAAACGTGGTCACCACCTGCGTACAGTTTACCCATAAGCTCCACGATCCGCGCATCACCGGCCGCTTTTACCATACTATCAAACGATGTAATTTTTTTACCGGCTTGGGTTGCTTTTAATAAATCTCTTAATTCAGTTACAACTATGTTTTCATCTAGCGCACCGTATTTAATTCCTTCTTCTATATTTTCTAATAATTTCTGTTCGGCTTTACCTGATAAGGTTCCTGCATTAAATATATCATCTACCTGCATTTTAACTGCATTAGTTACAGAAGCTCGACCACCAATTAATCCTCTCATCAATGCAAAGTCAGCTGCTGTAATAAAGTTTCTAGACCCTGTTGCTGGTGAACCTACAGTTTTACCCCATTGTACCCCAGCTTTAAATTGAAGAAACGTAGCATAGCCAGGTATTTCTGCTAAAATATCTAGTGGTCCTCTGTTAGTTGTAAGTATTCTTGCTGTTTCAGCATCTGTAAACAAATCACTTAACGTACTTTTTAAACCATTTAATCCTTCTATTCTACCAATCTGTACAGCTCTAGTTCCTTTTGCTGCTTGTGCTGCAGCTTTAGTTGTAAATACTTGTCCTTCTTTTAACATAACTCTAGCTAAAGAATCATACATTTGTTTATTAGACACAGCTGTCATCATATTAGATGTAGTATACAAAACATTATTTCTTAAATTTCTTTCTTGTCCTAATAATTTTGTAATGACTGCGGGTAAATCTTCACCTTCTTTTAAAAAATTTTCTAAATTTAATTTTTCTCCTACTTGTCGTAATACTTGCATAGGATTTCTATTATCTACTTTACCCATTTGTAAAATTTGTTTTATGAGTATGCTAGAATAATCTTTAATGGCTTCGGATTTACTTACACCTTTACCTGCTGCAAGAACTGCTTCATCAATTAAATTTCTATCTTTTTTAATAACTTTTTCTGCAAACTTAACTGCGTTTTTAAATATAGGATCACTTGGAGGCATTGCGTAATTAGGATTATTTAAAAAAGAAAAAGATTTTTTAATATAACTTCTAGTTCCACTTTGTAATGCTTTAGCAAAAGTATTATCATCAGGTATAAATTTATTATAAGTTTTAGCTACACTATCGATTTCATTACTTAAAAGTTTAGTAGTACTTTGTAGTATCGGTGGTAAGCTTGATAGTTTTCTTTTCTTTTCTAATACTTCTAATACTTCATCTATATATTGATCCATCAAAGCTGGTGAAGTTTTGTTACTATTGTATGTAGTTTCAAAACCTTTAGCTAAACTATAAGATTTATTCTCTATACTTTTTAATAAGTCTTGAATTTTTTTAGCAGAGGCTCTAATATTTCTACTTGCAGAACCTTTAATAAATGCTCCTGCTTCAGTATTTTTACCTGCTGATCTAATTATAGAAAGAGCATTATCTATTCTTTTAAGACCTGATTTAATAGGATCAACATTATCAACAGTAAATCTTTTCCATTGACTGTAGTCAGGAAGTTGTTGAGTCCATTGTTTTGTTCTACCCATACCAGTTAAAACAAGTCTAGTTCCAAGCTGATTAAAAATAACATCTGCGTTAGCTCTAAAACCTTTTGCAATAGATGGTAATACTACTGGGTCCAATGCTGCAATTTTTGTAACTGCTGTTACTAAAGGATTAACTACTCTACCTGCTAAATCATAAGTTACACCAACACCATATCCAATACCTCTAACTCCTAAACCAAGTGCACTTCCTATTAAAGGAAATAGTCCACCAACTAATGCACCTTCTTTTCCAAACTTAACTTTGTTTGCAAATCTAGCAGCAGCAAGTTCTTTACCTGTCTTACCTTCTTCATTAGTTCTTTCAAAAAATATAGGATCTAATCTTTCTCTACCAGAAAATACAAAATCTGTAGCTGCTAAAGATAAAGCTCCTGTTCCTGATTTTTGTGCAAGGTTTGCACCTTTTTGTATAAATCTATTTTTATTAACAAGATTAGCATTACGCATACCAAAAGTTCTGCCAACAAAAGGTTTAAGTTTTCCTATGTTACCTATTATTTTACTTATTATACCAAGAGGCAAAGTAAATTGTGTACCAAGTTGTGTAATTTGACCAGCCAAAGTTTCTGGTTCACCTGTGTAATCTAAAAATTCATCTGTTAAGTCGTCTAGTTTTTTAGTAAAATTAGTGTCAAAAGTATAATCAATACCTGTTGTTAATAATTCTCCAACAGCTTTAACAGCTAAAGGTAAACCAGTTACAGCGCCTGATATAACATCACCAGCTGCATCTATTTCTGTTTTTGTATCTCTTTGTATAAAAGTTTTAGGATCAAAATATTTTTTAAAACCTTTTTGTTTAGGATCAACTTTACTTTCAAACAATAATCTTTCTTGATCGGTTACTTCATCAAGTTTACCGTCTGCTATTTTTTTATTATATATAGCTTTTTGAACTAAAAGATTTTTACCTAGTGAAGGATCTAAAAGTAATAGAGAAAAAGGATTGATAACTTTAGTTTTAGGTTGTGATCTAGGTTCGTTTAGATTACCTTTTGTATTAAAAAACTTAACTGCATCTAAAACTTCATTCTCTGTAAGTTCTGAATCAGACTTTTTATATTTGTACGGTAGATTGTCGGCCATTACGCCCCCGATTGTTGTGGCAGGAATAATTGTACGTTATATTTTATATTAAATTCGTTAACGTCAGCTTGTGTTTGTATTTCTGCAAAGTCTGCTAACGCTTCATAACTTTGAGAAAGTAAATATACTACATCATCTGTAACTTCTGGAGGTAATCTATCTCTTAATTGATCATATGATATATTAATTTCATTTGTTTGTGCCGGTACAGTTTCTGTTTCTTGTACGTTAACATCTGTCATACCTGTTGGAGTTTTTGTCATCATATTTACATCTGCCGTTTCTGTTATGCCACCATTTGCTTTACCAACTCTACCACCATCTTTAAGACCAGACAACCCTTGATCAAAACCTTTAACTAATCCTAATAAGTATTTAACTGTTGCAGCTTGTATTTCTTCTAATGTAGCTTCTTCGCCTAACGCTTCTATTACTACGTCCTGTGCAGCTTCAATAGTTTGTGGAGTTAATATTCTAAATTTAGATGCTTTGTTACCACCTTGAGCTACATCTAATCTAGAAAAGTCTCTTTCTTTTTTAAGATTTTCTATTTTAATAGTGTCTGCTTTAATACCTTTTTTATTTTCTTCTTCAATTAAACCATTGTAGTATGCATCAATAGTGTTTAACTGAATCTCTGTAGCTGTTTTTTTATTAGCTTTTGCCATTCCTACAGTATACTCTACGTCTGCACCTGTTAGTGTGCCAACTAAATCTGTTCTTTTATCTAATAACTCTTGATAATCTTCTTCTGCTTTTTGTTCTCTTGTATCTATCGACGTTCCAAGGTCCACTCCTAATTTAGAAAGAGGTCCTGATGCTGATGCTAATGCACCTCTGAAACCTGGTCCTTCTGATGGAGCTCCAAGTATATCTAAACCTGCACTAGCGATTCTTAAATAATCACCAGTTGATAAACCTTTAGGTTCTCTTCTTTCAGGCATAGGAATAGTTTCATCATATTGTTTGTAGATATCTAAAATACCACCTTCGTTCATTGGAACACGACCACCTGGTATAGGTCCACCTCTACCACGGCTATCAACCTGGCCACCTCTAAACATCGGTCTTCTTAAAATTCTACTCATTAACTAAATAATCCTTTTACTGCTCCACCTAATCCAGCAGCACCAATACCTAGTCCTAGTAATTGTTGTGTTGTGCTTGGCGGAGGTGTTGATTGAACTTGTGTTGCAGCTGGGAATCCACCAATAACAGATGCTAATTGTGGTCCAATTAATCCTAGTCTTGTGTAGTCTCCAAACGCTGCTTCTCTAGCTTGCTCTTGGTCCGCTGCTAATCTTGCTTGATCTAATTGTCTTTGTTGTGCACCTAGTTGAGATTGGTATGTACCTAATCCTTGTTGAGCTGCTAAATCTCCAGCTCTGGCTGCTTGTGCTTGTTGAAATCCTTGTTGTCTTAATTGTGATTCTAATTGTGCTCTAGCTATTGCACCTGTCGCTTCAAACTCACCCATAGCTGCAGCTTCTCTACCACCACCAAAAGCTCCTGATCTTACAGCTGAATCTCTTAATGACATTAAACCTTTGTCTTGTTCTCTTTGTAATGATGCTAGTGATGCATCAATAACTTCTTGTTGATATGGTGACATGTAAGATGCAATTGAACCTTGTTGTTGTGCTGTTCCTGCACCTGTACCAGTTAGTTGTCCAAGATTAGCTGCTGCTGTTGCTGCTGCTGATTCTAATCCTGATTGACCGGCTACAAATTGTCTACCTGTATAAGTAGATGTGGGTAATGCTTGATTTAATAATCTTAAACCTTCGTTAGTAACGCCTAGACCGGCTGACTCTACAAAAGGTTCCCTTAACTGTCTTGTTATTGTTTCAGCCATTAACTTTGTGCCTCCAGTTTTTTCATAGTATCATACATAAGGTCTGCACCTTTTTGCACACTACCACCACCAGCTGCTCTTACTGCATCTGCTGTCATTACAAACTCATTTTTAGAAAGTCTTGCAGGTACATCATCTGCTCTTTCTTTTTTACCCATAGGTACAAATCCGCCGCCTCTTAAATCTAATTCTCTACCACCCATGTCCATTAAACCACCTTCAGCTTTTTTATTTCTTGTACCTTTTTTCTTCATGTCTTTAATAAGTTGTTTGATACCTGGATAGTCTTTAGCTTTACCTTTGTATAAAACTCCTTCAGGCATAATCTTAATTACCTTACCACCTTTTTTAACACCTAATCTAGCTGCACCAAATTCGCTTCTAAAATAATCTCTAGGTGACATAGGTGTGATACCTTGTTCTTCCATTTGATATTTGTAGTTTCTATAATCATCAATCAAACCTGGTTTTAAAGCTTGCTGTGATGCTAAATCTTTAAGAGCTTCAAACTCATCTTCTGTTAATTCAAATACTGGTTTACCAAACATATCTAATGATAATGAATTTAATTCATCCATAGCGTTCGGACTAGATACTTGTTCTCCAATCTCTACACCTTCTTCTTTCATCAGATAATCTGGTGTAATAATTTCTTCTTCTGTTTCCATAACTTCGTCTACATCTCCACCCATCGCAAATCCTGGTATTATTCTCATAGGTTCAGGCCTCCTTCCGCCTAATGGTTGTCCAAATGCTTTTTCTAATCCACTTATACCTGCTTGTAAATTTTCACTAAATTCACTAGCATCAAATCCTTCATCTTCTAAATCTTTTTTGTCTCTAGCATTTTCTGCTATTTCTTCTATAGTAGTCATACTTTTATCACCACCTTCTTCATCTAAATATGTTTTTTTTCCAGTTCTTTTTTTACTTTTCATACTAGCTAATATAACATCATCCATATCAACTAATTCTCCATTAGCATATTTAACTCTACCACCGTCCGCGTACCCGTATTTGTCTAGCATAACATTTACTTCGTCTTCATCATAACCAGCACCACTAAAGATATTAAAGATTGCACTTCTTCTAGAAGCTTTATCTTTTATGCCTTTAGATAATAAATCTGCATTGTATTGTGCTAATGCTTTTTCGTTTAACTCTGCTTGTTTCATTCCAAAATCTACAGCTGATTGTGCACCTACAGTTTTTAAAGTTCCTATACCTTCAATATAATCTTTTGCTTTTTGTGCACCACTACCTATTTTTTCAGCCATAGTTAATTTATCAGCAAAATCTACACCTGTAGTTGGACCATATTTTTGTGCGACTGATCCTAGTCCACCACTTATTGCTTGTGGGGCTGCTGCGATTGCACCTGTTCTTAAAATATCTTTTATATCTGCTTCGTCATCAGTAAGACCTTTTGTAGCTGCTGCTCTTAAAAAAGAGCCCATTGCACCTTTAGCACCTAAAGCTCCAAGTCCCATTCCTGCGCCTGGAAAAGCTGCAGCTATAAATGGTAAAGCCGGCCTAATCTCTTTAGGTATAATCTTTTTGATTCTACGTCTTATTCCAGAAAAAAATCCCATAGTTCCTTATATTATATTGTTGAAATGCAAGAA
>Ga0208162_1000881_pt1 | contig 16294 bp, 9 predicted proteins | sample CB_VirMetaG_4_FD_184539 | JGI IMG/M metagenome (GOLD analysis project Ga0208162, IMG submission 184539) | Freshwater to marine saline gradient viral communities from Chesapeake Bay - CB_1508_1M Viral MetaG (SPAdes) (version 4) | ecosystem: Environmental > Aquatic > Marine > Coastal | place: USA... | reverse complement strand
CATATCCAAGGAGAAGTGCGTGTAAGTACCAAGGATCCGTTAGACATTCTGATTGACCCTGACGCCAAGGAGTATGATCCCAAAACTTGGAATGAAATATTTGAAACCAAGTGGATGAGTTTAGATGAGATTGAAGAACAATATGGTGCTGACAAAGCTGACAGGTTAAGAGTAGCTGCAGAGTACGGTAATACTATGGGTCAGGATTCTGTAGAGTATGAAGAAACAAGATATGGTGATACCTACACCGGTGTTGAGTACAACCAAGGCAGTACAACTAATCCAGAAGAGAACAGACAAATGCGTGCCGTAAGAGTAATCGAAAGGCAGTACTACCAACTTAAAGAATGTAGTTATTATGTTGATGCTGTTACTGGTGATATGCGACAAGTACCCGGCAACTGGGGTGAAAGAAAGAAAAAGAAATTTGCAGATGAGTATGGTCTAGAGATACTTACTAGACTAGACCGTAAAGTACGTTGGACTGTGACAGCAGATAAAGTTGTCTTACACGATGACTGGTCTCCTTATGAGTGTTTCACAATTATTCCATACTTTCCTTATTGGAGAAGAGGTAGACCATTTGGTATGGTAAGAAACTTAATATCTCCACAAGAACAATTAAATAAAATTAGTTCACAAGAATTACATATCGTAAATACTACAGCTAACAGTGGTTGGATTGTAGAAACGGGGTCATTAAATGGTATGACTGCTGACGATTTAGAAGAACACGGTGCGGAAACTGGTTTAGTATTAGAGTATAATCGTGGCTCATCTCCCCCTGCGAAGATACCACCGAATCAGATTCCCACCGGCCTAGACAGATTAGGTCAAAAAGCTGCTACTAATATAAAAACAATTAGTGGTATTAGTGACGCTATGTTAGGTACAGACTCTCCAGAAGTATCTGGAGTTGCAATACAACAAAAACAAAACCGTGGTGTTCTAATGATTCAAGTACCATTAGACAATCTACAAAAGACTAGACAATATCTAGCTGAACACGTGTTGCGTTTAATTCAGGCTTATTACACAGAGGAAAGATTAATACAGATTACAGATGAAAACGACCCGATGAAGCCGGAAGTACCTATTGTAGTAAACCAAGTTACTCCTGAAGGAGATGTTATTAATGATTTAACTTTAGGTGAATATAAAGTGGTGGTCGGTACTATGCCGGCTCGTGATAATTATGACGAAGTACAGTTTGCTGAAGCAATCTCTTTAAGGCAGGTTGGTGTACCAATCCCAGACGACTTAATTGTAGATTACTCACACTTAGCTAAGAAAGGCGAAGTTGCACAACGTATACGTCAAATGCAAGGAATGGAACCAATGACAGAAGAACAGGCTCAAATACAAGCTTTCCAAGCACAAGCTGAAATACAAAAAATTCAACTTGAGATTGCTAAAATGGAAGCCGAAGTACAGAATTTACAATCTCAATCTCAACTCAATATGGCAAAAGCTCAAGGCACTGCTGCAGACCCACAAATTAAAGTGGCTGAGATACAGTCTAAGATGGAGATGAAACAACAAGAACTTGCCTTACGTCAGCAGTTATCTGCATTAACAAATGATATGAGGAAAGACCAAACCCAAACCCAAGCAGCTTCTAAAGTTGCTGTTGAAGCTATGAAATCAGGAGGTAGATAATGGCTGAAGATAAAAAAACAGAAGAATTAGTATTTGACGGAATGCCAGGTGCTGATGCAAAAACTGAAGAGGATGTACAACCTTTTCAAGTAGATATGAACTTTGAAGACGAACCCAAGGAGGAAACCGTTGAAGAAACTCAAGAAGAAGAAACAACAGAAACAGAATCTGTTGCAGAAGAAACAACAGAAGAAGTTGCAGAGGAGCAAGTTGAAGAAACAACAACTGAAGCAACAGAAGAACAACCAGTTGAATCAAGCGAAGATCCAGTACCAACAGATGATGAGCAACCTGTGGAAGCAGTGGAGGAAGATGAACAGGTAGAAGAACCAAAAGCACCTATGGTGCCTAAGTCCCGTCTTGACGAAGTACTTGCAAAAAATAAAGAAATGCAAAAAAGACTTCAAGACATGGAGGAAAAACCTGCTGAGGATGCTGCTCCTGAATATGACTTTGTTTCAAAAGAAAAAGAGTATCAAGATTTAGTTTTAGAGGGCGAGACTGATAAAGCTGCTTTGTTAAGAAACGAGATAAGAACTGCTGAAAGAGAACAGGTTATGTCCGAAATGCAAAGTAAAATGGGTCAAACTGTACAACAAGATCGTGAACTACATGAGTTAAACCAAAAGGCTACTGAAATAATGGAGGTGTTTCCTGTATTTGATGAAAAAAGTAAGTCTTATGATGAAAAATTAACTAATGAAGTTATGGAACTACGAGATGCTTTTATATATCAAGGATATGGAGCTGCTGACTCTCTAGCAAAAGCTACTGAAGTAACTCTTTTAAGTAAAAAACCTGAGTTATTACAAGGGGATGGTTCAGAAGCATCAGACCCTGCTCCTAAACTTAGTCAAGCTGTACAAGAGAAAAAAGCAAAAGCTACAGTTAAGAAAAAAGTAGAAGCTTCACAGTCACAACCGCCTCAAATGAAGGGTGAATCTACTCAAAATAAGAAAGTAGTAGATATAAACACCCTTTCTGATGATGAATTTGGTGCACTACCGGAAGAAACTTTACGCAGAATGCGTGGTGATTTCGATTAAATAGTAGTATAGTATTAAAGAATTCGTCCGTTGGAACGATATCCAACTACTGGTCGTTCAGTATAAAAATCGTTTTTTCGTCTACAACGACGTTAACTGTTCGAGGTCGTGCTCGTTAAACCTACGGTATCGTATCCCAACGATAAAGGGTATACGGGATATCGCCCCAAATAGCGATTGGTTATTTTATTAATTTTTATTTGGAGGGCCTAATGGCTAATACAAATTTCAGCGCGTTGACCAGTGAACAGCTTACTATCTGGTCTCGTGATTTTTGGCGAGTCGCTCGAAACATGTCCTTCATTAACCAATTCGCGGGTAGTGGACCCAACGCTATGGTTCAGAGAATAAATGAACTTACTCAATCAGAAAAAGGAGCTAGAGCTGTATTAACACTTTTAGCTGACATGACTGGTGATGGTATCGTTGGTGATAACACTCTCGAAGGTAATGAAGAAGCACTAAGAGCATTCGACATCGTTGTACAATTAGATCAATTAAGATTTGCGAACAGACTATCTGGTCGTTTAGCGGATCAAAAATCTGTTGTCAACTTCCGTGAGCACTCAAGAGACGCACTTGCATACGCAATGGCGGACAGACTAGACCAAATTGCATTCTTGACTTTGGCTGGTATTGACTACAACAGAAAGAACAACAACATTGGTGGTTCTGCTGCGACTAGACCAGTACTAGGTTCAGGTGCTAACTTGTCTGACCTTGCCTTTAATGGTGATGTAACTTCTCCTACTTCTAACAGACACAGAAGAGTCGATGCAACTAATGGTTTAGTTGCTGGTGATACTTCTGCTTTAGCTGCTGCTGACAAAATGTCTTACAGCACTATTGTTGAGTTGAAAGCATTTGCTAAAGACCAATACATTAGAGGTATGAGAGGAAATGGTAATGAAGAGATGTATCATCTTTTTGTTACTCCACAAGTAATGGCTGATCTGAAACTAGATTCTGACTTCTTATCAAACGTAAGAAGCGCTGGTGTCAGAGGACCAAACAACGAACTATTTGCTGGATCTTCTAGCTTAATGGTTGACGGCGTTATGGTTCACGAATTCAGACACGTACCAAACACATCTCAAGGTACTTCAGGTACTCAAAAAGGTGGATCTGGTAGTGATGTTGACTTCGCTGCTAACCTATTCTGTGGAGCTCAAGCTCTTGCTATGGCAGATATCGGTTTGCCTGAAATAGTTGAAGACACTTTCGACTATGGAAACCAAAACGGTATTTCTATCGGTAAGATCATGGGTCTTAAAAAACCAGTCTACAACTCTGACATTTCTGGTCAGAATGAAGACTTTGGTGTAATCAGAGTAGATTGCGCATTTTAATTAAGATTGAGGTGGTCTTCGGACCACCTCTTTCTACTAAACAGGAGTTTTAAATGGAAGAAAAAAAGACTATGAAAGTTATCTCAGAAACAGACTTATATGTATCACTAAAAACTGGTGATGCTGTTCGTTTATACGCAGGAGAAGCAAGAGAATTCCCAGAGTATATTGGATATGCTTGTATACAAGCTGGGGCTAAGGAAGTAAGAGAAGAACCTAAGCCAAAGCCTGAACCTAAAGCAAAGCCAAAACTCGTTAAAAAAACAGAGAAAAAAGAAGAAGAAAAATAGATGGCTGGTACGTTACAAGCACAACACATATTATCCAGGGTACGTAATGTGCTTCAGGACAACACTGGTGTGCGTTGGACCGATGGTGAACTATTTGATTATTTAAGTGATGCACAGAGAGAGGTTGCTAATATTCGTCCTGATGCTACTGCCACACATTCTAATGTACAGTTAGTTACTGGCACGGAACAAACCATACCAGCTGATGGACTAAGGCTTGTAAAATTAGTAAGGAATGTTGCAAGCACCTCTGCAAGCGCTACCGGCGGTAGAAGTATCCGGGTGGTATCAGAAGATGCTTTAAATAGTACAGAACCAAATTGGCATGACCCAACCGTAACTGGTGATGCTACACACGGCACTGAGGTTAAACACTATATCTTTGATGGAGATGACCCTAGAGTGTTTTATGTATACCCCGGAGTTTCTGGTAATGCTTATGTAGAGCTAGTGTATTCTAAAAATCCTACTAGTATTAGTTCAAACACTGATTTGATACAAGTGGATGATATCTTTGCAAATGCATTGATTAATTTTGTTTTGTACAGAGCTTATCTAAAAGACGGTGAGTTTGCTGGTAATCAGCAACGTGCTGGTGCTCATTACCAATTATTTTCTTCAAGTTTAGCTAGAGGTGGAGTAGTTCAACAAGCAGTGCAACCTGACCAAGGAGTAATAAATGGCTAGTTTTGATTCATTAATTAAAGATGTTTTACCATACGTTCCGGGTTGTCCTGATTCGTTGATAGAAACTACACTACGTTCTGCAACTATAGAGCTTTGTGAAAAAAGTAAAGCTTTTACTCATGATTTAGACCCAATAACTACTATATCAGGGACTTATGAGTATGAGTTTGACCAACCCAGCGGTACAGATGTACATCAAATATTATGGGCTACTTATGATGGGAATGATTTAGACCCAATTAGTCCAAGAAGTCTAGAGTTAAATTACCCTGATTGGCGAGATAAATCAGGTATACCAACTGTGTACTTACAAAAAACACCGGATACTTTTTGGTTAGTACCAGTTCCTAACGCAAAAAATGTAAATGGTTTATTGTTAAACGTAGCTTTAAAACCTAGTAGAACTACTAATAGTATAGACACTAATTTTAGTAATGATTATCGAGACGGCATTATTTATGGTGCTGTTTATAGGCTGTTAAGAATGCCTAGTAAAGAATGGACAGACCCAGTAGCTGCTGCGGACTATTTTAACTTATTTCAAGCTCAGGTATCTGATGCAGAATTAAGAGGTAGAGGCGGTAATATTGGTGTGAAAAGAACAGTAAAATATAAAGGTGCAGGTTTATCCCCAAGGAAGAGGTATGGACGTTATGGCAAAGAGTTGGACTATTAATGGTAAGGTTTTTGAATACATCCCTATAGAGGATGTAAAAGTTGCTTACAATACAATAGAACCAGATCTTAAAAAAGTAACCCAAAAAGCAGACGCTGATTGGATACCTGCTGATGTATACGTAGCACTACGAAAAGGGAGTTCTGAGCTATACATGGTATATGAGAAAGATTACTATGTAGGTTTTGTTATAGTGTCAATTTTAGATGATGCTGGAGGAGAAAAAACATTATACATTTGGGTTGCATATAGCAGACCCGGGTATAATATAGTAGGCGCAGGTGTAGAGTTTTTAGAAGGTCTAATACAAAACACCAGCATAACAGGAATGGAGTTCCATTCCGACCGTTCTGGATGGAGTAGAGCGGCTAAAAAGCACGGATTTAAAGCGGTAACAACAGTTTATAGAAAGGAAGTGTAATGGTTAAAGGTCCAAAACCTCAAGAGTACAAGCCGAGCGAAACTGAAAAAACTCAAGCGGCTTTAGCAAAGTCTGATCAACAGTATTTTGAACAGACTTATGATCCTTTATTAAGGCAAATGCGTGATGAGTCTTTAAAACAAGATACACGCAAAACTCTTCGCGGTCGTGCGCAAGCTGACACTATGCAAGCTACAACTGGAGGCCCACTTAATTTAGGGGTGGTTTCCGGTGTGGACACTGCAGCAAATAGAGCTTTAGGTGCGGTTGGTAATATCTTAAATGCTAATGTAGTTGCCTCTGATGTAAAGGCTAACCAACAACTTGGGGTTTTAGCGACCGCTAGAGGCCAACAAGCTGATGCGGGCAGTGGGTTAGCGCAGGCGTCTAAATTAGCTAGAGCAGAAGATTTAAATAGAGCAACGGCTGCTTTAAGTAGAAGAACCAATATTATGAGTAATATAGGTAAGATCGGTAGTGCGTACGCTAAAGGAAAGGGTGCGGAGTATAGAGCAAAAAACCCTTTTAATAAAACGACTTCTTAATTATGTATAATATACGCTATCAAATTCCAAAAATACTTTCAGAAAAAAAGGCAGCAGAAGTAAAAGACCCAGATAAAGTCTTTGCTGATGTTACGCAAAGGCAGGCTGATAGATATGAACGTGAGTTCAAACCTTTCGAGACTGATTTAATTCAGCGTACTCGAACTGACACTAGTTTAGTAGATTCAGTCCCAGAGGATATAGCGCAACAACAAAGAATTGCAGAGGATGTGAGTAGAAGAAATAGGGAGAGGTTTGGTTTTGAATCTACTGCAGCTTTAAGCGAAGAAAGACAAAGAGCTTTACAAAGAGGAGGAGCGATTAATTTAGCGGGTGGTTTAAATGAAGCTAGACTATCTCAATTAAATCAAAATCAAAAAGTTTTAAGTGATTTAATAAATATTGGGCAAGGTTTAAATAGGAGTTCTTTACAAGGATTAGGGGTTGCCGCAGAAAACGCAGTATCGAGAAGAATGCAATACGAAAGAGATAGAACAGCTTATAAAAATGCTAGAACTAACATGCTAACTAATATTATAAGTGCCCCTTTACAATTTTTTTCTGATATACGTTTGAAGAAAGATATTACCTTTAGTCATAAAGAAGGTAACTACAATGTTTACACTTGGGAATGGAACGAAGAAGCTATAAAATTAGGTGCCGGGGACTTACCTAAATATGGAGTTCTTGCACAAGAGGTAGTAGATGAAAAACCAGAGGCGGTTACTACACATGGCTCTGGGTACTTAATGGTTAATTACGGGAAGTTATAATGGCTAGATTAAATCCAGACGGTTCTTTTACCCCACAGAGTCAATTAGGTTTTGGAGAAAAACTAGGGCAACTATTTGGTACTGAAAATTTTACAAATCCAAAAGAAGCTCGAAATATTACTGATACAGAAATGCAAGAAATGATGTTTGCTACTGTAGATGCTGATCGAGCTGCAGAAGAAATGTTTGAAGAGTATCAAAAGACTGGAGCAGATCCGCAAGGATATAGAAGTAATATAACTGGGATGAACTTTGGTGATTGGTATGCAGGTCGTCAACAGCGTAAAAAAGACGGAACCGTTGATTTTATGAAAGATATTGCTCCAGTATTGAGTGATAACCTTTTAGATAGAAGGCACCCAGATTTATTTAGAGAGGTTTTAAAACAATCTGGAAATGAAGATTTTAAAAGAATAAGTGTATCCGACTTACTTAATTCTGGACAATTTATTAATGGTGAAGCATATTTTGATCCGAGGGTTATAACCATGGAACCTGGTGAAGGTGGAACTTTTAAAGTTAGAGAGAACGCTGTTACCTCTGATGGAGCAAATGAAAGGGATGGGGGTCAATCTTTAGAGGGCCTAATTACCTCTGGTGATATAACCGCAGCCTATGATGTAAAAGTTGCAAATTTAGAATCGATGTCACCTGGGTCTGCGTTAGGTAGGAACTTAATTAATAAACTAAGAAGTTTAAATTTAGACCCTTCAGACTTATCTAATCTTTATCAAGATGCTGCCAACCCTAGTGTAAGTAGACAAAGAACTTTAGAAATTATAGATGAAATAGGTGCTAAATATTCTGAAGCAGAAAGAGAAAAAGCAGCTGAAGCGGATGCGGTATCAATCAATACCCTTGGCGCCGGTACAGATTCTGTAACTCAACAGTGGAGGCAGATTAGCGAAGGTACAGAGGACTATGAGGAAGCCTTTTCAAAATTTATGGAGTCTGGTCAGGTTCTTGAAGTCGACCCTAACAAATTCAGTAAAAAGGGCTTTTTAGTAGACGGCGAAAATTTAAAAGGAGCGGCTTTAATAGAGAACTTAAGAAAAGCAAAAGGGTATTTGACTGGAGAACTTTCTCGACCTGCTTCTTTACAAAGTCCGTACGATATAGCGACGGGCCTTTCTTTTTTTGGTGCTTCTGCTGATAATACTGCACTTACTGCTACTCAGTATGCCCAAAAGGCAGATAGAGTAAGAAAAGAGCTTTTAGGAAAAGACTTTACTATAAATGACGTAGAATCGCTTTTTACTGAAGCACAGTGGAATAGTCTTAGCGAGCCTCAAAAGAAAGAAGCATTTGCCCTTATTGGAGAAATGTCTACAAAAAATATTTCTACTTTAGTTGAGACTAAATTAGCGGAAATTCAACCCGGTGGTGCAGGTCTTGATACAGAACAAGCTAGAACAGTAATTAAAAATAATAGAAACTATAGAGAGTTCTTTAATACAGGAACAAATTTAAAAAACATAAATGCTATGTTCAAAGACCCTGAAATTAAAGCAGACTTTGAAAGTTTAAGCCCACAAGAGTTTGCTACTAAATATAGTGTTGATGGAAAATTAGATACAAAAAGGCTTGTTGGTAATAATTTAAGTAATGCAGCTAAAGCTACCTTAAATGATGTTATATCAAAAGAAAATTTAGCAGAGTTTAAAGTTCTTGCGGAGAACAACGATATTGAGGGTATTAGAAAGCTAGTAAGCACAATTAATATTTCAGAAAAACAACAAGCGCTTTTAACAAAAGAGCTAACAGATACGGCTGGAGACCTTAGACAACTTAGTACAACTGAAAGAAACAGAGACCTTGCACAACAATATATTATGGCTGCTCTTGCTACAGCAAGATCTGACGCTCCTATATATGGTTTTCTAAAAGATATTAGTATTGGTGAATACGCAACAACTGGTTTATTTAATAGTAAAGGAGCAGCGAATGCTAAGGATGCGGCGAACATAGAAGCATCCCTAAGATCTTCAATCCCAGAGTTTGAGTTTTCTCAACCTTTCTCCGATGCATATTCCGAGTTAAGAGATATTAACAAAGAGTACCGTACCGATAAGCTTAAAAGCCCTGAAATAAAATGGCAAGAGGCTACTAAAGCTTTAGCTAACATGAAGGCGCAAATGGGTCTGGGTAACGCGGCACAACAAGTGGCTATGAGGACAGCTTATGGACAAGAAGTTATTAATACCTTAAAAGAATTTGCTGCAAGTGTAGAACCAAGTCTTTGGGATGAAATTACTACTCTTACTTTTGCTGAAGGCGGACAGTTTAAACTTTTTGGTAACGAAGTAGACGCAATAGCAGAACGTGACATAAATGGAAAAATTACAGGATTAAGAGTTGGTGATACAGTGATAACTATAAACGAGATGAGGGGACAGTTCTCTCCAGAATTTATAAATGCATTTGTTGCTGCAGGTGATAGGGCAAACAGAAAACAACCTTCGAAGAACAGGTAGACATGTCTGATAATTTAGCAGACGCAATTTTTGGGACTCCTGAAGAGGTTGCGGCACAAGAAGAAAGAGTTGATAAAGAGCTACTCCGACAAGAATCGGAGCGTGTATCTCCTATTGATACTCCGTTACGTGAAGACATAGATGCTTCTCCTCAAACTACCGGTGAGATTTTTAGTACAGCTGTACGTGGTGGTGGTGCTCAGTTATCAGCTGATATTAATAGATTTCAGGGACTCGGCCAAATGTTATTTGGTTTTGATGAAGCAGCTCAAAAGAATTTAGAGATTGCAGAAACTTACGATGCTATATCAGGCGACCTGTTAAATCAAATACAACCCTTTGAAGATTTTCTTGAAGAACCTACTCTTGGTGGTTTTTTTACTCAAGTAACAAAAGCTTTAGGTCAATTTACTCCTATGATGGTAAGTTCACTTAGTTCCGGTTTAGCTGGGGCTGGTGTTGGTATGTTAGCAAAATTTGGGGCTAGGACTTTTACTAAAAAACCTCTAGACCTGTTGTTAAAAGAGGCAATTAAGAAAAAAGACAAAGGTCTTAAACTTACTCCGGAAGAAGCAGTATTGATACACGAAGGCCTTGGGTATGCAAAATGGGCAAAACGTGGTGGTATTACAGGAGCGTTTGGTCAAGAATACGTGGTAGGTAGCTCTCAGTCCGCCTCTGAATTCCAAGAAGCCGGTATAGAGTTAACTCCTGCTGAAGCGGCACAGGCAGCATTATTAGGTATTCCACAGGCAGTATTAGGCACTGCCTCTGAAACTATTTTTGCTAATGCTTTTTTAAAAGCCTCTTTGAAAAAAAGTCCTTTAGTTGCTTTAGATAGAAAAGCACAAACTTTTGGAGTACAGAACTTAACAAAAAATGAAAAAAAGGCTTACGCTATTTTTCAAAAGAAAATTAATAAAAAAGAACTAACTGAAAAAGAACAAGCCTTTTTAGATTTATATTCTGGACCAAAAAAGAATATTTTCTCTTCTGCTATCAGAGAGATAGGAAAAGGTTTTATTGCGTCAGGTGCCGTTGAAGGTGTTACTGAGGTAGGCCAAGAAGGTTTAGGTATAGCCCAAAGGTTTGCGATTGACCCTACGTATACTAATGAAGAAGCTAAGTTAAGGTTAGCTGAAGCTGCTTTTGCTGGATTTTTTGCTGGAGGTGCTCGAGGGGCAGTCGGAGGGGCAGTAAGCCCAATTATAAGTAAAGCTACCGATGCTCTGGCAAGAGGTAAAGCTGATGCTGTCGATTACCAAGCACAAATAATAAATGAAGCGGGTAATACTGATGCTTTAGAAAAAACTATTGAAACAGTCCAAGCTGAAGTTGGATCTCCAAAACAAGTTATATTTCTACCCCAATCGAGAGTTGAGACTTATCAAGATATGTACCCAGAGGTAAATTTTGGAGATAGGACTGTAGCTGTACCGTATAAAGGTGGAGTAGTAGTTGGTACTCCAGAGGCGATGAAGAAAGCTAATAATTTATTCCAAGCAAATATTTCGGCTGACGACGCAAATGTCATAAGTGATGAAGAAAAAACAAGAAGAAATGTAGCGTTTAGAGATGCAGTAATTGAAGCTTTGGATGGTGAAGAACTTAGTGATGTAGTAGACAATGCTACTCACACAATTAAAGTTTTTAATGCTGATGGGCGTATTATTGCCACCAAAGAAGTTAATCAATTTCAAATACAAGAAGAAAGAACTAAACTCCAAGATAAATATCCGGGAGCTAACGTAAGAGTATTTGCGACAGCTGACTTAGATATAAATAATATGAACTTTGAAGATGAGCCATCTTTAGATGAGATAGATGTAACAGAAGCGTTTGATAATAATGAAGGAGATTCTGCTGCTTTGTCTGGGTTAAGTCCTTTTGAAGTATATAAACTAGCTCAAGAAGAATCGCAAAAAACAGGTGAACCAATTGAAGAGGTTCTTGAAAGATTATCAGAACAGCAGAGCGGAGGGTTGTTTGGTGCTCAATTAGAAGACGCTAGATTAACTGCACAACCCGAAGTACTGCTACGTGCTGAAACGGAACTACAACAATTAAAAAAACTTGAAAAAGAAGGGGGGTTGACCCTTTCTCAAAAAAGAAGATTAGATAAATTAAAAAAAGGTGGAGATAAAAAAACAAAGGGAAAAGTTGTAAGAACTGATGCTAGAAAATATAAAAAAACAACTTACCAACCAAAAGTAAATGAAGAAACAGGAGAGTTTTCTACTGAAGACCAAGAGTTAATAGATTTACGTCAAAGGTATCTTGACTCTCTTACTGAACAAGAAAGAACAGAGTTAGGAATTACAGATATAAATTCTCCTAGAATGCAGACGTATAGTAGAAGTTTATTAAGAGAATACTTTAGGCAACGAGATAGCCGAGCTGGTACAGACCCAAATATTGGACCTGATTTAACAATTATCCAAGATCCCGACGATGCCAATGCTTATGTTTTTGGTACTTTTGAATCACAAACTGTAGAAGCTAAAGCTTTGGATTTAGTTGAAACGGCAGTTATAGAAGGTTTTAAATTTTTATCTACAACAGGTGGTGGTGAAGTATCACAGGCTAGTTCTTATTTTAAAATAAGAGTTAGAAATGCAGAAGCGGGTGCCACTCTAGGGTACGGAGATAAAGAAGTTAATTTTGCTGGAAATGATGTGTCTGTCAATTTATACACTTTATTAACTCAAGCAGTAAAAATCTTCCCTCAAATAAAACAAGATTTTAATATGAGTATAGAAGAGCTTTTGGAAAGTGTAGGAGGTAATAGAACTAGAGCTTATAACATTGCTTTGGCAACTATGGTGCCCGAAATTTTTGCGGAGCTTAAAAAGTATGGGTTTGAAGTGGTTATGAAGGAAGACCTCTACTCGCCAATGACTAATGAAACAAAACTCATAAGCACCGAAGGTCAAAATTTGGCAGATGTACCGATGTTTTATAGAAGAATAGACCCAAGTAAACCTGCACAATTACTTAGTCCACTTGAACTACAACAATTTTCTTTAACTGGATCGATAGAAGCGAGAGAGGTAAGTTCCTTAGAACTTCAAAAATACTTAGATATTTTAAAAGATGTAAAACAAGAACTAGGTGGAATAGGGTTTGCTACTACAGTTGGAATATATGTTGATAAAGCTGACATAAACGCTCTTGCTAATAGTCTAGCTCGTAAAAGATATATAGAAGAAGGTGGTAGTGAGTCTTTATTTACCATACCTACAAGGGGTATTAAAAGTTTAACCAGCATGTTGGATAAGTTAGCAGACTTAGAAGCAGAGATAGCGCCGATTAGCCAACTATACGCAAATTTAAACACTCAAATAAACAATCGTGGTATATCCGAAAAAGAACGTGAAAGTTTAATTAAACGACAGGAATCAATCGGTAAACAGTTAAAAACGTTAGAGTACGAGTACAACAATTTACAATATGAGTTGAACACCGAGTTTGGAGATTTCAACAAAGTAGATGTAGAAAAACCTCTCGGTGAAGATCAAGCTATGAGAGAAGCTGTCGGGGAGGACCAAGATTTTCAAGGTCCTTTAGGAGCGCAACCCCCACAAAAAACTATTGGATTTCCTCCAATTAGATATTCAGTACCTCAATATAAAGATGGTAAGAAAATTTTTGTAACAAAATCTAAAGATTTAGTTTTACCGGGAACTCCTGCACAAAAAGAAAAACGTTATCCTTTAACTCCAAACGAAGTGAGTTTACGAGGGGATGCAAGGTTTGAAAGTGCTAGGTTGTCTCCACCCCCAATTGATTCGTCTTTGGAAAGAGACCCTGTAAGTTTACAAAGACAAGCGCAAGCAGCGGAAGAGCAACAAAAAATGCGTTTAAGACTAGAAAAAGAGGAACAACCTAGAAAGGATCGAAAAAAACAAGCAGCTTTATTGAAGAAAGTACAAGACGGTAAAACTTTAACAGCAGCAGAACAAAGTACTTTAGATAGATTAAATGCAAAAACACCATTAAAAAGAATAATATCAGGTGGGCAAGTTGGTGCTGACCAGTTCTTTCTTTATATGGCAAAAGCGATGGGTTTAGAAACTGGTGGTACTGCTCCAGAAGGTTTTCAAGTAGAAGGTGGAGTAAGTCTTTCTTTAGATATTCAGTTTAATGTAGCAGAAGGGCAAGGATTAGATTATCGAGGAAGAACTAGAAAAAACGTTGAAGATTCTGACGGTACTATTATTTTGACTAAAGAAGATGGGTCACTCGGCCGCGGCTCTCAACTAACCGTTAAGTTTGCTGAAGAACTTGGTAAACCTTTTTTAATTGTTAGTCCCGGAACTTCAGCAGCGACAATAACCAACTTTATAAGAGATAACAATATAGAAGTTTTAAACGGCGCAGGTTCAAGAGCTTCTCTTTATAACATGGAGAAACCTCGTAGAGTTCCTTTGGAAAGTATAGGAGATACTGTAGAACAAACAGATTTAGGTAACAAAATGCTAATGGATATTTTTCCGCAGTTAGCACAAGGAATAATCCTAGCGCAACCTCCTGTAAAACTTAAAGGGCAAGAAGACGCAGCGTACAAAGGAACACCTGTATTTAATACTCTATTTGAAACCGATCCAGACGCAATAGACATGGAGTTGGGAGAAATAAAAGTAAGCCAAGGGATTGCAAATATTTTTGATATTAAAGACCCAAAATTTACTAAAGATGTAGGCGATAGTTCTGGTGAACGTCTTATTAGTGAGCTATCTAAAAAAATGAAAGGTTTTGGAGTAACGACAAAAGTGTTCGTTTTAGGTATAGATGACGAAGTTAATTTTCCAACCGACCTAAAAGATTGGTTAGGTAGACCTTTAAATGTAATAATTAGGAAAATGCAGAACGATAACAGAGCTGCGGGCCAACCTGCATCTGTTTTGAGTGTAATGCATGACGACGGGCCACTTGCAGGATTACCTAAATATGCGTTTGTAGTTCTTAATCCAGATTCTGCTTTTATAGAAAATCAATTAGAAACTCAAGACCCACTTGTCCAAAATGCTGCTAAAAATACTTTTATGACTTATGCACTTGCACATGAACTAGGGCATGTATTATTTAAGTTTGAGAGTGCAAGACTTGGACTTGGTAGATTTCAATTTTATAACGCTACTGGAGACCAAGAGTTCATAGACAAGGAGTCCAGAGCCATTGCAGAAGAACTTGGGGTTACCGAAGCAGATTTTAAAAAAGGAGAAGTTTTGTACCAAGCTTACCTAGAGGATTCTGTAGAGTTATTGCGTAGAGAAATACAAGACGAACCTGGATATAACTATGAAAGCAGAGAGTTTCCATTTGAAGAGTGGTATGCAGATAAAGCAAGCGCATTTTTATTAGAACAAGAAGGAACAGTTAAAGAGAATTTACCTAGAGAAATTGCCATAGAAAGAACACCTGTAAATATTTATGCTGGCGCAAATCAAAATACCGACTTAAGTAATCTTAAGGCACGTCCATTTAGATTTAGAGTTACTGGAGTAGTAGAGGGCGGAGAAAAGTATGATAGAAAAACATTTTCAAGGTTTTCTAAACCTACTAATGAAAATACTGGTGTTCAGTTTCAAAGTGTTGAGCATGCTTATCAGACTCTTAAGTCAGGCAAGTTTGATGAAAAAATTTACAACAACCCACGTTGGGGAACTGGTAATGTAAAAATTAAAGGTTTCTTAAAAGAAAATAGAGCTACTAATCTTAAGTTAATGAAAGATTTAATTAGGGCTTCTTTAGAACAAAATGTTGACCATAGAAAAGCTTTGTTAGATACAGGTAATAGAAAAATAACACATACTCAAGATAATACTATTTGGAAAGAACAATTACCTAAAACCCTTATGGAATTACGAAGGGAGTTTGTAGGTTTAGAAAATAGAAATAAAAAAACTGTACGTTCTTACTTTACCGCCTTAGCAAGAAAAGTGCGCGTTTTATTTAATACCGTAAGAGAATTTCAAAAAGGTAGGCTTGACACAAATCCAGTATTTAACGATTATGCTTTTGGGGTAATAGAAGCAGTTAAACGAGGTCTTAATAGAGAGAATGTAGGTATATCGGTTACCGAGTCTAAAGATATTGATAATTGGGTCCAAGGCAGTGCTGATATTGTACAAAAAGCAGTAGGTAAAAAGAATGCTACTCGTTTTGAAGCTATAATTAGGAAAATTTTAAAAAGCGAAGCAGCTAATGATATTTACAAATTCTTAGTGTACATTTTAGCTCCAGCAGATAACTTTTTACGTTTAGTATCTCCAGAACTTGGTAAAGCTCTTTACTCTAGATCTCAAACTGTAGAAGCGACCGGTTTCTTTAACTACCACCCTGTAGTGCAGTACAGATACATTAATGATTTT
>Ga0208162_1000880_pt1 | contig 16341 bp, 30 predicted proteins | sample CB_VirMetaG_4_FD_184539 | JGI IMG/M metagenome (GOLD analysis project Ga0208162, IMG submission 184539) | Freshwater to marine saline gradient viral communities from Chesapeake Bay - CB_1508_1M Viral MetaG (SPAdes) (version 4) | ecosystem: Environmental > Aquatic > Marine > Coastal | place: USA... | reverse complement strand
AGAGTATCAATTAAATCATCGGGAAACTCGATGAATAAATCACCGTTTTCAGCTTCTTGAACTTCGATGATGTAATCAGTCATCGTAATAATTTTTCAATCATCCTATCAAGTTTAGTATTGATTTCTTTGAAATGATCATGCATCTGTTGAATTTCTCTAAGGAAATCAACCTTCAACACGTATTCAATTGGCATACGTTTGACCTGCTCTTCGACTTCGTGGAGTCTCATTTCTGAATCTCGTAAGCGCTCATGAGCTTGCTTGACACGTTCGTGAGAGCGGGCCAATACTTTTGAAGCAACCCAGCCACCGCCAGTAACGGAGCTGATTACGCAGGTCAAAACCAAAGCAATGTACTCTGGTCCCACGGCAAATAAATCTTTTGTTACCTTTATTTTAAATCTTAGTAATCCACCTGAAGTTTGCCGCGTTTCATCAATCCGTTTATTAACCATACTAACGCGTCGACCGTATCGTCATGGGAACTTACACCGAAATTTGTCATTTCTTCAAATAACACAGTGAAGTTCCTGTAACGATTAAAGATGACCTTTCGATCCTCGAAAAGTCCCATCACACCACGAAACCTGGCAAGTTTGTCTGCACGAAATCCTTTGACCGCATGCCATACCAGATTATATAAATTTTCATTATTTAAACAGATTCTTTTGAAATCAGCTTCAAGTGAAGCCTGGTACGCAACAGCTTCTGAGTAGATGTCGCAGGTAGAAAAGGTCGGGAAGTAGCTGTCATTTGCATCTTTGCCGATGACGGACCAGTCGTATAGCAGTTCTTTTAAGGCATCAAGTTTCTCAAGATTGCCCATTGCTCGCATGCGTCTGTAATCAATGATGTGGATCTTATCGCCAATCCTTCCGCCAAGAACAAATACTGTGTAATCGTTTTTCTCTTTTGTACCAGCGGATAGATCCACACCAACTCCAAGGGTATCGAATTCTGTTGCGATCTCAGCCTTAACAAGTAGCTCTGGCGCCAGGGACAGTTCATTCTGCCTGACGATCTGATTCATGTACTGGAAAGAAAAAGCAATAGGTGCTTGCCGTTTCTTTTCTTTCAGATATTCCAAGGACCACATCTCAGGCCAGTAAGATTCCTCCTCACCTGTCTCCTCATTGTTTTGAATTGCTGACAATACAATCTGCATCCAATTGTTTTGCGGGCAGAAAGTTGTTGCATGAATATCATCATGCCTGAATCTTGTGCCAAGACATATCGCTCTACCGCCTTCAAACATTGTTGGAGAGATAACTGCATTCCAGTTATCCTGCATTGTTTTACGTATGTCGGGGTTGCCAATATCTGCAGAGCTTTTGATCGGGTCGTCGATTATACACAAATGGGATCGCTTAGAGGTAACTGAACCTTTTAGACCCGCAGCACAAAGAGTAAATTGTTCTTCACCTGTAGTATCGATTCCTGCAAATTTATGGTCAATAGACCAGTACTCATTACTTGTTACATTCTTAAGCAGTCGAACAGATGGAAATACGTCTTGATATTTTTTGCTATCAATGATGCGTTTAATGGTTGCAGATTTAGATCTTGCAATATCAACTGTATAAGACAAGTAAAGAATTTGAAGAGGTTTTTTTGCTGTTGTATGTACACCAATTGCCCATGCAGTGAATAAACCCAACACGGTGCTTTTGGCTGAACCCCTGGGACCGAGTAGATCAATATTTGGTCCAGCAATCTTTACAAGACAATCAGTATCTTCATTCGTTACTAATTGTTTATGCCATTCTCTATGGTGATTTGCTGGTGGTTTATCTGCTACGTATTCACAAAAGAAACCAAAGTCTTCTCTTGCACGCTCCAGGAGATCTTCATTCTTGCTTTTACGGATCTTGTGCTTTTGGATAGCAGCCTTTGCATTCCGCCTATAAGCAAGATGAAGATGAGAAGGCACTGTCTAATTTAACTGCTTGTTAAATACTATCAGATTACTTGGCTTCTTTATCTTTTTTAAACTTTTTAGCTGCCTTTGATGCACGTTTAGCTTTAGATGCATCCATTGCATCTTTACGTTTTTCATTGTCATCTTTGTCACTACCGTCTTCCTTCTTGGCATTCTTATTCTTGAAGTACTCAAGAAGCTGCGGTGGCATTTTACCTTTAGCCATAATTTTTATCCTTGTTGCATTCGAGCATTAAGCAGCTCCTGGAATGCACCAGGGGATGCCTCTGCGCCCTCCTGGCGGTTCTTGGCCATCTTGCGCACCATCTCCATCAACAGCTGAGGATCAATGCTCTGAGGACCTTCTGGTTGCTGCTGTTGTGGTTGCATTTTATTCAGTCTTCATACTGTAGTTTAGCCCATACAGACATTGACGCTTCCTGCAGAGGACCTTCAATTGGATCATCTTTAAAGATTGCACTGAGTTCTCTAAGTGCTCTATCGGCACCAGCCATCAGAAGACCTTTGCGATCCTTGGAAGAAATAAAAGAATCTACTTGTGCAATAGTACTGCGCAACTCTTTTTGCATCGCAGCAATACGCGCAACACCAACGTCACGCTTAACAGCGGCAGATTCAATATCATCTCTAAGTTTACGAATATCTTCTTGCATCTTCTCGATTTCATCAATCAAGATTGCAAGATGATCAGGTTTGTCGAACTTACGGTGAAGCCAATCATCAACAGCTGTAATACTGCCGTTGTATCCCAAGAATCTCGCATAAAGATACACTTGGACAGAAGAGAACATTTCTTCTGCAAAAGCGTAAAAAGATTCTTGGGATGCAGAGTCTAGATTGTCGTACCAGTGCTCAAAAACTTTAATATCGATAAGCTCGTTGGGCCTGCCCGTAATCTCGGGCTTCGTCCTGTTGACTGAACTCTTGGGATTGAGACGCTGACTTTCTCTGCTCCTCAGCTCCTTTACCGATAGTTTCTCGTTCTTGAGCACCAGACTCCTCCATCTTCTTCTTAGAGAATTCGTAGGCTACTCCGGCAGCTTGACGATATTTGTCAAGATCAAACCAATCGTCTTCAGAATATGTAAGAGCGACGTCGCCGTTAGCCATTTGAAATCAACCGATCAGAAGTTGCTCATCATAGAAGCAAGGCCTTGTGCGTAAATGTCGCGACGGCCCTCAACAGACTTTTGGCGCTGTTGGCGCTTCTTGGAGCCTTCTAGCTTAGCAAGCAGTTGTTGGAAGGTGGGAAGATCAACTGAAGCACCTTCCGTGTAATCCGAGGAATCGTTGTAAGCCATTGGTTTTGTTTAGTGGGGTTTCTTAAATTATAACGCATTATATTTTTAAAAACTAAATGCAGAAATTAAACTTTCATAAATACCTTTTTCTCTATCGATTTTAGCAACATCACGAGCTGTTTCTCCTTTAATTTCTTCACCTTGAATATCAAACTCACCACCAATAGTGGCCACATCTCTTGCAGACTGACCACGAATTGTTTCTACATCTTTGAGACCAGCATTAATAATGTCTTGCAAGTCTAACGCACCTTTGGTCCTGATGTTTTCAACACCAAGGGCAGTTTCTTTTTCTCTATCTGCAACATAGGTAGTAGCTTCTTTCTGTCGATCTGCGGTGTACTTGGTGGCACCAGCGCTAATAGTTGCTACATTACCAGCTGAACGGGCTTGTACGTCTGCAATATATTTATTTGATTCATTTACCATATTTTGAATTTGTTTATTGATATTTGCTAAATCAATTGATTTCTGGTAATCATATTCGAAAGGAGTCATTCCTTCCGGTTCATATGGAGCGGCCCAATTGCTTTCAGTAGGGACATAAGAAGCGCCTCTGTCTTCATTTACGGCTTTATTGGGATCTACGTAGCCAGAGGAGATTTCATCGTACAAGCCAGAAATACCTCCCGGCCTGTTATTTGGATGTAATCTATTTAAGTCCTGATCCAGCCAATCTTTAATTTCAGAAGTGCTATAACCAGCTTTTTTAGCAGCTTCGTAATCTTTATGGCCGAACGTTTCGTATTGTCCGTAACGTTTGGAAATTGATTCTAGTGAAGGTCTTGCCATTGTCTTAACTGTTTATTGTCTTTATTTTAGATCATGTGTAATTGGGTCGACCTTCGATTCTACCTTTAATACCTGGTCCAAATGTTCCTGTATACATACCTGTTTCAGGATTTACATTCTCTTGACCATAATAAGATGCCATCTTTTTGCGATAATCATCTTGCGTTAAACCAGCAACATTGCCTGGTTTTGCCATAATGTCTTGGGTGATAAAAGCAGTAATGTCTTGCGGTGAACGAATGCCAGCTCCCTGGAAATAATTTCTATACTTTTGTAGATCAGGAAAAGGAATAGCACCACCACCCATTGCCTGTGAATAGGCACCACTAATCAAAGCATCATAATTACCAGGCTCTGGTATTTCAATTTCCGCTGGGTTTAATCTATTAGCAATAGATGTGCCAGCAGTAGATTGAAGTAGTTTTGCAAATGCTTCATTTGCATCTCCTGTATCATCCTCTTCTTGTAAGCTGGCAAGAAGATCTTCGAATGGTTTAGTGCTAGCCATTGTTATTCTCCCATCGAGTTAAGGTTAAACAGTGGACGATATTTACCTGCTACACTTGGAAAACCACCCGTCATTCTTCGTCCCCACGCAACCTGATCAGGCGACATACCAGACTCAATCATGCCGTACATTGCGCGATCACTTTTGACTTTTCTAGCGGCAGGATCAAATGCCTCAAAGCCAGTAAAAGCAAGATCGCGCGCCCAATTCAACTCTGGACCTAAAATAGAAAGACCTGCATTAAAAGCAAGTTCTATTTCTTTTTGTTCAGCTGCTTTTTCGGCAGCGTATTTTGCTGCTCTTTCCTGGGCCTTACCAGCTTCATTTTGTCCAAACGCACCTGCAATACCACCAAGAGCTGTACCTCCACCTAGCAGGGCTGCAGCTCCTAAACCAATAGCTGGTAATGCCATTTAAACAACGCTCCTACCAATCCTCAGTACTTGTTTCATGTCTTAATTATACGTCAATTAATTATTAAATACGGTAAGAAGTGTATGGCATATTAAATCCACTAATATTATAAGGTCTTTGTGCTTGATTTAGAATTGCTTGCTGTCCAGCTAAACGGCCTTCACGCACTCGTGCAGCACTTTCAGCAATGGTTTTAGGTAGATCAGATATTGATTTAATTGCAGCGCCCCAGAGGTTTGACTGCAAACCAAGTTGTTGTGCTTTTTCTGCTCGTCTATCGAAGACTTTTTCTAGCTGAGGCAAATAACGCATAAACGTCCCAAATTGCCTTTCAGGATCATTCATATAAGCATTAACGGCAAACGCTTGCCCCATTGGAGATAAATTGCTTATCTGATTCCAATCAAGACCAGTACCAAAGGAAGAAGAACTACCCCCTGGCATTAAGCCACTATAATTTGAATTAAAGCCTGCCAAGCCCCTTGGAGCATAGGTGGGAAAAGTATTTGTTAGATCCGTATCTAACAAACCAAAATTATAAGGAGTACTTTCACTCATGATTACCCAAAGCTAATGGAAGGTGCTTGAAGCACATTCTGTGCATAAGGATTAGCTGTCATTGCAGTGTTAAGAGTTCTAAAGGCTCCTTCTTGTGCTCCAGTGGCTAACTTACCTGCTGTAGCGATAGTACCAAGCATGGCATAATTTTGACCCATCGTATTAATCATTGATTGTTGACGAATAGCCTGATTTCGCTGGAACTGTTCAGCAAAAGGCATTAAACGCTCCTGAGCTTGAACCATTGAATCAATATCATTTTGACGGAGATCTTTAGTTGCTGCAATATATTGATTCATTCCAGCCTGATTAAGCTCCATTTCAAGCTGCGCCAAACGCCTGGCAACACCTTCTTGTTCCGATAAAGAACCTTCTTTACCGCTGATAGCTTGACCTGTACTCTTAGCCTTTTGTGATTCAGCTGCTGCACCAGCTCCATATCCAACTGCAGAAGCTAAAGCTGGAGCAAGATAACCAATACCTTTTGCAATAGGATTAGGACTAGCCCTTAAGCCAGAGGTTAAAGCAGAAGTAGCTCCGCCAAGTGCAAGAGAAGCCCCTCCGCCAACTGCAGCCTCCAAGGGCCGACCTTCCATTAAGCTACCTACTGCCATTGTTGCGGCAGGAACCAAAGTAGCACCGGCAAGAAGTGAACCACGGGGAAACAGAGCGTTACGTGCACCAGTGGGAGGAATCATTTGAGTGCCTCCCCTACCCTGAGTTACTGAACGAACATTAGCATTTCGCCCCTGTCCACCAGCAGTAACATTTGCTCTTCCCGTTGCACCACGGCCTGCATCTGTTGTGATACCTGCTCGTTGCAAATCTTCTGGAGAAAAATCGCCAGTAATTACTGGGCTTTGACCACCACCTCCAAACATTCCTTGCAAGCCAACCGCCTGAAGAAGTTGTTGCATTCTGTTGCCACCTTGCTGAGGCATTACTGTTGGCATTTGACCAGGCCTTGCAGCACTGCCACGGCGACTGTAATTTTGGTCCTCGTTTTCTATGTTGCCGGTAACGCGAGCCATTATTTAAGTTATTGTTTCCAGTAATTAGATTCTAACATTACATACCCTGAGTATATTCCTGAACCGTAGGTAATTGTGATTGACCTTGTGTTGCAAGCATTGCATTAGCAATCTTACCCATTGCCGCACCAGCTAAAGCACCACCTGCCCCAGCAGCAGCAACATAACGCGCCCTAGGTAATTGTTTCGGGCCACGTAAGGCCAATGCTGTTGCACCAGCACCACCAGCTAAGGCACCTGCAGCTTGGAGTCCTACAGGAAAACCAACCACACGAAGCTCTGGTTCACCTTGTAAATTCTCCATAGTACCTTTAACGATACCGATACCCAGTGGACCTTTGTCGTTATAAAGATAATTCATGTAATTGGAATATCTTTGTTTCGTAAGGCCAGGAATATCTTCTTGCGCCGTTTCAAACTTAAGTGGACGACCTTGGCGTCCCAGGGCAAACCTATCAATTAACTCCGGCAGGACCTGGCCTGTTTGACGACGATCTTCTGAGCCTTCTTCTGCATAAGATTGAGCAAAACCCTTAGGGCGTCCCAACTCACCAAGATTTGTAATATCAAACGTACCAAGAGACGCGCTTACCGGAATGCCAACAGATGCAAGTTGAATGGCTGCACGTTGAGTTGGGCTGTATTGATAAATATCACTACCGACTACTTGCTCTGCAATTTTATCGGCAATAGCCATCGGGTGGTTATACCGCCAGTACATCTTACGTGTACCGTCTTCCCCAAGATCAGTTAATAGACGTGCTGCAACAGCACCCGTCATCTGAGCAGGAGTTTTTGCCGTAACACCTTGCCTTGAAAGATCTTTATAAAAACCTCGGGCTTCTTGAGTGATAGGAAGTACGGTATGGCTTCTATAAACATCATTAAGATCAGCGGTTACTTCTTTTTTGCCCTTGGCATATTTATCGCCAAGTTCAGTTGGTTGCATTGCAGAAACTGCTGCTTGCCACCCTTTACGTAAGTCAGTGAGTATTGGCATTAGACCCCCACGATCGCACCCATGTTTGCAGCAATGTTACCCATGTCATATTGCTGAGGTTGCATCATCTCTTCTAGCTGTTGACGCATGTAAGTACCCTCTAAGCCCTGAGCCTGGAGCATGGTGCCAGGGAAGTAAGCATTAGGCATACCCAGGCGACCAGCAAGAATACCTTGATTAATGAAATCACGCTGAATGTTCTGTTGCATGATCTGTTGAGACTGGGAAATGTTACTAGGTGTTACTGACGGCATTTCACCGCCAGCAACAGCAATACCAGATAAAACAGATGCACCGATATTTACTGGCATCTCAAGTTTTGAACGTACTTTTTCCTCCACCATTTTTTTGGTTTTGGGATCTTGTACCATTCGGGTCGTACCAGGGCGTAACTTCCTTACTGCCATAGTTGCAGGGTAGGATGCCGCTACGTCAGCCAGACCGTACTTTAACGCAGTACCAGGATCTGCACCAGACAAAAGAGAAAGGCCTGTATTTAATCCACCGCTAACAAGTGCATCGCGGGCAACATCTTTATTTTTAGCAGCAAATTTTAAAAGCTGTTGAAATAATTTGCCCATTTATCTATCTTTGTATTCTTTTATTATAGGGTGTTTAATTATGCTTCTTTATCTTCGTCATTTTTTTTATCTTTGTCATCTTTTTCAAAACCTGATTTACCTGAAAGCAAGGTAGCAACAGAAACCTTGCCTTCTTCCTCAGCTTTTGCTTTACCTTCTGCTTGTGCCATGATATAACCCTTGGGATCAGGATTTTTGGCACTAGGCATAGGATCTTTAATTTTATCGCTTGGTTTAATGGTTGGACTTAAGCGATAAGCATCAACCCAGAACTCGTTAAACTCTGGATCACGAGTAAAGTTTCTTGGGTTATTTGGCATACCTGTATCAAAACTATAATCTTCACTACGGTTAAAGCGTCCCAGGCCTGCAAACAATTCGAACTCTTCTGGTTGATTACCAGTGAAGTTAAGCCTGGGATTTAAGGCTAGTTTTTTGGTTACAAGTTTATTGGTAAGTTCTTTGGGGCCAAACCTATTCACATTAAAGGGTGGCTCACCTTGTAATGCAGATGCAGAAAAATTCCGCACATAATCCATCTTGTCTCTGGATTTACGCCTGAAGAATTTACCTACATCACTAAGGTAATCTTCTGGATTTGATAAACGTGAATCTTTTGGCATCAGTCTTTTTTATTGGCTTTGGATTTTTTATCTTTATGTAACCCTACCAAGGTTTTGCGCAAGTTTGCTTGCTTAACAGTTTTATCATCATACTTTTCTGGATTGGCTAAAACATTAGCTTGAAGTTGGGCTGATGTAATGCCACGTTTCTTAGCTTTAGCTGTAAACGCTCCAGGGCGATCAATAGCCTTTTGGATCCACTTCTTATCTTTTTTCTTTTTTTCAGCCATGATTAAAAGAGCCTAGGTTGAATAACTGCTTCAGATGAAAGGGGAGTTGCGCGTCCCATCATGCGTTTGCTCATATATGATTCTAACTGCTGTGCAGCAATATCAGCAGGGCTTTTTTGTTGACGTGCACTATAACCAGTAACACCTGGAATAGTGCGTTGTTGCGGAGGTAAGCCTGTAGCACGAGTACGTGGACCTTGACCTAAATAATCAGTTGCAGTTACTTCAGGCATTGTGCGACGTAAAACTTCTAATTCTTGAGGGATTTTCCCTGCCATGGGATTACGTTCTGAACGTTGACGTGCAGCTTTACGTACTGCTTCTGACATAAGAACAGAACGTCTAGATGCTTCTGTTTTGGGCTGTGATCCAAGACTTTCAATTACATCTTCATAAGCGGGCGGCATGGGAACATCACCTTCTTCTGCAGCAGAAGAAAGCCGCATAGCTTCATTTGCAACTTCTTGTTGTGTGTATTGGGGTTCAGAAGGACGAACTTCCGGATCAGCTTTTTTCTGACCACTTAAGCGAATACCATAGATATCAACTTCTCTGCCTGTTTGAGTTCGATCTCCTGTCCAAGGAGAAGTTGCCGCACCTGTTTCTGGGTCATAATCACGAATTCGACCGCCACCTTGAATACTGCGAATTTCTTCATCAATATGTTCTCCAGAAGTATATTCTGCAACATTACGTCCACCGCCACCTTTAACATCTGTATCTAATACTCTACGGTCCGAACGCAACTCCATTGTTTCAGGAATGAATTCACCTGTTACAGGATCTTGTTCACCAAAAACTCTTGGTGTACCTCCAGACCAATCAATTGTTGTCGGGTATTTTTTAATATCATCTGTTTCAGTAAGCATTTCTTGTGCTTTGCGTTGCGCTCCACGGAGACGTGCTTTTAGAAGATTTTCTTCTGCGTACACATCGGGATCTTTAGAAGTATAAGTATCGGGATTTTCAAATTGACTTTCTAGTTTTTGTTTACGCGCTCTCATTGAATTAGCCATTTTTGTGTCGCCTTTATCAATAGCTTGATTTAAATACTTTTCTACACTTTCTAGTCTGTTGACAATTTCTTCACGCTTAATTTCATTAATTGTTTCATATCGTTCTGCGATTTCTGTTTCTTTTCCTGTGAGCCAATCTTTTCTTTTACCGATTTGACTTTGATAAAAATCTTCTGCTGATTGAGCGGTACTCTCTGTAACAACAGGTTTACGTAAATCAGCAAGATCAACCTCTCCCGCACCAGGGACATTTACTTTGATTCCTGTTTTTTCAATTACAGGAGTTAGGTTTTCGCTTGGATAACCTTCAGTTGACATTGCAGGAGCGCTTTCAAAAACTCTTGCTTTTGCTTCAGGCATGTTTTCAAATGTTTCAAACGTAACAGGTGACAAGCCAAACTCTTTGGCAGTAACTCTTGGATCACCTGTCATTGCATAAATTTCCATTGCCTGACGATTGGCGCTGAAAGAAGGTCCGTATTTGTACGCTCCAGGGCCAACACGTTTTGCTAAGGCTTCTTCTACTCTTGCATGGGTTGGAGCAGGATATTTTTGGGGATCCCAATCATGATCAGCAGCCATCTCATCCCATACTTTTCTCCTTTGATCAATTAAGAAATTTTTAACATCAGGAGTCGCTTGACTAGATATGCCCTCTGCCTGGTCAATAGGGACACCATCGTTTGTTTGTGCTGCAGCTTGCGTGATAGGTGCATCAGACGAAGAGGGTGCTACTTGTTGGTTAACATCTTCCAACGCATCAACTTGCATTAAGTTAAGATCTTCATTGCGTTGTAGTTGTTGGCGAACTCGACCAGTCATCTGATCTTCACCAGAGCCAGCCGCATTGATTTGTTGATCAGATACAGCAGGTGCCTGACGTTTTTGGAAATCAGTTAAAGCATTTTGTGAAATATTTTGTGCTGCTTCATCAACTTGTGCAGCAAGATCTGCGCTTTGACGAGCAGGTTCTTTGCTTTTGCCAACATTTGCTACCCTACTAACAATATCTTTATTTAAATTCTCAACTTTTACACCAGATTGACCTGTAGTCTTAGTAGATTTGGGAATTCTATTACGTCCTCTTAGAGCCAGCGCTCCAGCCCCTGCACCCGCTAACGCAAGTCCGATACCCACACCCATAGACACGGGGTCAATACCCTGTTCCTGGGGCTGCTTGAGCTGATTGCGGCGGAACTGAAGTACCTGTGGTGCAAGCTGAGCACGTTCTTCCGGTGAATCAGGTACCTGCACACCTGTTGCTTGACTATACGCGTAAAAATCTGCTGGTGAAACAGGCATTAGATGTTATACCGTAATTTTTCTTTGTACTTTTATTTTAAATCAAAAAATTTAGAAAGGTAAGTTGCAGTAAACTAAATACAAGAGAAAAAAATTGTACTTTTAGTACTAGATAGATGAGAACACCTAAAACCAGTGACGAACGTAAGCTGGAAAGGGCAATTGGATTAAAAGCAATTGCTCGTACAGCAGAAGACATGCAACAAAAAGGTGCAGATCCTGTTGATGTACAAACTTTTATTGGTGGCGCACGCAGAAAATTAGCAGAAGAAGCACCTGATCCCGAGCAATACAGCAAAGCACTAGATTTAGTTAACGAATATACCCGTTTAGCCGGTCGCAACCGATAATAATAGAAACCAAAATCATCGCAATTGTCAGGTTTTGACGTTAAATTAGGATTTTTTGTAATTTTTTAATTTACAAAAAACGTAAATGTGTCTTGGTACGTACCAGGATTTTATTTTTATGCGCCTTGACGGCGCCAAAAACGCCATATCTTTTGTTTTTTCTAAAACACACCCAGTTTATACCTCATTTGGGCTAAAAATTATCTGACACATCTCACACCCGCTATATGACTGGGGATGCGTATAGAAAAAAAGAAAGGGTGGGATGGGTTGGGAGTTAATACCTTACAACGGGAGATGTTTTCCACAGGATGTGGATAACTCACAGGAAGGTGTGGAAAACTTTCGGAGTAAGTACATTTGCTTATTGTTCTTTTTTGCGGCCGAATGCCGCCGACGCATCAACATCAAGCGGCCGAATGATACCACAGGTTATCTCCACGCCGCATCAATAACGCCCGAAGCAAGAGTGCCAATACCAGTAACCTCATTCTAACATAGCTCACAATTTTTGTCAAATCTAGGACAAATCGCTGCTCGGGTGACAGGAATGATTGTTAGAGATTGAGGGTAATCGGGGGCTGCGCATCCGTACAACGCAGATTGTTCCTTCAACTTACCAGGAGTTAATCCAATGGAATTGACCAAGTCTGAAGCTTACTTCGCTCGTTGCGACAAAGCAGTCGAGCCTTTGACCAAAGGCAAGAAGATTACTGTTGAGTTAGCGGTACTCGCTGACAACGGCAGAGATGCCAAGCAATGGTTGGTCGACTTGCATAACGCGATTGCTGTTGAGTTCTACGACCCAGCAGATTGCCTTGAAGATAGCTGCACACCTGAATACAAGGTGAGTGTTGTCGTGCGCCAGGGCAAAGCAATTGCTTCAGCTAAGCGCACCAACTGACGGTAAACAGGCCGTACCAGGGGTTCAACTCCCCTGGCAGTTATTGCCTAACCGACCGGAGATGGGCACCGGCACTGCATCAAACTCATGCAACTCTTTGCAGTTCACGAAGAGAACGGTGACATCCCGTTCCCTGGTTACATCTCAGCATGGCGTAGTTACGACGATGCATATGCTGCAGCAGGTGAGGCACAGGCCATGGATCCTGAGGCTACTTACTCAGTACATAACATTGAGGAAGAGCAGCTCCAGGACTTCTGGTTTCATAACCTACACCTGACACTTGCCTGATGGTGCAGGAGGGGTTCGATTCCCCTCCCAGGTTTTGCCCAGTACGTAGGGATGGGCTCCTACACACCAGGAGATTCCTGTGACCAAGCGCGTTTACTTCGCAAGCATTACTGTCTTCCTTGCGGTGATGGCAGGTGCAGTTCAGCTAGGTATCAACCAGCTGGATAAGGCTACTGCACAACAGTGCAGAACACATGATTGGCCTGCTGATAAGCATGCCATTCACATGGATTTCTGTACAACGTACGGTTATCCAACCAACTGATCCGTCAAAGCGGGTGACCAGGTGCAAACCCTGGTCCAGTTATTGCCCCCTGTGGAGATGGGCACCACACACACGGAGAACACCGTGAACAACACTCTTCCTACCCGCGAACAACTAGGCGTTTCTGTCTTCCAGGAGGTTGAACACCTTTTGGAAGCTGGATATTCCCAGGTTCTTGGGCGAGAGCAGGCGTTACAGGTTGCAGCCTGGGCGCTCAAAATAGCTGGAGAGTCTGATCTTCAGCACCAGGTTCTTGCGGAGCTTGTAGAGCTTCCTGAGAACTACGGCTGATCCGTTAAAGCGGTCATCCCCGGTGCAATGCCGGGGTCAGCTATTACCCACAGCGGAGATGGGTACCGCACACCAGGAGATTCCTGTGCCTGAACAGACTCTTCTCTTTACTCAGGAAGAGATCGATCTTCTTGAGTTTGCGCTTTGGGAAGCAAAGCGTAAGCATAGTGATGACCAAGCTCTTCAGCAGCTTTGGTCAAGAGTGCGACAACATGTTAGTGATGAGCATGATCTCATGACTGGCCCCTGTTGTTAACTGATCCGTACAAGCGGGAGGTAGGGTGCGATCCCCTACCCAGCTATTGCCACCCACTGAGGGTGGCTTCAATTAAATCATGAACAACTTCATGGAAAAGTTTCCAACAGAAGCATTTCTTTCAGTCTTGGTAGGTATAGCGCTTGGCTTCAGTGTTGGAGCTGTCGCACAGCGTGCGTTAAACGTACAGCAGACCAAGGAGTGTGAAAGGCAAGCTGATACGCATCGCCTGGTGACACTCAGTGGTCCACTCGGTGATGCAAAACACTGCATTCACTCAAGGTACTTAGCTAACTGAGTACCAGGGGGCTGCGCATCCTATCAACGCAGACACTCAACTCAACTCAACCCAAGAGGATCTTATGACTCCCCAAGCTGTTGAACGCATGCTCATTGACGACGCCAGACTCCTGGCACGTAGAGATGAGCAACTAGATGCTGAACTAGAAGCAGAGCGACAAGCACTACTTGAACTGTTCTATCAGTGGCAAGATGGTGCTATCGAGTTCCAGGGTCTGGTGCCATTCGCAGTGGTGTTAGACAAGAAGTGCAAGAAGAATCGCAACCTCATTCGGTGGTTGCGTAAGTTCAGTATTGAAGAATGACTTCTGCTCTGGCCCATGGCTAAGCTTTGGGCCTCAGCAGGACTCAACATCCTGCACGTTAACCTAATCTTAACTCGACCATGACTGCATTAAACATTCGCAAGAACCTGAGCAATCTGCTACATGCCACGGCAAATGCAGTGGATAACGCTAAGGTTCCAGAGTTCAAAGGCATCAAGAACTCAATCGATCAAGCAAGAGTTACCATTGCAAAGGCAGTGGTGCCCAATGACAAAGCATTTGTCATACCTAAGAACAAGTGATCAATGGACCTGAGTACGTCCTAAAACTGCTCACTGTCCTACGCATCTAAATCATGATTGTTTATCAGCCTGATCCCAAGGAACGCATCGTCTGGCGTGGCGGTGAATCCACTCAGCTTCACTACGAGATCAATCGTGGTACTGGTTGGAAGCCTATGGCAACGACTACCATCAATGATTTCCCTACGGGAGTCAAGGAGCTGCAGCAACAGTTCGAGGAGTACTACTCCTATATATCCCCTGAAGTGCAGGGTGATCTATCTAGCTACGACTGGTAACAACAATGCCAACAACTAAATCAATGCCAACTAAACACCAACCAACCAACAGCGAAACAATCCATGAACTAGTTGAGAGTTATTCTCAATTAGCTAGGGATAAAAACTGGATGGTCTGCTCTAAAGTTCACAAAGATAACGCCTTTGTGACAGCATGGGCTCCAGTCAATGACGTAAATTGGTGTCGACTAATCAGATACCGTAATGGTATTAAGGTGTTCCATGACACCAAACGAGGTAACCCAATCGAAATCACAGAGCAAGAGACCAAAGCTATCGAAGACATCAAAGAGTTCACATCATGAAACACACAGTGAGACTACGCCCTGGTAACTACGTACATCTCGATACGTATACCAAGGGTGTTCATCCCCTCTACCCCGTTGCTGCCATCGGTATCATCGGGATGCTGGTGATTGGATGTATCCTTTCACTCAAGATGCACCAGGCCTCTAGTAATTCCTCTAGCAATCCTGGTACAGTATGTCCAACAGATCGTAGTGACTACTACGGTCCAGGCTGCTAACTAATCAGTGGCACGTCCTAGACATGACGTTAAACTGTCTATGTCCTTCACTCAATTCAAATCATGAATCAGGATGTCAAACAGAAATGGATCACTGCTCTGCGTAGCGGTGAATACAAACAGACTGGTGGTCTATTACGCCAAGGAGATTGCTACTGCTGCCTTGGTGTACTAACAGATTTGTATGACAAAGACAACCAAAGCGATCATCACTACTGGCATGAAGAAGATGGTAAGTATGGCTACAGCTCTGACGGTTGCATTGCTGAAGCAATTTTACCTGAATCAGTCATGAAGTGGGCAGGTCTTGAAGAATACAACCCAACAGTAAGAGAAGAGCGCATGGGAAAATCCCTTACATTATTGGCATATCTTAATGACAATGAAGATTTGGACTTCAATCAACTAGCTGATATTATCGAAACACAACTCTGATTGCTGGACCTGAGCATGTCCTTAAACTGCTCATTGTCCTTTACTTAATTCAAACCAATGACTAACGATCGAATCAACCAAGAGTACACTGAGGATCAACTTTTCATCCTCAATGACATTGCAGACGAACAACGCGCTGCTATGGAAGACGGATGGGATGAAGATGGATGGGCTGAAGATGGTGCACAAGAATATCTCAGTGACATAGCTGTCAAACTAATGATGGAGGACCATGACTGACACTAATTGCCATCAAGAACATGACATCATCACAATCATTATTGTGTTGGTGTCTTGCATCATCACAACCCTTAGCCACGAACTCAAATGTCTTATCTCTCAGAACTCCGCAAATTCTATCCCAACACCTGGAAAGCACGTTGGGCCATCCAGAATTACCAAACGCACATTCAATTCGAAGACAAAGAACCAACCACGATCACGCTCCACAGCACCTACCTCAAGTACGGTGGGCCAGAAGAAGGTGGATGGTGGTATCAAGAAGGCTACCCAGAAGAAACGCACTGCATCTTCTCGAAGAAGCAAGCCATCAGGAAGTACATGCAACTCGCAGATGAGT
>Ga0208162_1000879_pt1 | contig 16355 bp, 16 predicted proteins | sample CB_VirMetaG_4_FD_184539 | JGI IMG/M metagenome (GOLD analysis project Ga0208162, IMG submission 184539) | Freshwater to marine saline gradient viral communities from Chesapeake Bay - CB_1508_1M Viral MetaG (SPAdes) (version 4) | ecosystem: Environmental > Aquatic > Marine > Coastal | place: USA... | reverse complement strand
CTGGTTTGAAGATAAGACTCTAGCTATTCTTAAAGAGTTTTTCTAATATCTCTTTAGCATCATTAACGTTAGCAAGATAACCCATCTTACGAGATATCTTTGTTTCATTACTTTTCGTTTTATAACTGTCTCTACAATAAGTTTGATACATTGTTATCATTTCAATATCAGAAGATTCTGTCATTGTAAGAACATCATCCATATTAATAATGAACATGTCTTCTGTAGTTGTTTTCAGCCAGGGTTCTATTTTGTATCCCATTATTCCATTTCGACCTTTAACTTCACTAACAATAATAGGATTAGTAACTAACAGAAGAGTTCTATCATCTTCTTCAGTAGCTGCTACCTTTGCGAAGATTTCCTCTCCAGTTTTCAATTTGATGGTGGAATAAAAATCGTCTTCTATCATTTGCTCTTTAACTGAATGGTAATTATTTCATAATTAAAGTTTTCTTCGTTATAAATTTTAATTCTTTCTATAAGATGATTCAGAGTATAGTTTTTTCTTGATTTAAATGTACAATCATCAGAGATGTCGTAGAGGACTGCTTTAGTTTTATTTTTTCCTTTTCTAAGTACTCTTCCAATTGATTGTAAATTTCTAACTCTCGATTTACTGGGTGAAGCAAAGATAACATTATGGAGGTTCTTAATATTAATACCTGTAGAAAAAGTTCCATAAGATGCAACGATGATTGCGTTATTTTCTCTTTCAGTAATTTCCCTAACTAATTCTCTTTCTTCAGTATCAACACCACCATGAATAAAGAAAACCTTACGATCTTCTTTCTTACTAGTATTTATTCTGTCGTAAAGTATTTGACCATGAGCTTCTACTCTAGAGAAAAGAACTAGACTGTTACCTTTTAAATCTAGAGTTAAGTTCGTAATAAATTTATTTCTTTGATCGTGAGATATTAAATACTGTATCTCATCTTCATAAGTTTCAAATCTTTGTGGTGGATGTTTTAGAACTAAGCATTGAATATCTAACTGTGAAAGATGACCTTGCTTCATCAATTCATCAGTTCTTGTAACTTTATATGATGGCCCAAATAAACCTTCTAGAACCCATTTGTGTGTTTGAGTCCCATCTAAAGTTCCAGTGAATCCAAAACGATATTTTGCATGATGCAATTTTGTCATAATCTGTACTAGTGATTTGCTCTTGAACAAATGAGCCTCATCACCTATAATCACATTATAATCTTCGAAGAATGATCTTTCCAACTTGTAAACTGACTGCCAAGTTGTTATAGTCACTGAAGCATCATTACTTTTTTCCCTACCAGAATAGATACGGTGGCAATATGAATCAGCATCCCAACCATAATCTTGGAAATCCTTGTACATCTGTTCTACAAGAGATGTCGTCGGAACAACTAAAAGAATTTTTTGCCCTTTATCCACATAATATCTTACGAGGGAATAAATCATCAGTGATTTGCCAGATGCAGTGGGGCTTATCAATAGTTTTCTGTTATGCCTTAGAGCATCATATACTCCCTCAATTTGATATTCCCTCGGAGAATGAGAGCAAATAGAATTCATATAATCTTTTACACCTTCATAAGAAATCTCTTCGTTGATTTCAAATGGTTGTCCGTAAAATTTATTAGACTCAAACTTGTAAGTGTATCCGTACTGCTTACAAAAGGATACTAACTTATCTAAAAGTCCAACATAAATTTGCTTGGACCTCATATCATAAAGATGAATTTCACCATTCCAGTTTCTTCCTCTATATTGGGGCATAAACTTTGCGTTTGCCACCTCAAACTTAAAATGATCTCTTAATTCATACTCAATATGTGGTTCTGTTTTTATCTTAAGAAAAACTTCATTTGATTTACTTATAACCAGATTTGTCGTATCAACCATATCCCGCCTGGAACTTTACAAACTCAATCGCATTCTTAATTTGATAAGTTCTATTTTGAATCACTTTAAGAATGCTCTCAATATAATTTAGCATAGTTTCATAGTAGTCAATTTTTAAACAAACCTGAGAAAGTTTCTCGTCAGCATCTAGGTATTTCTGAAGAGTTTCTTTGTCACGAATTTTCTTAGGAAATGGATTCTCCACATAAACATCAGGATCTGCTTTTCCGGTATAGTATTCATATCTATCGTGTCTGATATTTCTTTTCTGTTGCTCTGCTTTCTTTTTTAAAAGTACGATGTTATTGTACATTTCAAAGTATTTTGCATGTAGAACTGGTATATTCAAAGATTCTGTATGTAAATTATCTGGATCAATTTTGGAATCCTGTTCCCACATTTTTTGAATCACATCAAGGTCAAAGGTCATAAATCATTCCCACTTTTATCAGTTATATTGTAGATAGTATACTTGAAAGTTACCTCTGCAGTAAAGTATTCTACATCAGTGTCGGTAGCATCAAATTGCAAGTCTGTTAAAGAATAAGGCCAAAGATCTGAAAACTTAACATTAAAGTTTACGTTTTGATTACTAGTTAATATTGAAAGAGTTCCGTCAGAATAAATGTTCATCAACTTAGAATCTCTGGTGTTCACATACTTCTGTTCATTTTGCAGATCATAAATTTCCCTCAAACTTTCTGGAAATCCAAGACCTCTAATCCAGTTTTGAATCTCCATATAATTTTCCAAATTTTCATCAACTAGAAATCTTAAAGTAAAATCATTGAATTGAATATTATCACCTGGAGTTGGAATATCCTTAAGATATGATGGTTGGTTTGCAATACCCAAAGTAAGTCCGGGAATGTTTGCGGAGTTCCCGAAGAATGCAACCTTTGGTGCTCTATTTAGAGTAAACTTAAAACCAACAGGTGATAGAAAATTTCTATTCTGTATCTGGTTTTGATATGCGTTTGCTACTGCCATTTTTTGAATTATTTAGATAAAAAAAAGGTCCCTTTCGGGACCCTGATGAAAGTTGTGAAATGAATCACATGAGATTTTTCACTTGTACTCTTCTGTAGTAACGGTTTGCGTTAACCAGAAGTCTTCCAAGACCCTGACTTGAAGCATCACCTTCAGCAAATGGGTTAGCAACAAGACCATAACGGGTCTTAAAGCCAATCTTAGGCTGGAAGCTGTTCTCACCAACGGCACGAACCATTTGGAGAGGAACGTATGGGCAATAGAACAGACCTGCATCATAAGGGTTGGTTCCCTTATAACCGACAACGTAGTACTGGTTAGCAGCAACGTTTGCCGAATATGGATCGATGTAGACTCTGTACTTGCCTGACAGAACACCAGCAAAGGTGTTACCAGTGTCATCAACGTTCAGGTTTGCATTCAGAGCAGGAGTGTAATCGAGAACACCAGCCATGGTCAGTGCTGAAGCAACGTCAGCAGAGCACAGGATGATGTTGCCCTTTCCTCTACGAGTTCTTTGTGCAATTGCGTTTGCATCACGCTCGATTTGGAACAGAAGACCCTTGAACTTCTCAACGGACCAACGACCGTTTGAGTCAACGTCAAGGTCAAATACACCAGGAGTTGCTACGTTAACAGCAGCACCTTGCTCAGCAACCTTATAGATGGTTCTGATAACTTCACGGTTGATTTCTGCAAGAATCTCAGTTGACAGAATGTTTGCCAACTCAGCTTCTGCATTCAGACCATGAATTGCCTTAAGGTCTTGAGCAAGCTCGAGTGAGTACTCAGCCTTCAGTGCTCTAGACTTTGCGGTAACAGTGACCTTCTCGATCGAGAAAGCCATCTGGTTGAATGCATTGTCAGCATCACCATCAAGTGCTTCTGCATCACCAGTTGGCATACCCTGACCGACGTTATATGCGGTTGAGGTAGCAGTTCCAACGGGATTCAGAACAGATGGGTTGGTGCCAGACTGAATGGTAGTACCGATACCAGCATTGATATCCGCAAAGGGACGGGTCAGAGTGGTGTCGAAACCAGCATCAGTACCAGAGAAGGTGGTGTCAGCTTCGTTGAAGAGTGCCTCAGTACCACTCTGGTTGGTGTATCTGGAACGCATTGCGAAGATCAGTCCAGTAGGACCACTCATTGGCTGAACACCAGCCAGGTCATATGCGACCAGATTTGGCATTGAACGTCTGATCAGTGAGATCAGAACGGGATCGAAACCAGCAACAGGACCACCAGCAGTGGCGTCTCCACCGAAACCACCCTGGGCACCAGCAACGTTACCGCTGTTGGTTGGTGATTCCATCAGGCTCATGCCGGAGTGGAATGCTGATTCTTCTCTAAGGAATTTTTCTTGGTTTTCCAGCAGGACTGCGGTTACTGCTCTACGATGAGAATCTTTGATTGGATCAAGACCCTCATAATTGAGGAGTGGTGCCCACTTTTCCTGCAGATGCTCGGCTTGGAACATTTGCTTTTACCTATGTGAATGTTTACGTTTGATTAATTTTAAATTCAGTTTTTGGCAATTGCTGAGATAGTTCTCAGATAAGCAGCCATTGGACCCGAAAAGGATTCAGGTGCAATATCTACTTGCTCAGAGAGAGTCTCAGTTTTTACCTTTGGAGTTTTTGCTGCTGAGAAGTATGACTCCTTCAGCATCTCCAGTTTCTCACGATATTCTTCTTCACTTTCAAACTCAACACTTTCGGCAAGTGAAGCGAGCTTTTCTTTCTGAGTGGCAGCAAGGCCCTCAGAAACTTGATCTAAGATCCCATCAGCAACCGACTCTGCGAGTCTTTGGTTAAGATGGATATTCTTCTCAATCTGCTCGTTGAGTTTTGTCTCCATGTCATCAAGTTTTTCTACCATGCTCTCAAGAACATCATATTTATCTTCAGGGATTGATACATAATGTGCTTCAAAAAGTTCCTTCATACCTGAGAGGAAACTCTCAGTCATTTCGGTCTTAAGACCTTGCTCGATTACCAGTTCATTTTCGGTGAACCATTCATCGGCAACATACTCAAGATAAGAATCCACTCTTTCTGCGAGTGCTTCTTTAATTGATTCAATTTCTTCTACGAGTTTTTCCTCGTATTGTGCTTCAAGTGCTTCCTTAACTTCACCGACTTTTGACTTCAGTGCAGCTTCGAAAATTACTTTTGCTTTTTCTCTAAATTCTTCGGAGAGTTCTTCACCACCGAGAAGAGCATTTACATCTTCTTCAACATCTACTACTGCAGATTCTTCCACTTCTTCTTCGATTTCTACTTCTTCCTCTACCTCAGACTCCTGGAGAAGATCTTCATCTTCAAAATCTTCATCTTCTTTCATCTTCTTCATGGTATCAGCAGACTTAGCTCCCTTATTAACAACATCTCTAACTTGCTTGAGTGTTGCACCAGGGGTCTTCAGTTTTGCTGAATCATCATCTGACTTATAGTTCTCTGGTGTTGGACCACCAAGATCTTCTACATTTGCCAGTTGTGTGCCTGGATCTGCCATCTTAGGCATTGCATCTCCCGCCTTAGCATTTGCATTAACGGCGGTTTTGGATTGCTTTGTGCCTACTTCCATTTCTTGTAAATCTCCACGAGACATTTGAACTCTCCGATTAACCTTAGTAATTTAATCTATATTTATTTATAAATTAAAGATTTGTGAGAAAATCGTTGAATAAGTTCAACTTATTTTCTTCCAATCTCTTTTGATCTACAAGAGTGTTAATAGTCTTGTAGGTTTTTTCTGCATACTTTTCACGCAGAATACCACCATCCCATACCCATTCTTTACCTTCCATAATTCCAGAAACAAAAGCATCTGGTGCTGAAGGATCGGCAACGATATCTGCTGCAGTTGCAAGCATAAAATCTTCACCAACTACATTGATACCCTCTCTTGTCATTTTAAGGGAACCGATACCACGAGAGGAAACTCCCAACTTTACACCCTCAGAAATCAGAGATTCTGCAATCTTACCCATTGGGGTAGAAAGAATCTTTGCTTTTCCGATAATGTTATTTCCACTTTCTCTCAGAGAAATGATCTTGTGAGAAACTCTATCCAAATTTACAGTGGGCCCATCTGGATGTCCAAGTTCACCAAGTGCTCTACCTTGAGCAACATGGTTCTCATTATAACGAGCAACTTCACGACGAAGAGTTTCCATAGGATACATACGACCATTGCGGTTCTTAATGTTTCCTTGGAGGAAAACTCCTTCAATATAAAGAAACTTTTTACCGTTCTTGTTTTCAACGATAAATTCTACTTGTTCGATTTCTTCTCTGATAAGCTTCATTTTTTTAGTTGGTAAATCCTACTTTTGTTGCTTTGATTTCTACACTTGTCCAAATAACATCTGAAGAAAGTTTTTCCAAAAATTCAACCGAATTTGCTGGCATACTAAAATATGTAGTAGATGCTGCTCCAACTAAGGTAGAAATCCCAACAGTAACAATACCGGCAGTGTTATTATGTAAACGAACACAAGTTGCTGAAGTGATGCTAGTTGCAGTTCCTGCACTAACAGCCGTTCCAACTTCTGTTTCAATTATTTTAGTCCTTTGCATTGTTATTATATAATGGTTATAAACTATTTAGCAAATTGTTTATCCTTCAGATTCTTCATCTGCTACATATTCATTGGGGGAATCTTCAATTTCATCCCCACCAAACATCGAGTTTCCAACATAATCTTTGAAGGAATCTACTCTTTCTGCAGATTTTGCAAAGAGAAGATCTTTAATTTTGTCACTAATTTGAGATGGACTCTCATCAGTTGCAATCATATCTAGTAATTCATCCATTGTGTTAATCCTCTAAACGGTAATATTTATCAAATTTCCCCACCCTTGGGAATTTTAATTTCTGGAGCTTCTGCAGAACTCGTATTAATTTCGGGTTCTGTAACTGGTTTTCCAAGATCCATCTGAGGTTCAATTGGAATTGGTTGACCTGTTGTGGGATCGATAGTCATTTCTGCTGGATCTGGAATAACTCCACTCTTAATTTCCTTTTCGATGAGAGCATCTTGTTCAATAATTTCTTGATCAGTCTGCCTAAGAATCTTTCTTCTTAGATAGTCTTGTGAGAAATACTTGCCAACATAAGGTTCTGCACTTTGAACCATAGTCAATCTTTCGTTAAGAAGTTCTGCTTCTTTCAGTTCAGCAAAGTGATTATCATATAAGAAATCATATTGAATATGCTCTTCCATTAACTGCCAATCTTCTGGAGTTATAATATTTTTCAGAATAAGTTGAGTCTTCAGCATGTCGTTAAACATGTGAGAAAATCTCTTTCTCAGTCTACCGACAAACTTGCTGAACTTAACTTCATCTCTTAAGATCTCTGATGATCTGCCAAGATTAAATCCACCATCTCCACCAATTCTTGAAGTTGGAACATTTAAAGATCTATAGAGTTTATCTTGGAAATACTTAATATCCGTAATTTCTCCGAGATTTTGGCCACCTGGAAGTGTGGTAATTTCAGTTCCTCTACCACCCTCACGACGAGGAAGCCAGAAATCTTCAAGCATACTCATATACTTTTTATCGTCACGAATCTCGCCAGTGTTTGCATCATATACTAATTTATTGCGATATCTCATCATAACGTCCCTGAGATATTGCTCTGCTTTTACCTTTGGAAGATTGCCTACATCAATGTAAAAAATTCTTCTTTCAGGTGCTCTAGATAATCTGTAAATCACCAATGAGTCTTCAATCATTCTAAGTTGATTGAGTGCTTTGATTGCTTTGTGTAGGTATGAAAGAGTTGATCCTTTATTTCTATCCACAAGACCTGATGTGCAATATGTAATCGCATCTCTTGCAATTTTAATTCCCTGAGAACCACCCATTGAAGATGGATTCCCAGTTGGATATGTCATCTTCGGATTGTATACAAAATACTCTTCAATTTCTGGGAATTCATACTCCATTGGATTCCCACTATTAATATTTGCAAGACGAAATTTGTCTTTTTCAGTCTTCTTCTGCTGTCTTACATATCTAATTTTTAAGGAATCAATATAACGTAACTCTTGAATTCCTTCATGTGGATTTTTTAAATCAATTATTTTATGATAGTAAAGTCTACCATCAATATACCAATTTCTATAAATTTCATGAGACTTTCTATCAAAATCAAGTAACTCTAGAATATATTTAAATTCATCTCTAATTTTTTTCTTAATTCCATCACTTGCATTTAAATTTGATAGTTCAATTTCTACTGGACTATCATTAGTGTCAGAAACAATTGCTTCATTTACAATATCTTCAATAGCACCATCACACTCTGGATGCAGTGCCATCTCCCTATATCTTTTAATTAAATCAAATTCTGTTCTATATACACCTTCAATATCTACATACGAACCAAAAAACCCACTAGTTAAATAGTAGTCAGACCCATCCTCATTATTTGGAGGAACTGGGCTGACTACTGTGGGTGATTTTTTCTCGTTATCCTCAATTGAAAAACCAAATAGTTTAGCCATAATTTATTGTAATACCTTTGTAGTATTTATTATCGAATCAGAATTCCAGTTTGATCGGTAGCACCACCAGTATCTTGAGCAGAACCTGCAGTCCAGTACTGAACTTGGAATTCTACAGTGTAGTCTTCGATAGTATCAGTGCTGTCATAAGAAAGATCAATCGCAGAAATTGAGGTTGGGAAGATATCATAGAAGAGATAAGTTCTCAGTGGAGTAATTGCAGTTCCTCCAGCAATATCTGAATTGGAAGTTGAATTTTCCATTCTTGCACTTCCACCTCTACCAAGCTGATGAACAACAGCATTGGTCATGTATGATCCTGGATTGGTAGCACCAGTGTTATTATCCAATTTGCTGATTCCATTCATCCACAGTTCAAATGCACTGCGGAGTTTGAAGTCTTCATCGTTAATAACAGTAACAGTCCAAACATCAAATGTTCTGTCACCAGCAACCTTCAGTACTCTACCTCTGAATGGAACTTCAATTGGAGATACGTTAGATGCTGGCAGTGCAGCAGTTTTGCACAGGAATTGGAATGTTTCTGCATCCCAATCTGCACCAACAGCAGCTGCTGGGAAGTTTGGAATATTTACTTCAAATAAATTAGGTCTTGCGCCACCACCCGCAAGTTTTGATTTGAAGTTGGTGATAGTTCTTAAAGTTGACATTTTGAGTTCCTCCTTTTGTGATTAAATTAATCTAATTAAACTCTACCAGCAACTTCTTCAAAGCTTACTCCAGTGCGAGTAGCAACGAAGGTAAGAGTTACGTAGTTAATGGACTTAGCTGGTTTCAAGAAGATGTCAGCTCTGAACTCATTGTTATCAATGACATCAGGAGTGTTGTTTGTTTCATCGCAAATTACGAGGAAATCATAGAGTCCTCTCTTTGCTTGAATATCACGCAGATATGGTTCAACGATATTTACGAAGTTTGCTCTGGTGATTTGGTCATTAAGTTCGAAGAGTTGTGCTTGAGCAGATCTTTCGAGTGCTTGCTCAACGGTCAGGAACAGACGACGGACGTTGATTCTATCGAATGCGGAGGCATAACCAAGAGCAGTCTTATCTCCGAAGAGAAGAATTCCAATTCCTGGTTGATTTATGATAGAGTTGATTCTTGCACTATAAAGTTGATCTCTTTGAGCTTTTGATGGATTATATGCCAACTTAACAGCATTATTAATAATTCCTCTCTGTTGACCAGCAGGTGAGAACCAAGGATATGCAACAACATTCGTTCTGAACATCAATCCAGCAATATCAGCATTGCATGGGATGTATCTGAACAGGTTATTGAATCTATCATAAGTATACTTATATCCACTATCAAATACTGCGTATGAAGAAGATGAAAGTGAACTGAAGAATCTAATAACGTTATCAGTCTGAGTATCACTGTTTGGAATGTCAACAACGTTTGCTCTATGTGGAGAAATAACTGCCATGCAATCTTTTCTCAGATTTGCAATAGAAATCAGATGATTTGCTTTTGCTTGAGACTCTTGCTCATTGCTAAGACTTGGACCATTGATTAAATAATCAACTTGTATTTCGTCTTTGTTGGAGAATAAATTGTATGCAGTAACAAGATCTGCGAGTGTTGCTGTCATTCCACCGTTTGCAGAATAATCAGCACCAAGTGTCAGGTTATAAGTAACATTACCAATTGCACTGAAGGTAACTCCTTGAGCATTTTGTCCCCAAAGACCTGCCGTTGTCGTTATTGGTGTCCATGAAGTTGAGAATCCAGTTGCAACTGGTGTAGTTCCCCAATGAGAATCATATGCATTTGATGGATTATTTCCAGCATAAATGTATGAAGAATAAATCGAAAGATAGTTCTTGTACCAAACCTTCTGTGGAGAATTTACTGCAGATACTGCATCGAGTGCTTTAGAAACACTAATATGCTTCTCAAGAAGATTTCCCTGAATACCCGTAACTGTTCCAGTATCATCAACAATTGCAATATGCATTGCATCATTCTTGCCACTTCTATCTAATGAATAAGCATTAGATACTGGTTTTGGTGCAATTGACTTCCAATAGATTGTGCTATTGGTCAAATTGAGGGTCTGTTGATCATACCAATCAACTGCAGTTTGTGCAGTTTGGGTCGAATCTCCAGTTCTTCCCGAAATTGTTGCGGCAATACCAGCATTAATTAAACTTGCGATGGTACTTGCGGAACCAATGAATACTGATGTTGTTCCAACAGAAACAATAGAAACACCAGCATCAAATGCTCCAGTGACTGTTATAATGTCACCGGATTGAACATTAGAAACAGAATCGACAAAAATTTCGGTAGATCCTACTGCTACTGAAGATCCAATTGAAGTCACTAGGTCATCAATTGGAATTTGAACTACCACACCACTATTATTTACAAAAGTTACATTATCCGATGCTTCAATTGATGAATTAATATTTCCCTGTGCATAAGAAATTGGAGTTTCTGTACCACCAGTAGATACTCTTGAGAGAATCTTTACATCAATTGTTGAGTTTCCATTGACAACATCTGTACTAACACCGGTAATGATTCCCTTAAGGTATCCATTAAATGATGAAACGGTTCCATTACCTGGAATTTGAACTGATGATAAAGTCGTAGTAACACCATAACCAATAACAGCACCAAGTGCTGATAGGTCTGTCGTAGAAATTCCAATTGTTTGGTCTGCTTTATCGTCAATAACACAAACCTTAAGGTTATTTGCCCAAGATCCTGGAGTCTTTGCAGCAAAAACAAACTCTACAGAGTCAGAGGACCAACTTTGATTATAGTTATCAAAGTTTTTAATTTTTATATTATCGTCAGCTGTTTTTCCAACTCCAGCATTAGCAGTTTTTAAGGATGTTCCATCAACTCTAGCAACCTTAAGAACACCACCATATGAAAGATATGATGAAGCACTCATCCAGTACTGGTATTGTGAGTCCGTAGAGATTGGTTTTCCAAATACGTTAATGAGTTCCTGTTCGGTTGTAATATCAATTGGTTCTTCAACAGGACCAATAGCAAAAGGACCTGCAATTGCTCCAATATTATCTAATACATTATCAGCTCTTCCTACAGTTAAATCAACTTCCCTGACGAGTACGCCTGGAGATAATTGAGGAGTCGCCATGTTTTTCTCCGTAAATCTCAGTTTATCTAAAAAATATTTATGAAAAACTAGTTTTCAGGTGGGGAAATGGTGTGTGAACAGCTACCAATCTGGATACTCCCATTTATCCAAAACCCTAGTCACCATTCTACTTGCAATTATTCTTTTAATTGTACAGTCCTTGCACTCATATGAGTATGATGATGGCACCGGACCCCTATCTTTTCTTGTTCTATAAAATCCATCAATTAGATTTTTAATCTTACCGCAGGATCTGCACTTTCTATCATTGAGAAGTAAATGACCCAATCTAATTTGACCATCTATGTCCATTAGGATAAGTACTCCCACATATATGCTCTATCACCATATTCGTCGGTATACCATCTATCACCATCATCATCCACAAAACTTTCAGAATCTAATCCATCAACGATAAAACCAAATGGTGCCATATCCTGCTCAATTTGATTTTTTTGTTCTTCATAGATTCTCTTACGAACATCCTGGTCAGTGAGTTCCTTAAAGTAGTCCTGAGCAACCAACCAAGCATAAATCACCAAACACATTGCAAGGTCATCATTACATCCTTCTTCTGCCTCAAAGGAATTATGCTTCTGAATAAATGTTGTGAGTTCCGAGATTATCTCATAATCATTCAAGAGAAGTTTATTCTCTTCAATCATAGTTTTGAGATTGAGACATCCAACTTTCTTTACTGTTTTGGACATCTTAACGCCGAGTTGAGTTTTCTTTCCGGAAAATCCTTGACCAACAATTTGTCCTGCTCTACCCCGCATAGAGCACATGAGGAGATTATTGTACTCCAAATCATAATGAATAATGCTTGCCACTTGGTCTCCAACATCATTCACTTCGCATAAGATATAAGAGTCATTATAGTTCTTTGCAACATCAACAATAATGCTTGGGAAAAGCATTGGTTTGATTTCATTATTTCGATACTTTGCAACCACTTTATGTGGAAATGTTGTGATATCAATTACAGTAAAAGCAGAATAGTCATTTCCAACTCCACGAGCAACGTCAACAGAAATTACATAATCATGATCATTTTGCACATCTTCATAAACATCTAGACCAGCACTTCTCTTAAGTGGATGGTCGTAAACTAGACTCTTGAGTTTGCTGGGTGCAATCAGAGTATCAACTGACCCTAAGAATTCGCATTCAAACTCAACCTTGAACTGCTGTTCTGATGTGTTTGCAATCGTCTGAGCTTTCCATACATCATCTCTGCCGGGAACTTCAGACCAGTGGACATCTGTTGGGATATATTCATTCTTTTTCTTTTCCGCATCATGCCACATTCGGTAGAAGTGATTCATACCGTGTGGGGTGGAAACGATAATTACTTTCGTACTCTTGCCAGAAGTAATAGTAGGATAAACAGATGCAAAGAAGGAATCTGCGATATGGTTTGGAACGAACGCAAATTCGTCGAGGAATAGGATATTGAATGACATGCCTCGGACAGCACTTGCAGACGTAGAAGCAGCCAGAATCTTTGACCCATTTTCTAACTCCAGAGAACCTTTATTCCATGATATAATACCCTGCTGCATCCACTTTGGTAAGTTTTCATAAGCAGTCTGTAACCTATCCAGAAGCTCCCTGGCGGTTGCTGCCTTGTTTGCTAGGATACCGATGTTAACATTATCATTAAACACGGCATAATGGAGCAGGAAAGATACCACAGTGGTGGACTTACCAGTCTGTCTCGGCATCTTACAAATATTAAATCTGTGATTGTGGAAGTTATTAACTAACTTCTCCTGGAAGGGATACATCTGAAAAGGTTGTAATCCCTTATCCAGGGTCACAATCTTTACATAGTTATTTGCAAAGTAAACGGGGTCTTCCTTACACTTAACAAACTCAAGAATTTGATCTTGAGTAAATTCAATAGGAGTGTTAGCCTTTTTTAATAACGGATTACCAAGATATACATCACTCATAAAAATTACCTACTAATTTCTTCCCAGTCCATCGCAGCATAAACTTCTTCAGAACTTGATATTGGAGATGCTGCAACAACAAGTGTAAGTTCGTAAGGGGTTCCGGTTAAACCATTTCTTTCTAACTGAAACTTGAATAGTGCTTCCTTAAGAATATCAACATTTGGAGAACCTTGATTTGCTGAATTGAAAAATCCAGATGCCAATATTCTACCTCCAGTTATGCCAGTTCCATTCAGTTTGTACTCAACTGCACTATCAACACCAGCACTTGTCCAGGTTCCTCCCGTAGTAGTTCCCGATGTTCTTACCTGCCAATTATAATTGATACCATTATTAACTCCCATCAAAGAAATAGCCGTTAAGATTACAATAGCATCTAATCTATTGGGAGATGATTTCAATCTTATACTAATTACTGGATAAAAAGTTCCAGCAACAGTCATAGTATATGGTGATGTAATTGGTGTTCCTACAGCTTGTTGTAATCCACGCAACTCATAACCACCTTCAGAAATTACAGTAGAACAAACTTGTTTGAGAGTGCTGCTACTTGTGGTAATACCTGTATTGGCAATCTCATATCTTAAAGGTAATGATGCTGTCGTAATATAAGTTGATTCAATTAAATTTGCATGGTGGAATGAATGGCAGTGAATCATCACTCCATTAATCACAAATCCCAGTCTGACTGTACCAAGTCCCAACCACTCAATATCCATCCAAAAAATTTGTGCTTTGGATTTATCTAAAGTAATTCCAGAAACTCCAGTACCATCTAACTTATCAACATTCCAATCTTCTTGTGCTACTCTTCTTTCAGTACCAGTAGATAAACTTCTCTCAACAAAATATGCTGTTGTATCATCAATCTCAAAATACATTCCATTATCAGCACCAAAATATCCAATTCTTTGTCTTAGATTCTCTTTTGGTGTAGCAGGAACAAATGTATTTAAAACAAGCAAAGATTTGCCTGGTTGATAAGAGAATACTTTTGTTGTTTCTCTAATTACTGAGCAACCAGCAGTAGTTCCAATGCCAATATTGATTAATCCTTGAGCAGTTACAATTCCAACAGTAGCACCAGTTCCTACAAGGGATTCTTCCCAAAGATTATTGTCTCTATATCTGTGAGAACTATCAAATAATGTAAGAGGTTGAGATATTCTCATCCTCCCAAAAGCATCTCCAGCAACAGCCCCAGTACCAGCAACACCGCAGTTACCTATGTTGCCGTATCTATCGGCACACATGATAACTTCGTGAAGTGTTCTTTCCTGATTCAGATAATCTTGAGTATTCTTATTCCACTGAGCCATTATTTACCTCAAACCCAATCTAATTTTGCTGGATGATATCTTTTGTCGTTTGTTATCTTAATGGAACTTTTTAAGTTCTCATCTGTGTATATATGTTGTACTAAAGAACCTGGATATTCACTCTGAAGATATTCAGTCAATTCCATTTTTGATGGAATTCCATTTTCAGTTACCATGGAGATTCTATGTATATTTCCACGATAAACAATGTCTGCGGAGAATTCTTCAGTTTGTGGTTCTTGAGTATTTCCACCAACAATCAGAGTTCCGTTGAAATCTCCGGAAATGTTGATGCTTTCTTCTAAAAACTGTTTGAATGTTTTCATTTTATTTGCAGTTCCAACGACGACGTGCTTTGCAAATTGCTTTATCCGGATCCTTAGAACAATCAATATTATGCATATTCATTTGTCCTTCAGATCGACTACAATATGATTTTTGTCTGGATTTTCTTTTTCCTGTTGGATTTTTTTCAGTAACCGCAGTTTGAAGTTTTGAACCTGGATTTTCTCTACGATATGCTTTGACTGCTGCAGGACTCATTCCATCAGTTTTATCTTGTTTGTTTACCTTTTGCCAATCTTCAGTTTGCAGAAAAGGTTGTCCTGGAGTGTATTCTGCTACATGAAAAGATTGAACTCTAGAACCAGGATATACTTTTTCAATCTGGTCCTGAACATCTTTTCTACTTGGAATGGAAACTTGAGGGAAGAACATTTTAAGTGAATAAATTTTTCCTTTCCAACTTAACATTACATGAATTAAGTTTCCAGTTTTTGCTGGCATTCTTACTGCTTCTTCCAGTTCAGTTTCTTCACTTACAGACTTCCAACCACCACCAGCTTTCTTATACTCCTTAGCAGCCCAACCGTTGGCATAAGCAGATGGATAAACATCAAACTTTGCTTTTGCTCTGGACTTCATCTTAGACCAAAGTGATGGATTGGTTGGAACATTCTTTTCCTCAAGATTTTGAAGTTCCTTCTCACCTTCAATCTGCTCAAGAATTTTTCCAACAATTCCAGTATGCTCTGGAACGCAATTTGGAACCTTTTTACCACCTTTCTTTTTCATTCCAACTTGCTTATATCCAGTCCAGCATGGTCCTTTTGCTTCTTCAATATCATGCTCACCACTATCTAAGTAATCTGCAGCACTATCAAGATAATCTGCTGCTTTAGTAATCTTTGATTGTACCCATGCTTCAATATTACCTTCTCCCTTACTCATTTTTTTCTTCAGTCTCTTTGCTGCATTCATAACAGTGGAAAGTTGTGAACGAGCCATGGAATACTCGTGATCTTTCTCTTCATTGGTTGGATGAAGTTGTGCAATATCATACTTCATCTGATTTGTCATAATCGCAGGTGGCATGGAGAACATGTCCCAATATCTAGGTCCATAAGCACACTCAGATCTTAATTCGTTCTTTTGGCACTTGGGGCAATATCTAACCAGCCCCATTCCCTCATCTATCTTATTAGATACCATCTTTGGTTTTCCTCCCTTTCCTGGACGATCTGCTACTGGGTCTGCTT
>Ga0208162_1000877_pt1 | contig 16363 bp, 20 predicted proteins | sample CB_VirMetaG_4_FD_184539 | JGI IMG/M metagenome (GOLD analysis project Ga0208162, IMG submission 184539) | Freshwater to marine saline gradient viral communities from Chesapeake Bay - CB_1508_1M Viral MetaG (SPAdes) (version 4) | ecosystem: Environmental > Aquatic > Marine > Coastal | place: USA... | reverse complement strand
GTCGGTCGGGTCGTTGGCTGGGCCAATAATGCCTCCGTTACCGATGGGCATCTTATACTCCCTAGTTTATTTCTTCCCAACTGACGGTCACAACCAAATCATTGGCTGCGCTGGCGGTGGCTCCGAGGGACTTGTCTTCAAGCAGATAAAACGACGTAGACTTGTCAATCACCACAAGCGACGCATCCGCAGGCACCGAGATCGTTGAAGCAATCGCAGTCCCCGTGCCGCCTAAGTCATCTTCAGAGAAGATTTTGATTGTAATGTCTGCCGCCGCAGAGCCATCAACGTTTGCCACAATGATCGAGTTGATCTTGTAGACCTTACCCGAAGACGCCGCATTGTTAGCCAGAGCAGTCGCAAACGGATCTGCCGTTGAAGAAATCAGGTTGGTGGACGTATTACCAAGAATATTGGTTACGTTAACGATGTTTGGGTTTGCCACAATAAATTCTCCTTAACCAAAGACGAGGGCCATGGCAATTGCTTTGCCGGTGTTTGTGAGGGCGCCCGAAGTGGGCAAGGTAACACTAGTTGTTGCGGTTGTCGTTAACGTTAAGGAGTTACTCCCTGAAGTTATTAACGAACTACCATCTGCAAGAGTTAAGGTGGCTGATGTTGCTGGAGCCGTAACCGCAACCTTGTTGACAGACGTAGCAGATGCAACGCCCAATACTGGTGTTACAAGGGTGGGTGACGTTGCAAGCACCACCGCACCACTACCTGTTGAAGTCGTTGCACCTGTACCGCCGTTAGTAACGGCTAAAGTGCCCGCCAAGGTAATCGTTCCAGCCCCTGTTACAGGACCCCCTGATGTCGTTAGCCCTGTGGTGCCGCCAGAAACGTCAACGGAGGTGACAGTTCCTGTTGTTGGTGAAAAAAAGCTTAAAGCTCCGCTTCCATTTGTTGCTAGAACTTGCCCATTCGTTCCATCTGAAGTTGGAAACGTATAAGCGCTGTTAATTTGGAAAGTAGCCGGATTCGTACCAACCTCAACAACGTTGCTGCTTGCGTTCTTTGTGTATAGCCGCTTGTCAAACGTGTTGACTGCTAGCTCTGCACCGCCAGCCCCATTGGTCAAATCACCTGGGGCTGGGGCCCCCGTAGTATCTTTCTTCTTAGTTAAAATCGTGGTCATGCGTAAGTTCCTCCAGATACGGTGCCAGTTAAGTCGCCTGAGAAAGTCAAATTGGTAAAGGTACCAGCAGCAGCTGCTGCAGCGCCGATTGTCGTATTGTCAATGCTTCCTGCGTTGATGTCCGCGGTATCCGCAACCAGGCTGTCAATGTTTGCCGTGCCATCAATAAATAAGTCCCGCCACTCATGACCGGTCTTGCCCAAATCAAAAGCGTTGTCTGTCGCAGGCTCAAAGTCAGAATTGACCCTGCCTGTAAAGGTGATGGTGTCACTGTTGCTACTGCCCAAAATAGCATTATCATTAACAGTGATATTCGTAAAGACACCCGTCGTCGGCGTTGTGGCTCCAATCGTGGCTCCGTTAACTGTGCCGCCGGTAATAGCCACGCTGTTTGCATTTTGCGTCGACATCGTTCCAAGCCCGCTGACTTGAGTGTTTGCAATTGCAATTGGTGTATCGGCAAGGGCCGTCAACTGGCCCTGCTGGTTCACTGTGGCTGTCAGTGTCTTATCGGCTGCTCCGTACGCGGCAGGCGTGACTGCAGTATTTGTGATGCTGAACACCGACCCTGTAAGCGTCAGCCCAGTGCCTGCAGTGTACGTGCCCGCTCCACTAAACTGGCTCCACGTGACGGCAGTCACTCCAAGTGTTCCACCTGCATCGATTGTGCAAACCCATCCGGTGTCTGCATACAACGTGCCTTGCTCGATGAAGGTAAACGCGCTTCTTAACTCGTCCCAGGTATTTGCATCTGCTGATCGAGACCAAGTCGAGTTTGCAGCAACGTAGATGCCGTTTTCTTCAGGGGCTGTCTGATCTTTGACTAAAACACGGTCGCCTGCAACCACCGACACACCGTCAATTGTCTGCGCACCGCTTAGACTGATGTTTGCAGTTGTTGCAGCAATACAGCTAGCCTTTACGTCAAGTCCTTGGGCAACGTTGTCTACGTACTGCTTGGTTGCCGCCTGCAAGGCTGACACAGGATCCTGGGTCAACGCGAGGCTAGTCAACCCGCCAAGCGTTAACGATGTTGCACCGAGATCGATTGACGTAGTTCCAATCGTCACTGAGTCGTTAACAAGGCTCGCATTCGCAATGTTGCTCAGCGTGTTTAAGCTGCCGTCAATTGTTTTGCCACTCAGCGTGGTAGGAATGTCTGCATTCACAAGGGCCCTGAATGTCGGCGGAGTCGAGCTGCCAGTCGTTGGCCCTGCAAATACTGTGTTTGCTGTTTGAACAACAAAGTCACCAGTCAACGTGCCCGCCGCAGTTACTGGGCTGCCAGTAACGTTAAAAATATTTGGTAACGAAAGGCCAACAGAAGTAACCGTACCAACACCAGTTACAGTTGTCCAAGTTGGTGCTCCGCCACCCGTTGAAGTCAGTACCTGTCCATTAGCACCAGACGGCGTCTGTAAAACAAGATTTGTACCGTCAGAATAAAGCACAGCCCCAGCAGTCAGATTCGTGATGTTCTGCCCCGTTCCACCGTTTGCAAGGGGAAGACGATTTGTTATTTGTGTGGCGTCCTCTAGATCCACTGGAGGGTGCACGTGGTCATCTCTTGCTGCCTGTGTACCAACACCTGCAGTAGCTGATCCGAGGGCCAAGGGCGTATTATTAGAGAAGTCTATTGACAACGTGCGGTTTGCCTCTAGGTTACCGCCGCCAGAAAGTCCGGTCCCTGCGATAATTTGGCGGCTGTCAGGCACGAGGCCTGCAAAGCTGGGCGATGCAAGCGTAACTCCAATCACGCGCCCCTTAGCATTGACCTCGATGACAGGAATCTGCGTCGAACTGCCGTAAGTCCCTGCAGCTACTCCGCTATTGTCAAGTTGCGTATCTCCGATCCCCGCGTTTGCAACAGCAATGACCCGATCTTGCGTTAAATTGCCGCCTCCGGTTAATCCTGTGCCAGCCGCGATGATTCGCGAAGCCGGAACCTCAGCAGATCCTGCAACATCACTGAAAACGGCCTGATAAAGGACTCCTCCAATAACAATTGGAATGGTTCCTGACGCCGTTGGCGCTGGAGCCACTGGCAAGTCAGTGATCTTGGTCGGTACTAGGTTTGACGGGACCGTCATGGCGTCAAGTACTCCTCGTTTGTGCCGATGATGAAGCTATTATCGTCTTCACTCACCAGGCCTGCAGGATCAGAGCTCAGCGGAGCATCTGGCCTTGTAAATTGCAACGTAATTTGATCTGGCTGCCTCTGCGGCAATCGATATGGATCAAGATCATCAACGTCCTCGCGACAAACCCGTAAGCCTGGGGCGTTTGGATCAATCATGAGTTCGGTAATCGAAAACTTACGCTTGCACCTATCGCAAATTGCGATTGCAAGTGAAGATTTCCCCCTAGTGTCGAGATAAATGCTCATCTTGTGTAAATCGCAATGTTGGGGGTAAAGTAAATCGGAGAATTGTCACGCTCTTCATCTTCTGCCTCTTTCAAGGCTCGCAGCATCTTCTGATCAAGGATTGGCAGCATCTGCGGATCAACTGATGGCAATTCTTCGGCTAACTTTGCTGCTAGGCAATACACAATTGCGTCGTACCAGCGCTGCGGAACCTCAATTTCTTGCGTCATCGTGCCAACATCCATGATGTACCGCTTGACGTAGCACACGATTTGTGCAAAGATAAAGTCTCCGTTAGGCACTTGCCAGACGTTCATAATCGGATAGTCTCGCTGCCTGTTCAACCAAAACTGTAACGGTCTGCCCTGCACAGTTTTATTAGGCAAGTTTGAATAATCATCTCGATTGATTCTTGCCATTGGAATTTCTGTTGGCGTATTGCCAAAAAACACGTCTGATTGGTTCAAAGTGCCTGTCGAGGCAACAACTCGGCAATATTGCCTAGCTAACGTGCCTTGCAAATCAGTCCAGTTCCATTCACCAGATGTCAAACTAGGGTTTGCAACCGTTGCAACTGTGGTCCAAGTGCTTCCGTCTGGGCTTGTTTCTATTGTATAGGCAGTAGAAGCTCCGTTAAACAGTACGCCGACATTAGTCACCTGAATGTCTTGGCTGAAATCGATTGAAACGGCTGTCGAAGAGCTTGTTTCTGTGCCTGTCAGCTCAGTAAGCGTGCGAAAGTTCGCATTTAAAATGTCGACAGTGCCTACGGGCAGTGGAATTTCGCTTACTGCCTCATACAAAGGAAGAATGTCTTTTTGAATACACCAAAGCTGAATGCCTCGGTTTGCAAGGTTAGACAAAATCAGATAAAGGGCCTCGTTTGCTGTCGCGATCATCTCGCTACTCACACCTTGAGGCGGTAAACGACACCTTCGGAAGGCGTGGTCAATGACCTTCCTGGTGTTAAATGTTGTTTGACTTACCGTACCTGATACTGCCACCGGGTCTGCTCCTTAAAAATTTCGGCTTGCAGTTACAGCAAACCCGGGTTATACTATGATTTTACTCCGTCTAGGCAATCTTTGGCTTACTTTTATGCACAGGAACACCTAGACCTTTATGCGCTTTAGCTGCAGGCATGCTTGCGTGCTTTTTAACTACCTTTTCAACAACTTTCTTGTCCATCTTAGCATCTTCATGTTTCGTTCTGCCACCGTGTTTACGCCCAACTCTTTCCCCTCCCATTTGTTCCATCTTTTCCATGACCCTAGCACGCGCGCGGTCAGGTGAGACATCTTGTTGGGGGCGCTGAACTCGTCGAGCGGGGTCCATCATGGCGCGTTCTCGGTCTGTCATAGTGGCTCCCATCGGGCGCAAGGCGCGAGCAGGCATCAGACGGTTTGGCATTGTCGTACCGGCTTCCCTTTGTGCCGCCATTGCGGCATTTTGCGGCAACCGTCCTTGCATAGACTCGTCTTGTAAAATCCTGCCTCCGGCTTGCGCTTTCTTAGCCTTTGCTTCCGAATAGCCGATGGCTAAAGCTTGCTTGGGATTCGTGACCTTTGGGCCCTTTTTGCTGCCAGAATGCAACTCGCCTTCAGCAAATTCTTGCATGACCTTGCCAACTTTTGCCATTGTCTTCTTTTTCGCGCCGCCCCTTGCATAACCGCGCACCATTTCTTTTCCGCCACTACCTGAAAATCCAAAGTCTGATGGAAACGAAAACTCTCCATAAGTAGGCTTACCCATTTTTCTTACTCCTTTGCGCTGCACGCATGTTGTCTACAAGGTTTGGATAAGGTCTACCAGCGGCTTTTGCGGCTCTTTTTGCCGCGCCTTTAGCGCCTGCGCTTAACTTTTTGGGCTTCGGAAGATCTTTTGGCCTTGGCTTGTCCCAAGGCGCCTTGACCTTACCGCCCTTCTTAAACTCCATTGGATCACCAATCATCTTAACAGTCCCATTTTTTAAGAGCCAAGGCCTTGCGTGTTGGACGACCCTTATCGTCTTTCATCGGACCTGACATTCCACTCATTCTCGCGCAAAAGCTTTTCCTTCGACCAGCAGCCTTCGGGCTCTTGGCAGCCTGCTTTGCTGATACCGGCGGCTTCAAATTGCCCCCAGTCTTTTGGTTGTAAGAATCGCGGCCTTTTTGGTTTAAGCCACCCTCTGGATTTTGCCCTTCCTTGCGAGCCCAAACTTCTCCTCCTTTAGCTACGTAAAGAACCTTGCCACCTTTTGCAAATTTGTGGTCGTTTACCATGTGCTAATCGCAACACGCTTCCACGTGTCTGTTGCAGTGCAGACATAAATATAGCTACTATCCCAGCAAATGTCTCCCTTTACTCCAGTGTCAGACGCAGTTGCAATAGTTCTTTCTGTCGGTACCCTGACCGTGTCGCCAGTCAACCGTAGGTCTCCGTCACTGGTTACCGTAGCAACAGTCGTTGGAGCAGCACCTGCCGCCATAAGCTGAATGAGCAGGTCGAAGTCTTCGCTAGTTGCCGTTACGTCTGTTGCAGACGCTACAAGCCTTGCTCCAATCTCGTTATTTCCGGCGCCTGTTTGGCACTCAAAATCTAACCTTGTTCCAATTCCTGCTGCTGGCGTGCCAGAAGTCGTATGCTGCAAGGTAGCAGCTGTCGACGGCGTGTTTGTCGCGCTATCGCCGACGGTAATCGTCGACTCGTCATTGACAAATGTCTTCATCTGAGCAGCCGTTAAACTGACAGAAGCTGCCGACTGCACGGCTTCGTAGAGCTCTGTTCCTATTAGAGCAGCGCCAGGTGTAAGGTCAGTGATCTTTACGTTGGCCATGATTTACGCTGTCGACTGTTGTGTGATTGTCAGGCGAACTGTTCCTCCGCCGCTGTTGCTCTTGTAACGAATTGCCCTCATAAGAGTTGTCGTCGAATGAGTTTGATTTGCCGTCGCGCCAGTAAAGGCCCCCGCAGCCGCCGGGTGCGCAACTGCAGTTTGTGTAATTGTGCGATCGAAGGGATCTTCGTTTGTGTACTGAATGTCATAGTTCACGGTTCCACTAACGGTTACAGAAATTGTGGTAACTTGGTTTCGCGAATAGATGTCTAAAGGCAGCCAGTCGCTGTAGCCAGACTGCGTAAAGCCGGCCTCAACAGCGGCAGCTGAAGCTCCGCTAATGGCAATCGAGGTAACGGTTTCAAATGTTAACGTGCTCGTTGCAGCACCGGCATTTGCACCGGTGACAACTTCTGTTTGCGTGCTGCCACCAGGCCGTGTTCCGGTAATCGTGAATGTTACGCCAGTGTCGTCACCGGCGCTTGTGATAGTTACAAAGCGCGGAGGCGTCAATGTAACCGTACTACTTACAAGCGTTAAATTGCCAGCACCCGATGGCGATTGCGACGTGGCAATTCCATCGGGGTCAGCAGCAGTAAAGCTTGTCGTTGTTAATTGATAAGGTCTCATTCTAGCCTCTCAAAAATGGGGACCCTAAGGCCCCCATGTATTAACGCTCTTTAGCTGCAAAAACGTAGTCAACTGTCATCGTTTTCGCTACAGCTTCACCGTTTTGCAAGGCCAGTGTCACAGTCAGTGCCTCATCGTCTGGAAGGTTTGTGGTCACAGAAGTGCCCAAAACCGTGCCATTAACAGAGTACTGAATTTGTGACGACCCATCATAGTAAAAGCCAAGCGTGATGAAAGTATCATCTGCTAACGTTGCTACGCTAGAAGTCGTTGTTGCCGTGTTGTTTTTTTCGACCAAAAGATTAACGGTTGCTGCGCCGTCGGCCTTAATAAAAAACACGCCATCAGTAACATCGAGCGGAGTCGCGTCAGTAATTTGCAAACCAACCACAACGTCTGAATCAGTCGCATCTGAAACCTTAAAACGGGCTTCAAAAAACAACCGCTTTCCAGCTGCAAACAGAAACGACTCGCCTTTCTTTTGCAAAGAAACGAGATCATTGTCTGCTGCAGTGTTTGTGATTAGAAGCAAGCCACCGTCACCGTCAGCCAGTGCTTGTGTTGCCCCAGCATCGGTCTCAGTTACCGTCCAATCGCCAGCTACATAGTAATCGAAGTCTTCGAAGTACGTATGAAACAGCGTTGGAGCCGGCATCTTGAGATCGGCGAATGGAGCATTTTCAGCAACGTTCGTTAGCCCATTAGGGAAACGAGTGGTTGTTAAATTTGCCATGCTTATCTCCTAGTGAACCGGGGCCGAAGCCCCGGATTGATTAGATGCCAGCGGTACCGTAGATAGTGCGTGGATCAGTCCAGCCCGGCTGATAACGCTCGGTCGACTTGTAGCGCATAGAGTCGGTTTCAAAGTCACCTTCCATGCTCTTTTCAAGTGCACGACGCATCATCAACTGAAGACCAACTTTAACATCAGTCGTTACCCACCATGCAGTCGTCGAAGTCAAACGAGACATGACAGCCGCACCGCCACCAAGCAGACCCATGGATTTCACAGGGTTGATGTCGTTGTTAGCTGCACCAGTCCTGAGCACTGACTTAAGCAGCACTTCGGCTTGGAACATGTTCGCAGGGCTCACGACGATCTTCTCAGGATTCAAACGAATCTTCTTGCCGTTGTTGTCCACAGCCTGACGGATTTGGATCAGCATCTGCTCAAGAGACGTCTGCGAAAGCGCTGCGGCAGTCGTCAGCTGGTTGCTGAACGTGCCATTCGCGATCGGGTGAGCAGCGTTGACGAGGCTCACGCCGTCGCCGCCGGTGTAGGTACCGTTGAATGCGCGGTTCAAAATATTTGCGCACAGGGTCTCCTTAGTCTCGATCAGTGACTGAGCAAGATGCTTTGCATAGATCTGACCAATGCTGATGTGGTCGCCGTCTTCGACGAGCACTTTGGTCAGTGCAAATGCAAGGCCATAGACCTTGTACACGTAGCGAGCATTAAACAGCACGCCACCTGAGTCATACGTAACGGGCATGCCGTCAGGTAGCTCAGGAGCAGCGTTAAAGCCGTACAACACAGGCTCTTCGTGGTAGTTACGGGGAATGCCGCGGCGCTCATTGAACACCTGCTTCCATTCATCGGCCCGTTGATCGTAGACACCATCAAACTCTTCGTTGAGGATGGGCTCGACAATGGACCGAAAGTCGGTACTGCGCATCGGGATAGCCATTTGTCAGACCTCCTTAGTAAGCGTTAATGGTTGCCACGTTCTGATGCTCAGAAATCTGAACTTGAACGATGGTGTAAGTGTCACCCCAGTCATTGTCTGGGCCCGGAGTAATACCGATGACTCGCATTTGAGCGGTGCCACCCGAAGTCACAGCAGTTGCTATGTCAAGGAAAGCTTGGCTCAAACCAACCACCGTTGAACCGGCAGTTGCGCCGCCAAAGTCATACTGATTACCAATGGTCGTAATCGCCATGGATCCGTTAGCTTGGATCTCATAGACGATTGACGGATCAATGGTAATGTAGCAAGTGATTTGCGTGGCAGGAGTATTGGCGATGAACTTATTCGAAACGCGACGGCGACCGTCGGAATCTGTAAATTCAACACCCATAAAGGTGCCGACAAAAGCGTCGCCAGCTGCTGCAGGGTTAATCACACCGTCAGTCGTAATTTTGACGGGTTGATATTGCAACAGCGTGACGGCAGCATTGTCAGCCAGTGTGAAGGCTGCAGGCCTTACATAACCACTTGCATGGTAAGCAGGCTGGAAGCCAAAAGGTGCACTGGTCGTAGACATGTGAATTTCCTTTTGAATGCGTTAGAAGTTAATTCGCACGTTTAGGCCTCGTCAAAGACCCCAACGCGCGGACCTTCGCGCAACGCCTTCATACCATCACCCTCGATTAACCTTCCTCCGTGTCGCTCCGCTTCTTCTTGCAGGTTATCATTCATTGATGTAAGCTTCTCATCCTCGCCCAGTGGTGCGGCGTGGTGAGCTTCATGCATAAATCGTTGATAAAGAGCCATTGGAAGTTTTGCTGCAAGCATTTCATTTACGCCGATAAACCCAGCCCATTCTCCTGTCTTCAAGCTCAAGTAATCCCAGCCAGGAAGGTCTTCGGTTCTGAGGAGTTCATAGCCCAAGCGGATTCTTTGCTGAATCGAGTCGCGTGGGTTTGCGGTCGTAAGCCAACAGAGGTGGTACCCAGGGATCCTTGGCAGATCGGGTAGCGCGTCTTGAAAGAACTGCTGTCTGAACATCTCGACACGGTCATCGTCGCTAAGTTGGCGCTCTTCGGTGGCAGGCCTATCTTCGGCTCGCCGGGATTGCCGTGCGGGGTCGATGCTCTTTTTCAGTCGTTCGTCGTTCATAGTACTCACTCCTTTTCTCAGCGAGTTGATTGATTATCTCGGTCCCATTTTGCGTATTGCTTTAAGTAGCGTTGGCGCAAAACAGGATCATCCCATACACCTGCCTGAATCATTGCATCTTTGCGTTCAGGAGATACGTATACTTCTCGACGAGTCGAGGCAGGGGCGTGCTCGCGTGATCCTCCGATCATCGGGCCCTTCCTTCCTTGCTTTTTCGGCTCATCATCAAACTGTTTCCTTTCAGGTAGTCTGCGGGCAACTCGCTTATCTAACTCTTGCCAGTACTGCTCTGTCTTCGGGTTAAAACCCTCAGTCATCAAAGTCTGGTCAATGGCCTGAACGATCTTGCTTTCTTCGTCATTGCCTTTTGGGTTATACCACGAGTTATCGCTGATCCATTTTTTTGCCATTATAGACACTTCCGCGTCCATTTGTGCAGGTTTTTGTGCAGCGCGTGCTTGCGCGACCATTTGCTGAGCCGCGTAGTTCAGCTGCTGCGCTTTGCGGATGGCCTCATCGCGAATCCGCAGGGCCTTTGTTACGTCCTCACCGGCGCCTGCCTCGACAGCCTTGGCCATGATGCGCTCAGCTGCCTTAGCTTCAGCTAACGCGTCGTTAATCCTTTCTTTTAGACCGGCAGTCTCACTACGGGTAGTACGCTCTTCAATCGACATGACCCGCTTTTCAAGCTCTTCGTTTCTTTGCCGTAAGAAATTGAGTTCAGTCTTGTCGCGCTCAATGGCCGCCTTTCTGCGCGCTGCGCGCTCTTCTTTCTCGGCCTTACGCCGCCGGCGTACTTCCTCACGGTCTTCATTATCTTCTGACAACCGACTATCTTCGCCAGAATCATCATCCTCGCCGTCGTCTTCTTCGCCGCGCTTATCTTCTTCGCCGCGCTTATCTTCAACAGGTATGAACTCCTCTTTACCCGCCGCCTTCTGCTGCTCGTCATCTTCTTCAAGCAACTCTTCCTTTTGCTCTTCAGCCATAATCAGCTCCTTTCAGCTGTTAGAAAAATGCCCTGATCTTTAGTGGATCAGTCGTCACCTTGCCGACGATGTCAAGGTCATTGAAAATTACAAACTCAACTTCTTCTTCGTCTTTGTGAACAACTGTCCAACGATCCCCGCCATATTTAGGTGTGCGTACAAAATCTCCTACGTTACACCACGCGCCTTCAGGCCATGCGGCCATCGTGCTGCGATTCTTAAACGCCAACGGACCAATTGCGACTACGCGGCTAACCTGAGTATTTGCTGCCTCAGTTTTCCGTACTTCGTCAACGATCATGATCCCGCCAGCGGTTTTCTTTTTAGCGACCCTCACTTGCACAAGAATCCTGCTTCCAAATGGAATAATCCCAGGATCAACCTCAGGAAAGGCGTCTTCAATCGAGTCGTATTGCATCTGCAATGGTTTTTCAAGTAGCATTCGCTATTCTCCGTATGCTGTTAATCAATGTCTTTGTCTTGTAGCTTCAAAGCGCGGTCAATAATCGCCAGGGCCTCTTCTAGCCCAGCGTGAAAACCAACGCGCAAACCGTAGTGAAAAGTTAAATCCTTGCCTTCACCTGGCACGAACTTCACCGCTTCTAAAGCATGCTTGGTTTGCTCTGCCTTTATCTCACCAATGATCTTTGCCAACAATTACTTAGTTCCCTTTGGCATCTTGACCATCTTGGGGCTGTCTTCTTTACCTTTACTTGTGACTTTGTCTACAAGCTTCTTGTTCTCACCAGGGATTGACTTTGGATAAGGCTTTCCCATGGCAAGCTGCTTTCTCAACGGAATGGCTTCCATAATTACTCCTTAAGGGTTAGGGTTAATTCCGGTGCCTGTACTGACACCGATCCTTTCGCCAGACGCTACTTCAAGAGCAGCAAGCTGCTTTGCCGTCTGGTTATCAGATTCGTTCATGGCGACTCGAGCCTCAATCTCAGCTGCTGTGCGCTTGTCTTCGCGTTCTTCGACCATCATGCGCTCACGCAACTTAGCCTCCAGCTCTTGGAGTCTCGCCTCAAGCTGAGCTTGTTTAAGCTGCGCATCTTGCTGCAACTGAGCCTGTTTCAGCTGCGAGTCTTGCTGCAACTGGGCTTGCTTCAGCTGGGCGTTGACCTGGTCTGCCTGCATCTTGCGCTGCGTTTCGGCCTTAGCAATCTCTAAGGAAGGATCAGCTGGCATCTGCTGTGGCGGGTTCATTTGCTTGATTACCTCGATTGCCTGCTCAATGACTTGCGGGATTTGCTCAAACACCTGCGTGGCTTCTTGTGTAACCGTTTGGCTAGCTGCTGCAAGCATTTTGTCAAAGCTCTGCTTCTCCTCGGCGTTCGTATCTTTCATGAGCTCGCTAATGTCCATGCCCGCAGCTGCAGAAGCAGTTTCAAAGATTTGGTTTGCGTACCACAGGGTCATGTGTTCCTTTAAGTGGTTCAGCAAAATAGGCAAGACCTGCGGCCCGATGACACGATTGCCGCCGAACATTGGGCTCGACAAAAAGTCAAGGTGCACTTGTAAATGAGCCAAGTGATCTTGCTCTGGGAACGCAACGATTGACCTGGCCATTGTTGCTGCAAGGTTCTCGTTAACCGCGTTCATCTCCTTGGCTTCTGGCTTTGGCACCAAAAGGTTTTTACCATCAGGGATCTTCAGCTGCTGCAAGAACATCTCTTCAACCTTGCGCTGGTCATACAAGGCGGGGTTAGCTGCGGCCCGCTGCATAACGGCGCTGACTTGCGCAAAGCGCTGCGTCTGGCTGAAGATGTTGGGATCAGACACGGGCACCACGTTCATTGGGCCCTCGAAGTCTTCACGCCTTACAAGCAGCTCACCAGTCTCGTCGATGACCTCAAGATCTTCGAGGTACATTTTGTTGATATGGAACAAGAGCCGCAAGACCCGCTGCATTGCGTCATGCATCCTGGCATGGATAGCACTGAATACGACCATGCCTTGCTCAAGCCGTGCAAGGGTTGTTCCAACAGGCACATTTTGGTTTGAGTCAGATAGCTCTTCGAATGTCGTCCTTACAACCCCTTGACCTGCGTCAACCAAAAAGCCAAGCAAGCTAAAGAGCACAGGGCTTGGCGGGTTATAAGGCATGGACATAATGGTCTTGCGAATGTCATCTGCCCCAAAACTGCCCTCAATCTCAACCACCTCCGTCGGATCTATTCTTTCTGTCTGGCCGCCAGAACTACCCCCCTTAAGTTTTAGAAGGCCTGGGAAGTTGTTGATGTGGGCTGAATCGAGCAGTGCACGTAAGGCACCAGTGGCTGAGCCTGACAGGCCACCGATCATGTGGACTAGACCAATTGGATAAGCTCCACGCCAAGGTACGAACGGGAACTCGATGAGCCAGCACATTTCTTCCTTGCCTTCATCATCTTGCTCCCAGTTTCGATAAATACTGAGAACCCGCTGCGTAATCTTGTCTAGGCTGATTACATAGGGCGCTGGTCCTGTTTCATCATCAAGCTCATAGACTACGTAACATTCAAAGATCGTTCTAAGTCCGTCTGCATTGTACTGATCACCTTGCTTGCCCTCAATCTTTTCATTGGCCTGCTCGGCTTTGCTTACTTGCGGGGTTTCTGGCGGCGGTGCAAGGTCCACGTCTCGATACATACCAGAAGCAACTCGCTGGTTGTACTCAAGGGCCGTGATGTATTGAACATGGGTCTTGCGTTCAGCCGTGTAAAAGTTTGTTGCGGCGAAGGGCAGGTACACATCGTCAATTGGCACGAACATTGGATTAGGACGCTTGCGTCGTGGATCCCACGTAACCTTAAGGTACTGACCGCCACCCAAAGGCAGCTGAGTCGCGAGCTGCTCGAGCTCAGACCTAAACTCTGGCATCTGAACCGTGCACTGCCAGTTGAGATACTTACTAATGCGCTGCGCCTTTTCAACCTTCTCAACGGTTGGCTCACCGATGATCTTGTCCTTTGCAGGACCATCGGGCGGCATCATCTCTTTCATCACGCGGGCTGCAAAGTCCACGCAAGCTTGCGTCAGCATCGGATGCACGACTTTACTTGCGCCTTGGAACTGAGCTCCACCAGGCGCGTCGTCACCAAGCCCTGTGCGCTTCAGTCCCTCTTCGTACTGTTCGTCGCGGCGCTTCCTTGCCTCTTTGTCTTTCTCAATGAGCTCTGATAAGTTAGAGCCGATCTTTGACAGCTCGTTTTCTGGCATGTCAACTGCCAGGTTTGCGAACCAATCGCTTTCGCCTGTTGGTGGCCTTGTGTCAAGCCTGACCATCGCGCCGCCGTCATCTGTGTCAACGACATCTGCGTCATCAGGGATCTCAAAGCTTTCGCCTTCTTGCTCTAGTTCGTCTTCCATGCACCGGGGCTCCGTTTATGCGGCATACGGGTTAACCCGCGCCGTTCTTCGTGGTAATTGTGCCACAGGTTCGAGCTTCCGTGTCACTGAGAGGTTATTTCTATCTGCCATAAGCCGCAGCGCCTGCGTACAGGAGTCGACGAAGTCATCATGTTTAATGCTTCCTTCACCGTGAAAACTGCACAACTGGCTGATCAAGGGATCTGCCCAGGTCTTTGGATGACCAGGTCGCTTCTCACTTTCTACGACCCAGACATATCCTGACGCAAACAGATGGCTAACCATGTGGAGCCGCTGTAACTTGTCAGCACGTCCTGGGTTATAAGGATACGCTAACACGTCTTCACGCGCCAACATCTGCCTTAAGCTAATGCCACTGCCCTTGTCTTCGATGAGCAGCATGTCAGGTGCACGGCCAATGAGCTGGCTGGTTTTCGGACCGATAGTTGGCTTAATCGTCGGCTTCAAATCCTCACCGCCATAACGCACCGCGAACTCTTTCTTGACCCGTTCAATAAGATCAGGCATCCCAAGCCGATCTTGCCAACAGTCAAGCAGCAAGAAGGCGGGCTTCTTATCGTGTCGAAACAATCCCCACACAGAGCACGCAGTGAAGTCAGGATCCTTTGTCTTTCGATCAATGGTCTGCTCACTGAATGCCGTGTCAAGGCTCATGATGATGTAGTCGAAGTCTGGGAGCTTTTTGTCCTTTGGCCAGAGCTTGAGCCAGCTGCGTCTGATAATGCCCGATTCCTCCGGGTCGACGACCTCCGCGTGGATTTCTTGTCTTCCGAGCTGTGTTCCCTCATACTGTCTAATTTGCTCAAGAAAACTTTGTGCAAGGTTATCCGCGTTGTCATACGTGCTTCCTCTCGTAACGTGGACCTTGTTACCAGACTCTGCTTCCTTCATCAACCGCCGAATCAGGTCCTTTGGCTTCGGGGTCGTGGTCACTACGGCTTGCGGTGTGTCTCCAAGGCGCAGGCCAAACTGCATCATGTCCCAGGTTTCTTCGTCGTATTGCCAGGCAGCGAGCTCATCACACCAAACGCGGTGGAACTGCGGACCTCGCAATCGAGACGGTTCTTCAGCAGAAAAACCCTTAATCAATGCATCGTTAAACAGAGTAATCTCACTCAGGCTGCTGTTGTACTTCTTAATCATGGCAGGCGGCAAGATGCTAATAATCCCAGATTCGCCTTCAAAGCAAACGCCGCGAATATCTGACGAGGTTGGTGCGATCACACCGCACCTAACTTCAGGATTCTTGGCTGCGTACCACGCGATGTCTTCAGCCCCAGTCCTCGTCTTACCGAAGCCGCGTCCTGCCAAGATCAACCACGTCAACCATGATCCTTGCGGCGTTAACTGCTCGCGCCTTGCTTGGCTCATCCACTTCAGCCGCCATGCCAACATGGCCAAGTCCTCGGTGTTCAGACTCGGCAGCATGGTCCGAATCTGCGTAAGCTCAGCCTGCGATAAGGCTCCCATCAGCTCTTGCCAAGCTTCTCAATTGCAGTCGTTATTTGATCAATGAGCTGCAGCCTAACTTCCAAGGGCTCGCCGTTTGCACCGGTAATCTCCATTTGCCGGCGCTTTGCGTAACCGTATTGGCTGACTTCCTTCATGGCCTGGAACCGTAGGTTCTGGTCGTTATTCATGTCAAAGGCCATCTCAGCCATGGCTTCTAAAGGATCTCCGTACTTCTCGCAGATCTCCTCAAACTTGCTCATGCCTTCTAGTGTACGCCGATTCAGCTGGCCTTTACGTCGGCCTGCTCCTTCTGGGCGCTTGTCACCAACCTTGAATGTCATTTGTAATTCGCCTAAAAAAATTACACACTGCGATCTTACAGTGGTTGTTTTCCTTTGCACACCCCTTATCAGTGCGCGGTCAAAGCTCAAAATCCCTTATAGAGTATTTTCTAGCCAATTACAAAGAGGACTAATATTTATTGGTTAATTGCTCGCGTAGGTCTAGACGACCGAACGAACGTACGAATCTATAAAAATTTAACTTAAAAATATTCATATTCTTTGTAATTTTCCGTAGAATACTCTATATAGATTTTTTTGATTTCTACCAATAAACGTAGTAGAATTTAATGGTTATCTTTTTTAAGGAACCACGCACCATGGGCAGACCTTTATCCCCAGCATCACCGCTTGACCCTGAAACGAGGGCCATCTTGTACTGGGCAGCGAGCCAAAAGACGGGCCGCGTCAACAT
>Ga0208162_1000876_pt1 | contig 16367 bp, 18 predicted proteins | sample CB_VirMetaG_4_FD_184539 | JGI IMG/M metagenome (GOLD analysis project Ga0208162, IMG submission 184539) | Freshwater to marine saline gradient viral communities from Chesapeake Bay - CB_1508_1M Viral MetaG (SPAdes) (version 4) | ecosystem: Environmental > Aquatic > Marine > Coastal | place: USA... | reverse complement strand
GTGATAATGATTGGATTGGATATGATCGCTTAATTTTTGGGGTAGGTAAATCTGGTATTGACTTTGGGAAAAGATTAGCAGAAGAATATAACTTCCCAACTGAACCCAAACCAGTACAAATTGGTGTTCGTTTTGAAGCACCACAAAAACATTTTCAAAAACTTATTGATATAAGTTATGATTTTAAATTGTACCGTAAGTTTGATGATGAAGGTGTATCACTTCGCTCATTTTGTACTAATAATAATGCAGCATATGTAGCACTTGAGGAAACTTATGGAGATTATAGTTACAATGGTCATGCTAAAAAAGATGAAGCATATCGTAATAATATGACTAATTTTGGTATTTTAATGGAGGTTCAAGGGATTGATAATCCATTTGATTGGTCACGTGAATTAGTTTCTAAAGTTAATAAAGTAGATATCACTAGTGATGGTAAATTAGGAAGGTTCCGCCCCAAATACAAAGCAGGATTGTATTATTCACCCACACGAAATAAATCAAAAACCTCAGAAGGAGAATGGGTTAAAGCTCATTTTATTGGTGAAGAAGGGCTTCAAACAGTACGAGATGCTTTCCAAGGATATTTTACCTACATTGAGGATTTCATTGAAGATATGAAAAAGGTATTCCCAACACTTAAAGATGATTGGGGTATGTACATTCCTGAAGTAAAATATCTTTCACCTGAACCTCTTGTAGATTATGATACTTTAGCACTTGCTGATTTTAATAATGTACACTTTGTAGGTGATGCTTTAAGTGCTCGAGGAATCACAGTATCAGGAGCACAAGGAACTTATGTAGCAGAATATATTATTCATTGTCATGATGAAGAATTATTCGGACATTTAGCAGATGCTAATTATATTGGTGGTTTAACAATGCCTAAAAAATAAAAAATGGAAAAAAACAATAAGTGGCCTAAACCTAGGAAAATCAAAACCCCAGATGGAACTATTCTTAGAATGTGGGATGGTAAACTTCACAGCTGGGATCACCCAGCTTTAATACCTGAGGGTGATAAACGCAAAAGAGAATATTATCTTTATGGTATTCAACATACTGAAGAAGAATGGAAAGAGAAAAAACGAGACAGAACAGGGTTACCTTGGTACAAAAATCCTACAATGAGAGAATCATCAAGAAACGCTGGATAATATGAAAATAGGTTTTTGTGGGACAATGTCGGTAGGTAAAACAACGCTTGTAAAAGCATTGAAAAATTTACCTGAATTTGAAGGTTATAAATTTGCTACTGAACGTAGTAAATATCTTAATTCATTAGGCATACCTTTGAATTTTGAAACTACTATTGAAGGACAAACTATATTTTTAGCAGAACGTGTTACTGAGTTAATACAAGAAAATATTATTACTGATAGAACTATTCTTGATGTAATAGCTTTTACGCAATGTGCTAATAAGGTAAGTATAATTGACAGTGACGCTTTTGAAAAGTATGCAAAGCGTTTCATATTTCAATATGATTACATTTTTTATATTTCTCCTAAAGGAATTGATGTAGAAGATAATGGTGTTAGGGAAACAGATATTAGTTATAGAAATAAAATAGATGAAACAATTCAAAAACTATTACTTAAACATGGTCCTACTTATTATGAACTTACAGGATCTACTGAAGAACGTATTGAACAAATATTAAAAACAATTAAATTTTAATATTTATCATGGATGAATAATGTAGGTCAAATATTATCATTTATAGGAATATTAGTATTAGGAGTAGCTTTAGGCTACTTCTTTACTCTTGAGCAGGCAGAAAAACAAGCAGAAGAAAAATTCCTTAAAAGGCTTGAAGCAAATACTTTAGAATACGAAAATAAGCTTTTACTCCTTCAAAACACTAGAGATAGTTTACAAACCCAAATTACTCAAGTAAATTTAGTAGTAGATAGTTTAAATACTTCTATATTAGAAAGAAATAACGAATTAGACAAATTAAGAGATGATTACAATGAAACAATTGGGTCTATTGATAACATGTCTCGTAATGAGCTTGTTAACTTTTTCTCAAACAGATATCAAAACTGATTCATTAGTATGTATCCCAGCGAAACATGCTGTAGAAATAGCTAAAGAATTAACATTATATGATTTGTGCCAATTAGAAAGAGAATCTTTACAAAAAGATACCTTAGATTTACGTTATATCATAATACAAAAAGATTCTATTATAGAAATAAAAACTATCGAAGTTAATTTGTTAGATTCATCATTAGTTGCTTCTTCATATCTAAATGCAACTTTAACTACTGAAAAGGAAATATTAGAAGAAAAAGTTAATACTATAACAAATCAAAGAAATCTAGCAGGAGGCCTATCATTAGTATTAACAATATTATTAGCTCTTTTATGAGTGATTTAAAACAAATAATAAGGCAAGAATATTTAAAGTGTGCTCAAGACCCTGTACACTTTATGAAAAAGTACTGTATGATTCAACACCCACAAAGAGGTAGAATCAACTTTCATTTATATCCTTTCCAAGAAAAAGTTTTACACTTATTCCAAAATAATCCTTACTCAATCATACTTAAATCCCGCCAGTTAGGTATATCTACTCTATCAGCAGGGTATTCTTTATGGTTAATGATTTTTCATAAAGATAAAAATATACTTTGTATAGCTACAAAGCAGGAAACTGCTAAAAACATGGTTACAAAGGTTAAATTTATGTATGAAAATTTACCTTCGTGGCTTAAAATAGATTTTGAAGAAAACAATAAACTAACCCTTCGATTAGCAAACGGCTCTCAAATTAAAGCTACTTCAGCATCAAGTGATGCCGGTAGATCCGAAGCAGTTTCCCTTCTACTAATTGATGAGGCAGCGTTTATTGAAAACATTGGTGATATATGGGCCTCAGCTCAACAAACACTTGCTACTGGTGGTGGGTGCATAGCATTATCCACCCCCTATGGTACGGGTAATTGGTTCCACCAAACATGGGTTAGAGCTGAAGCTAATGAAAACGAATTTTTACCTATTAAACTGCCTTGGTATGTCCACCCAGAGCGAGACCAAAACTGGAGGGATAGGCAAGATGAATTACTAGGAGATCCTAGAATGGCAGCACAAGAATGTGACTGCGACTTTAGTACCTCTGGTGATATAGTATTTTACCCCGAATACCTTGAATTTATAGAAAAAACAACTATTACCGAACCTCTTGAAAGAAGAGGAGTTGACCAAAATTTATGGATATGGCAACCTGCTGATTACAGCCGTTCTTATATGATAACAGCTGACGTAGCTAGAGGTGATGGTAAAGATTATTCAGCATTCCACATATTTGACATTGAATCAAATGTTCAAGTAGGAGAATATAAAGGACAAGTAGGTACTAAGGATTTTGGTAATATTTTAACTGCAATTGCTACTGAATATAATAATGCTTTGTTAGTAGTAGAAAATGCTAACATAGGGTGGAGCACAATCCAAACTATAATTGAAAAAAATTATGCCAACCTCTATTATTCTCCTAAGTCTGATGCTCCTGATGTTAATTCATATTTAAAATCATACAGTAGAAGTTCAAATATGACAGCAGGATTTACAATGTCATCTAGAACTCGCCCTATGGTTATTGGTAAATTCCAAGAATATATTGGAGACAAGGGAGTTACAATTCAATCTAAACGTTTACTAGAAGAAATGAAAACGTTTGTTTGGAAATATGGTAGGGCAGAAGCCCAAACTGGTTATAACGATGATTTAGTAATGAGTTTTGGTATGGGTTTATATGTAAGAGATACCGCACTTAAATTTAGACAACATGGAGTAGATATTACTAAAGCTGCTTTAAGTTCAATGCAAACCACACAAACTCCATATAAAGGAGCATATTTTGCTAAAGGAAATGACAACCCATATCACATGGATAATGGAAAAGGAGGAACTGAGGACTTTAGTTGGCTTTTGTAATATTTATTCATATATTAATATACTATGGCTGATACAAGCGTATTTACAAGACTAAAAAGATTATTCTCTACAGACGTAATTATACGTAATGTGGGAGGAAATAAACTAAAGGTATTAGACTTTAGTAATTATCAACAAACGGGACAAGTTGAAACTAACTCAATGGTAGACAGATTTAATCGTCTGTACACTACTAACCAAATGCCCATTTATAATCCTGCTCTTAATTACCAAACATTAAGAACTCAATTATATTCTGATTATGAAGCGATGGATACTGATGCTATTATCGCTTCTGCTCTTGATATATTAGCAGATGAATCTACCCTTAAAAACGCTATGGGTGAAGTCCTCCAAATCAAATCCTCAGATGAAACTGTCCAAAAAATTCTATATAATCTCTTTTATGATGTTTTAAATATTGAATTTAATTTGTGGATGTGGATTCGCCAAATGTGTAAATATGGTGACTTTTTCTTAAAATTAGATATTGCTGAGCAATTTGGTGTTTATAACGTAATCCCTTACACAGCATACAATATTGTTAGAGAAGAAAAAATTAGTGAATCAAATAATCACCAAGTAGAAGTTAAGTTTAAATTTGATCCTGATGGGTTAAGTGGTGGGGGAGAATATGGTGGTTATTTTGGGGGTTTACAAAGTGCAGGTGGTAAAACAAATAACCCAAGAGCTATTTATTTTGACAATTACGAAATAGCCCACTTTAGACTCCTTTCAGATGTAAATTATCTTCCTTATGGTAGAAGTTATATAGAACCTGCACGCAAATTGTTTAAACAATACATCCTTATGGAGGATGCTATGTTAGTACACAGAATTGTACGTGCTCCTGAAAAAAGAATTTTTTATGTAGATATAGGAAATATTCCTCCTGCTGAAGTAGAAAACTTTATGCAAAAAACTATATCTCAAATGAAACGTACTCCTTATGTTGATCAACAAACTGGAGATTACAATTTAAAGTACAACATGCAAAATATGTTAGAAGATTTTTACCTTCCTGTTAGAGGGGGTGAATCTTCTACTAAAATTGAAACAACACCCGGTCTTCAATACGATGGAGTAACAGATGTTGAATACTTAAGAGATAAATTATTTGCTGCCCTAAAAATCCCTAAAGCATTTCTAGGATATGATGAAAACACTGATGGTAAAGCTACATTAGCAGCAGAAGATATTAGATTTGCTCGTACTATTGAACGTATTCAACGAATCATCCTCTCAGAACTGTATAAGATTGCTGTTGTCCACCTTTATACTCAAGGATACGACGGAGATAATTTAGTAAATTTTGAGCTTAATTTAACTACTCCTTCAATCATTTATGATCAAGAAAGAGTAGCATTAATGAAAGAAAAAATGGATTTAGCTACTCAAATGATGGAATCTAAATTATTCCCATCTGATTTTATTTATGACCATTTGTTCCATATGAGTGAAGATGAATACACAGAATTTAGAGATTTAGCTAGAGAAGATGCTAAACGTGCATTCCGCTTAAGTCAAATAGAAGCAGAAGGAAACGATCCCGTAGAAACAGGACAATCATATGGTACACCACATGATTTAGCTTCATTATATGGTAAAGGTAGATATTATGACGAACCTGACAATGTTCCTGCGGGATATAATGAAAAAGAGTTAGGTCGTCCTGAAGAAAAAGTTTCAAATATTAATACCCAAGACAATGCCTTTGGCAAAGACAGATTAGGGGTGGATACAATGAAAGGTAAAGAAAATGAGTCAGATTCAATAAAACCTACGTATAAAGGAGGATCTCCTATGGCTTTAGAAGCAAAAACAGCTTACTTGCAAAATAAAGATATGCTCAAGAAAATTCCGGTTAACCGCAAACAATTAGTGTTCGAACAAGACGAATCACTACTTGATGAAAAACAATTAAAAGAGTGAAAATCTTTATATATTTATAAAAAAGCCTATCGATGAAAATTAAACATTCTAAGTATAAAAATACGGGCCTTTTATTTGAACTTTTAGTAAGGCAAATAACTGCTGATACCCTTAACGGCGGTTCTTCTCCTTCTCTAAATATATTAAAAAAATCATTTGCTAAAACTGAATTAGGTAAAGAATACAAATTGTATGAAACTTTATTTAAAAACAAGAATTTAAGCGAAGGAAAAGCAGAAGTAACATTAAATACTGTATTAGAGGCAACCCGTAAATTAAATAGAAGTGCTTTAAGAAGAGAAAAATATAATCTTATTAATGAAATTCAAAAGCACTACAATATAAACGAATTTTTTAAACACCAAGTACCCAACTATAAAGGATACGCTGCTTTCTATAAATTAATAGAAATCTACAACTCAGATAAGTTATCTGAAACCAACGAAATTATCGATAATAAAATTACTATTTTAGAATGTTTAACTGAACGTCCTGTTAGTGAAAAAAAAGTCAAACAAGATTTAATAGAAGAATTTGCTAAATACGATAAAGATTTAAGAGTACTTACTTATAAAGTAATGCTCGAAAAATTTAATGGTAAGTATGCTAATTTAAATAAGGGTCAAAAAGAAATACTTAAAGAGTTTATCAACTCAATTGATAACACACCTCGTTTAAAAGAAATTTATAATACTAAAATAAACGAAGTTAAAAAAACTCTTAATCTTCAAGCTAGAAAAGTAAAAGATGGTGCTACTAAAATTAAATTGTTAGAGGTAGTGAAATTATTCAAAGAAATAGATAAAGGTTCTAGAATTAATAATGATGATTTAATTAATCTTCTTCAATATTATCAATTAACAGAAGAATTATCTAAAGTAGTTAAGTAATGCCCATCAAACCTAAAGACTTAAACCCAGATTTTATTAAAAAAATTGAGGATTTATATGGCCCTATAAGCCCAGATGATTTTTTTAAGGATGATTTAAGTTATTATGCTAAAGCTAATAAACCTGAGGAAAGAAGAGAAGGTGGTGGTATAACACACACTATTATAAATCTTCCTAGCTTTAATAAATTATTTTCAGACTTAGGCAAAGCTAGAAATACTGCTAAAAGTTTAAAAACTAAAGAAACACTAAGAAACGATACTGAATTTCAAGCCCAAGCAGATAATGTAATGGATACTTTTAATTCATTCAGAACATTCTTCAGAACAAATTATCCGGATCAATATGCTGTAGCTAAAAAAACAGTTAAAGAAACAGTAGGTATGGCTTACAACACACCTTATGCCTTTGGTAAAGCCAATACCTCCCAATATACATCAATAGGTTATAAACCAGTTAATCAAAAATCTCTTAGAAAAAAATCAAAGGGAATAGATTATGTGGATTTAAATAAATAACATATTTATTAACATGAAGACACTTCAAGAACAATATAATTTAATTAAAGAAGGAAAAGGACACAAAGATGTATTTTTAAAGGAAGCAAAAAGATTGTTTCCTAATATTGTTCCTAATTCTGCTACTTTTAATCAAACTGCTAAATTATTAAAGCGGCGTAGTGTAATTAGTGAAAATATTTTTCCATTAATGCCTTCTTCTGGTTTAAACCCATTTACTTCATTTGATAAGTTTATCAATGAGGAAGCAAAAGCTACCGAAAGTAAAACTACTAAAGAAGTAAACGAAAAAGAAACAGCAGGGTATGATTATAAAGATCCTAAAAATCTAAACAATCAAATTTTTGACCAATACTTAAATGGTTTAAGAGTTGAAATGGAAAAGGATCCTAAATTAACTACGGATGAAGCTAAAAAAATAGTAGCTAAAAATTTAGAAAAAGACCCAATTTTTTATACTAAAAATGCTGCTTTTAAAATAGATGGTTTAGGGTATGAAGAATTAGAAAACGGTAAAGAACCAACTGGAAAATACAAATCCTCCGGCTACGGAGACTTAAAAGAAAATAAAATGAGTAAATCAGACAACCTCAAAGAATTATTAGAAGAAGCAGTAGCTGGAGTACCTTCATTAGGTAACCCTTTTGCTGATCGTAAAAAACAAAATTATGAATCTAAATTTGAAGCTTTCTTAAATGAAGAAAAGGAAGAAGTAGAAGAAGGTGAAGCTGCTTATGAATATGAAAAAGGTAAAGCAGCAGGCGAAGCTGAAGAAAAGAAAATGAAAAAAGAAGGCAGAATGAAAATGTCTGAAGTACTTAAAGAAGCAGAGCGTTTAGGTGAAATTGCTAAGAAAAAAGTAGAAGCTAAAATCTACGAAAGAGCAATTGCCGAAAGAAAAAAAGCAATGTCCATTAATGAAGATGAATCCTTATCAGAATTCATTAATCAAGAAGCCATTAAAGAAGTAGAAAAAGAAATTAAGGAATTAGAAAAAAAGTTAATGGAAGTTTCTGCTGATAAAAATACTATGAATGGGGGAAAATGAGACAAACTCTTATAGAAACTCAACTTTTTAAACTTTCACCTCAATCACTTACCGAAGCAGTTAAAACTGAAAATGGTAATTTGCTTGTTGAGGGTAGGTTACAAGCAGCAGAAACCAGAAATGGTAATGGTAGATCTTATCCTAAAGAAATTTTAGCTAGAGAAGTTGAAAACTATAAAAAAGGCCCAATAGCAGAAAATAGAGCATTAGGTGAATTAGACCATCCAGACTCTTCTGTTATTAACCTTAAAAATGTTTCACATAATATTAAAGATATCTGGTGGAATGGGGATGATGTAATGGGCAAAATCGAAATTTTACCCACCCCCTCAGGCAACATATTAACACAGTTATTTAAAAACGGGATTACAGTAGGTGTATCTTCTAGAGGAATGGGTAGTTTAAAACAAGGTTCCGATGGAGTACAAGAAGTACAAGATGATTTCGAATTGTTATGTTGGGATTTTGTTTCAACACCCTCAACCCCCGGAGCTTATGTTCATCCTATTAAAGAAGGTTTAGATCATTCTGTCCTTAATACAAATGAATATTATAAAATAAATGAAATTATAACAGAAATTTTATGTAATAACGGGCAATGTCCAATTATATAATTCTAACCTAAAGGATGAAAAAGGAAGGTGCAAAAAATTGCACCTTTTTCTTTTTTACATATGTATATGAAGAATGTGCCGTCAGGTCTATACGGTACTTATTTTATTATTAATCACTATTACGCTTTTACAGAATAAGCGTACTTTCCCAAAAAAATTTAGGAACAATGGCAAACAGAGATTTGTTAGCAGACGCTATTGCTGACGCAAAAGCAGTCAAAGAAGTTGCTATCGCTAATGCGAAAGCCGCTTTAGAAGAAGCTTTCACACCTCATCTTAAAGACATGCTTGCTCAAAAAATTAACGAAATGGAAGATATGGACGAAGAGTTAGATCTTGCAGAAGTTGATAAAGAGAAGATGGACGAAGAGAAAGAGATGGATGAAGGTTACGGTAAAAAAGAAATGGATGAAGCTGAGGACAAAATGGACGAAGCTGAAGACATGGATGAAGAACTCGATTTAGATGAAATTCTAGCCGAGTTAGAACTCGAAGAGGAAGAAGAAGTCGAAGAAGTTGAAGACTTAAACGAAGCAGAAGAAACTGAAGAAGTTGAAGCTGACGAAGAAGTTGAAGTTGAAGACGATTCTGAAGAAGAAATCAACCTCGAAGATATGAGTGAAGAAGACTTAAAAAGTTTTATTGAAGAAATCATTGAAGATATGATCGAAGACGGTGAACTCGTTCCTGGCCCTAACGCAGATGAATCTGAAGCTGAAGAAGAAGAAGGTGCTGAAGCAGAAGGCGAGGTAGGAGATGCTGATGTCGATGTCGATGTTGATCTTCAAGAAGGTAAAGAAGAAGTTAACGAATCAGCTTTAGCAACTGCTTTAGGGGGTGTTATAGGATTAAGTGGCGTAGCTGCTTTAATGACATTCTTAGAAGATTATGCTGAAAAGAATCCTAACACTAACATAGCTAAAATCGTTAGTAAACTTCAAGCTTTAGGAGCTGGTGCGGGTGCCGCAACTGGTATGACCGCTGGTAAAACTGCTGAACTTGAAGAAGAACTTAACGAAGCTAGAGAAGTTATTAATACTTTACGTTCTGATCTTAACGAAGTAAATCTTCTTAACTCTAAATTACTCTACACTAACAAGATTTTCAGAAACAAAAATCTAACTGAAAATCAGAAAATTAAAGTTTTGAAGGCTTTTGATAAAGCCGAAACAGTTAAGCAAGCAAAAACTATCTTTGAAACTTTAAATGAAAACTTAGTTGCTAAAACTGCTAAGTCTAATATTAGAGAATCATTAGGTGCTGCTTCTAAGCCTGCGGGCGTTGCTCCAAAGCGTAATTTGAATGAAGGTATTGTTCAAGAAGATGCTATGGTAGCTCGCTTTAAAAAATTAGCAGGTATTAATTAATTTTAAACTTTTAAACTAAAACAAAAATGTCAAATTTAAATTCTCTTTTAGAGAGCTCTAATCAGTGGAAGTCAGTTCAGTCTGACGCTGCTAGATTGGCTTCAAAGTGGGAAAAGACAGGATTGCTTGAAGGTTTGGGAGAAATTGAGAAAAACAATATGTCTCTTATTCTCGAAAACCAAGCTAAGCAACTTGTTGTTGAAGCTTCCCAAACAGGTGGTGGCACTGCTGGTGCTACTTTTACAGCCGGAACTGGTGAGCAGTGGGCTGGTATTGCTCTTCCTCTCGTAAGAAAGGTATTTGGTCAAATCGCAGCAAAAGATTTCGTTAGCGTTCAACCAATGAGCTTACCTTCAGGCCTCGTGTTCTTCCTCGACTTCCAGTATGGTACTGATAAGTCTGGCTCTAAGTTCAACGTAGGTGGTGATGTATTTGGTAATGGCTCTTTATACGGTGTTACTGATACTACTTCTGCTCCTACTGATGGTTTGTACGGTGCTGGTAAGTGGACCTACTCTTCAAATGTTACTTCCTCAGGAGCTGCTTCAGCTACATATGCTTCAGCTTCTTGGGCTGACACAGGATACGATTCAGTCTTGTCTGCTTCTGCTGCTGCAGGTACTTTGAAAAAGATTACAGTTCCAACTGCTTCATTCAATGCCCCTGATTTAGAAGGTGTTAGAGGTTACTTTGTTTCTGGTAACACTATCACCGCTAACTACCCTCAATACAACTACCAAACTGGTGGAAACGTTGTTCTTTTCACTAATGGTACTGATGGAACTGATCCTTCAGGATTAGATGTTACTTATGTACAACAGCCTACTGACAATAAGAGAGGCGACTTCGAAGATGGTAATACTACTTTGAATGCTGATAACACTCAAATCGCTATCCCAGAAATCAACATTAAGATGAAGTCTGAAGCAATCGTTGCTAAGACTAAAAAGCTTAAGGCTGTATGGACTCCTGAGTTTGCACAAGACTTGAACGCTTACCACAGCTTGGATGCTGAGGCTGAGTTGACTTCAATTATGAGTGAATACATCGCTCTTGAGATTGATTTGGAAATCCTTGGCATGTTGATCGAAAACGCTCTTACTACTGAGTACTGGTCAGCTGTTAATAACAAGGCGTATGATGGTACTACCGATACTCCTTCAAATAGCGACCTCGGATTCTTCAACACACAAGGCCAGTGGTTCCAAACCCTCGGTACTAAGATCAACAAGGTATCTAACAAGATCCACCAGTTGACCTTAAGAGGTGGTGCTAACTTCATGGTATGCTCTCCAACTGTAGCTACTATCTTGGAATCTATCCCAGGATTCGCAGCTGCTGATGGTGCTGATGCAGAAACAATGAACTATGCTTTCGGTATCCAGAAAATGGGTAACTTGAATAGCAAGTATCAGGTTTATAAGAACCCATACATGACTGAAAACACAATCTTGTTGGGCTTCAAAGGATCTCAGTTCTTGGAAACAGGTGCTACTTTCGCTCCTTATATTCCATTGATCATGACTCCTCTCGTATACGATCCAACGACCTTCACTCCAAGAAAAGGTCTCTTGACTCGTTACGCTAAGAAGATGTTGAGACCTGAATACTATGCTAAGATTTACGTTAACGGTTTAAACACCTTGTAATCTAAGTATTAGTTAATACACTAAAGAAAGCCCCTCTTCGGAGGGGCTTTTTGTGTTTCTAGTAGTTAGTACATATTTATAGTAAAGCAATAAAGTATATAGAATGAAAGAAACTCCATCCCAATTGCCAATCCCGGCATTCGTTATGAATTTTCCCTTCACCTTAGACACAGCAGTTCCAAACAATATTTGGATGCAAGAAATGGAGGAAGAAGCGTTAAAAATAAACAAAGGAAACGCTTACAGACAATTTTTAGATTTATACCAATTTGTAGCAGGCAATAGCTTAGTTCATTTATTGCCTTCTTACGGCAATTATCAAGACTTAGTTTATGTTGCTAATTTAGGTATTTATTTACCTCACATTAAAAACTCAAATCACATAGTATTATCTAACTTTACATCTGAACCAAGACAAGGTGAAGAAAAAGTAGGTCTACCATTCTTTGAATTGATGGATTATCAAGTCCACATGTGTCCGTTTAAGTGGGAAGGCGAAGCTGATTTAAAATACCTATACGACAACGTCTACATTGGAGGGTACGGTATCCGCTCAGATATTCAGGCATACGAGTGGATGGAAGAAGAATTTGATATGAAGATTATTAAGGTTGAAATGGTAGATGATTATCTTTACCACCTTGATTGTTCTATTTTCCCGTTAACTAAGGGCAAAACATTAGTTTGCACGGAACTTTTCACACCTGAGGAACTAGCTGAAATATCACAATATACTGAGATAATAGACGTTAGTATAGACGATGCATTTAACGGAATTACCAATTCAGTTCGTTTAGGTAATATGATTTTATGTGCCTCTAACATTTCTGAAATGACTATGGCAGATGAAAATTATGATGGTGAAAAAGCTAAAATTGCTACACTAGAAAGAATTTGCTTTAATGAAGGACTCGAACCAGTATTCTTTAACCTATCAGAATATATGAAGTCAGGTGCTATGTTGAGTTGTATGATGATGCACTTGAATTATGTTGATTATAACAAATCACTACTCTAATGGCTCAATATTTAGAAGATTGGTTAGAAGGAGAAGTTGCTGAACTTTCAAAATTAGAAGTAGGTGAACTATCAAACACATTCTTTTTCAGGGATCCAATGCGTCCCAACTATATAGACTACAAACACTTCTATTCTCCTGCAGACGGTACTATTTTATATCAAAAATTTGTCCGTGATGCTACTGAACCTATCGTAGAAATAAAAGGTATGAATTACACATTGCAAGATGTGTTGGGAAATAAACATTATAACCAACCTTCCCTTGTAATTGGCATATTCATGTCATTCTATGATGTTCACATTAATAGAATACCATACTCCGGTATATTACAATATAGGGGATTAGACCCAATTGAGTCAACTAATAAACCAATGTTGGCTATTGAAAAAGATATTTTAAATGCTGCTATTAATCCTAATAATTTAGAATATCTTAAATATAACGAGAGAATGTTAAATAAAATATATTCTCCTCAATTAGATTATACTTACTTTTTAGTACAAATTGCTGATGAAGACGTTAATGTAATTGCTCCATTTATTAATGATCAAAATGCTCCTGTATCTCAAAATGAGCGTTTTTCACTCATAAGATGGGGTTCACAAGTTGATTTAGTTCTTCCACTTGATGAAAGATACGATTTTGACCTTGTCTTAGAAGATGAAATGCATGTAAATGCAGGATTAGACAAACTAGTTAAAATTAATTTCAGGAATGACCCATTTCAACAACACCCCCGAAGCTGAAGACATCTTCAGAGAAAAAAAAGTAGTGAAAAATCCTATTAAGTTTAAAATACAACTTAATGAAGAACAAAAGGAAGCTAAACAGCTAATTTTAGATAATACTATTACATTATTAGCAGGTCAAGCAGGTTCTGGAAAAACATTATTAGCGTGTCAAATAGCTTTAGATGGACTTTTAAGAAGAATTTATTCTAAAATTATTATTACTCGACCTACGGTATCTAAAGAAGAAATAGGATTCCTTCCTGGTGATTTAAGAGAAAAAATGGACCCTTGGGTTCAACCAATTTATCAAAATTTATTTACACTTTATGATAAAGCTAAAGTAGAAAAACTCATATCAGATGGTGCTATAGAAATTGTCCCCGTATCATTTATGAGAGGTAGAACATTTTTAGATTCTTTTGTTATTGTAGATGAAGCCCAAAACGTAACTCATGAACAAATGGAAATGATTACTACACGTTTAGGTCTACGCTCAAAAATGGTAATATGTGGTGATGATCATCAAATTGATTTAAAGAAAAAAGCAGACTCAGGATTTAAATATTTATATAAGGCATCCCGTAAAGTTAAAAATCTAGAAGCAATTACACTTACATCTAATCATCGTAATGAAATTGTTGAAGATTTAAGAGATTATTATATGGATAACCCAATTTATTAAATATTTATACGAAAAAGACATGTCTGCTGGAAAATATTCATTTACTATAGAACAAGGGGCAACTCTAGATTTTGAGTTAGCTTATAAAGACTCAAGTGATAACCCCATCGACTTAACCGGATACCAAGGAAGAATGCAAATCCGTCCTTCTGTAGGATCTGATACTGTATATATTACATTATCAAGTAGTTTAGATCCTGATGGTACCGGATTAAACTTTAGCGGGTCAAGTGGTTTAAACCCCCCTACCTCAGGTACTATAGGAATTTACATATCAGCCAACTCTTCCTCACTACTAGATTTTGGGGAAGCTGTTTATGACTTAGAACTAGCTACAGGAAGTCAATATCCTGTAGTTACAAGATTATTAGAAGGAGCAGTTAAATTAAATAAAAACGTAACTTTAGGCCCATTCTAATGACTTGTGGATGCGGAAATGTACCATGTCGCCACATAGTAATAACAAATAACGATAATTGTGGTGATGAGAGTGTAACTGTAACTCAACCTCTATTAGGAGTAGTTGAGGTAACTGCGGTTGGGCCTCGTGGTGCTTCCGGCTCATCAGGCACTTCTGGCTCATCAGGCACTTCTGGCTCATCAGGCACCTCAGGTTCTAGTGGATCCTCAGGTACTTCTGCTACTTTAGGATTAGGTTGGGCTAGATATGATGATAACCAATATACAACATCTAGTTTTTTAACAATAACAGATGGTTCAACTGCTACTATTCCTAATAATGGTTCATATACTGAAGAAACTTATATGAATTCTACTGTTGATTTTTATAATCCTTCAACACAAAAAGTCCAAATGGAAAATGTGGGAGACGTATATTCTATGGTTATAGTTTTTCAAGCTAAAGCCCCAAATGCTAACCAAACCCACATGGATATTTCCCTTACAGCTACTGGAGCTACCCCTTATGATAGAGTTTCTAAAACCCTTTTATTCGGAAAAGGTAATGATACTTGGGAAAATTATTATGAAAGTTTCCACTTCTACTCAGATAGTGATTTTGTTACTAATGGTAATCAATGGAAAATTACAGCAAATGGAGGGAGTGTTAACATAGCAAATGTAATCTATTTCATCCAACGAACCTTTAACCCAGGATCATAATGGCTCGTAATTCAATTAACATATCAGATCAACCCAACCAAATTGTTCTAGTAGACCAGAACAGAAAGGTTGTTGTGACTGATAATGTTTGTAACAAAACAGTTACTATTGAATTACCTCAAACAAATTTAATTGTACAAGAAGAATATACCCAAGTAGTAACTATTAATGAAGGTGCTACTGGTAAATCAGGCACTTCAGGTAGTTCTGGAACTTCAGGTTCTTCTGGCAGTAGTGGAACTTCAGATAGATTTTCTACAACATCTACATCTACGTTTTCTGTTCCAACTTCTATAGGAATCATAATTGATTTAATAGTAGAAACAGGATTATCCTGGTCCCCAGGTTTATCAGCTCTCATAGCAGCAACTTCTTCTCCTGTAACTGAAAGATTTACAGCTACTGTTATATCTTACAATAATACTACAGGAGATATGCAAGTATCTTCTACTTCTACAGGAAGTGGTAATAGTTTTAATTCGTGGACAATAAACCAAGAAGGAGCACCAGGTACTCCTGGTACAAGTGGTTCATCTGGAACATCAGGTTCATCAGGTTTAAGTGGTACTTCAGGTTCTTCAGGTACAGATGGTACCTCAGGTTCTTCAGGTACAGATGGTACTTCAGGTTCCTCGGGTACTTCGGGTTCCTCAGGTACTTCGGGTTCTTCAGGTACTTCAGGTTCAAGTGGCACTTCAGGTTCTTCAGGTACAGATGGTACTTCAGGTTCTTCAGGTACAGATGGTACCTCAGGTTCTTCAGGTACAGATGGTACTTCAGGTTCCTCGGGTACTTCGGGTTCCTCAGGTACTTCGGGTTCTTCAGGTACTTCAGGTTCAAGT
>Ga0208162_1000873_pt1 | contig 16396 bp, 15 predicted proteins | sample CB_VirMetaG_4_FD_184539 | JGI IMG/M metagenome (GOLD analysis project Ga0208162, IMG submission 184539) | Freshwater to marine saline gradient viral communities from Chesapeake Bay - CB_1508_1M Viral MetaG (SPAdes) (version 4) | ecosystem: Environmental > Aquatic > Marine > Coastal | place: USA... | reverse complement strand
ACGTGGTGGTTATAATAATACAGATGTTGATTTAGGTGTTAAAGCTTATATAGTAGAAGATGATAATAAGCAAAATCATAGATTTAATTCAATGATATATTCTGGAATATTTAATTCTAGAACTGGTGTTAATAATACAAATCAATTTTCTGTAGGCGAAGAAATAACTAGAAGTTTAGATCCAGTAAATGGTTCTATACAGAAATTATACGCTGAAGATACTAATTTAATTATATTTCAAGAAGCAAAAGTTAGTAATGCTTTAATAGACAAAGATGCTATTTACTCTGCAGAAGGTCAACCACTTACTACATCAGGTAATTTAGTTATTGGACAAGTTAGAGCTTATGCTGGTAATTACGGTATTAGTACAAACCCTGAAAGTTTTGCTGTATATGGATATAGAAAATATTTTACAGATAGAGTACAAAATGTAGTTTTAAGATTATCTGGAGATGGTTTAGAAGAAATATCTAATTACGGCATGGTAGATTATTTTAGAGATAATTTAGCTTTAGTACGTGATAATGGTAAAATAATTGGTGGCTGGGATCAGCATAATAAACAATATACTATTTCTTTACAACCAGGTGAAGTTACAGGTAAAACACCTCCTTCAGATACATTAGTTTTTGATGATAAAATTAATGGCTGGGTTAGTAGATACTCATACATACCAGATTTAATATTTAGTTTAAGAAATAATTTTTATTCTTATAAAGGTATAGTAAGTGTTAGTAGTAGTAATAATGCTAAATTATGGCAGCATTATAAAGGAACAAGAGGTTATTTTTACGAAAAGTATTTTGAATCACAAATAACTACTATACTTAATCAAGACCCTGCAACAACCAAAAGCTTTAAAACTATAGATTACGAAGGTGATTCTGGTTGGGAAGCTAGAGCTAGTACAAATACAGATACAGCCGCTAAAGTTACTGCAGCTACAGATTTTTATGCAAACTTATCTAACATGGAAACTGGTTTGTTTACAAACAATTTTAAATTAAAAGAAGATACTTATACTGCAAATTTATTAAATATATCTGCAGCTGGAAGTGCAGAAATATTATTTGGACAAGAATTAAGCGGTATTAAAGGTTATTATTTAGAATCTGTTTTAACATTAGATAACGCCGCATATTCAAATACTGAAAAGAAAATATTTATGGTTGGATCGTCAACCTCAAGAACTAATGGATATCAATAATAAAAATATAATAATATGCCTATAGGATCAATAATAGGAATGGGACTTTCCTTAGCAGGTGGTTTATTTGGCGCTAGTTCGGCTAAAAAAGCAGCTAGAGCAGCTGCAAGAGAAAAGGCTAGAATTCAAGCTAAATTAAATAGACTTGAAAACAATAGACAACAAATAATAAATCCTTATGAAGGAGTAACAGATCTATCTAGTTTAGTTTCTGATTTATCTACACAAATGTCTAATCCTTTTGCAAGACTAGGTGTAGCGACTAGAGCAGCTGAAATGCAAATAGAAGAAGCTGATTTATCATTAGCTAATACTTTAGATACTTTAAGAGCTACTGGAGCAGGTGCAGGTGGCGCTACTGCTTTAGCGCAAGCCGCTTTAAGAAGCAAAAAAGGTGTTGCTGCTAGTATAGAACAACAAGAAGCTGCAAATGACAAACTAAGAGCACAAGGGGAACAAGCTTTAGAAAGTGCTAAAATAGCAGAGCAAAGAAGATTACAAGGCATAGGCCTCTCAGAAGCTCAAAGAGTACAACAAGCTGAAGTTGCTGGAGAGCAATTTGTATTTAGCATGAGAGAACAAAGAGAAATGCAACAACTAGATAGAACCGCAGCTTTGTTAGGACAAGCAAATCAAGCAACTGCACAGGCTAGAGCAGACCAAACTCAAGCTATAACAGGTATGTTTGGAAGTTTAGCACAATTAGCACCAGGAGCTTTTGCATCAGATTAATAAATTATAATAAATGGAAAACAAGAATATAACTACAAATTTACTTCTTAAGCAAATAAATCAAAGTAATGCTATAGCATATAATAATGATTATTTAGCTGAAAGTTCTGATTATAATTTTAAGATTTTAGAAGTTGCTTATGCTAATACAGCTAAAATGTATGCTGCTATTAAAATGGATATAAAAAATAATAACTGTACAACTGGTAATTGTTATTATGAAAATCAAAAAATAAAACAATTAGAAGAAGCTCCTCAGGTTTCTATTAATTTTATTCAAAACATTTTAGGTGAACTAGCTGTTACAGATACACCTAATTACGATGTAAATAATGACTATAGATATTTAGTTGCAAACTCTATATTTACATCTAAACCTGGCTTTTCTAAAACAGATGGTTATCAATTATATTTAATTTTAAACGATGATGGTACACAAACTATGATTTTTAATGGACCTATGTTTGAAAAAGAATTAGTTATAAACAGTGCTGCGTTAGAATCTATTTTAGAAGCAGATACGTTTTTAGTTACACCTACACCAGATATTCAATCAGAAATGGTACAATTGCTAAGTAAAGTTGGAATATTTAACTTAGAAGATGTTTTAGAAAATGGTCAATTAGCACCTAACGCTAGAATATCAGAAGAATTTATAATGAAAAATTCAGATGGTTCTTTTGATTATGAAATAATAGATATAGGTGGTGGTAAAGGTAGAAATATACTTAAATTTGATATGGATAAAATCGAAAGAAAAGTATCTCCATTTATCAATGCTGAAGTAGCTGGTTTATTAAGTTCTGAACAACAAGCAGTTGCAGCATGGAACGTTTATATTGCTAAAGGATCTACACCTGAAGAAGACGATCAAATGGTTCAAAATGCTAATGCAGCTTCAGAAAGTTGGAGTTATGAAAAAGATTTACCATTGTCACAAGATAAAAAAGTTTTATTTGAAAGTAAATATAAAGAGTATTTCATGGAAAACTACATAAAACAATTTATTACAAACAAATTACCTACAGTTACAGAAGACGCTGCTGTATTTGATTTAGAAGAAGCTAAAAAAGCTAAAGCACAAAAGTTCATTGAAGCTAATAAACTTTAAATTTAATTAAATGACATTACTAGAATATATTACATCTTTGCAAGATCAAGGTTTAGGTCGAGAAGAAATATTTGCTAAAGCCCAAGCTTGGAAAAAAGAAAACCAACCTGAAGAAACTGAAGTTGCTGAAGAAACAACTGAAGTAGTAGAAGAGGGAAAGCCACCTGCTGTTGCGGAGACGGATACAACTGTAACAGCGGAGACAAACGAAGTATCCGATCCTTCAGATTCTGGAGATGGGACATCACAATTAAGTCCTTACGATTTAAGAAACCTTGATATAATAGATCAAAGAGCAGAAAGAGCTATTGCTATGGACGCCGCGGTAGATGTAAGAAAGTCAAAAAGATCTTTAGAAAAATCTGCTGGTTTTGTTGCTGACTTTAAATCTTCATCTAATGTTATTAATGAAGTTGGCGTTTTTAAAGACAAAGACGGTAACGTTATAGATACAAGCGAAGTTGAAGAAGAAAAAGAAAATCGTACTAAAAAAGATATTTATGACGAGCGAAATCTAAAGTATGATGAAAAAGTTGTTGGCCCAGAGCAAAAAGCTGTAATAACCGATCAAGAAAAAATAGATAAAGCAGTAAAAGATTATACAGAGGCTACTGGTAAAAACACAATACGACTAAGTACTAAAGAAGCTTTTGAATACGGTTTAATACCGGAAGATACTAGAGGTGTTGATGCTGAATATTCTTTTGAAAAATTTTTATTATCTCCAAAAACAAAAAAAGAGTCATTAGAGCTTTTAAATAAAATAAAGCAACCTGATTTTTTTGCTTTTGATGAACAACAAATACAACAACAGGGTATAGATGATTATTTTAAATTAAAAGAGTTAAAAACTCCTTTTAAAGATAATTTAGTTTCTCTTACTTATAATGATCAAAAAGAATTAGGATTAAGTCCAAAAGCTGGTGATCTATCTAAAACAGTAACATATGATGAGTATTTAAAGCTTGCATTAGGAGATGATAAATACAAAGATTATACAGATTATAAGCAAGGTAATTTTAAACTTAATGAAAAAAATATAAACGACGCTGTTACAAAACTACAACAAGAAAAAATAAATCAATTCATGTATGGTAGTCGTAATGATGATTTAAGATTTGCATACGCTTTTTATGATGAAGATATATCTAAAAGACGTGTTGAAGATAAAGAAATAACTCAAATAGAAAAAAGTCTTGAAAAAGAAGGCCAAAGACTTGAGACTATAGCACAAGAAAATGAAAAAGAAATAACTGTTGCAGTAAATGAAGTAAATAGTTTATTAGATAAAACAAGAAATTTAAAAGGTAAAGTTAAAGAACTTGAAGAATCAAGGTTTTTTAGTGCTGAAAACCCTGCATATAAACAAGCTATTGAAGATTATAACTTATCTATAAAAAATTATAATGAAGCTTACACTGAATATGTAAACAGTGAAATAGGTCAAAAAGCAAAAATGCTAAGTCAAGACAGTAAAGTTTATGAATATAGACTAAACAGACTTAAGCAAAGAGCAGAAGCATACAATGAAGATCCTACAGGAATAATAGAAAAAGCATTAGGTTTAGATTACACAGCTACAGCTAAATTAACAAATTCTTTACATAATACTTTTATAAAAGATACTAAAAACTTTTTAAACTTAGCTGCGGCTACTGTATTAGATACTCTTAATACTGGTCTTACTTTAAAAGGCTTTGGATATAATGTTGAATTAGCACAAACTGTTAATAATATAGAAAAAAGTATATATGATTATAACTCTAAACTAGCAGCATGGACAGATGCTAATATAGCACCATCTTTAAAATTAGATGACATAGGAAAAGAAGGTGTTGGCTTTTTTGATTACGCTGTAAATTCTTTAGCAGATCAAAGCGGTACAATACTTCTTGGTTTGTCATATTTAGGAACAGGAGGATTATCTGCATCAGCTAGATTAGCAGCTAATAGAATAGTTGCTAATACATTTTTTGCTGTAGAAGCCGGTAGTTCAATAGGTGAAAGCGTTGTTGAAAAATATGATGCTATAAAACAAATGGAGTTTTATAATAACGCTATTGAGTCTGGACAATATACTGATGTACAATTAGAAGAAATGGGCTTAGATATTGATGAGCTTAAAAGAAAGTCTAATTATGTTTGGAACCAAATGTCATTTAATGCTTTACTAGCAGGCACTACAGCTAGATACGCTGAAAAACTAGGTACACTCAGAATGCCAGGTATATTAAAAAATGCAGCTACAAATAGAGGTATTAAAAATGTATTAAAAACTAAAATATATAAAACACCATTAGGTTTAAAATATTTGTACGCTAAAGGATTTGGTAAAAATGTGTATCAAGGGTTAAGACCACTTGCTACAAAAGCCGTACCAGGAGAACTTCTAGAAGAAACATTAACTGAAATAAGTCATAATGTTTTAGATTATTATATTTTAGGAGAAAACAAAAGTTTTTTAGAAGGTGTAGATGCTGATTTTTTTACTTCAGTAGGGTTAAGTTCTCTTGCAATGATGGGTCCTGGATCTATGCAGAACATTTTTAGTTCTATAAAAAACGATTTTAGATCTTTAGATGATTTAAGTGCTAATACAAAATTAAGAAACAGACTTTATCAATTAGATCTTTTAATACCAAAGCTAGAAGGATCTAGACGTTTACAAGCTAAAAAAGAAAAAAGAGACATATTAAGAAAATTTGCTTTTAATGAAGTTAGTACGCTACAAAAACTTAATAAACTAACTCCTGATCAAATATTTGAAATAGCTGAAGCTAGTAGAATGCAAAGAGAACTTGCTGAGCAAGCAAGATTAATAGGTCAAGAAGGTAAAACAGATACAGAAAGTAGAAATGAAATTAATAAATTAAACACTGAATATAAAAATCTTCAAAATATTAAAGATAATTTATTAAATACTAAAAAGCGTCAAATGGCTCTTGCTGCTAAAAACATGAGAGAGCAAATGGGTGCTCCAAGCGCTATAGATCTAGAATACAATTTAGGTATTTATGATATGGCTTTAAATAGCGCAGAAGTTTTAATGAACAAAGATGGTAATTTTATTCAAATACCTGCTACAGAAAATGGTTTTCCAACAAAACAAGAAATAGTTGAAACATTAAAGCAAAACGGTTATAACAACGCTAAAGCTAATTCATTAGCAGATCAATTAACAGGTGATGCACCTGTAAATGCTTTACAAGATGGCAATAATATCATAATAAACGATTATGCTATTAAGGCTAGAATATATGGCTCTTTAAACAACGCAGACGCAGAGTATGCTGCTGTAGCTCCAATAGAAGAAATATTCCATGCTAATGTTAAATCTAAAAATTTAAGAGACGCTGAAGGTAATTTAAGTGACGAAGCAACAACAGCTATAAATGATACTATTAAAATTTTAAAACAAAACAAAGATAATGGTGTTATATCAGAAAAAGATTATAATGATTTATTAGATCGTTTTGAACTTTATAAAGACAGTAGCGGAAAAGTTGTTTTAAAATCTGGAGAAAGAGGTGCTGCAAAAGTAGATATAGAAGAGGTAATGGCACAAATGAATAATGCTAATGTTTTAGGTAAAATAGATGCTAGCGCTTTAAAAGGTGCTCCTTCTATTAGAATGTTTTTAAATAGTGTTATTTCTAATATAATGGGTGATTCTGCGTGGCTTATGGATCTTAAGGATTCTAACGACGTATTAAACTTTTTAGATACTTTCAAGAAAAGATACGAGGCTAGAAACATACTGGTAGATACAGAAGAAGAAACTGACACAACACCTGTTGTAGAATTACAAACAGACGTTGAAGTTGAAACACAAGTTGATCAACCTTTGGATGTTGCAGCTAGTAGAGGTCAACAAATAAATCCAGCAGAAAAAGCAGCCGGTTATCAAGTAGCTCCATTAGCGGCGTTCCTTGCTGAAGATGTAAAATCTGGTGAAAAAACTAACGAACAACTAATTGTAGATGCTGCTCCAAAAAATGAAGCAACACCAGAAGTTAGAATAGCATCACAGGATGCATTATTAGAAGCTAATTGGCCTGTTATAAGCAAAGCATTAAAGATTGATCCTAGTGGCAAGATTCCATTGCCTTTTATAAAACTAGCTGTTCAAGAAATGTTTAGAGATACATTTCCAGGTAGAGGTGTTGAAGCTAAGTTTTTTGATAAGTTTGATCCTAAACGTAAAAACAAAGTTACTACGTTTCTTGAAAGTCAGTTAAACATGAGAACTGGAGATATATTAGAAAGAGCTAAAGCTATACAGGCGGGTAAACAAGATTTAGGAATTGAAAAAGCTGGTGGTGTTATAGATACAACGGTAACTGAAACTGTAACAACTAAGCCGTCTAGAACGCCTAAATCACCAACTGAAACAGTTAAGTATTCTGACACAATTATAGAAAAAGCAGGTGTTAAAAACAAAGGTGAGCTTGAAACTAAAATAACTGAAGCAACTACAGAAAGTTTTAAAGATGTAGAAGTAGATAGGTTTGGTCAAACAAAAGATGTACCACCAGCTGTAGCTAAAATATATGGTGATATGCTTGGTTTAAACCCAGAGACTATTACTGATAAAACTAGAACGTATCAAAATTATGACGAAGCAGGTTTAAATGCTGCTCAAAGATTTTTGTTAGCTAACGCGGCTAGTGATTATGCAAGGCTACCTAAAACTAAAGACGAGACTACTACACGTGGTAGAGGTACTTTCATACCTAAAAATATGAAAGATGCTTTATATACTGATGGTAAACTTACAGGTACACTAAAAGATTATATGGATCTTCTTAGAAGTAAACCCACTGGTCCATTATATAGAGATAGTAAATATGCGCAATTAATACGAGGTTTATTAAATACTCACATTAGAAATCGTATGTTTGAAACTCTAGTGCCTACAACACCTCAAAGATTACGTGGTGGTGCAAAGTTTAGTAAAGGACAAAAAATTACAAATATATTTCAAGAAACAACTAGTGGTGCTGCCACTGATGGATTTAATGCTTATAATTTTAATTATAAAAATATATTAAATCAAATACTAAAAGACACAGGAGTTAGCAAAATAGATATGTCTACTGAAGCTGGTAGAAAAAGATTTTTAAAATTTGCTGTAGACAGTGGAGCTATTAAAAGACTTCCACCTAGTTTTTGGATAAGTTTAGGTTATGTAAGTCAAACTGCTTTAACCAACGAAACAAAAGAAGAATTAAAAGCTGAAGGAGTAGATTTAAGAACAGTTACCGCAAAAGACGATACATTAGGTACATTAAGAGAATATAAAGGAAATTTACCTTTTAAAAACTCTACAGAAGCTAGACAATGGATTGCTGGAATAGGTAAAGAAAATTTTGCTAAAGAAACTGAGGCTTTTAAAGATATGTTAAAACAAGAAGATGTTTTTACTAAAAAAGGTAATTTAGCTGTAGCTTTAAATAACAGTGAATTTAAAAAACGTCAAGAAAACTCTATAAATGAACTTAAAAAAGTTTTTGAAGTATTTCAAAATGAAATAATGAGAAATCCTGATGGAACTATGAATTTTGAAGGTGTTGCTTTTATTGGTGCTTTATTATCTTCTAGTTCAGCAGGCAGAGGTCATTTTTTAAGAAAAGCTGCTCCATTTAAATTTTATCAAAAAGGATATATAAAAGCTGGAACTGCTAAAACTACTTTAGAACACACTATGCCTGCTACTATTGTTGGTAAATATTTATTTATGCAAGCTTTAAACGGTAGTGTTTCAGAAAACTTTAATAACATAAAGAAAAACTATTTTCAAGGAGCTTTATTAAAAGTTGATGATAATAAATTAAAAGGAAAAAAACCTAATAAAGAAGCTTTTAATTATATTGCTACTATGCCAGAGGGCTGGAAAGTTACAGATAATGTTTGGGCTAGATATTTTAATATAAATGTAGCAAAAACAAAAGGAGGTATAAATCCTTCGACAATAATATTAGCTGGAAATAAATCTATTTTTGATACTTTTAATATTACATCTAGTGGTTTAATTATTAATAATGAAACTAAAAAACAAACACCTAAAGTTGAAGCTTTAAACGCTTCTTCACAACCTACAGCTTTAATAGACCCTCAAGCTTCTACTCAACAGCAAGTTTATAATCAAGGTGTTTTGGACAATGCTTTAAACGAAGGTAGAAAATTAGATAAACCAGCTAAAAAGTTTGAAGTTAAACAAGAAACTTTAAATGAACTAGGTTTATCTACACCTCAGCAAATAGCTATTTATGTTGCAGAACAAGCATCAAAAGGATTTAATAGCTTTAGTTTTGATAAAGCTTCTTTAGGTAAATCAAAAGCTGTAAAAGATATATTAAGTCAAATAGATATTAATTCTAAAACTCAAAAAGTAAAAGCTAATAAAGGTAAAGCTTTTAATACTATTATTAATGATATGATTGAATCATCATCTGGTATTGAATCATATAAAAAGTTTTCTGCTGCTAAAGCTAGAACAATAGGTAGAGATAAAGGTAGATTTGATTGGCTTACAATGGCTTCATCTGCTGAAGACTTTAAAGGTTTATTATATAGATTATTAGGTGATGGTAAAAAAGGTGAAGCTCAATATGAATTTTTAAAGACAAACCTTATTGATCCATATAATAGAGCTGAAGATGCTATAGTACAAGCCAAAATATCTGCTGCTAATGATTTTATGGCTTTAAAAGAACAGTTTCCAGGTTTGCCTAAAACATTAGAAACCGAAACTGGTGTTGGTAAATTTACATATCAACATGCGCTTCGTACCTATATGTGGACTCAACAAGACATGTCAATACCTGGTCTTTCAAAAGCAGACGCTAGAAAGCTTAACAAGTTTATAACCGATGATGCTCAACTTAAAGCTTTTGCAGATCAATTAATATCAATACAAAAAGGTAAACCATATCCTGAGCCTGGCAAAGACTGGTTAGGTGGTAATTTAACTACAGATATTATTGGTGGTATAAACAAAGTAAACAGAGCAGAATATCAGCAAGAGTGGAGAGAAAATGTAGAAATTATATTTTCACCAGAGAACTTAAATAAAATGGAAGCCGCTTACGGTACTCGTTGGCGTAAAGCTTTAGAGAACAGTTTAAAACGTATGAAAGCTGGCACAAACAGGCTTGGTTATAATGACGCGACCAGTGCTGTACTTGACTGGGTTAATAATTCTGTTGGTGCTGTAATGTTCTTAAATACAAGATCTGCGGTGCTTCAAACAATATCTGCTGTAAACTTTATAAATTGGGGTGATAATAATATTATAAAGGCAGGTGCGGCGTTTGCTAATCAAAAACAGTTTTGGTCAGACTTTATGACACTTATGAACTCTGATTACTTAACACAAAGACGTAAAGGTCTTAAAATTAATGTAAGTGAGTCTGAAATAGCAGATGCTGTAAAAGATTCTAAGAATAAAGTAAAAGCAGCTATAGCTTATTTACTTAGTAAAGGTTTTGTATTTACAAGATATGCTGATAGTTTTGCTATTGCTTCAGGTGGTGCTACTTTTTATAGAAACAGAATTAAAAAGTATTTAAAAGAAGGTATGAGTCAAGAATTAGCTCAAGAAAAAGCTTTTAATGATTTTAAAGACGTAGCAGAAGAAAGCCAACAGTCAAGTGATCCTTCTAAAATTAGTATGCAACAAGCATCAGCAGCTGGTCGTGTTATACTTAACTGGGCTAACACACCGATGCAGTATGTAAGAATACAAAAAAGAGATTTACAAGATTTAATAGCAGGTAGAGGTGATCCAAAAGTTAAAATTGCTAGAATAGCTTATTACGGTGTTATGCAAAACTTAATATTTAATGCTTTACAACAAGCATTATTTGCTATAGGTTTTGGTGATGATGATGAAGAAGAAGATGAAAAGAAAAAGAAAGCTAAAGATAAAAAAATAGCTAGAGTTGCAAATGGTATGATTGACTCTCAATTAAAAGGTTTAGGTATTGCAGGTGCAGCTATGGTTGCTGCTAAGAATACTCTAATGAAGATATATGAAGAGTCTCAAAAGAAAACACCTGAGTTTGAAAAAGCCGCAATAGAAGCATTAAGTTTTTCACCAGCTATTAGTTCTAAATATAGAAAAATAGTAGGTGGTTTAAAAAGCTTTAGCTGGAATAGAAAAGAAATAAAAGAAAAAGGTTTTAGTCTTGACAACCCAGCTTATTTAGCAGGTGCGCAAATAGTAACTGCGTTTACAAATATACCTTTAGATCGTGTTGTTAAAAAAATAAATAACATTAGAGGTATAATGAGTGAGCAGTCACAAGCTTGGCAAAAAGTTTCTATGTCACTTGGTTGGTCTGCTTATGATGTTGGTCTTCCATATTATGGTGGTTGGGATAAACCAAAAGAACCTACAGAAGCAGAACGTAAAAAACAAGAAATTGATGTAATGAAGCGTGATACTAATACAGCTGAGCAAACGCAAATGCTTCTTGATTTAGGTCTTACTAAAAAACAAATAAAAGCATTACGCTACGAAGACAATAGGGTTAAAAAAATAATTGAATTACAAAAAAAGAAAAAAGATGAGTAGTCCTTTATATGGTAAAATAAGTTCAGCTTGTAAAGCTGCTGCAAAAAGAAAATTTAAAGTTTGGCCTAGTGCTTATGCTTCAGGTTGGGGTGTAAGATGTACTAAAGCTGGTGGACCTAGTAACTTTGGAGGTAAAAAGAAAAAATAATGGCGTATAAACAAAAAACTCCAATGATGCATTGTGCTGCTACGGTTATGCACTCAAAGACGTGGAATAAAATGCGTAATAGAACTGCTGCTGTGTCTGGTAGAGGTGACGGTAATAAAGTCGGTTTAGCACATGCAGAAAAACTAAGAACTAGCCCTTTAGAAAAACAAAAAGGTGGTGGTACAACTAAAACATGTTTGCCTGCTTCTAAGATACGTAGCATGAGTAAAGAAGAAAGACAGAAGCTTGTTAACTCTAAAAAAGCTGCTGGTGCTAAAGGTAAATATAAAAGATCTTCTAAAACAAATGTAAAAGGTGCTCGTAAAAAAGGAGCTACATTACGTGACTGGTTTGAAAAAGAAGACTGGAGAAGAGTAGATGATCCATCAAAAAAATGCGGAGAATAAAATGGCAAATATACCTCAAATAGGCGAAAATACTAAATTAACTTTAGATATAAAAACAATAGGTCTTATAATAAGTTTTACTGTAGGTTTAGCTACAACTTATTTCACACTTAAATCAGAAATAGCTTTAGCTATGGAAATGCCTAAACCTGAAATATCTAGTGTAGAGTTTAAGTATAAAGATGAGCTTATAAGATCTAATGTGGAAAAAGTTATTGAGCAAGTTGACAACATAGAAAAAGATGTTGAAGAAATTAAAGCTATGATGAAAACTTTAGATGCAAGATTATATGAAATACAGAGTAGAAGATGAGATTAATTATAGCTTTATTATTTTCTACATTTGCTTTTAGTCAGAACTATAAAGATGATATTAGTATAGTTCAATACAGTGCAAGGTTTTTAGTAGATAAAGAAATATCGTTAAAAAAGTTAAAAAGATTTAATACTTATACATTGTATATGAGTGATAAAAAAGACTTTTTTACTGAAGAAAACATAGAATATTTACCAACTATTTGCGTATATAGCAATGGTGAAGAAATATTAAGAATACACGGAGGTATGTCATTAAAACTTCCTGAAGATACATTAAAAAAAATAATTAAAAAAGTAGACGAATTACAAGCAAATAAATTTTAGATGAAAAAATTATTATTATTATTTCTACTGATTAGTTTTACTAGTCAAGCTCAATTGAAAAATATATTTAAATACAGTACTACTTATATAAGTTATGATCAGAATAATTCAATACAGCCTATGAAATCATTTGCTGTATCTGCTAACAATGAACTTATAGACACAACACCTAATACACCTGCTGACGAAACATTTACATTTGGTATTAGAAAACTAGCTTTCTTTGATTATGAAAACAGAGATCAATTTTATAATGGAAGTGAAACTAATATAGGTAAATCTGCTAATGTAGGTAACGCAAAAGGTTTAGAATATTTATTTGAAATATCAAAAGGTAGACAACAAAGAAGAGAGTTTGAAAACCAACAAATATTTGTTAGATATTTAGCTAAATATTGGGTTGCTAAAGTAGAGCAAACTAAAAACGAATTAGTTGATCTAGATTATAAGTTAGCTGATCTTAGACTTAAATTACCTATTGGTAAAAAAATTAATTTAAGTATTGGTGCTGCATATAGAACTTATGAAAAAGCTTATGGTGTAAATCCTATAGAATCATATCTTGAAGAAAACTATTGGTGGAATTTAAGTAGAGACTACTATGGTCATAATGATGTACCATACTCTTGGGAAAACTTTGTAACAGGTGAAACAGGTATTGATTATTTTTGGTATGATCAAAATGAACAATTGATATCTAACTCTGATTTAGATTATAGAGAAAATATATTTGGTAGTTTAGTAAATAGATATAATGCAGAGCAATTAGCTTTAGTATCTGGTGGATATGCAAACTTATCAGGTGTTATTGGTTTAGACTTTTATCACTACAGAAAAAGCCACTGGATACATGCTTATGGTAATATACTACCAATACATAAAACTTATACTGAAAGTGGTAAAGAAGAATATTCTTACGAAGCTTTTGTAGGTAACAACGACTGGGTTGATTATTCTTTTGGTGGACAGTTTGGAATAAATATAAATAAAAAGTTTGGTTTATTTAGTGAAATAGCTGTACAAAAATATTGGGATAGAGAAATAAAAGTAATTAAAGCAGGAGTTAACTTTAAACTTTAATTATGAATAAAATAAGTGATAATATAACATATGCAGAAGCTATACACTCTAATACAGCTAAACGCAGAAGCATAGATAATACACCTAGCTCCACTCAAGTAGAAAAAATGCAATTAACAGCATTTAAAATATTTGAACCACTTCGTGAGTGGGTCGGTGGTCCTATAAAAGTTAGTTCTTTTTTTAGATCAGCTGCTTTAAACGAAGCCATAGGAGGATCGTCTAATTCTCAGCATTGTAAAGGTCAAGCAATTGATTTAGATGACGTCTATGGACATAAGAGCAATGCAGATATGTATCATTGGATAAAAGATAACTTAAACTTTGATCAATTAATATGGGAATTTGGTACAGACGTAAATCCTAATTGGATACATGTTTCATATGTTAATGACGAAGACAATAGAAATAGATGTTTAAAAGCTTATAAAGAAAAAGGTAGAACAAAATATAAAGTAATATGAAAAAGTATATACTATTATTATTAAGTTATAGCTGTGGTGCTACAAAACAAACTGCTAGTTATGATTTTGATAAAAGCGTAACAGAATTTTTATTATTCTCATTGTGTGCGTTTATAGTATATTCTATAGTTCAACATCCAAGACATTAATATGAAAACACCAATAAATATAAAAGAAGCTACTTACGAAAAGCAGAACAGAGCTATGCGTGCAGAACATAAGCGAGATACTGGTAAAACATTAGGTAAAAGATTAACCAAAGGAACTAACAAGCGAAGAGTGTCATTTGCTTGTAGATTTGCTGGTATGGCTGGAGCAATGAAAGATGCTAAAGGCGAACCAACTAAAAAAGCGATGGCACTAAAAAAATGGGGTTTTGGTAGTGTAGAAGCTGCTAGAAACTTTTGTCAAAAAAATAAATCAAAAAAATCATGAATACATCGAAATTTTCAACACCTTTTATGAAAAAAAATCCTTTAAGTCCTTTAAAAGGTAACGCTTTTATTAAAGCAAAAATGGACGCAGAAGCTGCTGGTAAAGATAGTTTTACTGTAGATGGTAAAAATTATCCATTAAAAATGGTATCACCTCTTAATGACAATCACACGGAAGATCCTAAAAAAATAATTGGAGAGCAAACCTTTGAATTCAAAAAAGATCAACCTAGTGGAAACTTTGTAGCTGGTTTAAGCCTTGATGGTGGTTCAGCTGATCCTATAGATACAAGCGATAGAATTGTTTTAACTCCAAAACAAAAAAGACAAATGAAAAGAAAAGGAGTAATGAATAAAAACTTCATTGATCAAATGGAGCAAATGACTATAAAGAAAGACAGTGTTTCTGGAGGTAAAAACTTTTATAGTATAAAAAAATAAATCAAAAAAATCATGAAAAGTAAATCACCGTTTAAACAAGATAAATGTACTGTTGCATGGCAAAAATGGACAGATAAATACGACGACAAAGCAGAAGCTAAAAGAGAAAAAGGAGAGTTTTATTGTGATAATGGTAAAATAAAAATGAGACCCACGGGTGATGACGATATTCCAATGAGTGATACTCAAATAAAAGCAATGAAAGAAAAGAAAAGTGAAACAACTTTTGGTAAAAAAGAAAAATCAATATTAGAAAAATAAAATTATGGGAAAATTATTTGTAAAATGGGGATTAGCAATACAAGCATTCTGGTGTAAATGTTGCTGTAAATGGAACTGGTTTGTTTCAAAATTAGTTATTAATGTAGCAGACTGTCCAGTTGCAGAGTGCGTTTGTAAAAAATAAATATAATGCCTGGGCATAAAAATAAAGTTAATATTAAAGATTTTGCGGTAACACCGGCAGATCAATTAGCAGCTGATTTAGTGTTAAAGAAAACAATGGAACTAGCTCCAAAAAAAAAGATAAAAGCATATAGGAATGATGTAGACTTTACAAAATCTTATCGTCAGCCAACTCAATTAGGTAATGTAAACGAAGACAATACGCTGGCTTTTATACTTGCTGGAGGTCCTGTTATAAGACAAGGATTTAATCTAAGTAAAAACGCTCCTAGTATTGTTAAAAAAGTTTTGAAAAAAGGTAAAGATATAGCTGTTAATTTTGCTGATGATGCTGTTAATGTGGTATCATCACTAGGTGACTAATTTAATAAGGAACAAAAATAAAATGGGCGTACCATACCCAAAAGTTCCTGTAACCGAAGGGGATCTCAATCGAGGTCCCCTTCATTGTTTTATCCGTCACAGGCTATACAGTCTTCACTCATTGCTTGTTGAGCTATATCACCTCTTAATACAGACTCGGTACGAGTATAATATAAAGTTTTAATACCGTTTTTCCATGCTTGCATATGGACTTGGTTAATCCATTTAGGTGATGCTACACTGGGAAAAGCAAGATTTAAACTTACTGATTGATCTATATATTGCTGACGTATACCAGCTTGATTAACTAGTTCTAACTGATTAATCTCTTTAAACGTTTTAAATATCTCTTTAGCCGGTATGTCATGAGGTCCAACCACA
>Ga0208162_1000870_pt1 | contig 16422 bp, 12 predicted proteins | sample CB_VirMetaG_4_FD_184539 | JGI IMG/M metagenome (GOLD analysis project Ga0208162, IMG submission 184539) | Freshwater to marine saline gradient viral communities from Chesapeake Bay - CB_1508_1M Viral MetaG (SPAdes) (version 4) | ecosystem: Environmental > Aquatic > Marine > Coastal | place: USA... | reverse complement strand
TAACATTTTATGGCTTATACTATAGATGATATTGAAAAGATTTTAGGCTATACAACTTGGAAAGACAAGAAGAAGATTGATACTTTACTTGAGATTGATGCAGATTTGTATACGAACTTAGGAAAAGATTCATCTAAATCTCAGGTTGAAAATGTTAAGAAAGCCTCAAGAAAAATATACAGGGCTATTAAAACTATCGATGAGTACACAGGAAGGTTATTGTTAAGAGAACAGTAAACCTAGAAAAAATGAATATAACACCGCTTGAAAGGAAGCGCATCCAAAACATTAACTTCATAATGGATGATATTCATGCCTCCATAAATGACATATATGAATCACTGGTAGACCAAGAATATGATGAAACACGCAAATCAATATTGTCTCTTAATAGTAAATTAAAAACTATTAACGAATCAATTAATGATGAGCTATAAAGATTTTAGACCACGATTAAAAGGAGATAAAAAAGTTGCATACGATTACCTAACGACAAAAGAAAGAAGAATATTAGTGGTAGGTGATTTGCATGCACCATTTGAACTTGACGGATATTTAGAGTTCTGTCAAGAGACTTATGCAAAGTATCTTTGTAATCAAGTAATATTTATTGGAGATATAATAGACAACCATTACTCTTCATACCACGAAACATCTAGTGACGCAATGGGTGGAGCTGATGAGTTAGAGTATGCAATAGAGTCAGTAAGCCAATGGAGAAAAGCTTTTCCAGAGGCAGATGTAGTTATCGGAAACCACGACCGCATGGTCATGCGTAAAGCTCAGACCTCAGCAATACCTACAATGTGGATTAAATCCTACAACGAAGTGCTTGGAACTAAATGGAACTGGGTAGAGAGAGTTGTCTATGATAATGTTCAATACATACACGGAGAAGGTGGAACAGCCAGAACAAAAGCTAAGAATGATATGATGTCTACAGTACAAGGACACATACACACGCAAGCTTATATTGAGTGGATGGTTGGAAGAAACTTTAGAATTTTTGGAATGCAAGTAGGTTGTGGTATAGATACTACATCATACGCAGCTGCCTACGCAAAGCATTTTAAAAAGCAAGCTATCGGATGTGGTGTAGTCCTGGGAGGACACACTGCTATTAATTGTTTAATGGAATTATAATGAGTCCTAGACAGGAATTTATTGCAGTAATAGTGTTGAATATACTGATACTATATGCGATATACACTTTTATTTTTTGAGTTTACGTCTACGTCTTCTTTGACTAATCTTAGTTTTTGATTTAGACTTAGCGTGTAAACGTTTGGGTAAACGACCTGACGGCGTTTCATCTTCCCACTCCTTAGCCATCTCTGGCATATTAGCGTACATCCATTTTCTTTGTGCTTGACTTTTAAAAGGCATAATTATTCAATAATTCCAAGTTCTTTTTTCTCTTTTTTAGTAAGCTCTTTAAATTTAAATCCTGAGTCTTTAGCTTTTTCTTTAAGAAATCTAATGTTCCTATTAGCTATACGACCAAGTTCAGCTGGCCCTCCAGCAACATAAACTGCCTGCATAGCTAAACTTAATTCAGCTAAATTCTTTTCCTCTGGAGTTAATTCATATATTTTTTCTTCTCCTCCTTTTGTATATCTAATTACACCATTACCAGCCATATCAGCGGTTTCTTTTAAATTATTAAATACATCAGCTGTCAAAGTTATCAAACCTAAATCTTCATAAAAAGCTTTGTTATTTTCAAAAAATTGAAAAGGGTCTTCTTTTTCAGTAGCTGCTTTGATTAAACTATTTGCTGTTTTTTGTATAATAGGGTCTAAAGGAGGGAGTGGGCTAAATATATCTCCTAAAGTAGTAGTCATTCTACCTCTTAATAAATTTTCATTTCTTTTTTCTATTTCTTCTTCGTCAACTTCTTCTCCAGTAATACCTTTTATAATTGCATCAGATAATAAATAATTAGCATTTGTAAGTAAATAGGACATAAAACCAAATGTTCCATATTCTGCTGCGATTCCTCCTAAAGATTTAGCTGCATCTTTTTTATCTTGAATACTTGTTGATTTACTCATCAAAGCTCCTACATCATTATACATTCTTGATTTTAAATTCAAAAGAAAGTTAGAGAAAGGCATAAGTGTTTGTAATAAAACTCTAGTTGTAACATTTCTACTTCTATAAAAAGCTCCTTGTAATTTTGTGTCGGATATATTTTGTTCTCTATCTACTTTTGATTGAGCATAATCAGCAGCTTCTTTATTTACTTTATGAGTAGACCAATCAAAGCCAGGTTGAAATATTTCTGTATTTCCTTGAGATTTCATAGAATTAAAATAATGTGCAAGCCATGATGATTTTGCAGTAAATACATCACTATGTTTTAAAGTCCATTCTAATCCTTTTCTACTAATATTAGTTATTGTTTCTAATACATTTTCATTTACATCTCCAGAGACTTCTGTTTTATCTATTGCATCGTCTAAACTATCAAGTACAGCTTCTGAACCAATACCTCTATTTGATATAGCATAACCTGCATCATTTAACCATTTTCTAATATCAGGATTTGTAATATATTGGTTTATAGCCTGAACGGTGTTTTCTGCACCAGCTGTTATTAATGTGCTTGACATCGGGCTAAATTGTTTTATAGCTTGGCCACCACTTACTAACGCTTTAGCAATACCAAATGTTGCGATTTTATCTACAAATGCAGCAGATTGTTCCTCAGCTCTTGACCTTGGAGCAAGTCCTCTTTGGTCAGCTACATATTGTTTCATTCTCTGTGTAACTAAATCTTTTTCATAAGGATTTTCTTCAAACATTTTATCAAAAGCTTTTGATTCTATAAAACCTTTTGTTCTTTGTATTGCTCCAGCACTTTTTATATTTATAATAGCTTTTCTTAAAGCGTTAATATTACCTCTATCAAAATTAAGATTTACATATTGTTTTGGATTTAAAACTGTAAGTCTTTGATTAGGCAATAACACACCTGTTTTTTTATCATAAAGTTTTCTTTTGTTTATATACTCTTGACTATCGAATACAGGCAAATCTAAATCAGGAGCAGGTAATTGTTCTAAGCTTGATATTAAATCAGGTGTATAATTAATATCATTTTCTAAAAGACTGTTATAAATATTTAAATTTACATCCTGAAGTTCTGGATAAAACTTTGCCCATTCACCTGACATCCATTCAACTGCTTTTAAATTAACATCATCACTTTTATTTTCAACATCTTGCACAGTGTTTGAGTCTTTTAAAATTTTATCATATACCTTCTGATATGTCTTGGCTTTTTTTGTTTCACCATTATTATTTAGATTTTTGATAGATTGCTCTATTAATGTTTTTTTTCTTTGAAACTCTACTGATTGTTGCTCCGAAGTTCCAGTAATTGTTCTTCTCATAAAAGCAATCATTCCCCTTTCTGTTATATTCTCACTGTCTCTAAAATTTTTATTATTGGGTTTTTGTTTGTCAAAAGTTTTTTCGAATCTATTACCTATATCTCTTGCAATTGTTCTAGCCTCTGCAGTGGAATTGATTACATCTTGAAAAGAAGATAATTTTAAAAACTTTCTAGCATTTGATTGCCCTTTAAATATTGTTTCAATCATTTGAGGAAAAGAAGAAATATTCTTTATAAACCAAGCATAACCTTTTATTTGTGATATTTGTGGAAGTCTACCTAAAATTGTTTTAACTTCTTTAGGTTTTAAATTTTCTTGAACAGCAGTTTCAGCATCTAACTGACCTTTATAATTTTCTACAATTTTACCCATACCACCCGTGGTATTATTTGTAGCAAAATTTACTAAAGCATCTAACGCTTTTACTCCTTCTGAAATACTTAATTTATTTGTATCAATATTTAAAAAATCTTTTACAATTCTTTTTTGTGATTCAGTTAAATCAGCTACTTCTCCTGCAAAAGTATCTATACCTGTTAATGTTAAACCTCGTGAATATAAATCAAACGCATTTTTTAAAGAAGCTTTTATAGATTCTTCCTTCGCTTGAAGTTTATTTGTAATAAAAGAATCTTCATCAGCTGATTCTTGCGCAGCTTGAATAGTTTCTCTTATTTCACCAAGAGATAATTCTTCTGGAGACTTTCCTGTTAATTCTATAAACGCATCTTTCTCATCTTCAATTAATCTTTCTTGTTCTGCTTTTATTTCCTGTTCAGAATATTTGTTTAAAGTTTCTAAATTTACTGCAGGAGCAACTACTATACCATCTTTTAATTTTCTTGACGAACGAAGTCCTTTAGATAATTGTGTTGCTTCAGCAATATATTGGTCTAAATTTTTAACAAGTAAAGGATTTATTGTTGCAAATTGTTTTGCAGACTCTGCAACAGTTGCGTCTAAATTAGCTTTATTATATAATTTTTTAATTCTTGAACGAAGTGCATTAGCTTCTTTTCTTTTATTTTTAATTTCAGCAGATTCAAAAGTTTTTATAATCTCATCCAAAGTTTTCTTGACTGCATCTCCTTTTGAAAAATTAATTTTATTGACTTTTGTAATTAACGCTCTAGCATTTCTTGCAGGCACAGCCCCTTTTGGCTGTATATTTTTAATTAAATCTACAAAAGCTTTTTGCCTGTCAGTTGGAGATAATTTTTCATTATTAATATTTTTAAACAGTTTATTTTTTCTTAGTTGAATATTTTCTAATGTCGTTTCTGTTATAATTGTTTCATCAACTTTAATTTCTTCTTCTATTAAAGGTTCACCTTCACCATAATCAAACATATTTTCACCTCTTTTTATATTTGCTAATTCATCTTGAGCATCAGATTTTCTTTTAAGACCAACAAAAGAACCTGTTTTCTTATTTAGAAGCAACCATTTACCATTACCTTCTTCATCTATTATAACACCCTCTTGCCCTTTTCTGTTATCTATTATTTCAAAATCTTTAATTCTTTCTTCAGGACTTTCTGGTAGTGTATAAACCTGTTCTTCTTTTTCAACCTGCTCTGCTTCCTCTGTAACAACATCCTCAACTGGTGCAGTTTGTGAAATAGATTCTATTTCTTTGTTTATGTTTGCAAGTTTAGTTCTATATTCAATACTAGCTGAATCATCTGTTTGCTCTATAAGTTTTAGTAAATCTCTTTTTTCTTTTAAAAGGGGGATAACTTTTTCTTTTTGCTCTGGTGTAAAGTTGTCAGGAATACTATTAAATATAGAAACACTTTCTTCAAAGTTTTCTATAATCTGTGTTGCTTCTGATTGAGTTATTTTACCATCTGCTACTTGACCTTTTAGTGTTGCTTTTAAAAAATTTTCAGTTGCAGGTATATTAACTAAAGTTTCTAAATCAATTTCCACTTTAAAGTCATCTTGTTTAAACGGAGTTATTAAATCATCATATTTAGAGTCTTCAATTACTTTATCAAGATTAGCTTTTTCTCTTCCTATTCTAATTTTTTGAATACCTAACGGCCCAGCTTTTAATGGCCCACCAACAAACCCTCCTACTAAAAATGTATCCATTAATTCGTAGAAAGCATTTTCAAAAGCTGCTTCGTCTTCTAAAAGCAAAGCATCTAATGCTTTTTCTGAACCTAATGTTAAAGCTTCAGAGCTACCTTCAAGACCAAACCCTCTAGCAAATTCTTTAGCAATACCTTTTATTGTAGTTTCTGCAGCATCTTTATTCATACCCATTAATCTTTTATAAGCTTGCTTACCCAGTCCTCTTGTTATTAATTCAAAAGCACCTTCAGACACACCTGTACCAATAGCGTTAGCAGTGGTTTTTATATCTCTTTTGAAACCTTCATCTTGTAGCTCCCTACTTTTCCCAGCTGCCTCTCCAGCTCCAAGTAATGCAAAACCTCCAGGAACACCAAGTACTAAAGCAAGAGAAGGTAAAGCTCCAATAACATCACCAAACAAACGCTTTCCAGCTTGTCCAAGTTTAAATGATAATATGTCTTCAGTAATTGAAGTATCAAATTGTTCAAGTGTTTTATCAATTTCTTCCGACTCTTTTAACAACTTATCTGATAAATCACCAAGTTTCTGCATACCATATTCTTTCTCAAATTCTTTACGTGAAAAATAATCACCCTTTCTTTTTTGGTATTCTTCTGAACCTTCGTAAAATTTAGATGTAACTGAGTTTGCAAACTCCATCATTGCTATTGGAGTTCTTGAAACGTTTGATGCAATTCTTTTAAATGCTGAATTTAGTTTTTTATCGACGTAAGTAGTAGGGTTTACAGCACCCATTTTTTCGTACGGGTCATATCCTACATAGTCAAATACGATTGGCTCTTCGCTTGATACATCCGATAAACCATCCTCCGATAGTGATTCCGAAATAATTTCGGTTTCGTCTTTTTTTTTTAAGCCAAGTAAAGCTGTATAGTCTTCCATCGTACCATTATAACCAGCTCCAGTAAATAAATTATATGAGTCATTTAAAGCTTCATTGTTTGAAGATACAAGCAAAGTAAAATCTTGAATACTACCATTGTATCCTCCTTGCTGAAAAAGATTATATGCGTCTTGTAATGCCTCGTTCATTATTGATTATATTTTGAAGTATCAGTAGCTCCTACGCCACCAGCTCTTGAAGCAGCTGCTTGTGCTAATAAATAACTTCCATAACCAGGTATACCTGGTAATCTTGTTTTAAATAATTCTGTCCACTCAGCCGGAGCTCTGCCTCCTAAATTTATTGTTATGTCTGGAGCATCCGAATCAGTAGGATTAGGAAAAGTAACCTTGCCTTCAACAACTTCCACATTAGTAAAACCTAAATCTTCTAAATTTCTTTTAATTTGGTCAGTTGATTCTTCAACTGTAGCATTTGGAGGAAAAGTAAACTTCTCTGTTATTATATCTGCTAATATATCATTAGTAGTTTCAGTTGGCTCACCTTGTTTTGTTGCTGTGTCAATTAATCTTTGAGCTTGTGCATCAGTTAATTCTAATCTTGCTTCAATTATTTCTTTTTGTTTATATGGAGCTTCTTCAATTTTATATGAAGAAGCATTAGTAAGTTGTTCCTCAACAAAAGTAATTGCTGATTTTCTTTGAGCATCGCTTACATAATATTTACCATTTGAGTCCCTGTAAATTGTATTAGGATTTTGGTTTTGCAACTCAGTAATTTTTTTATTACGTTCTTCAATATTAATTATGTTATTAACTTCATTTGGTAGCAAACTAAAGTCATAAGTTTTTTCAATACCATAGTCTGTTAAGATACTTATAACAGTTTCATCTTGAGAAGCAATAGCTCTTGCATCTTTTTTAATTGCTTCAGTTAAAACTTCTCCACTCTTACCAATATATTGACCTGAAACTAATTGACCAAATTCGTTTTTATAAGTTTTAACGCCTACCTTAGATAAGGCATTTTTAATAGCGCCATCTAAATCAAACTTATCTCTTGTAAAGTTTGTAAATTGAAATACATCATTTGCACTTGCAGCTTGAAGTTGAGTTCCAAGTGGGCCTTCTACTTCTCTAGTAAAAGCTACCTCATAACTATTAGGGTCAATGATTGGTCTTAAATTTTCAAAGTCCATAAAGTCTTTTCCTAAACTTCTTTCAAATGCTTCTATTGAAGCACCTGTTCCATTCGGGCCAGCTCTTTGAATAAACTCATCATACTTTTCACTATATGTTTTAAAATTGCTAAGCATCATTTGAGTTTGACTTTGAATGTTAGCTCTTTTTCTATAAAACTCTTCTTCTGTTATTTGCCCTGATTTTAACTCACTAGTAACAGCAAGCATAGCTTTTGATACTTGCTGAGAGTAATCAGACATAAAATTATTAAACGCAGTATTCTGACTAACAGGTCTGTTAGCTAAATCTTTATAAAACTCTCTATTAGTTTCTTCAATATCAGCTCTACGTTTCTTTCTATCATCTTCAATAGCTGCTAAAGAATCTGCAGCTTGCTTTGTGATTTGTGCCCAATCTACAACTGTAGGCTCATCATTTCTAACATATCCATATCCTACTGGCATAATATTTATTTATATTTTACTTGGCTGTAATAACGATTGATAATAGTCAACACCACTTAATCCTTGCGGAAATATGGGTGCGTTTAAACTTGATTGATTAGCTGTAAATGCACTAAAAGGACTACCATATAAATTAGGTACTTCAGGTATAGGTCTAGTAAATGCAGTTTGTGGTGCTGCAGTTAGTGATAAATCCATATCTGGTTGTATAAATCTTTCAAATTGTGCGCTTGGCGGAACATCAGTTTTTCCTGAACCAAACAATTTAGCTTGTCCTGCTAATGTCGTTCCAGCGCCAACAAGTTGTTGAACTGCTCCAGTTGTAGCTGCTGCTGCAGCTTGTCTTGCTTCTGCTGCCATTGCTTGTTGTCCAGCTGCTTCTCCTAATTCTAATTGTGTTCTTGCTGTCTGTAATCTTGCTTCTTCTGCAGCCGCTAATTCATCTAGTCTCTGAATTTCTTTAGACATGGCTGCTCTTTGCTCTGCTTGAGCTGCTTGCTGTGCTTGGAAAACTCTTCCTGCAGTAGCAGCTGCCCCACGTGGGTCACCTTCAACACCAGCTGCTAATGCTGATGCTCCAGCTTGAAGCAAAGCTTCACGTTCAAGTTCATAAGGTTCTTTTGCAATAGACAAACCTGCCATAACATTTCTTGATAACTCTTTACGAGCTTTCTCCATGGCTTCAGCTGCTGCTTTTTGAGCATCTCTTTCTCTGTCTCTTTGTCTTTTTGCTTCTACAAAACTAAATATAGAACCCCCCGCTTGCAGACCTACAGCTATTAAAGGTAATATTTGTACTGCCATAATTTTTTTATAATTACAAAGATACTAATTTTACGGATAGCTTTTCATTATATCGCTTTCTACAGCGAACAATTCAGTCTTATTCGTATTTACATTTACAATAGTAAAAATACAATAATGACCTAATAATCCGTGCGATTCTGCTTCAGAACTTTTTATAAACATTATATAAGGGTCATTTGATGGAAAAGCTACTGCTCCATCATAAGTTGTACTTACATATAATTTATTAATTCCATTACGCAAATCAACTTCTATATTTGTTACAACTCCTCCAAAACTAAGACTTGTATACTGAGGCAAAGAATGATATACATAATCTCCAATACTAATAATATTTCCAATAGATACAAGCGGATTTGTTGAAAAACTAAGTGTAGTTAAACCACCATCAACTGTCACGTTGGATGTTTTACCAATACCGTTTGCTGACCTCATGGCATATTGACCATCCAGAGCTGGAACTTTTCCCTCTTGTCTTACATAAGAAAACCAGCTACCTTCTTTTTTAACAAACCAATCGTCCTCAATAATACCATTTTGCTGTATATCTGTTTCCATATATACTTGCCATGCATTGTCAGATTCTAAGTTTATGGTTTTAAATAATTTATTTTCTAAAGGATTTATGTTAAACACACTAGATATCTGTGAGTTAAACTGTTCACCATAATAATTGTTTCTAAGCTCGTTGGTATTGTGCTGATATAAATTACCTCCTTTAAATGTGTAAAAGAAGTTATTCATTCCAATCATATAATCTGGATTAAATGAATAAAACGATGGCCAACCTTGTGCGTTATTACTATATGATAACGTCCACTCAGTATCTACTGGTGAAGGTATCGGAGGTACTACACTTGTAGGAGCTGGTGTAGGTGAAGGGTCCGCTGGCGTAGGTGTGGTAGGAGAATCACAATCAGAGTTGTATCTTAAATTGTTTTCACCTCCCATATAACCATGGAAATAACAGTAATAGCTTACTGCTCCAAAATCACCATTTACATTTATAGTTACATCTCCATAATAAAAAGTATAAGTATATCCATCTGGTCCTGCTTTTGTTCCTGCATTATATTGACCAGTGTATGATATTAAAGATTCTAAACCATTGTTTAGTATAGCAATCGGGTGTGCTGAGGGAACACCAGTTAAAATGTACTGCCCTAATTGAACGTTATAAATACCTAAAGCTCCATTAATTACATAGTTTCTTACAATGCCTCCGCCAGGTATAGCTGATAAATCTGATTCAACAACAGTTACAGTATTTGTTTGTACTAAACAATACTCTGGAAGACCTGATGAAGGGGGTGGGCTTGGCGGTGTAGGTGGTGTTGGAACTGTTAAACAATTTGCACAACTTGAATATGATGGTAATGACCCAACATTAATACCAGAGGTTGTTGAAGTTGTTACTGGATTTTCCCAACAAAGACTGTTATACCTTAAAACTGTAGGCCATGCTGTGTATCCAGCTACAGCTCTAAATATTTGTTTTTGAGATGCATTGTTACAGTTTTGATATTCTTTATATTCATAACCAACAATAGGCGTTGGGTCTGCTGCACCACAGTTTGTAGAACAATTTTGGTTTATATTATTCCAAGAACCATATTGTGATGTAAGAAGTATTACTGAATTTAATTCAACACATATTTCTTCAGTTCTATTTTCACCTAAAGAATATCTGTATTTAGTTCCATCACAACAAGTGATTGTCCATTGACAGGTATCCGCTCCAATAGGACAAGAAAATCTTATAGTACTACACGCCATAAATCATCAATTGATTTACAAATTTACGAATTATTTACTTGACTTTTAATCCAAGCGTATGTCAGAGCGACACCTTCTTTAAGTGGTCTAGCATAATCATTGATGCTAATTTTTTGTTTGTATAAATCATTATGACTATTTCTACCACGAACACCAAGTGGCCCAGGTATATGAATCTTATTTAAAGTTTTACCTTCAACTTCTGACGCATAATCTACAAGTGTATTTATAGATACCATCTCTTCACTCCCAATATTTATAGGCCCTTTGAATCCAATTGGATTATTACAGAAATCTATTGTAGCTTTTATACAGTCATCTATATATAAAAAACTTCTTGTTTGCTCTCCATCTCCCCATATCTCTATATCACCATCACTCATAATTACTTTTCTACAAATAGCAGCTGGAGCTTTTTCTTTACCACCTGTCCAAGTTCCCTCTGGCCCAAACACATTATGGTATCTAGCCACACGAACTTTTGTTCCATTATCCCTGGCAAGAGCTAAATAAAGTCTTTCACTAAAAAGTTTTTCCCATCCATATTCTGAATCTGGATTAGCTGGATATGCTGATGACTCTTCACAGTTAGGATTATCTGCATCCATTTGATTATGTTCTGGATATATACACGCACTGCTACTAAAAAATACCATAGGTATATTCTTTTCTTTAACTATTCTTGCAACATTTAAATTAATAGTAGCGCTATTTAACATTACATTTAAATCATTCTCACCTGTAAAAATATAGCCAGCTCCTCCCATATCTGCAGCTAGCTGATATATCTCATCTACATTTTTATCAATAGCTTTATTTAATTGTTGAAAGTTTGTTGCGTCCATTTGATGAAACTCATCTGCTACTGTTTCACTAAACTCTGGCATTTTAACATCTATACCTATTAGATAATTACCCATTGATTTTAATTTTCTAACTAGATGTGAGCCAATAAAACCACCAGCTCCAAGTACTACGATTCTTTTCATTGTTTAAATTTTAAAATATGTTCTGTCCATTGTGTTGCAGTTCTAGGAGAATGCCTTCTATCTAAAACTTCTACAAAGTTATAAATATATCCTTGTAACAAAACTTCTTCTGATACAAGCATTCTATATTTCTCATCACTACCAGGAGAATTGTTACGATAATTATGCCATACAAGTGCATCTTGCATAAACTCTACTTTGTGCCCATACATATAAGCCATGCAACTTACTATTTCTTGGTCTAAAAAAGGATGTAAATATTCTTCATAAATTGATAGTTGAGAAAATGCCCCAGATGAAAATGTGTTAGACCCGCTAATAACAGGTGTCTCAGCAAAGTTATGAGGTGCGCCTGCCCCTTCTCCACTAATCTGATAATACTCAGAAATATTTACAATCTTATTGTAGGTGTTTACCGGTCTTTCATTAGTGTAATAATTGTATGATTCATGAAAATCAAAGTGGGGAGGAAACCCAGTTAAAATTGTATTCTCTCCTCTTTCAAGTATTGTGTTTATATAGCTTTCATCCCAATTTTTTTTAAACCTACAATGACTATCAACTGTTAAACAAAATTCTTCACCATTATAAAGTTCTTTAAATATTTCATTTCTATGCCAACCAGTTCCTTTGCTATCAGTATAATGAGCGTAAAGATATCTTACGTTTTTTACTTTAGGTAAAATTTTATTTTGAAACTCTGACTGCTCGCTTACTCCAAAGTAAACCCTATTTGGAAACTTAGCTTTTATAATAGCGTCATTTATAGTATTGACTAAATCAGTGTCTTTATAACTAGCAATGTTTACAAATATTTTATACATCCCAGTAATACCTGTATAAATGTTGCCAACTCCAATCTTCTATTTCCCAAGGATATTTATTATAAAGTAATTCAACTTTATCAAAGTTACATCCTACTCTTGGGTTTGTAAATAAACCAAGGCTTGCTCTGTTAACGTGTATATAATCTGTAAAAGTAGACATTAAACTCCCTAAAAATTGTAAGGAATAACTAGGAATAATTTGGTCATATATCGTAGCTTGAAGAGGTGATAAGTTTGTAATAAAATTATCTAGAAAATATATATCATAATCATCTTTAAGAAAATTAAATATAGATTTATCTTTTTCATCAGTCGCTATATATAAAGGTAATTCTTTTTTAAATAAATGTTTGTTTAAATAATTTGGTATATGCTCAAGAAGTGGAACTGTTTCAGGTCTTGTATCAATAAAATCTCCACGCCTTATATGTACAGCATTATATACACCTAAAGCTTGCTTTATAAAATCTACAGCCTCTATGTGTTCTTTTTTAAATTGAAATCCTTTAAGCATTTTAGATTTTATATTTTTCTTTTTTTCATCATCAGATGTGTAAACACTATGATAAAAATGTCCAAATAGATTTCTAGGAAAATGAATAAATTTATCTGGATAATTTAAATTGTATGGAGTTCTCCCTTGAGAAAATAATTTATAATCTTCTTGGTCATTTATTTCATTAAATAAAACAAAACCAATACAACTTTGTAGTGGATGAAGCTCTTTATAAACATCATCAAATAACATAATTTTTGCAAACTTACTTACTTCTGAAAAATAAGTTTGTCCATCTATGCTTTTGTATTCAGGTATGTCATAATAATTTGCTGTATTAAAAGTTTGTTTAAATGTATTTTCATCCCAAATATCAAACGGATTTATGTATGTTTCTTTTTTATCCCAAGGATTTATTGCATTAAAATAAATTGCAGGAGGAATAACAAACTTTCTTTCTGTTACTTCTGATATAGCCAGACCTATTTCTAAAGACATCCTTACGTTAGCAAATCCTGCCCACCAAGGTTCAATAGAAATATATTTATCCGACATATTTCCAGTCTTTTAATTTATAGTGCACATAAAAATTTCTGAAATAAGTTCCACCAAAAGATTCTGTTCTACCGTGTTCACACACAGCTGATTCATATAATATCATATCTCCTGGTTGAGCGTAAACTTTATACCACTCTCCATCATGGCCTTGGATATCTAATGGCCAGTCATCAGCATTTGGCTTACTTGCACAACCACAAGCTAAATCTTTATCTACAATTATTATAGAACTAATATGGTGTGTAGCTATTCTATCTACGTGAGGTGTTAAAGTAGCTCCTTTTTTATAAGAACGAATACCATAAATATAAGATTTTTCTATTGGCTCATTTACCCAGTCTTGGTGAGTAGATAAAAGCTGGTCGTGTATCATTGTTCGAACAGTTGGTAAATGGTCAAATGACATTAACTCAGAATCTCCCCCTACAATAAATTCATCTTTACCAACAAAATTTTCTGTTTCAATTTTATTTTTTAAAAGTTCATAAGCTTCTCTAATTAAATTCCAAGTTTGGTCTGGACATTTTATAAGAGCAAAACCATTTTCAGTAAATTTTGGGAAATTCTCAACACTACTAAATTCTTTTATTATTACGGGTTCTTTTATTTGATTTGCTTCTGAAGCTTTAATTATATATGATTTATTTTGCATACCTTCAACTATTTGTGTTTCTAATGGCTCTTGCACTTTTGTAACAGTATTTTCATTTTTAGAATCTAAATACATTTTTTCATCACCAGCACCATCCCAAACTTTTTCACGCCACCATGATGTTATTATGTATTTTTTACCTTCATCTACTGTAACTCCCTCATGTAAATATTGACTTTGAAATTCACCATCTTTCATATTATACCACCAAATGGCTTTTCCTGTTTGTGGAACGACTTGTTTTCCTAAAGAAGGAAAATTAGTCCCCCCTCCTTTAAAATCTTCATTTAAGTATATCATAAATGTATGCGTTCTGTTTCCAGATGCTTTACAATGCATATCATAAGCAGGGCCAGTAAAAAAATCATTATGAGGTTTAAAATATTGTCCAGGTTCATATAGTTGACCTTGAAGAGCTTCTCCTCTTATTATCTCTAAATTTAACTCTTTTGCTATACGGTTATGTATATCCTTAATTAAAGGATTATTCATATCAAGATTTGATGTGCTTGAAGTTCGATGGTCTGTAACAGCTGTTCTGTCAGTACCACCCTCCACGACTGATGAACGAGTATGGTTTGCATCAATCATTTTTATTAACTGTAGACATTCATCTTCAGTTAAAAAATTTGTTATTTCTTCCATTGAACTTAATTTAATTTCAATAAAGTTATAAATAAAATTTTGAAACTCAAAAGATTATGGACAAGGTGTACATAATGTATCGAACTGTAGTGTACTTCCATTCCAAAGTCTTGTGTATCCACCTGCTTGAACGTATGTAGTAGAAGTGTATACAGTTGTACATCCTGGAGTAGTTCCATAATATACCGTTGCAGTACATAAATCATTTGTATTGAAGTAATGTGTATCACTTTTAGTTGAAGCACATGCATCAGCTGGAGACAAATTACTTCTTGTTGCTGTTATTCCAAAACACGCAGCGCTAGGTGCAGGTGTTGGCGCGACTGTTGGCGCAGCAGTAGGTGCTACAGTTGGCGAAGGGGTTCTTGTTGGAGCAGGAGTTGGAATTGCTGCTGTACAACTTGCACAATCTGTATAAATTTGTGAAGGAACATTTGAGTTTATTACTCCTACACCACCTGTATATTCGTAACATTTTCCATCTGGCATTAATACTGAGTTACCTGGTGTTAATATTGTTGTTGTAGCTATTTCAGTGTAAGCTCCTGCGCTTCCATCACAAGTATCAACTAAGTAGTAGTAAGTTGATACTACAGGGACTGGTGCTGCTGTCGGTGCTGTTGTTGGAACACCTGTAGGCGCAATTGTTGGAGCAACTGTTGGAGCTACTGTAGGAACAGTTGGAGAACAACCTCCACATGAAGGGTTTACTTGTAGAGTAGTTACACTACAATCAAACGCTGTGTTTACTGCTATAATTTCCCAACATTTAGTTCCATTAAATCCAACTCCTCCTTGGTTACAAGAACCTCCACCTGTTCCACTAATTTTTAAAGCTAATCCAATTGAACTTGATAAATAAGTTCCTTGTACTTTTACATAAGCTACATTTGCATGGTCATTACAATCTCTAATCTGAATATTTGTTGTTGCTACAGGCGCTGTAGTTGGTATCGGCGCTGGCGCAGGCGCTGGAGTAATAGCACAATTAGTGATGGCTTGCACTACACCTGTTGATAGTATCAATAATGCATAATCAGAATATTGTTGACCTTGTACATTTGAAACTCCATACCATTGAAGACCACCGTTGAATGGTGTTGATAATGATGAGTTAGCATACATTGTATCTCCAACCTGTATTAAAGAAACATTTGCTCTACTGGTAAATATGTAAGCTGGAGTTGAAGCAGCACATGCTAATGTGTCAGAACCTAATCCATTACCTGCAAATCCTGATACAAATTTTCTATTAGCACTTTCACAATCGAAACAATTTGTATGACTTGTTAATGGCTCTATACTAACAGTAGATGTAGCTGTTGTTGTTGATGTAAAACTAAAACATAAATTATTACCGCTTCCACTGTATTCAACAACATTAGGCCAGCTAGATGTTGTTGTAAGTTTTCTAAATACTTGAGTTGTACTTGTATAACATTCAGTATAAGTTGCATAATCATAAATTGGTGTAGGAGCACATCCACCACAACTACTGTATGCTTGATTTACTGTAACTGTAGAATTATAACTTGAAGCAGCATCATCAATAATTTCCCAACAATTAGAACCTGTAAACTCAGGGTTTCCTCCAGCTGCTGCTCCTGTTATTTCTATTGACTGTCCAATAATATAACCTGAAGTTCCACTAATTCTAATCAGATAAGTAGGACTTGTAG
>Ga0208162_1000869_pt1 | contig 16448 bp, 29 predicted proteins | sample CB_VirMetaG_4_FD_184539 | JGI IMG/M metagenome (GOLD analysis project Ga0208162, IMG submission 184539) | Freshwater to marine saline gradient viral communities from Chesapeake Bay - CB_1508_1M Viral MetaG (SPAdes) (version 4) | ecosystem: Environmental > Aquatic > Marine > Coastal | place: USA... | reverse complement strand
GGTTAATCATGCGTAGTCTCAAGAGGCGCTTTAGATGAACTTCACTCTTGGGCCAAGGAACTGGGTAGTAGAAGAAGTATCCCCAACATGGTTCAAGAAGAACGTAGATGACTCAGACGTACACGGATGGTGTTGTGAAGAGACAGCTACGATCTATCTGGTTAAACCTAAGAAGGGCTGGAAGTCTGAGGAGTTCAAGGAGCTTGTGCTACGTCATGAGATCCTACATGCTATGCTGTACTCTATAGGCCGCAGAGAACACGACGAAACTATAGTAGATGGCCTAGCTCATGCGTGGCTACAGTACGACAGGAGTATCGTAAAGGACGATGGAATCTAAGTATTTTACAGAAGATGAAATGAAATGTCAACACTGCGGGGATATCGTCTGGGACGAGGAGTTCATGCAGTGGTTAGATATAGTTCGTTACGAGTGCGGCTTTCCTTTCGTAGTAACATCAGGCTACCGCTGCCCTGAGCACCCCATAGAGAAGAGAAAAAAAAGACCCGGATCGCACAGTACAGGTAGAGCGGTAGATATCTCTGCGTCCGGGCCTGAAGCAATAAAGATTATTGAGGTTGCTTCTAAACATGGGTGTGTAAGAATAGGCGTTAATCAGAATACCTTTATCCATCTGGATAGGGATAAGTCTAAACGTCCTGCTCTTTGGACTTATTAAGCACTCCTCACTGCTTCAATCTCTCTGTGTATTTCTTGTTCAACTCTGTTACCCACACGCCTGATAGCATTAATAGCAGCGTTAACAACTACCCAATCCTCGTCGCCTAGTATACCTAATAGTTTCTTGGCGTCCGTGGTTGTTACTTCAGTGCTTAGCTCTAGCTGTCCTTTACCGTTATCCGTAAAGACCAGAGCAAACCCCGCTATAGTTATCGAGTCATTCATCTTCTAGCTCTATGTCCTCTGCGTGGCCTACTAGAATATGGAAGCAAGCAAACGTAACCGCAATACCATCCCATAGATAAGCCTTCCCATGCTGTATCACTAGATCACCGTCTATTGATACAAAGTCTACGCCAAAACAGAAACCATTCCTTAATCCAAAAGCAAAGCTCATTTATATTTCCTTGTTACAATTAATATATCCTTAGCGTTTAACCTATAAAGCTCTATCGCTTCAGAGGATAACCCCTGTCCTGTTTCTACCCAAATCTCTGAGTCATTATCTAGCTCATCATGATCTATGAAGAAGTCGAATAAATCCTTGAAGGTCATAACTCACATACTCCATTTGTGCAGGCCAGCGTCTGCATAGCCTCTGTGTTATCTTCAAGTTCTTCAAAGTCCCAATCAAAACCCTTGGGCATACTCTTAACTAACTCCTTGTAAGTAGCGTCGTCAATCTCCTCGTAAGGTGCCTGCTGATATACGTGGTCATCGTATGGCAGGAAAGAGATACCAGAGATGTTATCAAAGTTATCCCACACCCACTGTGCTACAGCTAGGAAGTTATCGTCTGTGTAGTAACAAGTCATTGATGGTTTGTGTTCGCACCAGTTATCCTGATAGATTTTCCACAGCTCAAGTTGTTCTATAGCACCCATATCAGTCGTGACTATTGATCCTTTCGGAGCCTTGATAGGGAAGCCGAATACAAGGTTGTTATTGTTTGTAATGTCTCGTTCGTAAGGGAATCCACTCTCGACCATACGGGTAGCAAGCGGGTCTTTATCATCTGCTCTAACGTTTCGTCTGTAAGTACCAGCAAAACGAGGATGAATGCCGCTACTGCTATCAACCAGCTGACTAACAGTACCGCTAGGCTTGACGCAAGTAATAGCAGCAGAGGGATTAATACCAAGCTTTCTAGCATAATCAGTATTAGTCTTAATAGCCACATCTCTCAGCCCCTTCAATAGAGTCGCAGTGAGTTCCTTATCTGTACCGTTGGTTAGCTTGCTGTCCATTATACCAGTTAACGACACACCAAGCAAGGCTTCTTCTTCGGTGTTACGCTTCCAGATGTTACGAAGATACCTGAAGTCAGTCAGTGTAGCCTGTAACGTACCGAGTATCGTAGCAAGTCTGACTTTGTTAGCCAAGGTTTCTTCTGTATCGTCAGCTCTAACCACAACCTCAGAGAGATTACAGAACTGATACGGCCTCAGTATGATCTCAGAACATGGATTAGTTCCAAAGTCAATACCATCGGTATCGCGACGACCATTCCTAGCAGCAACATTAGTAGCAGCCACCCGAGAAAAGATTCCACGCTCTCCAGACTTGCTATCATAAAGGCTTGTAATTTCTTTAAGATATGTTTCATAAGCAGGTTTCTCCGTATAGACGGCACTGTTATTAGCCAGTGCTCTTTGTCCGTGAGTTAACCACCACTGTCCGTTCTTAGCTGATTGCAGTCGTTGGTCTGTGACGTTACTGAGACTGATAAGGGCAGATCTTCTAACGCCTCCGACAACAACGATGTCTGCGATTTTACAGACGAGATCATGGCATTCAAGGCTTGTAAGTTTTCGTCCCGCAGCTGATTTAAATGCGTCAACGGTGTAGTTAAAAAGGTCGGATAAAGGCTGTGGGCCTGAAGCGCGTCCTCCAAAAGTCTTGAGTCTTGCACCCTTAGGTCTAATTCTTGTAAGATCACACTTAGGGATTTTACCCGCATAGAGCAGACTGATAAGCTCTCTGAAAGCGGAAGCCCATCCGATCTTACTGTCGGAAACAACGATAGTTGTGTCGGTTTCGTGGAACTCATCTGCTACCTCTGGGAGTTTGCTAACATAATTTCTTTCTACACTAAACCCTACACCTGTACCACAGAGCAGGATATACATCAGCTCGTCAAAGCTACGAGGGCTGTCGATAGGAAGGTAAGAACAATTATACCCTGCTACGTTATCTCTGTCAAGTGCCTCGCCTGCTGTCATCATACACCGCATAGAGGGCATGATGTCCATGTTATAGATAGCATCGTATAGTTCTTTATACAGCTTCTTATCTTCTAAATCCCAGTAGTCCATGTAACGAGCAACAGTCTCGCCCCAAGTCTCTCGCCTTTGTTCATCCTCAAGATACCTAGCATAGCGGCTCTTGTGTATGTACGTTTGGTATTGATCCATCTATTATTGTCTCCTCTTTGAATACTGCTGTAGCAACTCTGCTGCTGCTCCCTTAGGCGGTCTGTTATCGTTAAGCTTACCAATAGACTCTGCATCACGCAGCAGAGCCAAGCAAGCCATAGCATGATCAAGATGATGTACACCTGAATCTTCTGCGTAATCTTCTCCGTCTACCCAAGCAGCTACGTGGCGCTTGAGTGCTGCAATATAAACCATACTAGAGATAGTATACTCTCTCCAGTTAAACGGGCCATACTTAGCCGCACCGTTCTGCATAGCATCAGCCAGTCCTATTATAGCAGACTCTGGTACTAAAGACAAGTCGAGCTTCTGTGCGCCTACTGTAGTCTTAGGGTTGTTATCAGGGTAGCCTTCTTCTTTGGACTGTACTTCCCCGTAACGTCTGTACGCCTGCGCCCACAGGCTATAAGGGACTGCTTCGCCCTCTTCAACTACTCTCTCAGATCCTGTAGCTAACAAGTACTTATTGATCATGCTTGCGTGGAAGGGGCCTACAACTAGGCATTCGTCATTCATCGTTTCCATTCCTCTGGTAAACTGTATTCACTGTACCACCTGAACCCATGCTTGTCTGCCCACTCTGCGTGACTGAACTTAGTACCATCCTTTCTTCTCCTAGCCGCTGGCATAGGTGCGTTAGGTTCAGCAAAAAGAAATACAAGTTCTTCATCGTCATCGAGTGCCTTCTTAATCCATACGTACTTGTTATACTCTTGATAGTCCCAGAAGCGTCCTTTAGCTTCGAGGTAAATCTTCTTACCGTCCTCGACTCTCATGAAGTCAGTGTGGTAAGTGTGTTCAACAGTGTATGTTATCGGGTCGGGGTCAGGTGTCGGTATGTAAATCCAAGACTCGTCCAGTACTTCTTTATCCAGACGAGCCTCGAAGTTACTATCGTACCCTCTAGGTACATTCTTTTCTTTAGGTCTTGCTTTCCTTGGCTTACGCGCCATTAGGGGTTAGCTCCTGTAGTGTAGCGTTAGGATTCTTTTTAAGTTTCTTCTGAATGTACCGGGGTGTCATGGCGTGTCGCCGTCTTTGTCCCTGAGCATAGAAGTACTCTTCTTCAGGAAGGAAGTCAGTGTAGTTATCTAATGTAATATTCGCTGCTTCTTCCTCGTTAAGAAGAGAACGTAGCCACTCTACAACCAACTGATCTGCTCGTCGTCGTAGGCTCTTTGCTCTCTTTCCATTCAAAAGAATACACCTCCGATTGCTACTCCAGTACAGAAACATACTAACCCTACAGTCACGACCATCAAGATCTCTGGTGTGATGCTCTCTAAAAACCGATCAACTTTCTCAAGAAATTCTCTCAACTCTTGGCTCCTTTTCTACGTGTGTGAAATACTTAACGCCGTTGTGATACCTGTATCCGATCAGACCCTGACCATCGTTAGCATCCTTATGGCATTCAAATTTATGAGGGCAGAAGGAACAGTTCTTATTGATTACCATGTTCCCTGCCTTACCCTCAGGTTCTGGATTATAACACATTTCAGGCGGTGTGTCAAGAGCAAGAACATCTTTAACCTCAGCGATCCTGTTCTTAACATTGGGCTTGTCTAAGTCATCAGGCCGGAACAAACAGATCTGTCCGTCAACCTTATTAATAACAAGGAACCCACCCTGTCCTGTGCCTTGTGATTGCTCATAACCAGCAAGCTGAGCAAGGTATCCGAAGGGATCGTTATCAGCTAACGTACCGTTCTGGAACTTCTGGAACGCAAACGGAGAGGCGGTCTTGATATCGACTACCTCACCATCAATCACTGCGTCCATGTGTCCTTTGATACCATCTACTTCTATCTCCACCTGCTCGTCTGAAATGTGGTGTCCTGCTGCCCTAACAAACAACAGCAGTACCTGTTCAAGTATATGCCCATACAAGAACTTAAGGTGTGTGTTCGGAGTCATACGCTCTGATTCGTTTGGCGAGGTAGTATCGAACCAAAGCCTCCGGTTAGGCACCCCAATATTAGACATACGCAAGTTACCTTTAGTTTGCTGCGGTACGCACCAGTGCATTAGGGCTACCTTGATATCCTGAAGGAACTCATCTACGTGTGGTCCGAGGATAGGAGAAATATCCTCACCGTCATTCAGCTTATCAAGTACCGCATAGATGTCGGTAACGAGCGTGTCTAATTTAGATTGCATTCGTCCTTAACTCCTTTCGTGTGTCCTTGTCCAGAAGATTCTCACGGCCTCTGATGTTACCATTACCACAGTCACCACACAAGTAACGCTGGAACTTGGACAGGTTAGTTCGGTAGAAACCATTCTTAACCAGATATGTACCGCCGCAGGAAGGACAAGCCTCGCCTTCTTCGTACACACCGAGGTTCGGATGGTTAGTCATGAAGCCTCTCATGCGCTTGTAGATCAACTCCAATGGTATCAGGTCTTGGATGTTGTAGTCAATCATTGCTCTCCACGCATCCATGTTACCATTAACACAGTTCTTCCACAAGTCGAAGTCTGTCTTCAGTTTGTTCTCACCAACTTTCAAGTAAGTAGCAATATCATCCAGCCTATTAGACGAGAAGTTGAAGTAACGCTTAGCGATCTTCAAGGTATCAATCGTCTTAGGGTTCGTGATGTTAGGCAGTCCGTGTTTGATAAGCTGCTTACGCAACCACTTCATATCGAACTTGTCGCCGTTGTGTGCTACTACAATGTCAGCTTGGTTCATAAGATCAGCAAGTGACTCAACGATCCGCTTGTCGTTCGTTGGATCTTTCTTGTAGTCTTTCTTATGGTTAGGCAGAGAGTCAAAGAATACTTCCTCATCGTCCAGCCACTTCGCAGCCCACGTTAACATGTAACTTTCTTGGATAACCTGAGAAGAACCTACGTTCTGATCCCATCGCCCCCAAGTATAGACTTGCATTGGTGCTGTCTCTACATCGAACAGCAGTATCTTGGCACTCATAACACCTCCGTTATCTTTGCCTTTGGAAAACACTCAAGGAATCCACCTTCAGTGCAGTTAATTACTTCAGCTTCAAAGTCCTTCACGCTAGGCGCAGCTACGTTGAAGTGCTGTCTGAAGCTCTCGTATGGCGACTCTATGTTTATATCCGTAGGGTGATCACCGAAGTAGTGTCGCTTCTGCCCTGCGGCTACACCCATGTCGAACCCTAGTAAGTATATAGTAGAGGCTCCACGATTCAGTGCGACGTTTACGGCAGCGAACCCGCTGTTGTTTCCGAAACGTACTCGCCCTTCCTCAAAGGGACCAAGCCCCCCGATCCCCTCTATCTGTGTAGAGTATTCGTTATCCCTTGCAGCACACAGTCTCTCACCCATGAACCATGCTATCTTAGGGCCGTGGTAATTCCACCACCTGTTATCACCGCTGTAGAGAATGTCTGCATGAGGAGCTACCATTATAGCATCATTTACTGCGATTGTCAAGCCCACCTTACCGATAGTATAATCTATCTGATCTTTACGTAGGCTAGGCCCCGTCGCTATTACTACTGCTTTCATAAAGCCCGTCCTCTAGCTCGTCGATCTGATCCATAACTTCACCCTTCGTAAAGCCTGTAACATATTCTTCACCTAGAGTACCGATGTACTCGCAGTCCCCCAACTTAGATATGTGCCAGTCTCGGTACTTCATAGCCAAACTCCTTAAAATCCTCGGCGTAAAAATCAATTAATTGTGCGTAAGTATCTGGACTCATATCCTTCATAGTCTTCTGCCAGTTCCCGTACCTCTGACTCACATTATACCTCGGCACCCAAGGATCGTCAACCCCTAAGTGTGCCATAACACTCATGATATCTTCCTCGAATCTCTCGAACCTAAAGATATGTCGAGCCTTGTCAAGCATATTAAAGGCATTAGTCATAGGTATAGTATGATGAGCGATGCCGTGTGTTACATGGAAGTCTTGGTTTGTCATAGCTGCTACAGCAAACTGATCAAGACTCATGCCCATAGCTTTCGGTCTAGGTATCTGGTCTGTTCCTTCAGTGAACATATAGAAGGCACTGACGAACCTATCAATAGGATGCCTAACAAAAGCGAACGAGAACATATCATCCCACTCGTCTTGCCACTCACCTACGTAGGGGCCGTCGTACTTCTGACCCCATATACCTTTACGGATACTCATACCACCTGTCTTAGGGATATGAATAAACACAGCGTCCGGTTCCTTTAACACGAACACACTCATTAGAATCTCTCCTCGTAGTTAAAGGTGGTGAAGTCTTCTTCGTAGTAATCAAGCACCTTGTTCTTTAAGTTAACAGGTAGATCATCCCATACTTCCATAGATGTTTTGTCTTTCTCAGACACGTTAACCCGTGGGAAGTTAGAGTCTAAACGAACACCAGTATCTAAAGCAATCATTCTCATGTCGTGTTCAAACTTCTCCTGCTTACCTATAAAGTCTGCATGTTCAATGAGATTGTAAGGATCAGTCATGGGTAGTGTATGTAAAGTAACTGAGCCTTTCTGATCCCTGTCATCTTCGTTAAACATCTTATGGATAAAGTCTTCAAAGCTTATATCCTCAAGGATAGGTACCCTACGAGACACTACAACACCAGACTCTAAGTGTTTTGTTCCTTTAGAAAACATATTGTAAGCTGAGATGAGTCTCATCTGAGGGTGTCTGACGAAAGCAAAAGAATATATATCCTTCCACTCTTCAGGCATAACACCCTTACACTCTGTTGCTTTAAGCTGCCCACCCCATAGAGCACGTACTGTTCTACCTCCAGTCTTAGGTATGTGGATAAACACAGCCTCGGGCTGTTTAAATAGTATTGCTGACATCAGTGTGTCTCGCTCCAGTTAGTTCCGATTGATGCGTCACCCTTCATAGGACAACGCAGGTTGTAATACTCTCCTGCTTTACGTACTGAATCAGCAGCAAGTTCAGCAAACTTGTCAGCATGTTCAGCCTTTACTTCTGCTTGGATCTCGTCGTGGATGTTACCTACTACGTGGAAGTCAAGACCCTCACGAGTAGCATCATCAACTAGAATAACCAAAGCTCTCTTCATTAGTACAGCACCGCCGCCCTGTAGTAGGGTATTGAACGAAGCCCTAGCACTACGCACGTTCAGTACACTGCCGTCGTAACACTTGATGAACCCGCGCTCTGCTGCTACCTGTACTTTGTGTATGACATCACCAAGATCAGGCAGCTTGTCAAACAGATCGAACTTAAGTTTCTTACCGTCAGCAACGCTACCACCTATGATAGCACCAAGCTTACCGTCACCAGCACCGTAGATCAAAGCGTAGAACATTGTCTTGGCTTGGTCGCGATTTGTCAAGCCAGCTGCTCTCATGTTAACGCTATGAGCATCAGTACCTAAGTCTTTATCACCGTTGACAACAGCCTCGGTGTAGTCTGGGTTATCCATGTAGTGAGCCATCATGCGTAGCTCAAGGCCGTCAGCATCCATGCCGACTAGCTTGTACCCATCAGGCACAGTAAACAAAGAACGGCACTCAGATCCATACAGCTTACGAGAGCTAGGCACCTGAGCTAAGTTAGGTTCAGAGTGAGTCATGCGTCTTGTGACTGCACCAATAGTATTAACATAGCCATGCTGCCTATCATCCTCGCCTACTGAATCAAGCCAACGAGTCAGGAAGCCTTGAATCTTTTGAAGGGTCAGGTACTTGTGTATTAGTGTTACCTCAGGTATACCCTCAACAGTCTCAAGTATCTTCTCGTTGATCATGGCTTGACCAGTAGCCGTGAACTCCGTAGGCTCCCAACCGTAGTCCTCTTGCAGCCACTTACCAATGTGCTGCCGTGAACCAAGGTTGAACTCTATTATATCATATCTATCGAACGGTGTCAAGTCCATGTCGCGGATGAGTTTGTCGTACTCATAGTCACGTAGGCCCTGCTTAGATAACGTACCGTCCTTCTTGATCTTGGGTGTTATAGTCTTGATAAAGAACTTCTTGGGCTTGAAGGTCTTACGTACCTCATCCTCGATCTCACCTAGTTCGTCAGATACTTTAGCCAGTAACATCTCCGCACCCTGTACGTCGAAGTACCAGCCGTAGTCTTCTTGGTCTGCTATGATCTTAGCTACCTTCTGCTCAAGATCAATCGACTCATCACTAAAGTATTTCTTCTTGTTTAACAAGGACTTATAGACCTTGAGGTTAAGCTTGACATCCACAGTACAGCGGTGTTGCATCTCAGGACTATAGTAGTGCCAGTCCTCGTGCTCTACCTTAGAGTAGCCTAACCTAGTACCCCACGCAGCCAGACCATGACCACCCTCTCGATCAGGGTCGAACATACGTGACCAGATCAGGGTGTCGATCAGGTTCTTACCATACAAGTTTACGTTGTACAGTTTGTTAAGCCAGAACAAATCATAGCTAATGATGTTGTGACCTACTAAGGTATCAGCAGAGATCAGAAGATCAATAGCCTGATCAATCTCATCAGGACCGAACTCGTACACCTGTTCCTTGTCTATGTCTATAGCAGACATACACCAGAACCGTGTCGGGTACAGACCGTCAGCTTCTATGTCAAACAGTAATCTCATTCAATCAAACCTTTGATGATGTCCTCACATTGACTTGCAATTATACGGTGTTCCTTCTGGGTTGTCAAGTCCTGCCGTACCTCACAGAAATGGAACCAACTACGAAGCGTACCGTTCATATACAGACGAGAGTTAGTTATGCCCTCGGGCAACAAACCTCGTGCTTGTTCCTTAGCTATGCCAAGATTGATAGCCTTAAGGTACTCAGCTAAACATACATCTCGCACTCTGGATTGAGATCTAACCCAAGCTCTTTTAAATTCTTCGTTGTCTGTCTCAAGACTTGACTGTCTATTAGTTTTGTCTTGTAACCTACACTCTTGGAAGGTGAAACCTAACTGAGTAGGATCAGCATACCTCTGACTGAACTCTTGGAAGGTGAACGACCTGTGTCGAATGATCTGCCTACTGATTGCTCGTGTTGTATTGATCTCAATACATACGTTTGCCATCTCAAAAGGGGACCAGTGTTTGTTACGCTTAAGGTAGTTCCAGAGTCTGTCAATGTTTTCTCCTGCCTCTTGGGACTCAGGGTTGCTGACACGAGCACAGTAGATAACAAGATCCTTAATGGACATGTCGTCTATGCCTGAGCTGTGACTAATTAGTTTTACTTTACTCAAAATTCCTCCTGTTCAAACTCTACATCCTCATCTACTTCAATTAGCCTACCAGTCTCGTCATCAAAACGCAAGCATCCAGCAGGCCCTGTCTTACCGACGAGTCTGTTCTTAATAACACGCAGCCTCATCATGTTACGGTCAGTGTCGTCCTCTGCTTGTTGATCACGCTCTGCTGCAATGATCATGTCAGATAGCTGACCTATACTCTGTGACCCACGCAGATGAGACATCTCGACCTGACCACCACGCTCATGACTACTACCACTGACCCTACTCAGGTGACTAATCAAGTGCAGAGAACAGTGTGTTTCCTCAACAAGACTACGCAGCCTGAGCATAGACTCGTCAATGATCTCACGTTCTGATGAACCATTCATAGCCCTTATCAACATATGCAAGTGGTCAAGCACTACGTAGTCACAACCACAACCTACTACCATGTAGCGTAGCTTCGCCATGATATCGTCGAAGGTCTGTATACCTAAGTGGGCATGAACAAACACTCGGTCTGTATTCTTACCCTCAAAGAGTTTAGTGTAGTGGCCTTCCAGCTTATCCTTAGGGTAGATCTCATGCACCTCAGGGATATGCAGTTTCCTATTAGCCTCAACGGATAGGATACCATCAACTGTACGCCAGTAGTTTTCTTCGAGGGCAAGCACACCTACCTTGGCATCACCTGTACTGGTGATAATGTAGTGCTCAAGCTCTCGTACAATACTAGACTTACCACCACCACTACCACCAGTCCAAGTAACTAGCTCACCCTTACGCATACCGTAGGTCTTGTCATTCAAAGCTTTCCAAGGATAGGGCATACCCTTAATGTCAGGGCGCTCCTCAAAGTACTTACTGCGTGACTCACTAAGATTAACGATCCCTGAAGGGATGTACTTCTCTGCATTCCAGAATGACTGTATAAACTCAGAAGCCTTGTTAGCCTTGAGCATATCACAAGCATCCTTGAATCCCTCTGGCAAGCGCATGATCTTAGCCTTGCCCGGAGCCAGTAGCTTAGCGGCGTCACGTACCTTGTCCTGACCAGCTGCATCAGCATCAAAGCACAGTACTACAGTCTCAAAGGACTCAAGGTATTCTAACGAACCCTTGATATCATTGACCGCACCACCTGCTCCGTTCTTAAGAGAAACAACAGGCCACTTGTTACCTGTCATCTGGTGTGCTGCTAGTGCGTCAAGCTCACCCTCTACTACAGTAATGTACTTACCGCCAGCCTTGAATGCTGCCTGACCAAACAGCCCTGCTTCTTTGATGTTACCTTCGATAAAGAAAGACTTAACATGTACGTGCCTTATCTTAGTAGCTTCAGTAACACCATGCTCAGAATGGTAGGGGTAGTAGTGCTTGTCCCCACCATCTGATACTTGCACTCCGTACTTGCGGCATGTCTCCTCGGATATCTTTCTATCTGGGATAGCGGCGTACTTAAGTGCGTCAGTATACTTAGGTATATATGCTTCCATCGTAACCAAACCCCCGTTCTTTGCTGCCTCGTAGTTAGGGACATAAGCAGGACAGGTGTAACAATACCCTGAACCATCTTCGTTGATAGTCGTATTGTCAGAGCCGTTCCCGCACCAACAGGGCTGATGATCACGTTTTGTCTGCATCCATAGCCTCACTTAATACTTCCATAATTTTATCGTGAGCGTGGTTCATTACCTCACCCATAGTCTCAACCAATCTGAGCTGAGCTACGAGATTATACTGATCCGTAGTCAGCTCGTCAAGAGCATAGGACTTACCGTTGATTTCAATCATTTGTTTCTCCTGTATTAATAGGCGCGGTCTCTCCCGCAGTCACACCACTAAGCAGGTGTCGCCCATAAAACCTAGAACTCTGAATCGTCATCCAGATTATCGAACTCATCTCCATCGGCTAAGCCGTACTCGACAAGATCAACTACCTGAACACCCTTCAGGTCAAGCCCTTTGAAGTGGCCGTACTTATTGTCGGCTTCCCACTCATTGTACTGGACGTTAACCTTAGAACCGTTACCAATGAGAACACTGATAGGTTCCTTTGCAAGGTTGACAAGCTTGGGCTGCTTGTTAGGCTCACCCTTGTTGTTCGTAACCTTACGCTTGAACACTACTGATTCAGTTGCGTCCTCTTTAGACAAAGGCTTAATAGTAAAGCCGTTGGTCCTGAAGTACTCCAACTTATCAGGGTCATCAAGCACAAGGTTAACAGTCCAGACAGGCTCGTATGTTGTATTAGGTTGCGTGATGCTTGCCCAATACGCTGTTCCAGAAACTACTGCCATATAATATCCTCCTTAAGGATTAAAGTTATGAGCCGGACGTGGCTCGTTTGTGAGTCTTTTATTATACACTGTCTCTCAGGGTTTGTCAAGCCCATGATCAATCATCTCCTCATACCTCTCAACCCAGCGAGCAGCACGAGCAGCAGCACGAGCAGCGGCAGCAGCATTAGCAGCCGCATAAGCATCATCATCAGCAGCAGCATCAGCAGCAGCCCAAGCAGCAGCACGAGCAGTTTCAGCAGCAGCAATAGCAGCATCAGCAGCAGCAATAGCAGCATCAGCATAAGCAGCAGCACGAGCATCAGCAGCCCAAGCATCAGCATAAGCAGCAGCAGCCCAAGCATCAGCATTAGCCTTCAGCTCCTCCTGTGTCACCGACTCGGGGTCGTCCAGCCATTTCTTTACAAGTTCAACGTGCTTGTTCATCATCTTTCTCCTTCAATGCACACTCTTTAATTGTACCAGCTCAGCCAGTCTGTTGTCAAGCTTCTTCTTCTTAACTCTAAACCAATTATCCCTAACCTTTATCATAAACTCCATAAGCTCGTCAGTGTGCTCAGGGCAAAGCTCTGGTGTTTTCCTAGCCTGTAACATCCACCCACCTAAGTCTTCAAGAGATTCAAATACAAGCTGCTTGCCGCATAGGTCACACTCAATCGTCTTCATTATAGAACCTGTCTACTGTACCCATAAGGTATATACAACCTGCAAACAACAGGGATAAAGGCCACAGCAAAGACACGACAGCGAGTAAAGGTAAGTCCCTTACTTCTAAATCAGACGTACTTATACCAACTCCCAGACCAAAAACAAATCCTAGTAAAAGATATAGCTCAATCATAAGTCTCCCCAAATAATGTTTGATGTTTCCATTCTACCACACTCAAGGGCATCTTGTCAAGCGACTGCCTTATGCCACGCTTAGCTGCGCTCAGTAACTCCTCAATAGTCATATGATGCAGATCATACTCTACTATTTCCTGTTTCATTTTCTCAATGTGAGTAATCATTTACTCTCCGTCGTAGTTATAGAAAGCCGTATCGAACTGGTACTCGAACGAGTCACGATACATATCGGCTAACTTTATACCAAGCTTAGTAAAGAAGTTAGGGTCCATTGACTCGTTGAAATCATAGAGGTCGAAATGATTCTCGACCTCATGCCTAAAGAAATCCCTATGAAATTCAGTACGTTCTAGCTTAGATGGTTTCATTACGCTGCCTCTCTATTAAACCAGTCAGTGTTAACTGCCAAGAACTTACGCAGTTCTGCTTCTCGTTTCTCTTGTGCTACCTTCTCAGGGTTCATGTTATTACTACGAGCCTTGACCTCAGTGTGTGTTGAGATGTGAGTCATTGCATTATACAGACTCCATCGGTTCCTGCCAAGTACCCTTGCCTCTTTGAGCCACTGCTCCATGTACTCGTTGAACTTCTTCTCGTTGTACTCAGTAGTGTAGCCCTTCTTAACAGTCAGTTTAGCAAACAGTTTCTTACCGTCTTCTACACTGACATCAGTATTAGCCCATCGCTTGTACATCTCAGCATGATCACAGTACACATCAATAGCTCTCTTGATCTTCTGAATAGCCGTCTCGATAACAAGATTCTGAGTGTGCTTGCCACCGTAGAAAGCAATCGGATCTGCTGTGACCATACTATTAGAACACACCAGCCTGATGCTGTCAAACGTTGTACTGAACTTAGTCAGTCCATCGTAGCTATTCACTGCACCACAAGACAGACGAACCACATCACCTACTACACGATCAGTAATTGTAGTCTCGTAAGCAGGGAATGAGTAGTTAAGTACAGTCCTACCACCTTTGCCACATACATATACTGACTTGTATGCTCCGGTCAAGTCAATATTAGACTCGGCTAGTGCAGTATCGAAGGCGTCGAATACTTCCTGATTAGTTACCAGCTTGTAACGATCAGATACAATAGACAGCACCTCATTGTTATCAGGGTTAACAATAGCCTTGCGACCTTCGATAGCCATAGAGTTACCGTCCATGTCTATGTATACTGGTGTCTCTACTGGTGTAAAGAAGTCTACAGACTCAGTAGCTTTCAGAGTCGTATAAGACTTAGCCAACGTAGTGTCGTGCTCTAGTTCTGTATTGCGCTCAAAGGCATTAAGGTTATTAAGTCTACGCTCTCTGAACTTACTGCCGCTGTCGATAATGTTATTCATAGTAAAGATCCTCTTCTAGTTCATCGTTAGTATTAATCTGGACACAACCAAACTGCATTGCCCCATCATTATAACTGCATTCAGTCTCGGTTGTCAACTCCACTTCATGAGCGAACTCATCAAAGAGACTGATAATACTTCTAGGAAAGATACCAATAGTACCTGAGTCTACTGCGTACCTGTCGCCATAGTTATCAAGATACATGCCATCACCATAACGTGTATTATAAACTACACAAGTTTGGTTGTCAATAACTACCTCGCCACCACTCCAGTTATTATCTAGTACTGTATCTAAGAACTCATCGTACTGTTCGTCTGTCAGTACGTAGCAAGGATCACTTACTACGTACTTACCTGCTTCTAGTGTAATCATCTTTAGTCTCCTTAACTATAATAAAGTTTAGGGTTTTTGTCTTCTTCATATAGACTATAACCGATGAACTCATCTCGACACTCGCAGTATTGCCGAATCCAATCAAAGAATTTATCTATTTCTCCATCGTAATTTTTTAGGTCAGCTCTACCTGTAAGGTAGTATGACCTAACAATCTCGTCATACCTAAGCTCCATAGTGCTGAAAGGTATGTGATAATAACTAGAACAGCACAACATAAAATCCCACCTATTTGTATTAAACAGCGGATGATTAGGTAACTTCGCATCTACCTCTATGTAAGTATAATCTTCATCATCTACCATGTGTTTAAGAATATTAATTACTTCTTCTGGAGTATCTTGTTTAAGGGTTACCTTTAAATATATTTCTGTATACATTCCCATATCAGTGCCACCTATATCCTATTACATCAACATCTTTATCCCAACATGCTCGACAATCACCACACTTTCCAGCATTGTCTGGAGCATGACACATCTGTACATTGCTGTCAACTGCAATCACATCTTTCTTAATAATAGTGCTTGTAGAAAAGTCCTTTACAATCAATAACTTACCATACACACTATCACTTGACAGTCTCACATTGACATTATCTAGTTTGTTCATCTTCTTAAGAACCTTAAGGAACTTAGGAAACTTATACATTCTAGTAGGCAACCAGTGCTTGACATGTGGAGTACGCTTCATCACCTCAAGAATCTTGTTAGCAAGATCAACATGGTATACATCACCACTGTCAAACCATCTGAAGTATGATTGCTTAGCAAGCGCCTCAACCATATCGTCAGCCCACTCATCACGTTGCCAGTCTTCTTTATTGTGCTCTCGTGCTGCTACTACATTAGGCCACGAGTAGTGACCCTTAGTTGCATAGCAAGTAGAGCAAGCTTCGACTAGCTTACCATTCTCTCTTGATGCGGGACAAGTGTCAATAGCTTCGAGCGACCATGACTTGCATGGCATCTTACGTGGTTTAGATAGTTTAATCATAATAGTTTTCCTTTGTGGATCTCCGACACATTATAACAACATGCCGGAGATCCTGTCAAGTTAGAATGCCAGACTAGCCAGTTCAGCTTCAACATCTGTATCCGGTTCGGCTACGTCTGTCTCTGGTTCGGCTACATTGAACAGCTTAACATACTGCTGCGGCAGCTGATCGCTTTCTAGTATAGCCTGCACTTCGCCGTGTGTCAAGTCCTGCTTAGCTACATTGTTATGGTGCTCAAGGATTAGCGCCACAATAATGCGAGACTGCTTCCAGTTAGCAC
>Ga0208162_1000864_pt1 | contig 16511 bp, 16 predicted proteins | sample CB_VirMetaG_4_FD_184539 | JGI IMG/M metagenome (GOLD analysis project Ga0208162, IMG submission 184539) | Freshwater to marine saline gradient viral communities from Chesapeake Bay - CB_1508_1M Viral MetaG (SPAdes) (version 4) | ecosystem: Environmental > Aquatic > Marine > Coastal | place: USA... | reverse complement strand
CCAAACTTAATATAAAGTTTTTCTTGATTAACTAATTTATGATCTAGTTCTTTTAATTTTGATCCAGCAATACTATAACCACCAACACCACAATCATAAAATGTATCAAATTGTATTGATGCTTTTTTTGGAGTTTCGCAAGTTCCTGATAATGCAGAGCATAACTGTAGTATCAGAATAAACTTCATTGTTAGATATTAAATGCGTCTTTAACTTCGTCTAGTGTTAGACCCAAATCTTGTAGTTTAGTTTTAGCAGATTCTATTCTAGCTTTCTTGGCATCTTCTGCATCTTGTCTAGCTTGTGCGTCTATTACAGCTTGTGCTTCTTCAGCATCTCTAGCTGCTTCTTCTTCTGCTGTAAAAGGAACTATGTTCCCATTTATATTGTGATGTCTTGCCATATCTTTTTATACTCCATTGTTAATTGTTAAGCAATACCATAAAGGCAAATATCTCCAGCATCTATGTTTCCAGATGACATCTTAAATTGAATAGCATCTACTGCACTTGTTGTGTTTCCATATCCAGCTACAAGGCTATCTCTAGTTGAGTTATTAAAAATGTATTCATTATTTCTTGCTATAAAATTTTTAACAAATGTAGTACTACTAGGATTGAATAAATGTAAAGTTCCACTTGATGATTCATCATTTCCATTTCCTAAAAATCCAGTTAAAACTTGAAAATTTGTACTTTGTGCTAAATCATCTCCAGTTTGATAAGCAAGAGATGCTGTACTATTATCTTCTGAATGAAAACCTCTAAAATAAGTAGTAGTTTTTGTGACATTATAATTTGATCCAGTATCTATACTCATATTAAAACTAAATTGTGCTGTATCAGTTGCTGGGTGAATATTATTAAATGTAAATACATATTCCTTATAAGTATCATCTAGCACCACACCATCAGAGCCATCAACAAAAGATAAAGTTGCAGAACTAGAAGCTGTTAGCTTTTTAATAAATGTCATACTGCCTAAACTTGATATAGAACCAAAAGCAGTTGCGTCTTTTACAGCTTGATTGTTTAATTTTACAATACTCATTAACTATCCTTTATTCCATATAGTTTTATTGTGCCAGAATCTATGTTGCCAGATGACATCTTAAACTGAATTGCATTAACAGCAGAGGTTGTGTTTCCATATCCAGCTACATAAGGATTTATACTATAATTTCCCTCATAATAATTATTATTTTTAGATGTAAAATGTTTAACAAAAGTTGTAGAACTAGGATTAAATAAATGTAAATCTCCTGATATAGATTCATCATTTCCATTTCCAATTCCATAACCTAATATTTGAAAAGCAGTTGATTGTGCTAAATCATTACCAGTTGAATATTGTAAAGTTGTAGATGAATCATCTTCACTATGCCATGCTTGAATAAAAGTAGTTGTTTTGGTTACATTATAATTAGAACCACTATCTACACTCATATTAAAAGTAAAACTAGCATTGTTAGTTGCTGGGTGGCAATTTATAAACTTAAATACATAAATAGGATATGTGCTATCCAAGACTACTCCATCAGTTCCATGTACGAATGACAATGTTGCTGAACTACTAGCAGTTAAAGTTTTAATAGGTACTAGGCTTCCTGTTGCTAATCCTGTAGAGGTTACAGCACTTATGCTATTGTTGTTGTATTTAACTAATCCCATATAATTTTATTACTCCATCAAAGTTTCCTGATGACATAGAAAACTGAATTGCATTTATAACTGATTGTGTATTGAAATATCCAGCAGTAAATGTATTTGTCACATAATCATTATGATTATATGAGTTTCCAGTTGCTATAAAATGTTTAACAAACGTATCGCTACTAGGATTAAAAATGGTTAAAGTTCCAGCACCAGACTGGTCATTATCGCTTCCTATATTTTTTAATAATTGTTGAAATGCAGTAGATTGTGCCAAATCATCTGAAGTATCATATCCTAATGCTTGATCGTTTCCAGCTTCATTATGATATGCTTGAAATGTAGTAGTTGTTTTTACTACATTATAGTTAGAACCACTATCTATACTAGCATTAAACATAAAATCTGTATTATCTGTTCCAGCATGAATATCATAAAACTTAAACACATACTCATCATAGGTGCTATCAATACCAGATGTAAAAGATATTGTAGATGAACTTGATGCAGTTTGTGTAGATATTAAAGTCATACCACCACCAGAAATAGAAGCTGGTAATGATGTTATTGCTGATAAGGAGTTGTTGTTAGCAAAGTTAAGAGCCATTTAAACTCCTATGGTTTTTCTGGAAACTCAACAGCATTTACTTCTTCAACTGTTGTTAATCCATTAGTTATATCTCTTAAATCTTGTCTATAAGTAGTCATTTCAGCTGACATAGTTACATCAGAGTTTGCATAGAAATCTGTTTCAGATAATAATTGATTTCTTTTATTTCTTAAATCTTTCATTGATCTATCAAAAGCACCATTATTCCATGCAGTTTCTTTAGCATTCCATTCAGCTTCTTCTGATGCTGTAAAAGGTACTTTATTTCCATTAATGTTATGTTGTCTTGGCATAAATTCTCCTACGATAATCCATATAATTTAATTGTTCCTGTATCCATATTTCCACTAGAAAAGAAAAATTGTAATCCAGTAAAAGCAGATGTAATTGAATGTATTGCGTTTAAACTATAACTCCTTGAAGTCATATTATTAACAATATTATGATTGTAAGTAGCTTGTGTTTGAATATGTTTTTCAAAAGTTGTATCTGATGGATTGTATATATTAACAATCATATTCATACTATCTGAATTTGCATTTCCCATACCATTACCATCATGGGTTAAATCCCAAGCAGTTTGACCCTCATTATTATCAAATTCATTACTAGCATTTCCAGTTCTACTATGTTCAATTATACTAAAATAATTTCCAGTTGTATAAGGAGAGCCACTTATAATTGCTCTTGATTGTAAACGAACATTATTAGTTGCTGGATGTAAATTGTTTAATATCATTACATAATTTTTATATGTACTATCCATTCCTGTAATAGAAACAGTTGCATCTGAACTGATTGTTGTTGTGCTAATTAAATTCCAAGCACCACCACCAGCTTCTGCAAAAGTATTATCTCCTCTTAAAAAAGTTGTAGCATCTTTAGTTCCAGTAGCTGTTAGTTTAGCAAGTGAAACTGTATTGTCAGATGGTGTTCCTAAATCTAAAACATTTCCAAGCAACATAATAAAATCTATTACATCACCTGTTGCAAGATTAGATGCAAAAGTTATTGTTGAACCACTAATAGTAAATGAATCTACTGGTGCTTGTAATATTCCATTTAAAGAAACCAACATGTGGTTTTCTGATTCTGGTGATACATTAGCACCACCTACTTGCATAGTGTAAGCAGCTTGACCATTGACTACTGATATTGCATCACACTTTTGAAAATTTCCTATTACTGGTTGTTTTCCTATATATGCCATAATTACTCCTTATAATTCTTTTTACCTAGCTGTGCAAGGTATTCCTGTTGATGTTGTAAATGGATTTTCTGCAAATGCCATGTAGATGTATGTTGCTGTATTATTAACTTCGTCATTTAATACTCTACATTTAAAACCATTTGATAACATATCTATTGCAGGAATTGTTGTAGAACTATCTGATCCATTACCTCTTACTCCTTCTGCTGAAGATTTATTTGCATAAAGAGTTTTTCCAGCATTAACATTAAAAGTTTGTCTAGTAGTGTCAAACATAGACCAAGATGTATAAGAGCCACTTTCTGATGAGCATTTAATCATAACAAAAGCAGGTTTAAATCCTGTGTAAACAAATGTTCCATCGGTTGCTGAACCATTACCTGTGTAGCTTCCAAATTTTGAGTAGCCTTTTTTAGAAGCAAAAGCATAAAATACAAATGATTGACCACTTTGATTTAAAGAGTTTGCGGCATTATCTATTGAAAAAACTGTTGAAGTTGGACTTGTATATTGCCAACCATTAGCATTTTGAGCAGCAGTAGTTGCGTTTAAAATTAAAATTTTTGCATTACCTAAAGCTGAATGATAAACTACCCAATCATGTGCAGTTGATTTACATTTTACAATTATCATATCAGGTGCTACTCCTAATCCATGACCAACAGTATTATCTGCAGAAGTTCCATTGTAAGTTCCAATACTAAATCCAGCAGTTTGATTTGCTGAAACAGTTGAGGTTATGCTTCCATCTGTGTTTGATGATGCTGAACTATCTGAACCTCTCCATGACCACCCTACATAAGTTCCACTTGAAGTATTAGGTTCTGCACTTGTTCCTAAAGTAAATCCATTACTATCAAATGATTTTAAACTTTCTGAAACAGTTGCTTCTGCGTTGGTGCTATTACTTCTTATTGATTTTGTTGCACCTCTAACACTATCGTATAAAAAGTGAGAAGCATCTGCACTTCTCTGTTTTACCCATACCCAATCAGGAGAAAAATCTAATGAAGATATAGATAATTCTGAACCTGTACCTGTATAAAGAACAGTATTAAAATAATCTGATGGTTTGTCTAATCCATTTGTATAACTCATAATAATATCCTATCCATATTCGGCTAAATTTTTTGTGTTAAGTGCATAATATCCTGATGGTACTGCATACTCAAAATTTCCATAGCCATCACCATCTGCGTTGCCTGATGAGATTGTGAATGGTGGGTTGCCGAAGTTTGCTTGACCATTACCATCTTCTCTATGTGCTATTGCTGGTGCAAAAATATTTGTACCAACTCCAGTAATTGAAAAACCACCTGTACCACTAGAGCCTGATGTTGGGTCTCCAGAATTAATCCAAGAACCATTTTTACCCCAATATGCGTATGAATTATCTAAATCAATAGCAACCATTATTATATCTCCATCTGCATAACCACCTTCAAATGTTCCTAGACTTGAACCATTTGCAAATATATTACCACCACCACTATAAAAAGAATATTCTCCTGTTGAAGAAAGATCACTACTAGAATCTGATTGAAAATTAGAAACATCATAATTAACAAAACCTATTTGTGAACCTTGATTTGGAGTTCCAGCATCTATAACTTTATATTCATAATACCATTTGCCTGTTGTAACTCCAATAGTAGAACCTATTGCAACCCAATTAGCAGTGCTTCCTTGTCTATCATATTCTAAATTTCCTTGTGATACAGTTCCTTTTGTTGTTGTTTGTGCTAAAGGATTTAATGTTACAAAATTATTAGTACAGGTATCAGTTGTCTGGTCAATAGCTGTAAGGTTATTAACTGTGAAGTTATTTCCATTACCTGATACATCTGCACCTAGACTACCAGAGTTTTCAAAGTCTAAATAAAATCCATTTGTGCCAAAGGTTAAACCAGATACATCTATTGGTTTCCATATTCCACTATCTTCGTCAAATTCTCCAAATGATGTTGGGTCTAATGCTTGTCCATCAATAAAAACATATTCTGCCATGTAGCCATCAAAAAAACCAGCACTAGGAGAAGAAACACCTAATGCACCTATTTTAATATTATTTGAATTTGTGTTTAAATTAGCATCTGTATTTTGTGCAACATAACCAGATGAAGAAAAACTTGTTTCTTGAACTCCATTTATATATATTTTTTGTCTATTTGAAGATGTTGATTGTGTACTGTCATAAGAACAAACTATATGATACCAAGCTGATACATCTCTAAATAATCTGTTTGTTGTTAAACTTGTTGCAGTTCCACCACTATCTCTAAAGTACCATGTTAATTGATCTGTTGTATCATTAAATCTTATATGTTCTCTAGGATTTGAACCACCATCAAAAGAAGCAATATAATGATAATCAGATGTTGTTAAACCACATCTTTTAACCCAAACTGATAAAGTATATTTATCTGCATTTGTTGGTGTTCCTTGTGTTCTGTTTAAATAATCACTACTACCATCATTAAATCTTAATGAGTTAGCAACTTCGTAACCACTTACTACTTGTGTTGCTGGATAGAGAAAACTATTTATTGGCATTAAATCTCCTGTGGAAATTCTGCTAGTGGTCTTGTTTGAGTTCCATCTTCTTGTGTTGTGTATTCGTATAATGCTTTTAGTTCATCAACATTAGTACAAGCATCTATTTGAGTTTCCATCTCATTTGATTTTGCTCTTACATTTGCTCGATATGTTTTAATGTTGTCAGGTATAGTATATGTGTCATCATCTAATGCTTTATGATTATACCAATCTGTTTGTTCTAATAAACCACTAGCTTGTTGTTTTATAATATCTTTCTTTTGTGATTTTAAACCTTTAATAACTACAACAGGGTCTAGTTCTACACCATTTTCATCTGTTGCATTACTGTCTTCTAATTGTTTTGCAGTTGCAGTTCCCCATGATCTTGTGACTTGTCCATCAGCAAAAGTAAATTGTTCATTTGTGTTAATATAATATTGTTCATCTTTTTTGTTTGTTGAATCTGTAATTACTTCATAAATACCAATTGCATTTTTTTCAGCAATAGACCATTTAGTAAAAATGTCTGATGAATATTGAACATTATTTAATACAAACCCTTTAGGGTAAGTAAATAATTTTGTTACTGTATTATTTTCTACTAATGCGTACATATTAACTCAATGTTAGTGCTTGATTTCTACCAACTTCAATCCATTTACTGCCATTGTATCTAAACACAAAGACATCTCCTAGATTTGCAGTAGCTGTTAATGTAGGTGCAGTATCACTAGCAAATTCATATACTGCGTTCCATGTTAAAGTTCTTCCACCAGTTCCATCTTGAACAACTAAAATAGAAATAAATTGTCCAGTAGTTCCACTTGTTGGTGCAGCTAAAGTTCTATTACCACCCAATGTAACTTTACATACATCTTGTGTTTCTGCGTTCCAAGTAATAGTTGCTTGATCTGTTAATGTTGCTTCTGCATAATTTAATTTTGCAGATGTAATAATATCGTCTGCAATATCAGATGAAGTTAAAACTTCTGGTGCTGGTTGTTTACCAATAAAAGGCATTGATCTCCTATGTACTTATTGCATCTACTGTAGATACCCAAACATCTAAAGATGAAGCTGTGTCTGATATAACTTTTAAAGCATCACCAGATTGAACTACAAACTTTGCTCCACCATCTAATACTTGTAATGATGAACCTGCAGGGATAGTAACATCTTTAACAAGATAGATGTCGTTAGAACCATCATTAATATATACAGATGCTACAACAGCAGAAGCTGTTATATTTGCAACTGATATACCAACAACAGTATCATAACTGTCTGCTGTAAATAAAGTTGCAGCTCCAGTTCCTACATCATTGCTTGTGTATCTTCTAAAGTTTTGTGCCATGTTTACTCCTTACTATAAAGCGATTGCCATTGCAATGCTAAATCCATTGGTTGCTAAATTACTTGTGTCTGTAGATTCTACTACACCCCAAGTTGTTCCATTATAATATTTAAGTACATTACTTACTGTATTAAAATATAATGCACCATCTAATAAAGCATCACCATCATTATCTAATGTAGGATCACTAGCTTTTGGACCAAGATACCTGTCATCAAAATTATCGTATGCTAATTCTGCAGCAGCTTGAGCTGTTTGAGCTGCCGTAGCTGAAGTTGCAGCATTGGTAGCTTGAGTGGTTGCCGTAGTCGCTGATGTAGCTGCATTCGTTTCGCTTGTCGATGCGTTTGACGCAGATGTTGAAGCAGCACTTGCAGATGACGCAGCATTCGTTTCACTTGTAGCTGCATTAGTTGCAGATGTACTAGCATTAGATGCTTGAGTGGCTGCAGTTGTAGCTGATGTAGATGCTTCAGTAGCTTTTGTTGTAGCTGTTGTTGCAGAAGTAGATGCTGATGTAGCAGAAGTAGCTGCGTTAGTCTCGCTTGTAGCAGCATTAGTTTCACTAGTTGCAGCATTGGTTGCTGAAGTAGATGCTTCACCTGCTTTTGTAGTTGCAGTTGTAGCAGAGGTTGCAGCATTGGTTGCTGAAGTAGATGCAGCACTAGCAGAACTTGCAGCAGCCGTAGCACTAGCAGCAGCATTAGTAGCACTTGTTGTAGCACTTGCAGCGTCTACTAACAAATCCCATTTAGCACTATCTGTATTTGTAGTTAGTGGTTGAACACCAGATGAAGTGTGACCTGTGTTACATAAAAAAATATTATTTGTTGAAGTATCTTTTACAATATCTCTAGCATTGTAAGTAGTTGATGCTGACCAGTTGCCTTTAAAAGTTCCTAGTTCTTGAGATACAACAAGTTCACCATTGTCATCAAAACCAAAAATCTTTCCAGCTCTAGCTGTTGCGCCAATAGCAAACTCTGTGTTGTTCATTGTGTTGGTTCTTGATAACTTGATCGATCTATCAACTTCTTCTTGAAGTTGTTGGATTGACATCATTGAACGATCCAATCCCTCTTCATGTGATTCCGCAGGGAAAGGATCATTAGCAATATAATCTATTGCTTGTGTTTGCGGAACAGCTCTTCTAATTACTACAGTTTCAGTTGCAGTTGGAATATTGCCAGTTGTGAATACTATAGTTCCACCATTAGCATTTCCTGCACCTGTTACTGTATAATGAGTCGTTAAAGTTTTTACTGTTTCAGTAGCTGAAGCATCTCTAATGATAACTTGAAGATCAGAGTCGGCAAAAATTTTAAATGTATAATTAAAGGTATCGAGTGTACCATTTCCAGAGTAGGAGTTCTTTACTGTAGTAGATGATATTGTCATATTATTATCTCTATATTATTATTATTCCTTATTATCAACCTTTATATTCAATAAATCTAAAGACTTTTTAGCAGTTAATATCATTTGTTCTGCAAATAAATCTATTAATTCTCTTTTTTCTTCAGCAGTATATTCTTTATTATTATATGTATTTCTTATTATTGCACCATATTCTTTTATACTTTCTGCGTAAATAGATAATTGAAGTTGTTGACCAGTTAATTGTTCTCTAACTTTTTCAGATTCTAAAACCTTACCTTGTTTTTCAAGAGCTGCTGCTTTATTTTTTATTTTTTCAACAGCATTATATTCTTCATAAAATTTAGTAATCCATTGAGATTGTAGATCTGGTCTCTTTGCAAGAAAAGCTCTAAATACAGGCATAGAAGATAGTGGTTGAGTTGGTTTAATTGGATCATCAATCATACCACTTGCTATTAATGCTTTATCTGATAATTGAATTGCGTATCTTCCAAGTGTACCTGTCCAAGCCTTTATAAAATTTTCTATTGCTATTGGATTATTAAATTTAGTATCTACTCCAATAATTTTATTAACAGTAGCTGCAATTAATTTTGCAGTTTCAGATGTATAATTAGTATATTGCATTTCATTAGGTAAAGTTTTTGCAATATATTCTGGAACTAAAGGTGTATTTCTAAACCAACTTTTATTTGAAAAAGTTTCATATATAGGTAATATTACTTGAGGTGTTGGAATAAATCCTTTACCTGTTTGCAACAAATAATCTGTAAACCAACCATCTAATTGTTTTCTAGTTGTTTCATCTTTACTAAAATTATGATCTAAAAAAGATTCTACTAAAGAAGCAAAGACTACACCAACATCAAAAGGTTTTGGTATTTTATGAATTACTTTATCTTCACCTTCTCCAGTAGCTATTAACCAATAATGTCTTTTAACCCATTCTGGTTGAGCTTGAATATCTTTATCATCTTTATTTAAAAACCAAAGAACAGCAGTTGGCATCATTATTCCACCGCTTATAGCAAGTAAAGCTCTTGTTGGTCTTTCTTTAAAAGCATCAAATAGTTTTGCATAACCTTGTATTCTTGCATTATAGAATGCAGATATTTGATTTAATGTTTGTATCTTTACTCCCATTTTACCAAAGTCTAAAGTTATATCTCTACTTTCAAAACCAGCTCTTTCTACTGCCTGTTTATGTGTCATTCCTTTTTTTATAGAAGCATTGTAAGCTCTTCTATATTCTGAAATCCTTGTAGCATTTTCAAAAGTTTCAGAAATAACTCTCAATATTTCTATAGGATTTTCTGCTTTGTTTCTTATTTGACCTTTATTTAAAATATCAAATGCAGGTTTATCAAAGATAGCTCTATCTACTGACATCATTGTAGATTGCATACCACCAGACTTAATCCAATCTTCATAAAGTTTTTGAGATTTTTTACTTAAACCTGTTTTTCCTGCAATAATATCAAACAATCCTCTAATAGAACTTACAACAGGAAAAAAACCATACTTACTATATATAGATGCTTGAACTGTATCTCTTAAAAAGTTTGCACCAACAAAATCTAAAGCTAATGTAGCACCAGCTCTTAACCATGATGCAGGTTTTCTTCCAATAAAACCAAATAAATTTTGTGTAGCTCTAGGGTCAAAATCTTTCATTGCTTCTGCAAGATCTTTACCTACTTCCCAAACCTCAAACTTACCATTACGAATAACACCAATGGAATCATCACCAATTTTATCAAAATTTTTTCTAAATACTTGTAAGTTTTCTATTTGTTTTGCAGTTAACATAGAGGTATCTATACCTAAATCTTTTAATTCTTTTGCATCTAATTTAATACTTTTTGAAACAGTTTTCTTTTTTATATCTAAAAATAAACCTTTCTCTTGACCTTTCTCAACCAATGTAACAAACTCTGAAATAGCAGCATTCCTATCTGCTTTTTTAATTAAAGCAAATGTATTACTATATGTAGTTTCAATTGGATCTATTATATCTTTTGTAGATCCTTTCATTTCTTTTAATGGAGATACAGCTTGTTTTGCTTCTCCTTTTACAATAGACTCCATCACTCTAGCAAAACCAATATAATCTTTATTCATTTCTACCATAGATTTAAAAGTTTCTGGAGTTATTAAACCTTTATCTCTTACGTATTCTAATAATCTTTTATTGTATTCAATTAATTCTTTTCTTACATTTTCATATTTTTTAATTAACTTTGAATTGTTTGCTACTTTATTAGCAACTTCTAAAGTAATCCCAGTTTCAATATCTTGTTTACCTTTTTCAACTACTCTTTTTGAAATAGCATAATTATTGAACTCTGCATAAGTTTGTCTATTTCTTTGATCTCTTTCTTTTAATTTTAATGTTGCTCCTTTTTCAATTAAAGGATCTAATATGTCTTTAAAAGATTTACCATTTGTTTTTAAATTAACATTAAATGTACCTTTCTCAATAGCAGCACCTGCTTTATTTTCTACACCTAATAAAACTCTAAACAGTTCATAAACATTTAAAGCATCTTTAGTATTTTTTATATTTTGTACTTTCTCTACTATTTTTTTTATTGGATGAAGTCTATCAATATATTTAGTTGCTGCCGCATCTATTGCTTGTTTTTTAGATTGAATATCTCCTTCTATTGTTTTTACAGGTTCTCTTTCTGAATATTTTGTTTTGTTAAAAATAGCTTGTTCTTCTTTGGTTTCAAATTTTAAACCTTCTTTAAATTTTTCTGGTTTATATTCTACAATTTTTTCGTTACCATAATGTCTAGGATTAGTATTTGTTTTACTAGCAATATCTTCATAAACAGTTTTATGAGTTACTATATCTTCTGCTAATTCTGGTAATGTTCTATCATTTTTTTTTATTATATATTTTGATTTATTTATTGCAGCTCCACCATAATTAAACAAACCAAATAAAAATAAACTATCTTGCATTTGTTCTTTGCTAGGCATTTCTCCATGAATAGCAGCTCCAGTTCCTTCAAATCCTATTACACTAGCAATGGTTTTTTTTAATGGTCCATTAAACATTCCACCTAACTTTGTTGCAGCATAAAGTTGAGCAGCTTCTGTAGCTCCAGCTTTAATTCCTTCATTAGTCCAAACTCTAAAAAATTCATTAAAACCATTTACCTCATCATTTTGTAAAGCTGTTAAATAAGTTTGTCTTAATGATCCAGCAACAAATGCACCTGTTGCTAAACTAACATCTGGTTTTCTAGTGGCAAGACCAGTAGCAATAGTAGGTACTGCATAAACAGGAAAGTCTTTTACTAGTCTTGAAATATTCATAATGTTTCTTTCTAAAAAACCTGTATCTTCTGGATTTTCAGTTGTATACATTGAAGGCATTTCTTCACCATTTACATAAGATTGATGTAAATCCCAAATACCAGCATCCCATCCTCTTTCCCAATATTTTTTTGGTTCAAATATTTCTCCAACTAATTTTTCTTTTTGCTTTTGAATAAAAGGAGTGTCGTCATTTTGAGCATTTAACTGTTGTATTTCTACATATGCTTTTTCGTGTTCTTCTTTTCCAAGACTAATAATGTTACTCCAAAATTCTCTAATAGGTTTTAAATCTAATTCTTTATGACCTAAATCTTTTGCAATTTCTTCTGTAGTAAATCCTGCCTTACTTAAACTTTCAACTTTATTTTTTTTCCATTCAGTTATTTCTTGTGAACTAAAACCTGCTTCTTCAAAAGATTTTATTTGATCTGCTAATGTAGCCATTAGTTTGCCTTTATTATTTCTTCGTATTCTTCAATAGTAATAGTTCTTCCTAACTCTTCTTCTATTTGTTTTTTTGTTTTTTTATTTTGATTAGGAATTTCTGGAAGATCTTCTCTAGCTTTAATATTGTCTTTAATACTTTTATAAACATCATCCATACTTGGAATAAATGTATGAATGTCATAAGCAATAAAATCTTTATTACCTCTTGTTGCTTTTAATAATTTATCTGGAGTCTTGCCTTCTTTTATTCCATTTATATATCTAATATACATAGTATATTTAAAGTCGTTTAATCTTGAATCTCTTTTAGGATCTAAATCTTTTAAAGCTGAACTACCTGCTACTTCTAAAGAAAACAAATTCATAAAGTCAAAAAACTTTGTATGGTTTTCTTTAAAGTTTTCTTCATTAGAAATTGAAAAAAGATTGTTTAAAAATTTTACATCAGCAACATTTAATTGAGTACCTACTCTTTCAAATATAGATTTAGGTTCTGTCTCTCCAGTTAAAAGAAACTTGTCATATGCTGTATTAATTTTATCATCAACAATTAATTTCATTATATCATCATTGCTATCAAATTTAGATATATTGTTTGCAGTTTTTTCAGAAACTTTTGTATTAAAATCAACTAATTGTTCAACTATTCCAGAATCATTAGGAAATAATTCTTGCAATTTATTTGTATATGTTCCTTTGTTTTTATAAAAATCTTCCATAATTTGATTTGTTTTTTGAGCTGTTTCAAATTTACCTATTTGAGTAGATGTTAATATTTGTAATTGTCTATCAGATTTAATTTGATTTGCTTTTTGTAAATATTTTTTTTCAAACTCATTTCTTTCAGAAACAGTTAAACTTTGATAAATAGATTGTAAATTTTCATTACCGCCAAATGTTTTGTTTTCAACTTCTTTATTTGCAATAACAAAATCTCTAGGGTCTGCGTCAAAAGGTACATCAAGAGGAGCAAGTAAAGCTGAAAATTTTTGTTCTTTAATAACTACATCTGCAACTTCATTTAATTTTAATTTTTGTTCAGCAGACACATCATCAAACAAACCTTTTTTTAATGCTTCTTTAAATTGAAAAGGATTATTGTTAGCCATAGAAGTAGCTAAAAATTCTATACCTTTTTCATTATATGCTTCTATTAATCGTTTTGCTGTACCCTCATCATATTCTGGGTTACTATTAATTCTATTAGCATTGTTTATTTTATGTTGATCTATATAACTTGTTCCAAGTTCTTTAAGTAAAAGAGTATCTTTAGTCCAAGCATCATCATCAATTTTTTTATTTTCATTAATTAAATTTATTCTAGCTTCTGAAATAGCTTTTGTTTTAAATAAACCAGATGTTGCATAAAATTTGTTATCAATAGCTTTTTTTTCAAAATTATTTAATTTATTAAAATCATTTGCTTTATGCCAGTTATAAAGATTTTCAATTTCTGTATCAAAATATTCTGATGCTTCTGAAACTGAAGGTTTTGATTTTGCTTCACTTTGAATAGTCAACCAACCTTTTTGAATTATATTTCCTTGATTATCTTTTTTATCTTCATAAAAACTATTTACTAATTGATTGGCTCTATTATTTGCTTCAATAGTTTTTTCTTGAATATAACTTTCTTGTAAATATTTACTTACTGGAGCTAAAGCAGATGCAGTTGTTTTGTTTAAATCTAATTGTAAATTAGATTCAACACTTGCAGCTTGTGTTGTTATAGTTCCTGTTGATGTATATGTAGGTATCTTTGGCATAGTTATCCCATCATGCTTAATAATGATGTTCCAGTTGATGTTATTGTTCGTAGTTGAGAAGTTCTAGCTTCTTGTCTTGCTATATCACCTCTTATTCTAGCAAAGTTAGCTTCTTCAAATGCTCTTGATTTTCCTATTTCTGCATTATATTTTATTTTTTGTCTTTCTAATTCAGCTTCTTCTAAATTAGATAATCTTATTCTCATTGCAGTTCCGCCTTGAGTAACACCAGATTTTGCTGTTTGAACTATAGTTGATCCTTCAAGTTTTCTAAATTCTTTATCAAATGTAGATAAATCTAATGCTAGTTTGTCATCAATTATTTTAGCTTCTTGTTCTTTAACTTTAGCATTACGATCATTAACTGCTTGATTAAACTTACCATAAGCACCTTGTTGTTGAACTTGTGCTGCACCTATTGCACCTACTACTGCCATCTGCCAACTCATTAGAATAACCTCGCATACATATATTGATCAGAACCATCAAAACCAAATTTTTTCATTAATCCTTCTTCCTGTAATCCTAACCATTTAGCAAATTTTAAACCAGTTGTATAGTTAGCTCTTACAGCAGTTTGAACTCTATTGATATTATTTTCTTTTGCTATTCGTGCAAAATCTTTCTTAATAGCTTTAGCGACTAACAAAGGATGATCTAAAGCATCTTTAGTAGCTAACACCCAACCTTCTGCAACACCACTCCAAATTATTTTCATACCTGCAGCAAAGATAGGTTTGCCATCAATCATACCTGTAAATGATAAATTATCTTGTTCTAGGTTATCTGGGTTTCCATTAAACTCCATATCTTTATCCATTAGTAAATGATTCATTTGTTGGTTCATAATATATCTTCCATGTTCACCTTTGTATTTAACTATATTTAATATTCTATCCATCGTTTGTTTGAAGTTTAGGATATAAAGATAGGATCGTCAAAGGTAAAGGTTGAGTTTGTCTTACAAATATAAAACCATCTGTTTCATAGTTGCCTCTAAATTCTATTTCTTTATCTCCAGTAAATACATTAATACCACTATCCATTGGATTAGCTGAAGATCTAAATGGTATTCTTTCCATGTTATTTAGATCTGGACCAATTTCCACACCAATACTTTCATAAAGTCTAGCAGTAATCTCATAGATTCTTTTAGTTTTACTTTGTGATGTACCATTCTCTCCACCAGCATCTATTCTCATTGTTTGTAATAATGATGTATAACTTAATCCAACTTTAACTTTACTTGCAGATCTTTCTAAAGTTATTGATCCAGAGCTAACTGTTTTATCTGGATGAGTTGCGCCATCTGCTAATATCGAAACTGTTTGACCTTCAAGATGAGCAAGACCAGATATAGTTGTAACTGCAGACCCATCATAAGACAATTGTGAATCTAAAAAATTAAATGTTGTATCATCTGTTTCATCAAAATCTAAATTATGTAAATACTCTACATATCTTTTTGTTACACCATTAATAGTTCTTTTAACAATAACCCATATTTGATATTCACTATCATCAGTAGGTAAGACTTCAACACTTTCACAAACTGCATTACCGCTGCCAAATGCTCCACCAAATATATGTCTGTGCCAAGCAGTTACTTGTTGTTCTCTTTGATAAGTAAATCCTAAAAGTTGACCATCAGTTCTAACACACCAAACAACACTATTAGGTTCTTCTTGATATGCCATTTGTGTAATACCAGTTTTAGTAATATGCTCGGCAAGGATAGTTAAATCTGGAGCTACATAACCATCAACATCAAAGTTATAAGCTAATTCTCTTAATTTTCTTTTAGCTCTTTGTAAAAATATAGTAGCATTGCCAACAGCAATACCATCTACATTTGCAGCACCATGATTTGATTGTTTATTAATTGCAATGTTTGTTGGTGTAATAGCAACTCCACTTGATGTCGAACCACCTGTAACTGCAAACTCTCCACCTGCAGTACCAATAATTAAAGTTCTTGTTGCTGTTAAAAATCTAATTGCATTTACTTGGTTAGAAGCAATTGTATAAACAATAGCATCATCATCAGCTACTGTGCCATGATAATTATCATCAAAGTTTTCATAGTCACCAGATTTTGAAAAAAATATTGTTTGTGGTTGAGATAAAGTTGCTGCGAATACTAATCTTTGTTCAAAGAAGGTTACGCAAGAAGGATAACCAGTAGTGTCAGAAAATGCTCCTAATGCAAAATCTGTAGTAGATC
>Ga0208162_1000863_pt1 | contig 16511 bp, 7 predicted proteins | sample CB_VirMetaG_4_FD_184539 | JGI IMG/M metagenome (GOLD analysis project Ga0208162, IMG submission 184539) | Freshwater to marine saline gradient viral communities from Chesapeake Bay - CB_1508_1M Viral MetaG (SPAdes) (version 4) | ecosystem: Environmental > Aquatic > Marine > Coastal | place: USA... | reverse complement strand
AGGTGTGCCTGGGCGATCACCGTCAGCACCAGAAGGAATGTTAGCAGCACCATCGGTAGCAGTTTGAGGGACATACCCATCAATGGTTTGACCACTGTTAAAGGTGATGTCACCCGTCATTGTACCGCCGCTCAGCAGCAGTGCAGATGTGTCAACGTAGTTCCTAGTAGCTGCGTCTTGTGCACCGGTAGGATCGGCAACACTGGTAATACGGGTAGAGCTAACGTCAACGGTGCCGATACCACTTGGGTTGATTACAATAGATTCATTTCCAGCGGATGTAATTTGAGCACCACCAGTAACCCGCAACTCAGTACCACTAACAATAACTGAACCAGTATTAGTAGTGGCATTAAGTTGAATGACTCCAGTTCCATCTGGAGTAAGAGCAATGTTACCGTTAGATGTACTTACGATTGCATTACCGTTTACATCTAGGTTACCACCAAGTTGAGGAGTCGTATCATCGACAACATCACTTGTTGCAGCGGCTACCTGAGCATCTACATACGCCTTAGACGTTGCTTCGCTTGCAGCGGCAGGGGTTGTAGGAAGACCAGTAATCGTGTTACCGTTTACGTCAAGGTCCGCTCCAAGTTGAGGTGATTGATCCGACAGCAAGTTAAAGGCAATAGAACCTTCAGGAATGGTAACAAAACCGAGTTGTTGATCTACTTCAAAGAAGTCACCAACTTTGAACTTACCGTTGTGATCGGTAGTAGCAGTCCAAATCTTACCGTTATTAGATTCAACGACTTGATTAGCTTCAATCGGCACACCACCGTTTTCAGGCAGTGCGGTGTAGTTAGTACCAGAACCAACGTACTCCATCGTGTGACCGCTAGAAGCGATCTGGGAACGGAGGAAGAACTGGACAGGATCACCATCCGAAATACCACCATTAAGACCAAGGTTGTTGCTACGGTCAGTAGGATCAGGACGGCTGATTTCCACATCCCATCCACTTCCATTTGCAACAGCAGACAGAATAGGATAAGTAACACTGTTCACAGTAACCAACATATTGGACTGTGGACGAGTGGTAGTACCATGCCAAGATGCATCAGCACTAGGAGCGTTAATAGTAAATGTGTCTACACCAGACAGAAAATCACCATTAACGGTTGAAGTGAAGATATTAGTCGTAGATTGACCATCAGCAACCAACGCCTGATTACCAAAGTCAGTGGTAGAAGCAGCCAGGTTAGCCTGACCACCAGTCAGACACTTAATGTGATACTTGTTGAAGAATGCATAGCTACTGGTAATCTGGGTGTAACCGTTGTTAACAACAAGGATACCAGGACCATTCAGTGCAACGTGGGTGTAGCTATCAGCCACCATAGACCGCAGGGGACTATCGTCGTGCGGCGTAGCACCGTTGACAAGCAGACCACCACCAGTAGGAGCGGAGTCAGTGTCACCAGCTTGACCACCAGCAGGGTTATGAATCAGGTAATTAGCACTTGCTGGATCGTTTTCAATCTCACTATCCGAGAAGTTAGTACAGTTCTGGATGTACGGAGATTTGGTAATAAATGCATCCTCATAGAATGCAAAGTTCCAACCTTGAGTTGTAGGCAGGGTAGCGTCAAGAGTGTTACCAGTACCCGTACCAGCCTTAACACCAGTAAGTGTCAGGTTAGAGATGTATGAACCACTGTTTAGTTCAAACAGAGTATTGGTTTCAGTTGCAGAGGTAGGATGCACAATGCAGCTACGCAGCGACTGACCAATGATCGAAACGTTACGGCGCTTGATTTGGATAGGTGCAATTTCAGGGTAAGCACCAGCAGACACAATAACAATCTGTCCGTCACCATCACCAGTTACAGTGATTTGAAGACCAGAACCAGAACCGCCAAGGTCAGTATTACTGGCAGACAGAACGTCACCAATGCTGTAATCCTCAAGGGTAGCAGCACTGTTAACCGTGACAGCAGACACAACACCGGAAGCGTTGACAGTGATGTCAGCAGTCAAACCAGTACCATTGCCACCAGTCAAAGCGACAGTGCTGTAGGAACCTTCGACGTAACCAGAACCACCAGAGGTAATTTCAGTGTCAATTTCGGCGTTGATCTGCTCAATAGCAGCTTTGATGGTTGCCTTAGGGGTGCTGATACGGTGACCAGTGTTAGCGTTATCACCAGAGGCTTGGTCCACATAAACAACGCTAGGTTGTTCGGTAAACGTACCACCAGAACTAACAGCAGTCCAACCAGAACCATTCCAAATAGACAACGTAAGATCGTCATCATTTTGGAGCCAGGTCTTACCTACCTGATAGTCACTACCAGAAGGCGTAGCCAGCTGAACAAGGGTATCAAAACGCTTAGCAGCAGCACTAGAAGTGAAGATGCTGGTATCAGCCGGAGCAGGAGAACCTGCATCTTGCTCAGCAAGGTTGATGATATCACCAGCTTTAATGCGGTCAAGATCGACGGAACCTGCAGCAATACCCAAAGTAGTTTGACCACCAAGAGTAGTTTTGCTTAGACCAGTGCTATCAACAAGGATGTCATCCGTGATAGCGGCGTCGATCATGTCGTCGATCTTAGCCGTAGTAGCAATCGTAGTGTCGTTATTAGGGTTGGCTTCTGCCGACGTAACAATGTCAGCATCTTTTATTCTATCGAGATCAATAGAACCAGACCCAAGACCAAGAGTAATAGTGCCGTCGCCATCGTCAGTTATGGTGATACCAGTACCATCGGTACCAATATCATTAGTAATAGCAAGGTCAATGCGGTCATCAATCGCCGCAGTCGTGGCAATAGTATCGTCATTGTTTGGCCAAGTCTCCGAAGATGTGATAGTTTCACTTAGCTCATCTTGGAAACGTGCATCAATCGCAGCAGTGCTGGCAACGTGATCATCATCACTGACCCAAGTTTCAGTGCTAAGAATAGTCTCAGCCGCTTCATCAAGGAACCGCTGATCCATAGCTTTGGTAGTGGCAATCTGAGTATCAGAGCTTACCCACGTTTCGTCACTATGGATCGTAGCAGTTTCATTGTCCCAAGTATAAGCTTTAATTTCTTGAACAGCAAAGTTGTTCTGCTCAAAGTTTTTATTTAGATCTTGAGCACGGATAGAAGAGCCAGCAAAGAACGTACTCTTCAGTGCATCAACGTTTGTGTCCCGATAAATACGAATTTCTTGACTGCTGGTAGGGGTAGAGCCAGCATCAAAGGTAATCGTAGTAGCGTTGGCAAAAGTATAAAGATTAGTTTCTGATGGACTTGTATCAGGATCGTTTGCATCATAATACAGAGTCCCATCCACCGTCACCTTAATGTCGGTTTCGTCAAGGTATTCAAATGTAATGTTGTAGAGATTGTCGCTTCTCCACGCCGGATAAATTTCAGGATTTACAGCCATTACGCTAAGTAATTAATGGGAATGGGTGGATTAAGCACCAGGCACAAGTCTGCCTTGAGTTTCACGAAGAGTTTTGTAAACATCAACACGTTGTTGCCTACGCTCTTCATAAAGTAAACCAGTTTCAGTCGGATACTTCTTACGGACATTAGCCCAAGCCTGTTTACGTGCACTCTGGAATCTTTGGTTAATAAGATCATTGTGCATGTAAGCTTTCATAGGATCAAGCTCACGTTTACCGTTACGAAGATCGTCATTCATCCGTTGTACAGAGGCTTGAACATCTTTACGCTTAGCCAGTTTATCTAGCTCAGCTTCCATATTCAAGCGACCCATTTCCTCTTGGAACCAAGAACGAATATGAGGGTGATCAGCAAGATCAATACCATCAGGTGAACTGTAGCTCACTGGACGAAGATCATAGTTACTATTCCACAAAAGGTTACGTCCAGGACTATCAACCATTTGTAGATTAACAGGACTAAGGGCATTCCACATCCGTTCAAAGAAATTCCAATCACGGATTGGTTTACCGTTCAACATGTCATATTTAATAGGCAATGCCCAGCTACCTTGTTCAGTGCTGAGGTTTCGGTTACGAAGACTTTCAGTGATACTACCGTTGATCTCACGCATGTAAGGGCTAAGAATCTTACCCAATTCATTACGGAGACCAGCCAAAGGTACAGTGTTGTTAGCAAGGTTACCAGCAATCTTTTGGAGTTGATATGGTTCACCTGCAAACAGGTCAACAAACTGACCAAGACCCTGAAGGAACGATTTACTAGTAGCAGCACCCATTGTGGCAAGCATAACAGTACCAAGGTTCTGTTCTGCCCACTGCGGTCCCATCAGCTTCATGTTGTCGCCAATGTCAGCAATAGATGCAAGAATTGTATTAAAGGGTTCAAAGGTATCATAACCAACCCACACGTTACCAATTTTAATGCTACGCGGTTGCCAGCCAGTATCCATCCAAAGTTTCCGAAGGCGACGATCTTGTGGACCATTACCAGTCAAACCACCATTCATGTAATGCATACCTGCCATGGTGACAATAGAACCACCAATAGCTTGGCGACCAGCAATTAAAGCTTTAGCATTAGCAAGATCAGTAGCATTGTTAATGCCGTATTGAGCAACAGCGGCTAAATCGTCTTCAGATGCACGAAGGATATCAACGCTATTCTTATGCAACAATCCAAGCAAGGGGCTGGATTTATAACTAAAGTTTAGACCGTTAACACCGGTACGAGCAAACAGGAAGAAAGGTTTAGCAAATGGGAACTGGTTAAAAGTTGTTTCAAGACCCTTAGCAAACCCACTTAAATCTTGAGTAAGCGTAGCCTCTTTAATAGTAGATTTAAAGTAAAGATCACTTTCAAGGTTAATGTTACCGTCAGCATCTAGAAGATCCTTATAGAAAGCATCTTCATAGGTCTGCAACATTTTAGGACTAATCTCTGAAACATCACCTTTCTTAGTAGCATTTAATGCATGACTAAGTGCTTTTTCACGCGACCGAGCACGTGCCATAAGCAAGGTAAACGCATCATCAGTAGCACCCATAATAGAGGTGCTGTACGTCAAAAGCCTGTTGTTATTCAGAGAACGCACCATGTTGGCAATACCAAACGCCGCTTTGTCTGCATCTGTACCACGGGTATCAGCCCAATGCTCATACAATGCCCACTGATCGTCAGCTTTGGTACGAGCTTCGGTATAGCGCGTTTGAACACTTGCAACATCACCACTCCAGTAAGAACCAAGATTAGTCTTAAAGAGCTTCCAAGCCTCAGGAACAGCTTGCATAAAAGCGTTCATCGAAGCCATACTTGCTCGTGCAGTATCCCAATCACCACGCATACTAGCGCCTACAGCAGTGTTCATTGGACGAAGAACACCAGCAGTGTAAGTACCCATAATTGCACGGATAGGGGTCTTAGGACCGCTCAGGATACTGTGCATCATCACGCCTTGCAGCTCTTTGATGATAACACCAGAATCGCCTTGGATACCAAAGTTACGGATACGTTGCTTCATGTAAGCATCAAGGTCTTTCCAGTTTTGAATCTTGTTGCTCATGGAGAAAGCTTCAGCCAAGGCTTTAGCTACTGCATCGCTATCCGACTTCTGTGCCATGTTCATAAACATGTTAACAGCAGCCTCAGATTCAGCACGGAAGGATTCAACACGCTCATTCAACGCTTGCTTAGCTTTTGGACCTTGCAGCTTACGGAATTCATTAGAAATAAGATAACGAGAACGTTTAACGTTAGTAAGACCAACAATCAAACGATCTGCAATGGTCTTCATTGGACCATCGGTATCCATAACATCTGCAACATCAAACAGCTCTCGGCTGGCAATACCAAGGTCACGCAGCTGGGAGAACAGTGAGGCGTTAACAAGGTCAGCAGCAACGACATTTTCCATTGCCCAAGCTTCAATACCGCCAAAACGGTCTTGAACATCTTCTAAGAAAGGACGCCAGAAATCGTCCGCATCAATAGCTGTTGCATCACGACCCATGGTTTCCTGCATACGCCGGAAAGCATAACCATAGATGTCTTCAAAAGACTTGCCTTGTTTTTTAACTTCTTTCAACATCTCTTGATAACGAGAGTCAGACAGAAGATTTTTGGCAATCTTTTGCATCTCATCGCCTAGCATACCGTTTTCGGTAGCCATGCGGCTAGCTTGAGCAGGGGTAAACACAGAGTCGGTTGAACCAGCACCAGGAGTCTCCCATTGATCATCTAGACGCTTGGCTTGTTCAGCAGCATCAAACGATGATTTAGCACGGGAATTAGGCGCACCTTGCCAGGGATCTGACATATCACGGTTAGTATAGGCGCTAAACTGACCCTTTTCAATGTCAAGTTTACGATCATCAATGTTCTGTTTAATAGCCTCAAGGCGTTCCTGCATAGCATCGCGGTCTGCACCTTCAGGCATGTCATCAATAATCTTTTGGATACGTGCAAGACGTTCCTCACCTTGTGCTACAGTGTTACGAGCATTAACATCAAACTCAGCGTTGACACGAGCTTCTGCTTTTTGAGCATCTTCAATTTGCCTAACAATGTCAGCTGCACGTTCACCATCAAGAGCTTCACCTCCTTCAAACTTACGAAGAACAGAACCAACAATTACGTCAGCTCCCATACCTTCCAGTGCGTTCTTAAAGGTTTTTACCCAAGGATGATCAGAATCTTTTGTTGCAAGGAATCCTACACCACGATTGAGAAACTCACCCATAACAGGGATACGTTCAACAATCTTAGATTCATAAACTTCTTGAGAAAGATTACCTTCTTGAGAAGTAGAGGAGATAAGGTCACTAGCTGCACCAACAGCAATGTCAGCACCGATACCACCACCAGCAACCCTAGATCCAACACCAGGAACAGCTTTTACTGCACCAGCTAGACCAGTAAAGTGTACGCCCATTTCAAGCAGCTTACCCCACCATGTCTTAAGACCAGGATCATAGTCAGACAAATTCATGGGATCAAACGCTGGTTCATATTTACCAGTACGTTCTTGCTCACGCTGCATCTCACCTGTGGACATGTCAATAGCCCGTTCAGGTAAGGTCATGATAGATGACCAAGTTTTAGCTACACCACCTGTAATTGCGTCAAAAAACTCAATAGTGTTTTCATCCAAACCATATTGATTAGGATTCATAGCACGTTTGATAGCACGTTTTTCATCAAGACGTGCTTGTGCTTTTTCAATAAAACTTAAGTTACTTTCACCAATAGGATCAGGATCTGGACGATCTTCTTCTAAGCTGCGTCGCCACGTAGGCATTGCAGCTTTCTCTTGCTCATACTGTTGTTGAGCTTTCTTTTGCTGCTCTTCATCTAGTTCTTCAGGTTCAGGCTGTGGAACAGCAGCATCACGTTCACGTATGACTTTTTCAATCACACGATCTGTCGTGTTTGAGTAGTTGATAGCGGAATCAATCTGAACCTTGGAGGGATCAAAACTACTATACGTCATTGTTTAACACCTCTAAATTCAAAATGTCCACCGTGAGTACCTTCGTAATCATGAGGATAGAAACCAAATTCAGCACCACGTCTGCGTACAAACTCATTTAATCTGCCGTGACCATCGAATGCCAATCCAAAATTGTGGAAACCGCCTGAAGACGGATTATAACCTTCACGTTTGAGTCTCAAATACTCAGCCTCATCCCTGTAAACATTAGCCATGTCATTAGGGTTAAATGGGATACCCTCAGCTTCCATTGCTGCAACCATAGCTTTAAAACTATCAGCCGCTTGAGGAGCAAGTCGGATTGGACGACCCTTATAATCCTTAAGACCTGTGTCTACAACTTCACTACTACCGCGATAACCGCTAGCACCTTGAACGTTTGCTTCTGGCTTAAATGATGTAGCTTGTGCTCGTTTAACTTTATTAGGCGTAGGCTTATAGGTAAGAACGCTTTGAAGAGCAGGGTCTAACCTATCAAACTGAGCTTTTTTACCGTGGACCCCAAGCTCGCCATAGCCCGCAGCCCGATACTGTGCAGCAGCAATATCCCAAGCAGTAAGGTTCTTTTGACCTTGTGCCATATCGTAATAGAATTTAGGAATTTCACCTCTACCCTCGTTGTAATCGACAAGACGCTTTAGCTCATTGTCAGTACCATTAAAGACATACTCATCAATCTTAGGGTTCATTCCCATAGTCAGACGAGCAGTACGCAACGTTTTAAGGTATTGTAGATCCTCAGTTATGTTAGGATCTTTAGTGTAAGTGCCTGCAGCAAAGTTATCCTTAAGACGTTGGAGTGCATTCTTCTGAGCCAAAGCCGGTGGGTTACCAGCACGAATCTCTTCTTGAACGTACTGAGGATATTTGTCACGTGCTCTACGTGCCATATCTTCCCAATCAGAAGATTTCTCCGCTACACCAATTTGGTCTTTAAACTTTTCGTTAGTAAGAGCAGTGATCAGCTTGTTAGCATCAGTAGTGTAACTCTTAGGAAGTTGAGCAATTGATTCATCTTCCTGTACAATAGAGATGTAAGCTTTATAAGTAGCAGAGCTCATATTACGAAGATCGGATTCAATCAGATAACCACGGCGTTGACGAAGGTCATCAAGCTCATCTGCTTCTAGTTTTGCGTCACGTTTTTCTACAGTTTGGTATTTTGTAAACCACGGAAAAAACGATTCATCTTTACCGGTATCAGCCATAGCATCTTGCAGCATGACGTCAATCTCATCATCGGTAAAAGGACGACCTTCATCAGCTCGTTGCCTAGCAGCTGCTTCAAAGTTTAGACGGCGATCCTCTAGGTTAGCGGATTCTTGATCTCGGCGCTCTTGACGCTTACGTCGGTCAATAGCATCAAAACGTGCGTTAACACCTTTCTCACCTTCAATACGGTTCTTAAACCGTTGTGCCCAAGTTTGTCCTGTAGGGTTACCGTTTTCATCAAGAACAGGGGTGTTTTCAAGCTGCTCTTTAACACTGGTGTCACCAGCATAATAGGCGTCAACCATACGCTCAAACACATAGTCAAGCGCATCACCACGTCCCCGAACGTTACCTTCTTCATCAATACTACCAGTCAAAGCAGACAGGTAAGCATTAAGGTCACCATTAGCACGGTAAATCTCAGTAGCCTCAGCTACCATCTCAGATGAATCATTGATGGTTTTATTGCGCCGAACAACCTCCATAAAGGTGTCTTCGGTCTCATCCATCGACTCATACAACCCTTTAGCAGCTACAGCAGTAGGATTAAAGTCAGATCCAATACCGACTTCTTCTGCCATAAACTGACGGCTGGCAGCAGCCAAAGCTACTTGCATCAACACAGGATCGTCATCAATCTGTTGGGGACTAAACGTCCCACCGTTAGGGTGAGGAAGTTTAATATCATCCCGCTGCATAAAAGCTTTGAGATAGTCTTTGTAGACACCTCCCTTATTCTTAAGATAAGAACGGGTAGCACCGATACGCTGGTAAACAGGAAGAGATTTAATGTAGTTAACTGCTTCAAGAGGAGCACCAGATTTACGCATCTCTACTGCAGCAATACCCGCAGCAGCGTGTTCTTTCTTAGATTGTTCAGTTAGATCTTCAAGATCTTGTTCTTGTTTAGGGTCGATACCGTAGTTAAAGGTTTTACCAAGACTACGTGCTTTGTTCTGACCTTCAATGATCTGTTGATCAATAAAAGCTTTGCCCATAGTTTGAGCAAAGTTCATAGCAGTTTCAGAAAACTGACCAAGAGTACTTAGAATCTCTTGCTGCTTTTTTAGTTTTTTATCCAGCTCAGCTTGTTGACTAGACTCGATACGAGCATAGTTCTGATCCATCTGAGCCATGTTTTCCCGTAGGAAACGAGACGTATCAGGAGCCTGCTGTGCAGAAAACCCTTGGGTTTGAATTGCCCCTGTAAATACATCTTGCTCTTTAAAGTCTGCCATTTGTTAACCCATTTGTCCTTGGATTCCTAAGAAACGCATTTCTTTAGGGGTGTTCTGTAGACCAGTTTGGAAAGCACTCATGCCAAGACCAGCAATCTGCAAAGCAGTATTAAGACCGCTACCACCACTACCGGTAAAGGAGGGACTTGCAGGAATAGTAACAGCAGTAGGTAGCACAGAAATCTGAGCAAGAGCCTGTTTATTAGCTGCTTGGAATTGCTGATAAGTCTGCCGTCTACGCATTGCAGAGGCAACATTTTCACTCATAAGTTGATCTGCTTGTTGAGCACGGGTACGTCCGTAAGCACCTAGCGTAGATACCATAGCACCACGTCTTGCACTTTTACCGTACACCTCACGTGCAGCAGCCGAACCCATTGACTCTATGAGCATCCTTTGCATACTTTGACTTTGGTATGCAGCTTTGTCATAGATTTCATTCAACCTCATTTGCTCAGCAGTCCAAGACGCTTGAGCACCAAGGTAGTTATTTTCAATTTGATTTTTAACGTAATCTACCTTGGCATTAAAAGCAGCTGCAATTTGTTTGTTTTGCTGCTCTGCCCGAAACCTAGCCATTGAGCTTTGAAAAGCTGTTTTGTAGGTGTCGTTGTAAACCTGTTGTTCGCGGGCTTTACCCTGCTGAATCATGTTAGCAATGCCAAAGGCAAGCTGCCCACCAGCAAGAGCTAGACCAACGGGGTTAGCGAATAGACCGGCGGAAGCCGCACCACCGCCTGCACTACCACCACCAAAGGCTCCACTGATATAACTAGCAGCACCGCCGCCAGCACTTAATCCTGCCATAATCGTACAATCTCTATAGAGTAAACATTGTCAGGTCCATCCGGGAAAACCCGTAGTACCTTAAAACCTAAATACCTAGCTAAGTTAATTAGATCAGTATTTTTTATATCAATAGTAGTCCAAAGATAAGGACGGTTAATGTGTTCCATTAACGCTTTACCAAATCTTACTGTTGTTCTTGGATTCTCTTTGACTTTGTTTGTCATTTGTATCCAAACGGCGTTGTCGTCCGACACACCATAAGCTCCATATAGACTCCCATCTGGTCCATAGATAAGATAGGAGTCATCTTCATGGATGTACAACGCTAAATGTAAGATAGGGTGCTGCCCAACTCGTTCAAAGTCAAGTAGTCCCCTATCCAGCATTTGACTGGTAAGCTCTAGTACGTCGTTAATGTTAGCTGGTTTAAAGGTAAAACCACGGGTGGATGTAGTCATTAAGCTCGTCTATAGAAACCTGTGTTGTACCGTCCTTCCCAATTCAAACTAAGAAGAGTCACAGGTAAAGGCGAGTCTCCAATAATTTTCAAAGAAAGGTTTTCATTACGTTGATAGATTGGTACCGTATGAGTAGCATCAGCAGACAAATTAACGTTGTTCAGATCATACACATTAGGCTGGACAGCTTCAATGGTTTGACTCCATTCAGGACGACCAGTAATGTTGATTTGATACTTAACAGGACCGCTTAAGCCGGTAGACACTTTAATACGGTGAATAATAAGATCAGAAGTAAAATCAGAAATAGCAGCTTGATTTTCAACTTGGGTAATAAAGAACTTAGGAAGATCAACTTCCATGTTATAAATGTACCCAATGATTAAATCACGTCCACGGTAATCGCCAGTAATGTCAGCGTAATACCCATCTGCATCGCTCTCTACGGTGGGGTAAAGCACTGCGCCTACCGATGCACTAGTAAGGGCATCAGAAGCGCCTATGTAGCGCCCCAGAAGGACTACAGAGAGGGTTTTACTAGTGACGTTATTGTACGGCAACCGGATGCGAGTAACGTCTGTACCGTCATCATCTGGATCGTACACTCGATAAGGATTGATGTTCCAAAGATCAAGGCAGACATCAGTCTTTTCTCCAGTAGGTAGAGTTAGGTAACCTTCTTCACTAGCCTGTGTCAAATCATAAGATTGAACATATACTTGGTTACCATTGCTGTTAGCAACAACAGCATAGTAAGTACTAATGTCGAAGAACTGATCAAGCAATGTACCAGTTAAATTCCACTTGTACCATGTATTAGCACCACGCTGATCCCCTTGCTGTACAAAACGGTACTGATAAATAGTACTGCTGTCAGTTGTTCCCATTGAAATAAGGGACAAAGCAGGTGATGCAATCATGTTATCAATGGTAGCTGGCATAAGCTCAGGTACATACTGAGTCTGTTCTACCATTGCAGGAGGAGTATTTATGCTAATACTACCAATTTCATACAACCTACTGTACAAGGAGGTCTTAGAAATAAAAGCAAGGCTCGTACCCAAAGTCACAGCTTCGACATTTGGATCACACTCATAACTTGACAATTCAGTAATCCTAACAGTTTTAGGACTGAGGATGTCATCGTTACCAGCAATCAAGAATTGTTCGGTATCACTAAACAGCACAAGACCAGCACTAGTAGGTCTTACATACCGCAAGTTAACTGGTTTAACTGATGATGCATTAACATCAATAGGATCATCATCACTAACAGTGAGAGCAGTGGTAGCAAAGAAGTTAAAATAATCACCAGCTTTACTAAGTATCACCGCTTCATTAGACAAAAAGCCTAAACGGTTTCTATAAAAGAAAACGTTATTAATTGTAGTTCCAACAAAACTCGGATCAGGGTTAGTCGTTAAATCACCGATGTTCCGATCTTCCCAGGTAATAGGTCCAAAAGTAAATGAACCATCAGCAGCCCTAACAAGTTGATGAGGCAATGTTTGAGCATCAAGGCGGTAGGTAATACCCCATGCATTAGATTCTTCCCAAACACCAGGACCAGAATTAGCACCGTCATCAGCAATAAACTCAACATACATGTCATCAGCGTCAATATCAACACTGTTGACCACTTTTACTTTATAACCATCTTTACACTGCAAAGGAAGATCAGCCACATTAGAGACTGATTCAGTGAAGGTAAACACAGAATCCTCACCAGGACCGCCAACGCCAGTAATTGTAAACGGAGCGTTAGCACTGATATACATACCAGGACCAATCGCTTCAGCACTAAAGGTGGTGCCACCAAATGTTTGACCGTCGATAGCACTAACAAAAGCAGCAATCAGTGCGTCAGCATCACTAGGACCGTTAACACTAGCACGTTGAGTACCATCAAGATAAAGCCTATAGTGACCTTGACCAATAACCTTGGTTACAAAGAAAGCTTCGTTAGGACGTGCGGTAGTAGTGGTAGTCTCCATTGCTACAGTCTTTGCCTTATTAAGAACAAAGGTGTAGTCATTCAGGGTGAGAACCTCAATGTCATCAGCAGTAGCGCCATTGAGATAACCATCGCTAGGAATCGAAGTAACAGCACAGAGGTCTACCTCATCTTGATAATTAGAAAGGGCAGTGGCTTCCGCAGTTACAGCGTTATCATAGTTGGTCTGAGCCGTGTTCATTGCAGTCTCCGCATCTGTTAAATCAGATTCAGAGCTAGTAGCTGCAACTGTTAAAATAGCTTCATAAACTCGATAACCTTGAGCAGCTAGTACCGGATACTCATCGGTATATTCTGTACCAACAGCATAGTTGGCAGGAAGTGTGGTACTATTATCAATAATGGCACCAGCATTCCTAACAAGGTATCTGCCTTCAGCGTTCCTTAGTATACCTGAATACAAGTATTGATCAATTACATGCTGCTCATTAGGAGGTTGATAGTAGTATTTAACTTCAAACAAAGATGTTTGAGTTTCTGATCTGCCTGCCAAAACTTCCGCATAGTTAGCTTGAGCAGCATGAAGATCAGCAAGTTCTGTTGCTGTAGTTTCAACAGCAGTATTGTAAGTAGCTAAATCAGCTTTGAGATTAGTGAGATTACAAGCACCAGCATGGACAACATCTGCACCCATGTCAACAGCTCGGGGTGAGCCATCTAGCAGGTTCCAAATGCGGAATTGGTTGTCATCATATTGGGCGACATACTTTTCCTGTGGATCCCTCAGGATTGAAAACCACTTACCATCTGGAGTAGCGCCTTCAAGATTAGCTGAAAATTGTCCGCCTGGGCGCTTAAGAAGACCAAGAGCATAGTCTGGAAAAGCATTAACACAATCCTTAAGTTGTCCAGGAAACTTACGGTTATCTGGTTGTTGTGAAATGCCAAGTAGAAAGTTGGGTATCCTTTGGGTTACAGTACTCATCGCATCAATGCTTGGAAAGGTTGGTAGCTGTTGTAATAATTTGCACCATCACTAAATCCAAACATAGAGTAGTCACCTTGATTACAATCGTATTCAAGCGCAGCAGCTCGGGTTTGGAGTTCTTGTTCTTGGAGCAGAGCATTAAGCTCACGGTCACCTACCATTTTGGTAGAACACATGCGAGCAGCTCGGGCAGTAATATAAGCTTGGATAGCAGGTGGAACGTCAGTAAAATCAAAGTACCAAACAACATCAGCACGGATGTTACCAGTAAATTGATAGGTATGATTTAAACGATCATACAGTTTATTACCACGTTTTACTACATCATAGGCTTCTTTATGATACGGTACATTTGTATCAATTTGAAGCATATTATTTGGATAAAGAATAAAATTAGTTTCAGTGTCAGGAGACAATTCGTACTGACGTTCAGTATTAAAAGTCCAGCCTTCAGCTTGAACTTGACGATTGATTTCCCGGAGGGTGTTGAGTACAATAGATACTTCAGGGTTCTGGAGATCTAGTGTGGTGACAGGAGCCTGTCCCACTGAGCTAAGTATTTGATTTACAGCATCCAGTTCGGTGGACACAGCATAAGTAGGAAAGGGCATAGTTACCTATCAATAAGTAAAAAAAAGGGGAGCCGAAGCTCCCCCAGTATAAACCAGAAATAATCAGGCGAATGCAGCGTCGCCGCTGGCAGCACCAGCGAACAGTTCCACACAAGCAGCAGGGTTCAGGTAGTCAGCACCCATAGCCAGGCGACCAACGATCACATCACCCTGATACAGGATGGAGGTGTCACCGGAGGTAACTTGGACTTGAGGACCGATAGCCTCAACAGCACCAGCAGCTTCGCGCTGGAAGATCAGACCGCAGGACTTGCTGAACTCAGAACCAAGACCATACTCGTTCTGCTCACCGTAGGAACCAGAAGCAACCTTATCAGCATCTTCCATAGCGGTGTCGATGAAGTCACCCAGACGATTGGGGGACGCAACACCAGTGTCGGTAGTACCGCCGGTCGTGCCGAACTTGGTACCGTAGTTGCTGAAGAAAGGAATGTTGGTAGACTTGTAGATGTCGATACCAGCAATGCTCATGATGCCCTTGCCGGTCTGCAGAGCAGTACCAGTGACATCACGGTTGATCAGGCTGTTGCCAGTCACGTTCTGAATCAGAGCGTAGTACTGACGAGGAGTCAGGACAGCGACACGACCATCTTGGGACACACCCTTCTCATCCAGCGCAGCGGCTGCGTCGAAGAAAGCGTTGACCAGAGCGTCAGCGTCATAAGCATCCGAGAAGTTAGCAGTGGTGCCAACACGGACCTGAGTACCACCAGGCTCTTTGTAGTCAGTGGCAGACACAGGCGACTCGCTACGAGCACCGTTGGTGATAGCACGGAAGATCAGGCGGTCATACTTCTCAGCGAGAGCATAGCCAATCTTACGGGAAATCTCAGAACGCAGGTCGTAGTGAGCCAGAACTTCATCAAGCTCGTAGACGAATGCCGAGCTGATCAGCAGGTCGTCAACGGTGATGGTCTTTTCAGCCACCGGAGGTGCCTGGTTGGAGTTGCCCAGGATGCTGTTACCAGGAGTGTGGTACTCAGCACCAGTGCGACCGGTGTAGATGAACTGCATCGACTTTCCGTTACGGAGAGTCCGCTTCATCACAAGGTCACGAGCGATAGTCTGTTGTTGGAAACCCTTGAACATCTCACCGCTAAAAAGCTTGAGATAAAGGGCGCGTTGATCTGCACCAAAATTAGATGCACCAAGTTCAGTTACTTGTGCAGGATTGGTGCTGGATTGAAATGATCCAGGATAAGCCATTGTTAAAAAGGAGAAAAGTTAGTACTTGCTCCCAAACGTTTGGAAAAATTTTTGTTGCATATTTGTGTGGTCTATCCCACCGTCTAGACGGCGCGAGGTATCCGCGTACGGGCTCGTGCCAAGAGGAGCCAGGTCCGACTCTGAGGTGCCTGACTCCCGCTACTTAGAATTTAGTAGCGTGTGATTTGTATGCAATGCCGCGATACTTCAGCTTGGCTGCTTTTTGTGCTGCCTGTTGCTCCCGAATACGGGCATCCAATTCGACTTGTGTCATTGTACTAGATGAAAGTACCTAACCCCCGTTCCATGATTAGGTGACATGCGTCCCACGCAGGGATGAACGGACGGCATTGCTAATTTACTTTTTCTTTTTCTGGCTTTGAAGTTTACGGACTTCATCAGCTAGACGTTGTGCTTCTTGAAAATTACCTTTCATCGCAGCTTCTTTAGCGCGACGTTGAAGGTCCATGATTTTAAGCATTTTGATTACCCGACTGTGGGGGCGGAAAGAGCCACCGGAGTTGCCTCAACAGAAGCAAGGTCCAGAGGGAAGTTGTGTGCGTTTCGTTCGTGCATGACTTCAAATCCAAGGTTGGCTTGGTTAAGAATGTCTGCCCAAGTACGAACAACACGTCCCTG
>Ga0208162_1000862_pt1 | contig 16512 bp, 25 predicted proteins | sample CB_VirMetaG_4_FD_184539 | JGI IMG/M metagenome (GOLD analysis project Ga0208162, IMG submission 184539) | Freshwater to marine saline gradient viral communities from Chesapeake Bay - CB_1508_1M Viral MetaG (SPAdes) (version 4) | ecosystem: Environmental > Aquatic > Marine > Coastal | place: USA... | reverse complement strand
CCGCGTTCCAACAGACCTTCTCCCTACTGCTATCCGCTATGAAGCAGCTCGGGCAGTCATCTTTGAAGACTGGGGTAACTTTGTCCGCGCCAATGACTGCCTGCGCCTAAAGCGCTACTACGAACGTAGAGCCATGGAAGAGTGCGTCTTACCTGAACCCCAAAACACCAATGTCTGACCTCATCCCTGATTCCTCTGAAGAGCTTCTTCGTAAAGCGAAGGAAGCAAGGTTCTTGTCAATGGAAAAATTCTTTCGCTTCATGCAAGAGGAGGAATTCAGAATTGAAGAAATTGACGGCGAATCTAAAACGCGAATAAAAATGGGTCTTTATCAAGTCATGGTGAAAACCATCAACATCCAAAACAAAGCCCTAAATAGTTTGCGCCACGATATATATGAGTTGCGTGACTCTCTTTCAAACCCAGGGCCAACCTAGCTCCACGTCTCCGCGCCATACATCCTCATCGATAGGGCGCTTGACCGCATAATCCCGAAACAGGCGTTTCAGCTCTTCAGTTGTGACGCCTATTTCTTTTGCTTTCTTCGCAACGTTACATTGACCCCGATATATAAGTTCTAACGCTTCCTCCACTAGAGCACTTCTCCGCTCAGCAACATCTCCTTATACAGGTTGTTGCGTTCAGTCCATCGAGCTTCGCATCCCCTCATCTCAAGTTCCGACAGCATTCGCAGCTGAACATTACCGTTCGACTTCGCAATCACCACCGCTCCAGCAGCAACACGGATCCCAGCCCTTTCGCGTAAACCAAGGCTATAAGCACCAAGCTGATCCTGATGGTCCTTTAGCCATGCCTCTGGCTTGTCAGTCTCTCGGCTGCTTGTCTTGAAGTCGCAAATCGTCAGACCCAATGGTGTGTCGATTAAGGCGTCTGCCGTTCCAGCAAAACCTTCGTCACTGCTGATGCTGAACTCACTCGCATGAATGGCCGTTACGCTTCCGCTCACCAACCAGTCGGATAAACCTCTGGCGTACTCACGGGCTGGCCATGGAACCTTCGGCGAGCTTTCCTCCGCTTTCTTGAGTGCCCAGTTGGTAACTGCCTTAGGAGCGCGAGCCAATCCATCATCCCAGACCTTCCATGAACCTTTCTTGTTAGCGCTCTGTCGAGCCAGCTTTGCTGCGGTCTTGAGTACATACTCGCAATGCTCGTGAGCAACGGTGCCACGGTCACAAGCAAGGTCACGCTCCAAACCACTGCCAGCACGTTGTGCCCAGCGTTCCAATGCATCTTTCTGTGATTGCGGGGCAGTGTTCTTCAGGATATGGGTAACAGAGTGGTAAATCTGTCCGTGTTGATCCCTGTAAACACGGAATCTGCCTGAGTTGTCTTGCTCCAACTGCCATTGACGCAGTGAAGCTAAGGCGTCTTGTGTATCAATCGTCATGAATGGCGTTTTCTTCCAGCCACCTTTGACGGAGCTGATTGGCTTTGGGCTCTGCTAGGTGGGCGCTCGAAACAACCCCAGTGAGATTACCAACAGTCACGGAGACAGTACCGTCCTCCATGAACGTTGTAACTGTCTCGGGTGCTTCCATAGACGCTCCTTCCCAAAACTAATATATACCTAAAAAAAGGGGGCGCAAGGCCCCTAGCTCTGTTTTTTCAAAAACTCGTCCAACGCTTGTCGTACCAAGGATGCGATAGACGTGCCCGGACGAACTAGCTCTTTGAGCTTTGCGTACTGGTCTGGTCTGATTTGAAGCGTAATTCTATGCATTAGAAAAATCTTTACTGTTAGTGGTTGGAGCCTCAAGAAAATCCATAAAAGGATCTGTTTTATATTTTGATACGTTTTCTACAACCTCTCCAGTCATAAATTTAAAGGCCATCGATACAGTGTATTGAAAAGCATCTTTGTCTGCCCAGTAGTTTCCCTTTGAATCTGCTTTTCTTCGCTCTTTCATGTTTTTAAGCTTGATAGCGCTATGTTCAGCAGGCCCTACAGGAATATCGTTTTTAGAAAAACCATTTTCAACTAAGTCTATAAACAACATGCTTCTGTCATAAGCCGACATATCGTGCTTGAAAGTATGCTTGTACGCATAATGAGTCATTTCTACATACATCTTCAAGGCAGCGGATTTAATAAAAGCAGCTCCTGACATCTGCTTTGCGTTCATAGATCGCAAAAACTCGGAATGACGACGATAGTATTTCTCTACAAGCTCATCATGTCGATTGTAGGCATACTCAACAGTGCCAAGTGCTGCTTTTGCGTAAGCGTTCATTGCGTGACGAGTTATAGCGCATTCTTTAATAGTCATCCTAGTTCCAGCTATCGTAATTCTTTCATGCATTGTTCTCTTTCTTCCAACATCTAATTTTTGAGCAGTACTAAAAGGCATATTCCATACCACGACAAACCGCTGCGTCGTTCCAGACAGTTTGACGGCATTCATCCGGTGTGCCGCATTTATCATGCAGCCATTTTCATCAATACAGACAGCATCATTGCTTAGTACCCATAACCCAGACTTCATGTCTGCGGCCATGCGCTTTACATGCTCCCAGGAAACAGATCGATTGTCAGAAAAATTTGATGCCAGCAGTTGATCAGCTAGTTCAGGCGTAATATCGACGATTGCTATATTTTCTGGGCAATTTTCGGGTGAAACAACTTGAGATCGAAGTAAGCTAAACCAGTTCATGGTTGTGATGTGCTGTGAACAGTTGGGAGGGGGAGTGCAGCCCCCTCCTGACACCACACTGGCATCAAAGTGATGTCATGTCAACTTTCGCTGAACGGATCACCACCAGTCACGATCCGATTCAGATCGAAACCAGCCTTCTCCGCAGCCTTCCAGGCTTTCTCCATCGCAGCTTCGTCATGCTCGTCCTCATCACGAGGAACGATCAGAAGCTCGTACTTCACCATGTCTGCCTTGATCTTCGACAACTCGAAGTCCCAGTCCAACAGGTTGCGGCTGTACTTCTTGTTCAAGCCGTACTTGGCAAACTGACGCGCCAATGAGATGTGAGACACCTCAAGGACTTGAACCTTGTTGATGTCCCAGTTGTAAACAGGCCAGGTCAGACACTGTGACGGCTTGCGGACAGCAGTCTTGTCGTAGTTCATCGACTGAACGTAGTCAGAGCCAAGCTCAAGGTCGATGTCAGCCTGAGAAGGCTGTTCAAGGAAGCGGAAAGGCTTCATTGAATCGTTCTCCTTGGCTACGCCCCAAACCAGCCAATACTCAAGCGGGTCTTGCTCAAGCAGGCAGAAATTTGCAGGCTTGCCCTGGTCCAGCTTCGTGTAACGCAGATAATTATCTGCTGAAGATGAACCTTCGTTTTCTTTCTCGATGGTGGCGAGAAATCCTGAGGAAAGTTTCACGAGAATTTGTCGTGTAGGTTGTCGCGCCTGGTTTTGACGCCCTGACAGTGTAAGACGGGATTGACGCCACGGCAACCTCTAGTAGGATAAAAAAAGACCCGACCCGTCCCGCAGCTAGAGGACGAATCGGGTTTGTTTTACATTCCGTTCCAATCTTACATGAACTTCGATCAGTTCGTCAAGGCACTTCCAGAAGGACTGGTATATGCCCCGATATATGCCAAAGGCACCCGGATGGTTTCCGGTAAGCCAGCCACTGGCAAGAACCCCTTAGAGGCCAGCTACGAACAGAAGTTCGGACCTGCCGATGTAGCTCTCGCGGTCCAACGCAACTCTGACCTCAAGGCTGTTGGTGTCTTCACCGGCATCCGTGGCAATGGCATCGTCATCCTTGACGTTGACCGGAACCTCTCCAAGTACCTGAAGGCATGGGGCTCCTCGCTCGATGGCGCTCCAATAATTACTTCCACTAAGGCCAACGCAGCCAAGTACCTCTTCCGTGTCCCTGAAGAACTGTGGGCCGACGTAAAGGGTCATGGGCTCCGTAAGGAAGACGGTGGAGACTACGAGATCCTCTGGGGACGCCAAGGCGTTGTCTTTGGCGCTTACCCAGGCGGCAAAGTATCCAAACCCGGTCAATATCTTTTAGACGGCGATCTCGCTGACATCCCTACAGCTCCAGACTGGTTGCTGGCGGAGATGAAACAACCTCCCCGCACCATCAACAAAAAAGAGTTGGACTTTACCGATCGAACTCAAGATGAGGTCCAACAGATCATCTTTGAATGCCTTTCGGTGATCTCGCCCCAAGGGAAGGGCACTCGTGAGCACTGGGTCAAGATCGGAATGGCAATCCATTCTGCGTTGCCCACCGACATGGGTCTTCACCTCTGGGCCTCTTGGTCCTGTCAGGATCCTGATTACGCTTCTGAATGGGAAGACTCCAACCCCTGTGAAGAGGTTTGGTATTCATTCAAAGGCAATGGCGTTGGCCTCGGCAGCCTGATCTGGTTGGCAGACCGGGAGGACCCAAAGCGGAAACGATTTTCAGAAGACACTAAAAAAATCGTTGAATCCGCAGAAGCCAAAGTTGTAACTGAGATCCGGCAGGCAACCCTGGATTTTGATGAAGTCATCCGCCGCGCCAAAAAGATTCTTGATCTCGATAATCCTGCTGAGGTCAACTACAAGCTCAATACCCTTGCTCTTCAGGCTGGCTACCGCGATCAAACTGCTCTCGAAAAGCTGATCGTTGACCAGCTTTCATTTGAAGAGGCCAAGGACATCATGAGCATTCAGGAGTTGATGGAGACCGAAACTGAGCGTGAATATCTCATCCCTGATGTCCTGCCTCACCCCTCTGTCGTCTTGATCTATGGCGCTGGTGGTGACGGTAAATCCATGTCTGCTTGGGCTCTCGCTAAGCACATCGCAACCGGCAAACCTTTTGTCGTCCGTGGAAACCACGTTCCAGTGCAAAAGGGTCCTGTTGTTCTCCTGAATGGCGACCAGCCTCTTGTTCAGCTCAAAGAGCAGCTGCAAGAGGTGGACTTTCCCATCACCAAAGACAGCATGATCCAAACGGACTGGCAGCTTCAACGCTATGCCCAGTTCATCAAGCTGATGAAAAAACACGAGCCCAAGCTGGTGGTCATCGACTCCCTGATCGGCTGCTCTGGTGGTCGAGCCTTTGACGAGAACAAGTCTGACTTCGCAACCCCGCTCTACTGGTTGACCAAGAACAACGGTGTCCTCTTCCCTAAGGCCACCATCCTTATCGTTCACCACGCCAACAAGAACGGTGGCTTCAGAGGCACCTCAGCCATCAGGGACGCCGTTGACGAGACCTGGGCGCTCCGTAAGCCCACTGACGAGGAACGTGGCGTTGTAGGCGCTCACAGCCGCCTCATCACCATCGAGAAGTCACGCTCTGGTCGGATGGGCACTCAGCTCGTCATGCAGATGCAAGACGACCTCTCCTTCACCATCTCTGACTTCACCCCTGAAGTAGACGAAACCAACACCTCCCCGGCTTCCGTCACTGATCGTGTTCTCCAGAAGCTCCGCGTCGTCTATCCCGAGTCACGCTCCAAGGATGATCTGGTCTGTGATCCGCTGATCGACGGCAAACCAGCTGCGATCCACAAATCACTTCAACGACTTGAGAAGCGGGGCTTGATCGTCTCAAACGCTCCAAAAAAATCTCAAGCTAAGAGCTGGACAGCAGTCCTCGCACGTGGAGAGGGAGAGAGAGTGTCCACCGTTCCAATAAAACCAGTCATGGAGCGGGATCTACCCCTGGACACTACCCCTGGACAATCAAGAGGTGTCCAGGGTCTGTTTGATGGAGCGGTTGAGATTGACCTGTCTAACGAAGAGGCTGGACACATCTAACCTGTCCACCCCCTGTGTCCAGGGTCTGATCCATTGCTATCACTAGCTTTTGGAGCGCCCTGGACACCCTGGACATCTATACGCGCGTGAGGGATGAACTGGACCAAGATTTTGGAGCGCTCAGGCGTACCAGAACCACCCGGCTATCACGAGACCATTGCTCGCATTCAGTCCAGACCTGACAAACCGCGTGTCAAAGCGTCTCGAAAAACTAAAAAACGCCCAAAGCGTAAGTAACATCTCCCCATGAAAGAAATCAAAACCCTCCTTCCAGAAGAGCTGATCGAAAGACTCTCTGCTGAAGCCAAGGAAAAAGGTCTTCACAGGTCAGAATTGATCCGTGAACGCCTGTCTCAACCGCCCAATCACTTCGGACTTACAACCAGTGATTTTCATAAAGCTGTTACGAAGGTTCGTCGTCGCTCCAGCTATGGTCTGGATAGACAACAGGCTGAAAGCCTTGTCGCAACAGTCTTCAACGAACTCTTCAGCCCAAAACATGGGAACTAAATCAGTGCATCTTCAGTATTGTCAGATTGAAGACGAGAACTTTCCGCTTGCGATAACGCGATTCACTTCGTTTGACCTAGACGACAAACCTCTCAGCGTCGAACAAGTGACTTACGAATCCAACATGGACTACATGGAGCGGCAAATTATCAACGCACTACGCTGCAACGTTGAAGTCAGCATCCTCACTGCAACACCAATTCACGAGTTCAAACGACTGCATCATATCTTTAACAGTGACAAATGAACGTACAAATCTTTCGGCACAATGTTGAATGGATTGTGCTAACCGAGTCTTACGCGCTAACGTTCCACCAAACCCTTGCTGGCGCGATGAATCATGCCGCAACCGAAATCGGGGCGTCAGATCATCATGGAGCGTCTCAACAAAGCAATTCAACTAGCCACAACAGCTGACTTACAACGAGCTGCAATGTTCCTAGAAGGGGCCAGAGAAGTCAGAAAAGGCTCTCGTCGTCAACGCACCAATGCACGCTCTGCTCAAGCAACTGCGTGGAAGAAAAAGGTTGACGACTCGATAACATGGTAACATTCGTCTAGTATTTTAAAGCCGATGGCTACAAAGCACGGCAACCGGGTATATATCCAAGTCCTACTTGAGCCCTTTCGTGGTGAACTCTTCATGCAAGAGGCTGATGCTCAAGGCATCAAACCATCAGCTCTGATCCGTCAACTGGTCTACGACTATCTTGCAGAAAATACGAAAGAAGAAGCCTATTGCGAAGCCCTAGTCAACGACAAGCAAAAGTGGCAAGACGCTGTAGACGCCAGACTTGAAGGCAGAGCAAGAAACCGCCGTTCCAAAGTCAATCAGTCAGACGAAACCATCGACGCGTCTAGCTCACCAATGTGACCTACTGCTTGTCTAAGCAGTTTGGCCTGATGCCAGTTGGTTCGCACCAATGACACGCATAACGCTTTTAAGGCGCTCTCATCAGAGCAACCCTGAACGTCTCGAACGTTACGCTCCAATTCCAACTCCTCTTCAAGGCTTTGGTTGACGACCATCCAGTCTGCCCAGCCCATAGCCTCGAAGGTATTTCTCAATTCATGCCACGGACGGCATGACTGTCAAGTGGTTGTTGTAATGACCTGTCTCGGCATAGCTATGCATTGGGACGTTAGACATCGCGTGAAACACCATCTGACCAATCTTCAAGCCCGGATACAGCGGCAACGCATGATGCAACCGTTCATTCTTCAATTCGAGCGTTAGCTTGCTTCCGTGCCAGCCTGGATCGCACCAGCCAGCAAGCAAGTGATTAAGACCAGATCGTGCGCGGCTTGACTTGAGTACAAATTGACAGCTGATGTCTTCGGGCAGGTTAAACAACTCAAGTGTCTCAGCCAAGCAAAACTCGCCGGACTGAAGCATGAACGGCTCATCCTCTGTCCTGCTTGAGATGTCGATGCGAATCAACTCAGGGCTGTAGATGCTTTCGATCATCAGATGATCCCCTAAGCGCAAATCCAAACTTGCTGGATTCAACAGCTCTGCATTGAATGGAACGACCATCTGACCCTTCTCGCAACGAGCCCGGATCTCCCAATCACACAGAACTGCCATCCCTAAGCCGCAAAAATCAATCCTACTGATCCTGCTTCAAAACGCTCTTTTCTGCGTGATACGCCCCCTTCTGGTACATCTCAGTTACGTCTCGCACCCATGGCACCAACCAGTCATTGACCCGTGAGCACTGGTCCCAGTTCACTGGCTTAGCGCATTGCACGACAACCGTGGTCCAAAAAGCACTGATATATGCCCACAACCAATAAAAATTACTCATTAACAAGGATCACCCATCCCGTTCCAGGTCCTTCCGCCTGCCAACGCTGATAAAACGCAGCTTGCCTTACTCGAACGTTACGTCCCAGATGCGGATTGCTATGACCACCCTTCTCCATTTCGGGATAGCCACGAGGATCCTGCATGATCCACTCTGGATCGTTGCTGTTTTTACCCGCGTAACCACTGATCACGCTCCAATGACCACAACCCATGCCACTGCACATAGGTGGTTCACCACGAAGCATGTTGCCTGCGTGCAACCAGCCAACCAACACTGGTCTGCCAGCTTCGATCTCTAGTTCCACCATGTCAGCGTCACCGTCTTTCCTGAACTCAGCTTCTAAGCCCAGACTGCGCAACGCTGCCAGCTGAGCCTCTACTGACGTGGTGTCTCCGAACTTGGCGCGGATCTTGTTGTATTCATCATCTGTACGAACTTTCTTGTAATAGGCCGCCACCATGGCTGCTGCTGAACTGAAGCACTCGCGATAGCCCGTTCCAGTCTTGTTGTCGAGTTGCTTGAAGTAGGGCATGAAGACTTGCTGGTCGTATCCACTCTCCTTCCACGCCTGAAACCAATCAGCTTCGTGCTCCTCCAATAGTTCCGGCGGCATTGACTCCTCAAGTTGTTTAATCGCAGCCAGCTGGTGGGGCGTACCACGGAAAAACTGGAAAAACGGTAGTAGGGCAAGACCCATGGCTAGCAACAGCAAGGTCACTTGGATAATGCCGGACGCCACCTACTTTTCAACTCTAGTGTCAGGCAGCAGCAAATCTTTCAGATGCTTGACTGCAAGATCATCCAAATCGTTGTCGGTGCGAGTAACGATCCGCTCCAGCATCGCCACAATCAACTCTTTAAATGCCCGTGATTTCCAGGCGGTCATCAAGATCGGCTTGAGGATTAGAAGCATTTGCCTGACTTCGTTACCCTGTAACAGTAGCTCTGTTCTGCTATGGCTTCCAATCCTGAAGATCAGCACGAAAAGGAAGGCGTCTGCATGGCAGACATCATCAAGGCTTTGGTCTTGGCTTGGAGCGCTGCACTGCTAACCGCTTCGTATCTGGGCATCTTCCCTCAAATGAAGATGGACAATACGTTCGTGGCGTCACTTTTGACAGGTGCAATGGCCTCGTTTGGTATCGAGCGGAAGAGCAATGGCAATGGAAATAAGAAGCCGACTATTGTGGACAACAAAGACACCAAAGCTGGCATCAAATGATCCGCACACTTTTGGTATTGGGCATCACACTGGCCTCAACCTTGCCAGCTCGTGCTGATCTGACCCACAAAATCATGTCTTCAATCTCTCTGCAGGTTGGTGGCGCTGTAACAAGCGCAGACAGGATTGGGAGTAGTTTTTCAATCTCAGGTTCTGGGGTGGATACTACTGACGGGTCAACTGCTAACACCATTTCAGCTGGAACAATTACCAGCGGTGTTTACGCTCCAGGCACGATTGCAGCCACTCAAGACACACCTGGCGAAGCATTCTCGTTTAGCCAAAGCTACACACAAGGCGATGCCGTTCCAACATCAGCAGTGACAACTGGCACTGTCCCCAACTTTGGCAGCATCGTTTCCACCGCTTCTGGAACTGCAGGCGACCTTGCAGGCACCATCGCTTCAGATGGCACCATGACCATCACGGCTGGTGGAGCTAACACCTTGGCAATCGGACAGCTGACCTCGGAACTCACCATCAAGTGATGTGGACAGGCATTTGGATTTCTTGGGGCGTGCTGTGCGTCATCGCGCTTGCTGCTCCAGAAGCTAAGTCCATTCCAGTCGTGCCTAACTTTCAACAGGGCACACTCAAATCCACCACGACCACAAAGACCAAGGTCAACGAGGTCATCAACTCGTATCGGTACAGAACGGGTTATGAGTACACAGCTGCTGGAACTAACGTCGCTCCAGATGGCCCACTTGCTCCAATGAGCTTGGTCACGACAACAAATAGCTTGAATGGCGTTGGCAGTGTTTGGCGCGGTCTTGATCCTGCATCTAAGCCATCGTGGAAAATCGTTAATGAAGCCGCTTCGTTCTCCTTTGCCGAAACGCTCCAAGGGCCAGGGCTGACAGAGCACACGATTATTACTCGTGAGACTGACGTTGAATCAACCACGGAGACGCTAAGCACCTTCACCCAATGAAGCGAGTCATCGCAACGCTTTTGCTGCTTACCGCTCCAGCACAAGCACAGGTCTCAAGCACTGCTGCCCCGGTTGCCAACAGTTCTGGAAGTGTGACGAATCAGGCAGTTCAAGTCGTGCCGAGTCGCCAATTTACAAATACATACGGCGGAGGGATTAGTTGCCAAGGCGCAACGCTAAACATCAATCCATTTCTTAGCTCCACCACTAGCTGGGCTGATCCGTATGAATCGCACTACAACGAACCGGTTTATGACACGATCGATTTGGTTGGCGCGTTTGATCCGGAAGGTAATCCCGTCCCAGATGGCAGGCCCGATAATCCGGGCAATGTCCTTTTCTATAAACCTGTGCGTACAGGGCAGAAAAACAACTTCTCGATTAACGGCGGAATCACCGCCACGATCTCTGTGCCGCTAGACAGGCATCACGTCAGAACTTGCCGCAAGGCAGCAGAAAAGCAAGTTGCATTGCTAGACGCAAAGCTTGCCAACGAGCGTATGGTCTACGAGATCAAGCGACTTAAAAACTGCGCGGATCTCATCAGAGATGGAGTCAGCTTTCACCCTGACAGCCCCTTCTCAGCAATCTGCGCTGATGTTGTCGTAAACAACCCGCCACCAAAGATTCCGCCCCACACACATAAAATCATTTACGAAGGGAACGCTGGAACTTCCGGCGCTGCCAAGCAGACTCGACAACCACCTTCTTCCCAAGCTTCGCCTTGATCTTTTTGATCGTCTTTTTGACGATGGGTTTGACCGCCTTGAGCAAAATGTCGCCTAACGGTTTGACGAAGATGGCAACCGTCGTGGCAATCGCCACAGTCGTCGCAGTCGTCGCCACAGCAGGCGCACCAGGAAGATAATTGCCGATGATCGTTGGTACGTCCAGTTGTTCATAAACCGCTTCGCATTTACCGTCGATTCGCTTGTAACCAATGATGACGGCAGTTTGCGCTTTGTTCTTCGCACCTAAAGGAATTGCGTCAGGTGGAGGACATGGCAACTCTTTGGCTACGTTTGAGATGTCGGGATCGGCACCCGGCGGGGAAGAGACACTGTCCGGTTGGTTTGATGCACCAGCCGGCTTTTTTATGTCTGGATCAATCGGTGGTGGCTTTGCTCTGCTGTAAGTCAGAGTGCCGGGCGTGAAATCCAGCGGCTTGTATGAAGGCATTTCCGCCCCACAGACCACCAAGTTGCCACGTGGATCATCGGTGTAAATCTGTTCATCTCCAGCTGCCGAACTTCGCGTCTCCACGCAGCCCGGAATATCCGCCACTGGAAATCCAAGCTGAAGCGTGATGGGTGGGGCATTTGGAATACTCTGTGGTGGCAGTGAACGCCATTCAAGAATCTCTGGAACGGAGATACGTTGAACCCCAATTTCAGGAATCTCAGGCATGAAATCTGAACGCTTTACAGCAGGTCAGCTGTGGATTGAGCGTAACCGCAGAAGAGAAGGACCGCCTGTTGTCTACACCGTAATGTCAGGCAAAACTGCCAGACCGTTTACCGATCCAAAAGCAATCTTGCGCTGGATCAAATGGCCGAAAGGTACGCCAACTGGTGACGCATTACGCGAATGGCTTGCCTCGTTTGAGCAGAAAGCTCAGACTTCCGCGCCAGAACTTGATATGGCAAAAATCAAGGCGGAAGGCTTCGGACCTGAAGCTCATGACGACGATCCAACCGCCAACACCAAGATGGTGACCTGATTGTTCCTGTGCTATAAAAGGCATACCGTGCTCTAGGACATTTGGGCCTAGGGAGCCTTCGGGCTAAGGGATCGAGGAACTAGCCAGCCTCTGGTAACAAAACACGGTGCTCTTAGGAGTGGCTATCGCTAGACCTAGTTCCCAAGCTGTTAAATCAGCCTCTGTTCTGCTAGAGCGTCGGCACTTGAGAACCCCGTGTTTTCGTGGAAGTTGGCACGGGGTTTTCTTGTGTCAAGGCAGCTTGAAAGGCACAGCTGGACCAGTAGTTGTCGGCAGCTCTGGCATGACCTCATCAATCTGACCAGGCACCATGTCAGTGACCATCTTGGTCAATTCAAGCCTCAGCTCACTCATGTAGTGCTTGGTCATTGACGGAATGCGGCTGTAGAGCATTGCCGTTCCAGCAACCATGCCTGCTGACATCACAAAGGATGCGACGGACATCACGTTGAAAAGCTTCTGCATGGTAAATCCCAAGAAAAAACCCCTCCTGCTGTGTGAGACCAGGAAGGGCAGCTCTGCGTTTTTAAGTTAGCTCAGAAGCTGTACTTCATGCCAACCTTTGACCCAACAGACAGCTCATCGCCAGTCATGCCGCTCAGCTCTCCGTAAACAGAGGCTTTTTCGCTAACAGCAACAGAGCCGCCGAACTTGCCAGCAAACTCAACTTCGTTGTCAGCGCCGTTAGGCATGACCAGGGCAGGTCCTCCCTGGATAAAAAAGGAATACGCACCTGCAGAGGTTTCGTAGCCCACATCAAGGTTCAGCGTTCCACCCAGATAATCGTCGCCGTAAGAACCGCCGTTGAACTCAGGGTTCACATACACGTCTGCGAGAGCAGGAGATGCCAGCGCAGCTGCTGAAACGGCGACACCACTCGCAATCAGAGTTTTGATCATTTGGAAGAGGATTAACGTTTTCCCTGACCACGATACTTCTTTCGTCTATGTGACGGTTTTGAATGTGATCCATTCCCCTGTCTGGTTTTCTTGGGCCTACTAGGGATAAAAGTGTCCCCGTTAAGTGACTTCGCCATCAGCCACGAAACTGTTGGTACTTCTTGGCAAGACCCGTGTAAAGACCACGCATTGGATGATCAGGATCATCTCGACGGTCAAACACATAAAGTTCGTTCAACCATTTGACGCGGTTGTTCATCGCTTCCACGTCCTCCGCTCCAGGCTTGCAGGGAATCATTGGATCAGGTCTCTGCATTGTCAGGATCAGCAGTCCACACGTTATAGCTGCTGCCTTCAATGTATTCCTGCAATGCTTGCACTCTGCCAAAGTCCGCATGAGGTGACGTGTCACCAACGTCAGCAGTTGCTTCGATAGCAGTCACCATCGCAGCACACTCAGTCCTGATGGTGGAACGCCAAGTGCTCCAAGGCGAATCGTTGTAAGCAGTCTTGGCTGCAGCAAAGCTGCTGTTCTCGTCCTGCAGCTTGGGCCACAGATAATCAGACGGCTGCAACAAGGTGTAAGCAGTCTGCTTGGTCTTAGCGATCCAGTTGGCCTTCAGATCGGTGTAGGTCTTCGGAATCAGGTTGCCGTCAGAGTCATAACCCCAATACCACTTCTGATTCCAAGTAGGGCTGTCATCGACCCAAGTGATGCCAAGCTCTGAGCGATCCTGTGCGCTGCTCAAGCGAAGCCAATTCGCTGGGTACTGAACATTGTTGTGCTCCCAAGGCACATCAAGTGCCAGTGTCCGGCCATTCAGCGAATAGGGCATGAGTCTGGGGCGATAAGTCGATGTTACCGCGCACGGGCGGTTTTGAAGGGGTGGCTGGCGAAGCTGGCAAATACATAAGTAGCACCGCTTGCATTAAAGCGAGCGTTAGTATTTCTCAGCTTAAAACCATTAGACAAAATGTCAATAATTGGATTGGAAGTTGTTATCTCCGAGTTGCTGCTATTGGGCAACAAGATTTGATCTTGGGCGTTAAATGTTTCTCGTGCAGTATCAACAATCCACCAATCCTCTCCGCTTGCGGAGGATTGCTTCACGAGAAGAAACTGACTGCGGTGTCCGGTATACACAAACGGACCATCAGTTGAACCGTTGCCTTGATAACTGCCAAAGGAACTATATTGATCAATAGGTGTCCACGAATACATGACATAATTATCACCATTTGCGTTAACCCAGTTAGCAGTGCCCTCACCATTTACCTTGACAGTTGTATTCGTAGGGTTCCAAATGTTGTCATTAGTAAAATTGTTTCTTGCGGCGTTTCCATCAAGCTGAAGCATGTAATACTCAGCAGATCCATCTAGCGTTGTTCCAGTAGTCCCTACCGAAGTATGCAAAACAGCCCAGTTGTAAGAATTACTTCTGTTCTTAATAATTACAAGCGACGGGGCGGCATTCAGGCCATGCCCAACTGTTGAATTAATTGTCCCGTTTCCGGTATAAGTGGCGATTGAAAACCCAGCAGACGGATTGGCGCGGACATTAGAAGTGATGCTGCCGTCAGTGTTGCTGACCGTTGACGTTCCAGCGTCCCAGGTCCAGCCCACAAATGTTGTGCCGTTCTGGTTTACGTCAGCAGAACTTCCAAGATCAAAACCGTCTGAATTGAATGCAGTCAGATTTGTTGAAGCACTGTTTTCGACTTCGGTTGAATCAGAAAACAATCGCTTACCTGTTCCGCGAACTGTGTCAACAAGATGATTCTGCCGGGTAGTGCTTCTGCTTTTATTCCATACCAAATCAGGGCTAAAGTTTAAACCTGAAATTGTTTGCGATGTGCCGTTTCCGGTCCATAGTGCTACATCAAACGCCGTCGAACCATCGGCAATCGTTGGGTCCGGTAGATTTGTTGTGCAGAGACTTAAATAACCTGTTGGTGGCGTGTACGCAAATGGGCGTTGGCCGAAATTGATGATATATGTCGCTGTTGCCGAGTTGTCATAGTCAGTTACGCAAAACGCCCAGCCAACGTCAGTTCTCACGCTCGTAAACTGAGTGCCTTGTGCTACGCCGTTTTTGTAGCATTTAACGGTGCCGTTTTCAGCATCAAAAGCCCAGCCAAGAATATCGCCAACACCAAAAGTCGCTGTGTCGGTTCCTGCTGTTGCTGCGCCAGTAGCAGTATCTACATCACCATCGTAACCAACATAAACTTGAACGCCTCCTGCTTCTTTTGGAGTGTTTGAATTTCCTTGTTGGTAATCATTGTCAGTAGGAAGCATCCCAACCATCGTGTAGTTGCTACCACTTAGAGCACTTAATTGGAACTCCCAGTACCATTTCCCAGTTCCGGGTGGAGTGTAAAAATTAACAGTTTCAAGCGGATAGCCAGAACCGCCACTTGTAGTTGCTTGCAGATTGCCGTTGCTAAATGTTGAAGATGATTGACTCAGTGGGTTCCAAGTTGGATAGTTCCCGCCATTGTTGCCAGAACCTGCCGTGTAATTCGTCGGCGTGTCGATCAGGCTGTCAATATCCGCAGAACTGCCATTACCTCCCTCTACTGCAGTTGTAGAACTTTGGTGGCAACACAACAAGGTAACGTTTGAAGCTGTTGCGCCTTGGCTAGTTGTTGTCAGCGTGCTGGTTGGCACTGTATAAGACGAGCCGCTGTATAAAGCCTGCTTTGTGATGCGAGCATTTGAAATCTTACCATTAAAATTTTCAGACCCATATCCACCGGCAGCTACCATTTGAGTGATAGGCACGTCACTGCTATATGAGTCAGTGCCTACACGACTGCCGTGGTCATAGTAAGAAACAGTGCCAGCGCTTCTGTCGTACACAATCGCCGCGTGACGCCAAGTGCCAGAGCTGATAGAACCGCTTTGCTGCTCAGGAGTACCGTTGCCAAAGTAAAACTGCAAATTGCCGTTTGTGTGCCTACGAATTATTGTTTGTTCTGAACTGTACGAATCTTCTTTTGTAGAAAAAATTCGATTGTAACCGCTACCTGAAGTCATTTTATAAAAACATTCGACCGTAAGATCTCCCGTGACTGTGCCAGGCCCTGTAAATCTGATCTCGTCGTTACCGTCAAAATCAACGCTATAGCCGTTGCCACTGCCAAAGGGATTGTCGGTGCTGCTTGTTGGATCTCCAACGACGGTTGCAGTTGGAGGTGTAATACCCGTTGCACTTAAATTATTGACTGTGAACGTGTTCGAGGTGCCGCTGCTATCCGTTCCAAGCGCAGCGTTGCTGCTGTTGTCAGCGAACTTTAGGTAAAAACTGTTGTCTGTAACAGTTACGTCTGAATCAACCAAAAGTTTTCCATCAACAACAATGCCTGCCAACGCAGTCCAATCTGATCCGCTTGAATTAACAGTGATCGCAGTAATTGACGCCCCAAAAGTTGTGTAAGGGTTGCTTACAACTGTTGAAGCGATATTTGCATTATCGACTGGTGTTACCGCTACTGAGCCATTGCTACACGTAAAAGTAATGTTGCCTGAAGAGCCAGTATTGTGCCAAGTGTAAAGCTCAACAGTGCTAGAAGCAGTAAGAGTAATAGCAGCAGGAAGCGTCAAAGTTGCCGATCCAGGGTAATAGCCCCACAGCTTTCCTGTGCCAAAACTATCGCCGGG
>Ga0208162_1000860_pt1 | contig 16539 bp, 7 predicted proteins | sample CB_VirMetaG_4_FD_184539 | JGI IMG/M metagenome (GOLD analysis project Ga0208162, IMG submission 184539) | Freshwater to marine saline gradient viral communities from Chesapeake Bay - CB_1508_1M Viral MetaG (SPAdes) (version 4) | ecosystem: Environmental > Aquatic > Marine > Coastal | place: USA... | reverse complement strand
GACGTTGCCAGAAGAAATGAAGGAGCTTTACTTAGAGCCTGATCAAGTCAGATCGTTAATCAGATGGCTCGACCCGCTTCGGGCTGACATGGTGGAGTTCGCATTGGCTTGCGGTCAACGCAACAATAATGTGCGAACCCTGCGCTGGTCACAGATAAGCAGGTGCGGAGAACTGATGACGTTCGCGTCTTCCGAAACAAAGAACGGTGAGCGGTTGATTGTTCCCCTTAACGATGATGCCAAAGCAATCCTCCGAAAGAGGGAGCGCTATCAAGAGGAGTTAATCAAGCGAAGACCATTCCTTCGAGGGAAGATTGACTGCGTGTTTGTTCAGGAAAACGGCAAGCCGTTCAGTAGAGATGCGGTCGGTAATAAGACTTGGCGGAAGGCGGTGGACTTAGCTGGACTACCAGCCGGCACAACCTTCCACACATTGCGACACTCGTTCGCAACGTGGCATCTACAGGCTGGCACTGATGCTCGTGAGCTGATGGATATTGGGGGATGGAAGTCGATGAACTCGCTTCTGCGCTACACCCACATGAACAATGCTCACAAGAAGCAGGCGGCAAACCGGATTGTAGGCATGTTAAGGGGGTAGCAGAACCTTGGATTTGGGTTCACGTCATTTCAAAAAAATGGCCGGAGCGGAACACCAAAGGGTTCTGTCCCTGCAAAACGAAAAAAAGCCTGTAAAAACAGGCATTTAGGAGTGTGGAGCGGGAAACCAGATTCGAACTGGCGACCTGTACCTTGGCAAGGTTACTGCACCCATTTGTATAAAAATCAATAACTTACGAAGCCTTCTCACAGCAATCAACTCCGTAAGTAACTGAACCTTGAGCGCTTCACTCGTCCTCTTCGAGGGACTCTAGGAATCTAAACCTGCGCTCGTATTCTGACCCTTTGGCTTCGCCTGTCAGGAACTCCGCTCGTCTGATGTAACGCTTCAGAGAGCTGTCAGAGATCTTGTAAGAAGCAAAGTCACCGTTTGCAATAACCCTTGCATCCTTAGTGCTGACGCCACCGTTCTTCAGAACCTTCAAGATCATCGCTTCAGTCAAGCCGGAACGTCTAGCCGCTTCAACCATCTTGATCATGTCATCGAATGCTCGTCGTCGTGCGCGTGAGGAGTTGCGGTATGCACCCTCTAGCTCTGAGTCAGATACGTCGTTAACGCTTCGGAAGGTATCGGTCAGCGCCTTGGTTGCGTTTCTCTTGGCCTCGTTGAACTCAAACGACTTGTAGTACAGCGACACCTTGGGGTCCAGAGTGGTGACCCTGAATCCTGTAAGAGCGGCAAGCTCATCGTTCAGCTCATAGCGCTTACCAGTCGAACTAATATCACCCTCGATAGCCTTTCCTAACCTATTGATATTGTTAACAATTCCGGGGCTAAGCTGTTTGAATAAGTGTCCAGTGATGTCTGCGACCTGATTGGTTACAGGCTCGCTTGGGTTGTATACCTGACTGCCTGTTTCCTTCTTGTTGAACCAAACCTCCTCGATGGCGCTGGCACCGATGTCCTTACCAAAGAAGGGTACGAGCAGTTCGCCAGCCGCTTGAATAATTGCATCGTCCATAGGCTGGTCACGCAGAAGGGCGTTGATGGGCCGCTTCCAGTACGAGTATGGATCGAGAGACGACAGGTCGATGTACTGAATGTTTCCATCAACTCTAGACACGTAAGCAAGGTTCGAGTTCTTGGACCACGGTGGAGAAAGCAACTTGATTGCTTCTTCTTCATCGTCATCGATGTCGAGCGAGGCCTTCAAGAATTCTTGCAGGGCAAAGGCACCGCCAGATGCCATAGCCAAACCGGCAATCCGCTTCGGCACAACGCCGGACATATCTGGGTCTTGCATATCCTGCTTCAGGTAGCGAAGCATGTTGAATGACGTTCGAATAATTTCAGCGGGGAACGACACAAATGTACCGGCAAGAGGGAAGCGTCTCAGCCACTGGCCTCCCTTGCCCACCATAGAGTAGGTTGGGTAGGTGTTTCTAATCCGCTCTGCCGCTAAAGGCTCAGCCTCTTCACGAGTCAAACCCTTTGCATCCATCAAGATGTCGATCTCGTTCTCGAATCCAATGATCTTCCAGAAGTCATCACCGTACTGATAGAACTTCGTTGCTCGATCAGCAAGCTTCTTGGTGACGTCAGCCGCTTTGTTGCCCTGCAACTGGTTCTGGTAGGTGAACTCTAGTCGAGACTCTTCAAGTAACTTCATCATCTCGCCGGTATACGGTGAGTCGTACACGACACCCAGCTCTTTGAGCCTACGCATGTACGCAACTCTGTCACCTTCACGAGTAAAGAATGCTTGCTTGGTAGCCCAAGCCTCAGCCGCCTTGCTCATGTTGAAGTGACCGTTGGCAAGTGTAAAGAAATAGGCAGACATATAGTTTCTGGCAACGGTAGTTGGCGACAGTACAGTCTTACCGTACTTAACCAGACCGTTTGCCTGAACAACCATGCGGTACCAGTCAGACATCTGCTCCTTGCCTAGCGCGTCTTGGAATGCCTGCGCTATCTCGGGTGTAGTCTTGAGGCCGTTGAGTGGCGCCATTGCCTCTGAGCTTTCAGCGGCAAGCGTAGTAAACGCTTCAGCCGGTGCGCTGTCTGCCTCGAACAGATACACGCCCATGCCATCTTCCATGACGCTAGTGAGGAACCTGTCGTTGAACAGGAGCCTAGACATCTTGGTGACGCTCTTGCCGAAGTTGATGCGAGGCTCTTGATATTCACCCAACAGCTCTCGAATCTCAGGGGCAATATCCTTTCTTTGCTTGAGGATAGACAGATCTTTCGCGCCAAGATTGGACTCGCGGATCATTGCCTCCATAGAGTCGTATGCAGTGCCATCTTTCAGGATGGTGTTGATGACGTTCTCTACGTTAGTGGCGCCAGATTCCTCGAGGTACTTACGCGCACGATCTAGCACCTCATCAGGCACTTTGGTTGCCCACTTGGGATCGTCAAAGGCGCGGTAAGACCGATGGACGTACTCGCCTATGTTGCTGGCGATAGTCTCTAAGATGTCGATCTTAGCCTGAGCCTTGTCAGGGTCACCCTGTAAAGCAAGCCGTTGAGCATCTTTGATAAGAACAGCGCCGTACTCAGCAGACATCTTGTCGATGTACCGACGCATGGTGACGATTGCGTCCCTGATCTCAGGCTCAATACCTAAAGAATCGATCTCGCTAAATCTCTCACCCAGCGCTTCGTTGTGGAGCTTCTTCTGCTCGTCGGTTAGCTCGGTGTGGTGCTTCTCTACCGCCCGATCATAGGCCGTAACAAGCTGACCGATGTCGATCTCAACAGCTCCTAACTGTGAGTCGCGCTCGATCTTTAGCTTGAATACTGAATCAGGGAGCAAGCCCTGAGGGAGCATGTATCTGCGGAACTGAGTCTTAACAGTGTCGAGGATGGTCTTGTCCTCTTCACGAATTGCTCTGTTTAGATCTCTATTTTCTGATGGGGGTGGTGGCTCGAAGCGTGAGTCTACTCGCTTTCGCTGAACATCGGCGGGAGCATCGACTCCTCTTCCCCCGTCAGTGGGTCCGTCTTCAAGTTCCTTTCTGGATATATCAGTTCCAGATACGCCTCTCTCGAAGGTTGAAGTCCCAGTTGGCTGAACATCTTGAGAGCGTCCTGATTCAGACCAGTCGGGTCTGTCGAATCCTCCTGCATGATCACTTACCTTTTGTCTAGCCTCGTCTAATGTGAGTTTACCACTACTGTATTGGTTCCACACGCTTTCTGCGAAAAGCGTGTTCTGAGCATTGTTTTTGTAGGTGTCTGTAAACAAACCGCGAACTGCTTCCCATGTTATGGACTGCATCTCACGAGGAAGAATACCGCGCTCTCTGCCGGCACGACGATACGCCTCTTCAAACACCGCATACGTTCCGCGATATCCGGTAACGCTCGAGTTTCCTACGCCCTTACCAGTACCAAAGTTGTGATTGACCTCTTTCGATGTTCCTGAAAGAGGCTTCATTAAGCCTGCCGCTACCGCATGAGTGTCGATAGTCACAAAGCCCTTGTCACTCATCGGATCGAATATATTGTTGTAGAAATTTCGTACCTTGTTTGCTTGACCAAGTGACTTAGAAATATTGGCATCGCTACCATCAACCAAGACAGATAACGCTTTGCCAATTTCTATGTTACTGCCCCAAGCCATTGAGGCGTCTTCACCTTTTTTGGTCTTAACAAAACCAAGCAAAGTTCCATCAGGAGAAACCAGTCGATACTTACTGTTGTTGAAAGTTTGATCCCAAGTTCGCGTCCACATGCCTAGCGCAGGATTAGAGGCTCCTTCATCAACTAACTGCTGAAGACTCTTGCCTTTGATGAACTCTAGCATCACCTTGTTTTTCTCAACCGCGCTTTTGCTTAGGTCTTTGTTTTCGATGAATAGCTTTTCTGCTTTAGCCTGCATCGCTTCGGTCCAAGGATCTGTGCGATGGTTTGTGTAAACGTCAATAGCACGTTCGGCCAGACTTGCATTCATGTACCAGTCTTTTTGTGGAGACAGGTTGGCTATGACGCCGGAAGCTTGAGGTAGGGATATCCCGTACTCGTTGGCAAATTGATTAGCTATTTTGTTTGCCCCAACATACCAAAGCTTTGAAACGTCTCTGATTTCTTGAGGAACCTGATCGTAAATGTGAAGCAGGTTATCGACGACATGGTCGATAAGAGCTTCCGTCCTCGCTTTGGGTGCGCGACGACGCTCGTTTCTGGTTAGGTTGTTGTAGCCCGCTATCAGCTCAGAGTTCTGCTCGAACTTGCTGTTGTTTTGGTAGCCCTCGTAGTTGCTAACGATGACATTTTCAACTGGGTCTACCTCTCGACTGACAGCAGTCGGGAATAGCGTCGATACTTCTTTGAGGTCTAGAGGAAGTTGATCAGTGTCTTGTCCTTCCACTTCTCCCATAGTTTGACTGGCTTCTTCTTGAACAACGCTACCTCCGCCATCTCGTCCAGATCCTGCAACGTCTTCGTTCGGAACAGGTGTGACGGGGGCAGGTGGCCGAACTCCTCCAGATACTTGTCCAGATTCGGGCTGAGCGGCTTCTTCTCTAATTGCACTCTCATTGTTTAGATCCTGCGTTGGAGACGTTAAGTCTCTCATCAATTGATAGGTTTGTGGAGCATGTTGAGCCAGCATCTGTGGCTCAGCAAAATACAGAGCTGAGCTTTGAGCAAATGCCTCTCTGCGTAACTCCTTTAGTATCTGTCGATGGGCCTTGTCACGCTTAGGCTTTGAGATCTCGCCGGCATCAAAAGCTTTTGTGACTGCGTCAAACTTAGACCACAAGCTTGCGAATGGATAGTTAAGATAGTTACCGATAGGCGTGTCTGTTCTATAAGCTTCGTAAAGCTCGAACAGAACATCACCCATATCAACCTCAACAGGCGCTTTCAGCGCACCTATTCGAGTGTTGCCTTCAGTATCTTCCGCAACAACAGCCCTGAACTCTTCGCGATCTGAAACACCTTCCATGTTGTCGAGCTGATGGCTCAACTCATGTGCCAGCGTATTCCGTAACAGCTTGGGGTCTTTGGCTGTGGTTTCGCCGATACTGAGGTACGATGCGCCTCCATCTAGGAAGCCGCCGGTCCCCGTTAAATCTCCACTGGCATCAACATGAATACCAAAGCCGGTGATTGCATCGATAACTCGTTGTGGCATTCCAGAGCTGGCGATGTCCATTAAAGCAAGCTTGATAGGCTCAAGCTCTTGACGTCCACTTAGCGGTTCAGACTCGTACTGAACACCGTCTTGATTTCTGCTGTACGCTAATCCTGACTCAGTACCGCTGAGTACTTCAGGGTTCATTTCCTCAACAACGTAGGTGTCGTTGGTACCTTTGATTGGTATGTTAAGACCTACCAGTCTATTGTGACGCTCCATTGCAACAGTTGAATCGACGTTGTCTTTGGTGCGGTCCATTGCGTTCCAAGTGCGGTCTACTTGGGTCCGCATTCCCGCAACGGCTGGGGCTGATTCACTGCTGTTCCCAAAGAAGCTTGCAGATCTTCTAACGGCCTCACCTACCTCGAGGGCAAGCTGGTTCTGATCCAGATCAGGCAGTCTTTGAGCTATGTCCATAGCCTGAGCTTCACTAATCTGTTCGGGCATAGACTGCTGTCCTGCCTCGATCTGATCCATCATGAACTGACGCTGGATAGACATGGGTAGCTCGTCTGTCAGCACCATCTGCTCAGAGTCAAACTGTCTTTCGCCTTGCTCTATATTCCTAGTAATCCGCTCAATAACTTCTGCATTACGGAACGTGACCTCTTTACCGTCACTACCTACAGCCGTAACAGAGATGACGTCACCGGCATCGTTGGTGTTGGATCGGAGGTATTGATAATTTTTCCCGCGCACAGAAATTTGGGAGGTGCGTGGGTCAAAGCTAACCTCGTTCTGGAACTCGAGTTCGGCAGGTGGTACTACGGGCGCAATGCCTAAGCTCTCAGCAGACAAGCCTCTGTTCTGGCCTGACTCAACGAAGACATCCTCTTCAGGTGTAACAACATATACGCCATCTTCGCGCTCTGTCAGAACACCTTTAGCATTACCGTAGGTAACCTCTTGACCAATAAGGTCACTGACCGACGCCCTCGGCTCGCTACCCAGAACAGGTTCGCCAAGATCTAACTCCTGTTGAGCCGCCTCTAATTGTCGTCTAGCTTCCTCTCTTGCTCGAAGCTGACGCTCGATTTGAAGATCTTGCGGAATCCTTGGGCCTACAGGGCCGTCAGGTGTAGGAGTTGGAGTGCCGTCTTCAGGCGGTGGCTCGGGAGTTCTTGCTGGCTCAGGGTCTTGTTTCAGGCCGCTGACCCCACCAATAACCATGCCGCCTAGTGCGCCTGCTAGGGCCGCATTTATGTACAGTGATTTAGCGCCCTCTTGCGTGACGGCTTCTTCCATTGCGTCAGTCAAAGAAGAGTAGTCATTCTCAACCAGCTTGATTGCTGTTTCCTGAACAAACTCTTGCATCGCTTCGGTAACGCCTTCGATGCCAGCGCTCTTGGCGCCTTCCTGAATGATCCTGTCAGAAAGTTTGCGTTGCTCTAAAACTTTCTCGCCAACTTCTTCTCTAGCCTTTTTGAATTTGTCAGCAGGAAGAACACGCTTCAGCGCCCTCATTCCTGTTAGGGCATCCAAGCTACCCGAAATGATGCCAGCCGCTAATGCCGTGCCTGACTTCAGCTCACCAGTTTCTTCATAAATAGCGGCAAACGTGTCACCAGTTGACAGCCCGACGCTTGCTCCAACGCCACCAACTGTCTGACCAATCGCTCCAGCTCTGCTTGCGGCTCGATCTGATATGTTTTTAACCGCAGATTTGCGCTTGAGATTGGCCGCGTAGTTTTTGACCATTCGGTCTTTGTCTAATTTTTTGGCCGCATCTCCAACACGCTTTTCGACGGCCTCTTTAGCTTTCTTTTTGACCTGATAATTTACGGCAGATCGACCGCCAATCTGACCGGCGATACCAGCTCCACCACCGGTACCGATAACTGTACCGATAGTGGGTAGCAAGTTACCCACCATGTAAGCCGCATAGTCTGCGAAGTCACCTAGTCCATCGATCTCCTCGTAGGACATGACGTCTCCGACACTTTCGGAGGCTTCTTTCATCTGCTCTTGATAGTAAGCGAGACCCTCAGTGACCATGTCTTCGTCACCGATAGTGTCGCCATACCAAGCTTTTAGTCCGCCCCAAAGGGCTTGGGTTTGGTCTATGCCAGCAGAAAATCCGGCGGTAAAGTTGCCGGCTACGCTAAGATCATCGCGCTTTCTGGACCGTCGTCTCTCCCGAAGTGAGTCTAAAGGAGAGTAACCTAGCGCTTCTTGAAGGCTTGGCATTCATATATCTCCTTAATTTGGTCTACCCCTGACGCTAGTTCTACCTACCGGTATGCCCATATCAATTCGATTTTGAAGCAGGCGTCGATATATCTGCTGACGCACTTTGCGGCGCTCTGAACTTGTCATTGCGTCTGGGCGTATTATCTGTATCGACTCCAGCTCTTTAGGGGACAGGGGAACCCCCCCTAATTGATTGGCTATAATTTGAGCGTCCTCAGAATTACGAGTTGCTTCCATTAGCATGTCGTAATTTTCTCTTCCAAAGGTCTGATTCTCGTAATCAAACAACACACCATTCTCAATGAAGTCAGTCATAACGGTCGGGTTATCGACAAACTCCTGCATCGTCATGTTGGGTATTGGTGACCTTCTGTTGGGGTCGTTTGCGGCAATATCGGTGTAGCGATCTACCTCAGACTGAACGTCAGCCATAAAGTCGTTTTGACCTTGCTCACTTTTTCCGTACCTTGCGACCATCGCCGCCTCTTTCATCTGAGCTTTCATGCCGCCCATTTCATTTCTCATTTGGGTGACAGCAGATAGAGAGGCCATAAGATCATCAACAGGGAGAACTAAAGGCGTACCGTCAGCAGTATTTCTGCCGGCAGTATTAGGGGAGGTATACATAAACTGATTGCCTTCCGCATCCTCAACAACATTTAAGACGGTTCCGGTAATGCCGCCTTCGACCTGCCTAAAGTCTATAAACTCAGATGACACTACTCGATACCCGCCACTCCGAAACTCAACTGGAGCATTGACGAAAGTGTCATCAACCATCGCTCCTATGTTGAATTTATTCGAAGAGCGAGCAACAGCATTTAAAAGATCAACACCAGAAGATCCCTCGAAATTTCCGTTTGCCAAGTCTTGTTTAAAGGTCTCTAAACTCTGGTCAAACGCTGGATCAAAAACAAATCCTGCTGATGTAATGGTGTCCTTGTTCAGCTCTAACAATTGCTCAAATTGCTCTGGACTTGCATTGCCGTCGATAACGTCTTGGGCGGTACCCATCATCATCTGAAGCGCCTCCGCGCCCTGAACCTGCCGGTCTATCCTTCCTTCAATTTGAGTGTCTTGTCTTGTTGCTTCGGCAGTCGCATCAAGGTTTCCAGCTTGAGAACTTCGTAAATTTCGTTCTGATTCGGCGTTGGCTGGAATCTCTTTCGTTTCCGCCTCGAGCTGACCGGCTTGAGCGCCTTGTAAGTTTCGCCTTGCCAAAGAATCTGCTGGGATCTCTTGCGTTTCTGCGTCAAGGTTACTTGCTTGAGATCCTTGTAAATTTCGTCTCGCTAAAGAATCTGCCGGAATCTCTTGCGTTTCTGCGTCAAGGTTACTTGCCTGAGATCCCTGTAAATTTCGTCTCGCAAGAGAGTCTGCTGGTATTTCTTTTGTTTCTGCATCGAGATTGCTTGCTCGAGCTGTTCCGAGGAGCTGTTCGACATTAGCAAGCTGTTGCTCGATACCAAGCTGACGAGTCTTTAAATCGTAGCTAAGATTGTTCTGACGCTTAGTCTCTTCTAGTCGAGCCTGCTCCAGCTCATTAGCCCGCTGATTAGCAATAGCGTCTTGCATGAGGCCGAAGCCACCTTGGAAGCCCTGTGCAAACCCATCGTAATTAACCGCCATGCTTCCCCCTTAATCGAATAGCTTGTTGAGCAGGAATGCCACACCAAGACCTATGGCAACCGGTGCCGCTAAAGCACCTACACCGGCAAGCACTCCAGATGCGGCTGAGCCTCCTGCGGCGGCACCTGCGCCAGCGGCTCCAGCACCTGCGGCACCCGCACCAGCTCCTGCCGCCCCTACGCCTGTAGCCGCACTTGCGGCGCCTGCGGCACCAGTAGCCGCGCCAGCTCCCGTAGCGGCGCCAGTAGCGGCTCCTGCACCAGTAGCGGCCCCAGCTCCACTTGCCGCGCCTGCGGCACCAGCTCCACCTGCGGCAGTAGCTCCACCAGTAGTCGCAACGGGAGCAACCAAACCTCCACCAGCACTAGCCGGAGCGCCTGTTACAGCTCCAGCAAGTGCCTGACCCGCGCTACCCGTATTTGCTACGTTGACACCAGTGACAGCGTTACCTAAAGCGGCAGATGTTTGTGATACCGGAGCAACAACAGATGACATGGAGCCAGCGGCGGGGGCCGAGGCGGCCTTGTAAGCCGCTATAGCTTTTGGCGTTCCAACAGATGCACCGATACCACCGAAGGTTCCGTACATCTGCATTTGCTGAGCTTGTCTGGCCTGTTCTAAAGCCATGCGTTGCTGGTTTTCCTGAGCCTCCAGTTTTGCAACTGCCGACATGCCTTCTTGCGCCCTCTGACGCAAGCCAAATCCAGTGCCAATAATGCTCATTTATCTACCCACCTGTTGTGCTTTCGAGGTAATGCCGCCCATGCCACTTAGCAGTGCCAAACGACGATCAGCATCACGCATTCTTGTGGCATTGAGACCGCCAACCAAAGCAGACGTCATTGTGTTTTGATCTAGTTGCTGAGCATCGACACCGTAACGTGCCGCGTCACGATTCATTGTTCCCTGAACATTGGCAGAAGACGTATCAATCGCCTCTCGAGTTCGCTGAAGATCACCAGCAAGCGCTTTAGTTCCTGTTGCGGTAATCTCACTTGCCAAGAAATTTTCGATGGGCGCAAATCGCGTCAAATAGTCCTGTGTCTGCGCTCTAATCAGGTCAGCGAACAGCTTATCGCCCGGATTTTCTTTCGGATTCATGCCTGAATATCTATAAGGATTGATGCCTGCATAAGGGTTACCCATGCCGCCAGCGTAAGTTGGGACGCCCCTGTATGCCGCATCTGGGTTGGGGAAATAAAAGTCCTGTACCTGCCGAAAATTAGGATTTCCAGACTGCTGAAGTTGATCGAGATAATTTTGCATCCGGCCAAACATGATTATCCCCCGTAATTCTTGTTAAGACCGAAGGCCGTGCCAGCGCCTGCGCCAGTAACAGTTCCGGCTAGATTTCTAAGACTGCTAGAAGCACCAAAATCTCGCTGGGCCTGAGCGGTTACTCGATCCATCTGATTCTGAGCAAGATCCATCTGACCCTGCATAGTGTCCGTAGCTAGGCCTTGGCCCATCTTTACGATATTTGCTAGACCTTGATAAGCCTGATCTGTGTTGCTCAGACCTGCGTCTGACATGGCCTGACCTACGCCTCGAGCCTGAGCCGCTCGAAGAGCCGCTGACTCGTTTTGATAGGCGCCCATAGAGGGATCTAGTCCGCGTTGCATCATTGCCGCGTTTTGGAAGTCAGCCATTCCTGTTTCATAAACACCTGCCGCTTGAGTAGCCGCCTGACCCATACGGTCCTGATAGGCTTGCTCTCCAAACTGATTCATCGTGCTTTGAATGTAGGAGTTTTCTAGCGGAACAAAGATTTGACCGTAACGCTGTAAAGATATAGCCGCCTGTTCAGCTAGGGCTTTCTTGCTCTCTAACTCTTCGGGTTTTCCGCCGCCGCCACCACCGCTCATATGTCACCTATAATCGTTTGTTGACTACGACGTATTTGAAGTCGTAACCAAAGCTTTGTGCTAATTCGGACAACCCACTGTGAGGCGTCCATATTTCAATCGATTCATGCCCAGTGTTTCGGGCTAAGGTTTCAAGTTCTTCAGCGTAAGTGACCGCACTTTCTGGGATAGGGTCGTAGGCTATCCATATCAGCAACTTACTAGTTTTCCGAAAAGGAATCGGAATACTTTGAAGTACGCAAAACCCAGTGCTTGTCCGTGCGGGGTCCACCATAAGGTGGCAATCACCGTTCACGCATGATGCGTAAACGTCTTCCGGTCTCCAGTCTGGGTCCACTTGCTCGTGGATTTCCATGAGACCGTTTTTGATGACATCCCAGTAATCCCGAATGTCAGCAAACTCTAATGCCATTTTATATCACCAATACACAAAATTCCAAAGAAATCAATACACTAGCGCATACCAATTATCATTCCTGTAACTTCACCAATACTGTCCAAAGAACTTCCAGTATCAGGGGAAGTTACACCCGAACTGCCGTATCTAGTCATTTCTAACTTCATGTCTGCGGCGGCAGTAGTTCTGTTACCCAAGGTTCCCGAAAGAGAGAAGGGCATATACAGGTTGGTTGTTGCCTTCACTCGCGTTTCACCAACAAGGGTCCAGCTTCCTCCGGTTGATCCGGTTGTCGAAATCGAGTTGCCGGTGGTGAAAGCACTGCCAGTGACTAGCGTGTAGTAAATTGTTGTGGCGCCCGAAGTTGCGTTGTACGTGGCGCTGGTTACGGTATGAGACTTGTTACCGGACGTTATGGTGCTACCAGTTCCAACAAGACTTGTTTTGTTTCCGCTGATTTGAATGTAGTAGTAGGTAGTTCCGCCGCTTGTAAATGTAGCGGCGCTGAATGCAGTTCCAACCGTGGTGCTTGACCCGCCGCTAGATGCCGTTTTCATGTACATCTTGATGGAGTACGTCTTGCTGGATGTGGAGCTGAACCAGCCCGAAGCTTGCGCGTAAGGAATGTGGCCCACAGTAGTGTGACTACTAGCATCAAGGCTCTCTTCTAAGAATTTAAGAGTGCCTCCATACGTGCCGGAATAAGCGCCGCCTCTAAAATACTGGGTAGTAGTGTCTCTAAAGTTGGTCATGACACTAACGTCGCCAGTAAGCTTGTTGGCGTAAACGGTTGTGCCTTCCATGATGCTGGCTGAGATAGTGCCGGCGGTAATCTTGTTAGCGTTCAAGCTACCTACCTGCAAGACACCGTTGACCGATGTCAGCGTTGTCCCATCTAGGTTCAATCTAGACGTATTCAAGGTTCCGGTAGAAATCGTGCCAGCATCAACACTGGCGATCTTCGCGTAATCGATGGTCGCATCTTCAATGAATGCGTTTGTTATCGAACCATGCCTAATAAACGCGGTATCCATGTAGACGCCGGCTGGCACAAGAGTAGAGCCGTCGTCATTCAGGATTGCGTTGGCCTGAACAGTAAATGGCACAATTAGATTTGTGCTATTTGATGGACTGTTGGTCTGTTCGTTAGTTGCGCTTGGATTGACCAGTGCAAACTTGTCGGCCCTGATAATAAATGCGCTGGTTGGAGTTCCGTCGTTATCGGTGTTCGATAAACCAAATCCTGCAACGTGTCCGTTGTTATCTAGCTTGACTGAGTATTGGCTAGATAAACCGCCGTTTTCATCACCCACCACCGACTGTAGAGTTTGGATCGAGCCAAGCGCTCCACCATTACCGTCCTCTCCCTGCACCTGAACCTGCAAGGTGCTGATAGATGAAGCCTGCGCTGAACCGTTAGGGAAGACAGCGGTTTCCAAGTCTTCCACGATATCCGCAGAAGCAAGAATAAGTTCATTATTTGGATTGCCTCCTGACCATACCGCAGACGATAGCTGATCCAGTCTAGAGGCACTTGATGTGCCGTCAGGAAACACCTCTGCCGTTACTGTATTGAGATTTGCCGCAGTCGCTAAATTTAATGTGCCTTCCGTGTTGCCATTTACGAACATCTGAGCGGCGATATTGTCCACTTTGTCGGATATCGCGCCGTCAGCGGTAACTGCCGTGTTCAAGGTGTTGAAGGCTGTAGCCGAAGCAAAAGCAAGATCACCGTTTCCGTCGTAAAGGGTAGAGATAATTCCATCAATCCGGCTGGCAGATGCACCACCACTTCCAAAGACCTCTGTTTCTAGTGCGCTTAATGCACTTGAAGAGGCCAGCTTTACCTGTCCTGTCGTAGCGTCAAACACAGCAGAGTTAAGCTGAGTGATAGCACTAGTGTTTGCCACGCCGTTTGGATAGACCGCAGTTGTCACAAAATCGACTGCATCACCAACAGCCTCTAGACCTGTATCGGGATCAGTCAGCGTTGCGTTAAGCGCATCAATCCGAGACGAAGTTGCCGCTGATGGTGTTACGCCGTTACCCCAAACCTCATTGTTAAGGGCAGATACTGCGGACGCGCTGGCTAGTTGCACATTCCCGTTGGCGTCGAAGACCGCACCCTCTAGGGATGTAATGTCTGCCTGAACAGAGCCAACAATGGTGTCGTTACTATTTGAATCGTAGATGGCTCGAACATCATTCGTTAGCGATGTGAGCGCTGATCCAGAGGCAAGCTTTACACCACCGTTAGAATCAAAAACCGCCGACTCTAAATCCGTAACGTCGCCTTGAAGAGTGCTGATGTCTCCACCTTGAGTGCTGACAGTACTGCTTAAACCGGATAGTGCGCTGGTAGTCGCAAGCTTTACATTTCCATCTGCATCAAAAACTTCAGACTCTAAATCGGTAACATCGGTCTGTAAGGTGCTGATGTCTCCGCCTTGGGTATTGACGGTATTGGTTAGACCCGTCAAGGCGCTTGCAGTTGCTAGGCGAGCATCACCATTTGAGTCGAAGACTTGCGCCTCCAAGTCGGTAACGTCGGTCTGTATAGTCTTAATAAGGCTAGGATTCTCTGTGCCATCGTAAATAGCCTCAACTTCATTTGTTAAGCCGCTTAAAGCGGTAGTGGTTGCTAACTTGACGTTTCCATTTGCGTCAAAAACCGCACCCTCGAGATCAGTGACATCAGTCTGCAAGGTAGAGATATTTCCTCCTTGCGTTGAAACGGTATTGCTAAGCGCTGAAACGGATGATCCAGTAGCGAGTCTCGCCGTACCGTCGCTGTTAAAAACCTCCGCCTCTAAATCTGTAACATCACCTTGCAGGGTGGATATATTCCCCCCTTGTGTGTTGACCGTACTTGTCAATCCAGAAAGCGCACTAGTTGTCGCAAGCTGAAGGTTGCCGTCTGAATCAAAAACCTGAGCCTCGAGGGATGTTACATCTCCCTGAAGAGTAGATATGTCTCCACCCTGCGAACTAACGGAATTGGTAAGTGTGCTGACTGATGATGCGGTTGCCAGTCTGGCATTACCGTTGGCATCGAAGACCTGACCTTCTAAAGCAGTTACCTCTGACTGAATAGTCTTGATTAGGCTAGGGTTAGCTCCGTCATAAATGGCCTCAACATCACTAGTAAGTGAGTTAAGGGCTGATGTCGTTGCAATTTGAGAATTGCCGTTACTGTCAAAAACAACACCCTTTAGCGATGTGACGTCAGTTGATAGAGTGCTGACAGTTCCGTTTAGATTCGTAACGGTTGTGTTTGTTGCGCTAAGAGCTGTAGCCGTCGCAAGGCGTGATGTGTTGTCTGCGTTGAACACCTCTGCATCGAGCGTAGCAATAGCAGACTCGTTGTCAGCGATACGCGGATCTTCGATGGAGGTCCACTCTTTGTCGCCATCACCGTCACTGTCGAAGTAGATGTGTAGCGTGTTGTTGTCGGATGTGTCGTACCAGCGAGAGTTGTCTGCAATCGTGCCTGTCGGTGCAGTTCCTTGGATATACACGTCCGCTGTATTAGCGGACAGATCAGAAACAGATGTTTGCAGGTTGCTCGTAGCAGTGTTTAACGAAGCAATCGATGTGTTGATGCTCGTAATCGATGAGTTGATCGTGCTGACGCTGGTATCCAATCCACTAATTCTGGTAATCAAGTCGTTGCCAGAGTAGGTATCTAAATAACCAGTGAAGGTCTCTAGGTTGCCAGTAAGAGAATCGATATCTGATATTTGAGTTGCAAGACTAATTGCCAGTTCGCTGGTTGTAATCTGCTCTTCGAGTAATTCTAAGATTACAGCAACATCAGGTTGTGTTGTGCCGTTGACCCCAGTCGATGAATTGAACGGGCCTATGTCGTCGTTTACGTTGACCGCTCTAACCCAGTAATAGTAACTAGCGTTAGTCCCTACGGCGTCGGCATAGATTCCTGTAAATCCAGATACACGAGCCAGAAGGGTAGCGTCACTAATGCTATCGCTAGTATGTCGATGTATTTCGACAAAAGCGTGTCCCACATAGGTTCTTAGATCCCACGTCAAAATAATGTTTTGGAATGCACCGCTGGCAGACAAGCCGGTAGGTGCTGGAGGAAGCTGTATATTAGCATCCTCACTGGGAACAACGAAGTCAGAACTGTCACCTGTTATGGTAGAAAGTCCCACGTTTGAGGCTAAACGTAACACATTGGTGTCGAGCAAGTCCTGAAAGGTAACAGCTCTTTGAAACGGACTGCCTCGATGGCCCAGCAGGACATCAAGACCCTCTTTTACCGTCTCTCCAAACAGTCTTTCTTGCTGGCCCCACTTTACGGGGACCGCCATTATGGACTTGCGTTTTGCCATTAAAGCTCTCCGGCAGACTCGTAAACACAAACCTCATTGATCGAGGTAGATCCTGTTAATTCAACTTCAAATTCTTTTGCCTTGTACCCAGAAGGTAGCCTGAACAATTCATCGCTAGTCACCGTCTGTGTGTGCTGTAACGTGCCATCGGCGTACAGCTTGAAGGTAATACCAGAGCCGTAGCTGTCGGCCTGCACCTTAGCTACCGCTGGGTTGATAGGGCGGCTGTTATAGAACTTCTTGCTCTTCCATGTGTAGCTGAGAGCTGAACCACTAGCGAACTTTTTCGCACTACCAGACACGACGATGTACAGCTCATCTTCCTCTAGCTCGTTGTATCCTGCAGTTGCATGGAAGCTAAGGTCAGTGAGGGAGTTTTTGTTTCCTCGCGGATCACA
>Ga0208162_1000859_pt1 | contig 16541 bp, 10 predicted proteins | sample CB_VirMetaG_4_FD_184539 | JGI IMG/M metagenome (GOLD analysis project Ga0208162, IMG submission 184539) | Freshwater to marine saline gradient viral communities from Chesapeake Bay - CB_1508_1M Viral MetaG (SPAdes) (version 4) | ecosystem: Environmental > Aquatic > Marine > Coastal | place: USA... | reverse complement strand
TTCACCCATCAAGATTATTAATGAATCTAAGAGGTGAGAATAAGTGGCTAAAATAAAATGGCAAACATTCAAAGAAATTTTATAGCGGGCCGTATGAACAAAAGCCTTGATGAAAGGCTTGTTCCTAATGGAGAGTATGTAGATGCTTTGAATGTAAGGCTTGGTTCTACTGAAGAATCAGAGATAGGTGCTGTTGAAAATGCAAAAGGAAATATACCACTTACAGAACTTCAATATGTTGATGGTACAAAATTAAGCTCATCAGCTAGGTGTATTGGTGCTTTTCAAGATGGAGCTCAGCTAGTAATTTATTGGTTTGTACACGACCCAGCGTTTACTCAAGGGGCAACAGGTAAATTAGATTTAGTTGTTTCTTATGATGTAGAAACAGGTGCGCTTATTTATCATGTTGTTAGTATAGATGATGGAGGAGGTATAAATACTACACTTAATTTTAATCCAAACTATTTAATTACAGGTGTAGATAAAATAGATAATCTTCTGTTTTTTACAGATAATTATAATGCTCCAAGAGTAATTAATATAAATGCAAATTACGGAGACCCGCAACCAGGCATACTTACAGATGGTTTTAATCAAGACGATATAAAGGTTATTAAAAAACCACCTACTAGCGCTCCTTCTATTCTGACATATAATGTATCAACGCTAACTGACTCTTTTTTACAAGATAAATTTATTTGTTTTGCATATAGATATAAATATGAAAACAATGAATATTCAGCTATTTCTCAATTTACTGAGCCTGCATTTACACCTGGTGTTTTTAATTTTAGCTCAAACAGTTATTTAAATGAAGGAATGGTTAATCAAGATAATGCGGTTAATATAACATTTAATACTGGAAATAGTAAAGTAACTGATATTCAATTATTATTTAAAGAAGCTGATTCAAATGTTATAAAAGTTATAGAAACTTTTAACAAAAAACAATATGGATGGGGTGATAATAGAAGTGAAACAAGAGCATTTACAAATAGAAAAATATTTACAGTTCTTCCTGATTCTGAAATATTAAGATTATACGACAATGTTCCTCAGCTTGCAAAAGCTCAGACGTTGATGGGTAACAGATTAGTTTATGGTAATTATACTGAAGGATATGATTTAGTAGATTCTGGAGGAAGCAAGATAAAATTTGAATTTCAATCTACACTTTTATCTGAAGGTATAAATGTTTCTGTTTTACCTGTAAATGAAGCATTAGCATATTTTACTATAGATGGTACACCAGGGACACCTCCTCCTCAAAATATTGATAATAGTAAAATAAACATCAACATGACTTCGCTTGCAGCGACAGGTTTAACTGCTTCTAAATTGAAATCAGGTTCTGTTTTAACTATATCATTTGGCATAGAAGTATCAAATGTAATTCAGGTTGGGGTAGGGCCAGCACCTGTAACACCAACGGCTATAAATTATGTTACATGGAGTTATAGATTGCAACAAGACTACGCAACTATTTATGATTTAGTAAATAGCACAGATTTTATAGATAAAATAGGTACTGCTAGTACAATTCAAACAGTAGCCAATGCGGCTGATGGTACAACGCTTACTGATGCTTTTAATGCTGCTTTACCGGTATCATTTGATTCAAATTATACTGACTTAGACCAAACAGGAAGGACAAATGCTACTACAGTGCCAGCTGGTTCTGCCAAAGGAGAGCCTATGGAAATTTTAGATGCATCACAAGGTAGTAGAACTTTTAGTATTCAAAACTTAGCAGCAGTCTACAATGACCCAATAGCATTTGACACAATATTTGTTTATTATAGATTTGTTAATGTTGAAGTTTCATTTCAAGAAAATCCATCTATAGCAAGTTTACATAGTAACAGAGGTTATGAGGTTGGTATGGTTTATATGGATGCTTACAACAGAGCTTCAACAGCTCAGGTTAGTCCTTTAAATTCTGTAAATGTTCCTTGTAAATTATCTACATCAAGAAATTATATACAAGTAGAAATACCACCAGAACAAAAAGCTCCATATTGGGCAGCTAAGTATAAGTTCGTAATCAAACCAACTGCTACAAATTATCAAACCATATATAGTAATGTGGTTTATAGAGATTCAGGAACAGGAGCAAGTTACTTTTTATTAGATGGAGAAAATGCAAACAAGGTAGAGGCTGGTGATAAACTTATTGTAAAAGCAGATGCAAGAGGAGCAATGAATAGATGTGCTTATGCAACTGTTTTAGAAAAAGAAAATAAATCAACAGATTTTATAGAAGTATATGATGCTGCAGGAAATCAAATAGAAGTGTTTGCAGGAACATATATGAAAATAAATGCTTCTAATTTTTCTTCAGTAGAAGGTAATGATGCTATTATTTCTGTTCCAGAAAAGAAAAGAGTTGCTGATAAAGACTTGTATCCAGTTATAGCATTTCCATTTTTTACAGCAACAAATACTGCTACTTCTCCAGTTTATGATGTATATGACGTTCCTTCTGGAACTAGAATTACAATGCGTATTGAGTTTCAAAGAAATGGTGGAACAGGGGGCACTAATGATTGTGATAGACAAAATTATGTATTAGAAAAAGATTTTACTTCTTCAAGAAATTATGACAATATGGTCGACTGGTTTACTGGTGATAATATTGATGATGTTTTAAATTCTGGAGTAGAAGAAACAACTGGTGATGCAGAAATTAACAACACTTATTTATCTCCTATAAACTCAGTTGCAGCGCCACCATTAGGTGCTAATAATTATGATGCTCAAAAAACAGCTACACAACTTGCAGATGTAAATTTATTTGGAACAGGAGCTAATTATCCAGAAAAGAATTTTTATTACAGGTTATATGAAGACACAAGCACCCAAGACCCTGCAGGAAATAATTTAATTTATTTACTTGTTTCAGGTGGTGAATCTTGTTCTGATACAGTTAATAGGCGTTCAGAGCTTCAAGTATCTTTTACTGTTTATAGAACTGATTCAACTTATGTTTTTGAAACAATTGCTGAAGATGCTCTTCCAGATGTGTGGTATGAAAACAGTGAATCATTTAATATTAGCAATGGTTTACATTTAGGAAATGTGCAAAACCAAACTACTGTAGATTCAGCAAAAGTAAATTTAGGTTTTACCAACTGTTATGCTTTTGGAAATGGAGTTGAAAGTTATAGAATACAAGATTCAATAAAAGAACAATCATTTGCTTTAGGTAATAGAATATTTACAACATCTAATGAAGAGTATAAAGCATCTCATAGGTTTGCTGATTTAACATATAGTGGTGTTTATAATGATGAATCTAATGTTAACAGATTAAATGAGTTTAATTTAGGATTATTAAACTTTAAAGCTCTTGAAGAAACTTATGGTGATGTAGAAATATTATTTGCTAGAGAAACAGATATACTTGTTTTACAAGAAGATAAAATATCTTATGTGCTTGCGGGTAAAAATATATTATCAGATTCAACTGGAGGTGGGCCAGTAACATCTGTTCCTGAAGTTCTTGGAACTCAAATAGCTAGAATAGAAAAGTATGGTATTAGTAATCACCCAGAAAGTTTTGCTGAATTTGGTGAGCATAAATTTTTCTCTGATGCAAAAAGAAATGTAATTGTAAAACTTACAGGAACATCAGCGCAAAATGAAGTGTTAGAAATTATATCCAACCAAGGAATGAGAAGTTGGTTTAGAGATTTATTTGCTGATGCTTCTGCTACACAAAAATTAGGAGGGTATGACCCGTATATGCATGAATATGTATTTACGTCAAATACTATAGTTAAACCAGAGACAGAACTTTGTACAGCATGTGGTGTTACTAAAAATATTACAGTTGTATCTGGACAAGAATTTGTTTATTGTGTTGATGTAAAAGAAGAAATTGGAACTGTTTATATTGATTATGTAATACCATTTGAAAACTCTGATTTAATAGTAACCGAAGGAACTGAACAGCAAATTATTACAGAGGGTGGTGATGATATAGAAACTGAAGGACAGGTTTCAGGTACTGGATATACTATACAAGCAATTTATGATGGTGTTACTTATACCACAGGTATAGTATATCAAAGCGGAACATTATCTTTTGCAAAACCAGCATCTACTCCTACTGAAGTTGTTTTGATTGTTTCTACTGATGCAGCTGTAGATGACACAATACAGATAACAGTAAAATGTCCTGGCCCAGTATTATTCAATGTATATAGTATTACATTATCAACAAATGCAATTGCTGGACAATTTACACATACTGAATATTTCTGGGAAAAAGGCACTATTACATCACCTACTCAATCTGATTTAGTTACTTTAATTAGTAGCCCTAGTGACCCAATAGTTTCTCAATATAGAGAACTTGAAGGAGGTCAAGGTGCTAATGTAATACCACCTGATGATGCGGTTATTACAATGAGGTCTAATAAAATTAACTTTGATAATTTCCAATTTGACCCTAATGAAAACGAATTTAGATATTTAAGAACAGATGCATTATATGAAAATAATTCAACTGATATAAATATACTGTTAGCAGCTTCAATTCAAGCAACTCCAATTATAACAACTGGAGCTCCTAATTTATATAGAGCTCAATTTACATTACCATCTGGTGGTGATAAGTTATATTTAATATATGATTTAAGAAAATCTATTGGACAAGAACTTTGTTATTCAGGAACAAGTTTCTTTGAATCTTGTTGTAACTGTGTGTTTACACCAACGCCAGCGCCAACAATTGCACCTACACCTGCACCGGTAATTCCTACTTATGATTACTTTATAGGTATAGATTGTGTAAGTCTACAAGCAGTTTATTTAAAAGCAGATACAACCCTTGGTATATTGGTTGGAAATGAAGTTCAGTATACAAGTGGTGGAACTGTAACAGGATGTGCTTCTTTATATGCTCCAGGTGGTACAGGTACAGATGGAGAAGTAACAGTTGTAGTAGCAGGATGTGGAGATTCAAGATGTGACGTATGATAAAATGGTTAACTTTGTAAAATTATAAATGCCAGCGACAACAGGTACATATTATTTTAGTTCTTCGAGTTTTTCGAATGCAACTGCATTATATACTGATGCAGACTTAACTACATTTGCTCCTGACGGCTGGTATTCAGACCAAACAATATATAGACAGCAAGCAGCTGGTATTTTATATGCGGAGACTAATTGTCCTAACTGTTTAGGGCCTGCTCCGACTCCAGCTCCATCGGTTACACCAGCTCCATCAGGAACTCCAACTCCAATTCCAACTACAACACCTACACCTACACCAGCACCAACAACAGTAACTTATGATTATAGAATATATAATCTATGTGGAACAAGTACAACCCAAGTATTTAGAAGATTATCAGGAGGTTCATTCCCAGCTGTAGTTAAATATAATGGTCAATGTTGGGAAAATCCTACAGCTACTGCATCAACTAGTACTGTAGATGTAGCTGGATTACCAAGCTATGTAGATTGTGCAACGTGTAATGCGACAACGCCTACACCAACTGCAACACCTACACCTGCACCAACTGCAACACCTACACCAACACCAACACCAGCGCCTACTGTAACGCCAACACCTACACCTGCACCGACTGTAACGCCTGCTCCGACAGTAGCTTCTACACAAATATTTTCTACATACACTGTAGGAAATGGAACAGGTTCATCATCAGCAGCGTGTGTATTGCAAGCACAATATAGTATGTATACAACAAGAGCTAATGTGGCTTCAATTCAAGTAGGAGATGTAATGTATACAAACGCAAGCCTTACGAATGTCTGGAATGGAGGATTAAACTTTTATGGTGTTACAAATGTAAATGGTCATTATCCTGATTTAGATGGAGGTTATGCATTATTAATTACTGCATTAGGAGTTGTTGATTCAATTGTTAGTTGTGCTCCAACACCAGCCCCTGTTACTCCTTCACCAACAGCTGCTCCTCAAACTAATCTTGAATTAAGATTATGTGGAACTACAACACCAACTTATGATGTTAGAGTTAATGGTGACTATACAGACCCTTCTAATGTTGGTAGAGCATTAACATTAGGTTCAGGTGGTGGAACAGGAACTTGTCCAACATTCAATGGAACTCAATGTTGGGAAATTGTAAACGTTAATATTGCATCATACGAGTGTACTGCAACAGTTACAGCAACTTCATCTAGTTGTGGTGGATGTGCTCCTACACCAATTTATGATTATGCAACTTATACTGAATGTTACACTAGCACAACTCAAGTATTTAGAAAACTTACAACAACATCTAGCTGGCCAAGTGTTGTTGAATACAGTGGAAGCGGTAATAATTTATGTTTCAGCTTTACATCAACGACAACAGCTACATCTACTGTTAGTATTGAGCCATTAACAAGCCATATAAGTTGTTTCAACTGTGAAAGTCCAACTACATTTGTATCAGGATTTGCAGGTAGTGGAGAAGTATCTGATACTGCTGCGTGTGCTGCATCAACTCCAGCATACATATTTACAAGTAGAGCAAATGTTTCTTTAATACAAGTTGGAGACACAATGTATGCTAACTCATCATTATCAACACCATTCAACGGTGGGCTTCAATGGTATGGAGTTTCAAATGTACAAGGACAATCATATTCTGATTATGCATTATTGATACAAGCAACAGGTGTAGTACAATCAATTTCAAATTGTACAGCGCCTACTCCAGCGCCAGTGCCAGCACCACTACCAACTCCAGCTCCTGTAGCAACGCAAGAGATATCAGTTGTTCTTTGTGGTACAACAAGCCCAACTTATTATGTTGAAGCAATTGGAGCAAGTGGATTAACTGTAGGATTAGGTATTAAATTTAGTTCAGGTGGAACAACAGGTGGATGTCCAACATTTGATGATACTCAATGTTACGAAATAACAGGTGTAAATATTGGATACCATAACTGTCAAGGAATAGTTAGTCAAGTTAGTAGTAATTGTGGTGGATTATCAGGATGTACTGCTCCGACTCCAGCGCCTACATTTACGCCAGCGCCTACTGCTACTCCAGCACCATCACCTACTCCAGCACCAGTGGTTTCAGTATACTACTATCAATTAACTAATTGTCCTGCTAATTCAGGAACATTTACTGAAATAGCTTCAACTACAATTTTAAATCCTGGAAGTGCAGTTAAAATGTCAGATGGTTTATGTTACCAAGTTGAAGATGCTACAGCAGGTATAAATTCTAACACAGCCGTTGCAACATACGCTGATTGTACAACTTGTAACGCTACGACTCCAGCGCCTACTCCAGCGCCTACAGCTGCGCCTACTCCAGCGCCTACTCCAGCGCCTACTTGTAATGCTATAAGTCTTGAATTTAGAGGAGACACTAGTTTTACTTGTGCTAGTTATGTTACATTCTACATTAACACAAGCGATTTCTGTACTGCAACACAATTAGATAGACAGTCTGATTGTAATAGAAGAGCGCTAGCGGGTTACTATAATGATGGAAGCTTCTACAGATACTGGGATGGTTCAGCATTTACAACTAGTTGTGCAGCAACATCTTGTCCATAGTTTTTATTTTCAATAATTATTCTTAATTTTAATAAAATTAAATTAAGTTCAATGGAAGAAATACATAATTTTTTAACTGAAGACGAATGTCAACAGTTAATAAAAATGATTGATGCAAGTCATACACGTTCATCAGTCGTAGAGGGTGGTACTGACAGAACAGCTGTCACAGACCATCGAACTTCAAGCACATCAAATCTTGATATGCATAATCCTTTAATCAAGGACATACAAAGTCGTATAGCAAAAGAATTAAATTTAGATATCACAAGGGGGGAAGCTTTACAGGGACAGCTTTATGAACCGGGTCAATATTTTAAACCACATAATGACTTTTTTACTGGAGCTGCATACGATATGCATTGCAAGGCTTCAGGAAATAGAACTCATACTTTTATGATTTATTTAAATGAAGATTTTAAAGGAGGGGGAACTAATTTTCCTAATTTAAATAAGACAATACAACCTGAAATTGGTAAAGCTTTATGGTGGTATAATATGAAAGATGGTCAACTTCAGGGTCAATATTTACACGAAGGTGTAACGGTTGATGAGGGTAAAAAATATATTGTAACATCATGGTGGAGAGAAAACAATTGGAATGGTGCAGGTGATGAGAAAATGTATTTTGATTCTAAAAAAGAAAACACTGTTCAAAAAGTAGAAGAACCAATAGAAACACAAATAGTAGAAGGTATGCAAAATAAATCTTACATAGTTAAAGCTTCACAAGCTGAGGAATTAAAAAAACCAGTTAAAGTAAAAGAGTTTACAGGAGTATCAGATTTCCCTAAATTCACAGAAAATGGTTTTGCTCTTATTAAATGCCCAGAACAAACTTGGAATTTAATTAGAGAATCTTATGAGTTGTTAAAAGATAAACTAGAAACTGAAAACTTTGTAGGTAAAGAACAATTTATTGTAGGTGGAGATTCAGACTTAATGTCTTTTGACCATTTACCAACTGTAAGAAATATGATACACGACCAACTCTTAAGCACTCATCAGGAGTGGGTAAATGAGCCATTAGAAAAATCATTCATATATGGTATTCGTTCATATAAAAAAGGAGCTACTTTAACAGCTCATGTAGATAGAATAGCTACACATCATATTAGTTCAATAATAATTGTGGATAAAGACTTAGCTTGCGGTTGTGCAAGTAAGCCAAATGCTGATGATTGGCCATTAGATATACAAGGTCACGATGGAGAGTGGTATAAAGTATATGCTCAACCAGGAGATATGATATTATATGAATCAGCTGTATGTGAACACGGAAGAAAAGAAACTTTTGGAGGTACGTATTTTAGAAACTTTTATGTACATTATAAATTAAAAGACTGGAAATATGTCGGATAAATATATTTCTATAGAGCCTTGGTGGGCAGGATTTGCTAACGTAAGGATGTCTTTAGAAATAGGTCTGGCTATATCAGAAGTAACAGGAAGAAAATTTATCATACCTCCTGCAATATATTTTAATGCAATTAATCCCTGGGAGAAAAAAGAAACATATATAAATCCATTTGATATTTGGGATGAGGAGTCGTTTAAACAGACTTTCAATACTGCAAATTATTATGACATACCAGAGTATGCAGGTTTAAATGGAAAAACATATTTTACAGGCGTAGATAAGTTTGCTAAAATAATGTTATTCAATGATACATATAAAGAGCTTCATCCATTACAAAGTTGCATTGGTTTTACTTTATACAATAGCATTGAAGATGAAGAAGACTATAAAATATTTTCTCAGGAAAGAACACCATATCCTTTAGATTATGAAGATAAATTCATACACTTTCCTAGAAATCTATTTGGACATTTTTATCATAGTGTTTACACATCTGATGATGAAAAAAAGAAAGATATAAAATCTAAAATGTTAAGAGGGTTTCAATTTAAGTCAGAGCATATTGAAGCAATTGATTTTATAAAACAAGCATTAGGAGCATATAATGCAATACATATAAGACGTGGAGATTTTATAGATACAAGACCAGAGACTGTTCCTCTTCTTGAAGAAATACCAAATTATTTAAATAAACATTTATTTAAAAAAGAATTACCCTTATATATAGCTACTGATGAGAGAGATAAATCCTTATTTAATTTTCTTAAAGATGACTATGATATATATTTTCTAGATAATTTTATTCCAAACTTATCTTCATTACAAGCTACAATATATGACCAAATAATTCCTAGTTATTCCTTACAATTTTTAGGAAGTTTAATGTCTACTTTTACAGATTATATACACGTCAATAGAGCAAGTCTTGGTTTATTTACAAACCCAAGAGTCGGATGTAACTTTGATAAAGTTGAATTACTTTACAATAAATATCCTTGGGAAATAGAAGATTGGAGCTGGCAACATTTATACAGATATTATTGGGATGTATAAAATATTTGTAAATATTGCTTGTTATAAAGACACTGATTTAGTCAACACTATTAATGACGCTATTGTGAAAGCTAAGTTTCCAAACAGGATTTACTTTGGTGTAAGTGAGCAAGCAGAGTTTCCAAATAAAATTTTACCAAAGCTTGGTAATGTAAGGTATATATATTGTCATTTTTTAGAAAGCAAAGGAACAGGCTGGCATAGAAATGAAATATATAAAGAGCTATATAATGGTGAAGAATTTTGTTTGACCGTTGATAGTCATTGTAGGTTTAAAAAACATTGGGACGAAACTTATATAGATACATTATTAGAAAGAGGAGAGAATACAATACTTACCGGATTTCCTCCGCACTTTGATTTTCATGAGTCTTACGATTATTACATAAAAGAAAGGCCAGTTAACACGTATAATAAAATTGTAAATATTTCTGAGCACCATCAAATATCTGGCGAGGGTGCAGCTGCAATTCACAACTTTGCTGAGACAGCTGTAGTGAGTGGTTCAAACACATTTTCATCAGGAGCATTTACTCAGCTTAGTTTATACGATGAATATATACATCCATTTTTAGACCAAGAAGTTGTTAGTTGTATGGCTTATATGTATGCCCACAAAGTAGAGTATATGCAAGATGCACTTGTTTGGCATAACTACAGAAATAATTCACCAGGTAGTGATGAGAAATATAGAATGTTAGTGTCTGAAGAAGTTATATTACAAGGATATATTCATAACTTTGTAGAAGTTTTTAATAAAAGAAAAACACCTAGGTCAGCAACACAGTGGACAGAACATATTTTAAAATTTAAACAATGAAAAGAATCGTAGTACTTGGAGCTGGTGGTTTTATTGGCTCACATCTAGTTAGAAAATTAAAATCAATGGGCAACTATCTAATAGGTATAGATGTTAAAATGCCTGAGTTTAGTCAAACAGTAGCAGATGAGTTTCATCAAATGGACGCAACAAACTTTCAACAATTAAATAAAGCCATTGATAAAAATGTAGATGAGATATATCAGTTAGCTGCAGATATGGGTGGAGCTGGTTACATTTTTACAGGTGAAAATGATTTAAATGTAATGTTAAATAGTGCTACTATTAATTTAAATGTTGCAAGAATAATTAAAGAAAAGAATATACCTATGGTATTTTTTAGTAGCAGTGCGTGTATATATCCAGAGCATAATCAAATGGATGCAGATAATCCAAATTGTGAAGAGTCGTCAGCTTATCCAGCTAATCCAGATTCAGAGTATGGTTGGGAAAAGCTTTTTAGTGAAAGACTTTATTTAGCTCTTGCCAGAGATAATGGAACAAAAGTTCGTGTGGCTCGATACCATAATGTGTTTGGGCCAGAGGGGACGTGGACAGGTGGTAAAGAAAAAGCACCGGCTGCTATTTGTAGAAAAGTAATTATGAGTGATGGTGATATAGAGATATGGGGAGATGGAAAGCAAACAAGAAGTTTTTTATATATAGATGATTGTATAAAAGCAACAATAGATTTCTGTAATAATCCAATTGGATTCAAAGGGCCTATAAATATTGGTAGTGAAGAGATGGTATCTATAAATACACTTGTAGATTATGCATCAGAAGTTGAAGGTAAAACTTTAAATAAGATTCATATACCTGGGCCACTTGGTGTTCGTGGTAGAAATAGTCATAATGATTTATACAAACAAAAAATTAGCATCAATGATTATGCTAGACCACTTAAAGAAGGTGTCGCTCTGACATACGCTTGGATTAAAAGTCAAGTAAATAATTCGTAAATTTGTAAATCAATTGATGATTTATGTCTTGTAAAACCGTAAGATTTTCCTGTCCTATTGGCGCAGATACTTGTAAATGGAAAATACAATGTTGTAATGGTGATATAATAGATTATGAACTTGGTGAAAACCGAACAGAAGATTTATGTTTAGATTACAATGATGAATTTAATAAATTTAAAATTGTACCTGAAAAAAATTCTAACCCTGGTTCTTGGAATATATTACCTGGAAATGCTGATTGTTCTACAAATTGTGGAGCTGTTGACCCCACACCTATAGTAGGTTATGATTATAAAGAATATGAAAATTGTGATAATCCTGCTCAAAAACAAGTGTTTAGAGCGGTTAGTGGTTATATCTCTTGGCCTACAGTAATTTTATATAATAGTATTTGTTGGCAAAATGGTGTTACAACTTCAACAACTTCTACCATTGGTTTAGATGCTCTTTTAACTTATAGTGATTGTGTTAGTTGTACAACAGTACCTACACCTCCAACACCTCCAACACCTGTTCCATCTCCAACTGACCTTAATATATGTTTGAGTGAAACAAATGAAGTAACAGTTGAAGAAATAGATTTAACAGCAATACCTGGAGGTACTTTATTAAGAGTTTATGTTTTTGGAGGAACATGGGGTCTTTATAATATGCAGCTTGGTCAATACACACTGGCTAATGTGCCATCAGCTCATCCAATAGCCATACTTAATTATGGTCTTGAATCATTAATATCATATACTGGTCAGTATAATGCCGGAAACAAAGCTGGGCCTGATGGGTATATATATACTTTTTATTATGGAGACGTAACTATAAATGTAAATGGAGATTTTGGAGCAGTTAGTTATTATTGTTACTTCCATGGATATATGGGTGGTGAAAATAATTTAAGATATAATTCTACTTGTGCATCACCAGGAGCTCCAACACCCGCACCTACCGTAGCACCTACCGTAGCGCCAACAAGTGTTGTGCCTCCAATACCATCTCCAGTAGACACTGAGTGGACATTATCATATAGTAGTAATGCACAGGGATGGCCATCATTTTACTCATTTAATCCAGATTATATGATTGGAATGAATAACTACTTTTACACATTCAAAGGAGGTAATTTATACCAGCATAATACAAATGAACTTAGAAACAATTATTATGGTGAGCAGTTTAATGCACAAATTACAAGTGTATTTAATATAAATCCTCTTGAGAATAAAGTATTTAAAACATTAAACTTAGAATCTGATAATGCTTGGCAAGCATATATGGAAACAGATATTCAACAAAATGGTTTTATTAATGATGAATGGTTCGAGAAAAAAGAAGGTAGTTGGTTTGCATATTTAAGACAAGAAGGAAAAGTTCCAGCTCTTGACGGTCAATTTGCATTGAGGTCAGCAAATGGTATTGGTAAAACTTCTAACATTACTATTGATGGAGGTTTAACTATACTTAATTTTTCTACTAACCCACTGGTTTCTATAGGAAGTATAATTAGTATTGGAGATTATATATACCACGCATTACCACAATATACAGAACTTAATTTTGGTGGGGTAGTTACTAATATAGAGGTTGATTTACGTAATGGTATTAACAGAATATATGTAAGTACAAATTATGACGGAGCAGTTACATTCCCACTAAACGACCCTTATATTATGTTCCTTAAAAGTTCTGAGGCAGAATCACACGGATTACTAGGTCATTACTGTATATTTACAATAAGTAATTTCAACACAGGAAAGACTGAATTGTTTGCTGTAGAAGCGGATATAATGAAAAGCTATCCGTAAAATTAGTATCTTTGCATAGAATGGAATTTAATATAAAAGAATTAAATCCTTCTGATTATGAAGATGTATTGGTAGGTTGGTGGAAAGATTGGGATTGGCAACCGCCTCCTAAAGATTTTTTACCAAACGATGGAGAAGGAGGATTGATGGTTTTACATAATGAAAAGCCTATTTGCGCTGGATTTATGTATATGACCAACTCAAAAGTTTCGTGGGTAGATTGGATTATATCCGATAAAAATGTAGAGGATACCAAACTAAGACACGAAGCAGTAAAGTTTTTGATAGCTGTTTTAACTAACATCTGTCAAGACAATGGAAGTATTTATATTTATGCTCTATTAAAAAATGAAAGTTTGATTAAAACTTATGAAGAGTTAGGATATATAAAAGGCGATTCAAACGCAACTGAAATGATTAAAAAAATATAATATGCCCGCATTTAGTACAATAGCATTAACAACCATATCAGCAGCAGGAGCTGGATTCAGTTTTGCAGAAGCTGGTAAACAAAGAAAAATTGAGCGTCAAGCTCAAAAGGATGCAGAGAAAGCTTTAGCTGAAGCTAGAAAAAAATTAGAAGTAAATTATTTAAAAGGTTTATCAATTGCAAAAGAACCATACGAATTAGAGCGTGAAGCTCTACTTCAACAAGGTGCTTCAGCATTAGCAGCAGGTGTTGCTGGTGACCCAAGAGGAGCAGCGGCTACAGCTGGTAGAGTTGTTCAAGCACAACAAGCAGCTCAAGCTCAACAAAGAGCTCAGATGGCAAAAGAGATGCAGCAGTTAGATTTACTTGCAGCTCAAGAAGAAGCAGCTTTACAATCACAAAGAGTTGGTTTAGATATTGGAGAAGCTAAAGGTCAGCAAATGATTGCGGCAGATGCTAGAAGAGCAGCAGCGGCAGCTACACAAGCAGGAGTACAAGGAATAGTTGATATAGCTATGACAGGTTTAGAAAGCAGAGATTTATATGCAGATTCTCCAGAAGCTAGAGCAGCTAGACAAGAAAGAAGAGCAGGTAGAAAGCTTGAGAGACAAATGAAAAGAGGCACTAGACAAGCAGCTAGAGATATAAGAGGAACAGATTATTTAGATTTGGATACTGGAGGGATTTATTATCAACCTATGTTTGATATGAATATACCAGGTTTAGGAGGTTCAATGTATAGTTAAAAAATATGGCAGTAGGTTTTGGATATGTTAGAGACGAAGAACCAGCTATTGTAGACTGGGCTTCAATAACAAGAGAAGCAAGAGCTTCTATAAAACAAATAGAAGAAGATAGGCAAAAGAAAAGAGAAGGTGTTGAAGAGGCAATGAGAGAGCAATCAAAGCTTCTTTTAAATAAGCCTACTAGTCAAAACTCTCAGTACAATAAAGCAATGGCTAATTTAGTAGCTCAACTTGAAGCTACTTCGCTTGATAACTATAAAGCTTTACGAAGAGGAGATATAAAATTAAGTGACTTTAATAGCGTTAAAAATACTTTATTCAGTGAAACACAGGGTATATTAGCAATAGCTAAAACTTATGCAGAAAATTTTGATGCTAATATTTTAGCCTCTCAAAACGGAACTAACTCTGGTTTTGCTAACTGGACAAACTCAATCACTCAAGAGTATATGGATTTTCAAGGAGTGTCAACTATAGTTGACCCTACTGGAAAAATATCTTTTGTTAAAACTTTACCTGACGGCACAACTCAACAATTAGACACATCTGAATTATTTTCACTTGCTACAAATAATCAAGCAGCTTATAATTATAGTGGAAATATAACAAAGGCTTTAGAGGAAGTGCAAATGAAAACTTTTAAATCAGATGTTGGCGGACAAGTTCAAGGTTATTTCATTGACCCATTAACTGGGAAAGTAGACCAAGATGTATTGGATAAAACAGCTGAAGGTATTGTACAACAAGATTATGCTGTATATAGCATTTTACATGACTTTAAAGGAGGTTATGATTTTGAAAAACTTCCAAGCTCTTTCTATACTGAGAATGATACAAGAGAAGCTCAGTTCAAAGCACTAGATGAATTGCAAAAAAATAATCCTAACAAAATTTATGTTGGTACAAATGGACAACCTATAGTAACATCAACTTTAAGAGATGCTGCACTGGAATATGTGAAACAAGATTTAGACCAATACAAAATTACAGCCACACAGGCAGACCCTTACAGAGCAAAAGAAATTGTAAATTTAGATATAGGTTGGAGAGAAGCAACTATAGCAAAGGTTGAAAAAGAAGCAGCTCAAGTTGGAGAAGCCAGTAAAGTTCCTGCACTCAAAGCTTATACTAAAGGATTTTTTGATTTTACCAAAAAAGACGAAGAAGGAAATATAATTCCAGGTGAGGTTGTGGAAAATATAGAAGATGTATTACAACAAGGTTTAGGTAAATTTAATTTCAGACAAATTTCATACGATAAAAATGATGAGATTCTAACTTTCTATCCTGTACAGGGAGGGCAACCTTTTGTGTTAGATTTAAAAATAGAGGGCAAAACTCCTGATGAATTAGCAGAAGATTTATCATTAATAGTTTTAAATAACAGAGGTTTAAAGCCTGTTATACAACAAGCAATAATAGATGGCGCTTTAACTGATGTAACTCCTACAGGAGAAAAACCAAGTGTAGATTATACAAAATTATAGAAGATGGAAGAAGTATTATTAGACCTATATAATGTAGCTAAGTCTAAGGGGTACACTAAATCTTTAGATGAGTTTAAAAATGTTTTGTATACAAATGAAGATGTGTACAATGAAATGTTTCAGTACATACAATCACAAGGATACACTAAGTCTTCTGACGATTTTAGTCAACTTATTGGAAAAAAAAAAGACTTTTCTGTCTTACCCTCGGACGATACAGATTCGAGGTTTCCTACATCAACTCTTGATGAAGAACCTGGAATACCTAAAGGAGAGGGTTTAAAAAAACTAAAAGCAAATACAAAATCTATAATAAGCGGTCTTGC
>Ga0208162_1000858_pt1 | contig 16554 bp, 21 predicted proteins | sample CB_VirMetaG_4_FD_184539 | JGI IMG/M metagenome (GOLD analysis project Ga0208162, IMG submission 184539) | Freshwater to marine saline gradient viral communities from Chesapeake Bay - CB_1508_1M Viral MetaG (SPAdes) (version 4) | ecosystem: Environmental > Aquatic > Marine > Coastal | place: USA... | reverse complement strand
AACCCGAGTCTGCTCAACCACTTTAGGAGGAACAGTCTCGTCCTGAATGATCATCTCAAAAGCTCTGGTGTGAGCTGCACTGCCTGTAGTGAACATGATTGATGTACCCAGGTCAACAGGCTCAACAGTAGGGCTACACTCATAAGAGGATAGCTTCTTAAGCTGAGCAGTGGCTGGGGCAAACCTATCAGAATCAGTAAACAGCATGAACTGAGCTGACTCACTAAACAAGATCACACCCTTCTGGAGGGGGATCACATGGTTTAGAATAGCAGGTTTGATGTCAGACGCAGCAATGTCGATAGGGTCTGCATCGCTGACAGTGATAGCAGAACTAATAAAGAAATTAAAATAATCAGCAGGCTGACTAAGAATGACGTTCTCACCACTGATAAAGCCTAGACGGTTGCGATAGAAGAAGATGTCTTTAATACCTTGACCAACAAAGGTAGGATCAGGATTGGTTTCTAAGTCTCCCACTTGGCGATCAACCCAGGTGTTTCCGAGGGGATCACTAGTGTCAAGACGCCTAAAGCTGAACGTGCCATTCCTGTTGTTGACCAATGCATGAGGCATTGTATCATAGTCAAGACCAGCAGTAATACCAGGAGCCACAGTCTCTTCCCAAGAACCTGTACCCTTGGTACCACTGTCAGCTACAAACTTGACGTAGTAGTCATCAGATTCAGATTCTTCTGTGTTAGAGACTTTAGCAATGTATCCGTCTTTACAGCTAGATGGAAGCTTTGATACGTTTGGTACAGAGTCTTGGATAACAACAATGGAATCGTTTACTGTACCACCCCTAGCCTCAATAGTAAAGGAAGAGCCAGAACTAATAAACAAACCATTACCAATGATCTCTACGGTAACACCGACACCGCCATAGACAGACGTGATGCTGTCCTTCAGACCGCCAAGAATACTGTTAATGCTAAGAGTACCTTCATCAGGATTCTTAGGAGTTTGGTAGAATCCTACACCAGAATCAACATAGCTTTCGTAGCTTTGAGTATCCTCAACAGTGACGGTGTAGTTTTGACCTGAAACGTTTACAGTATATGACGCACTAGGACTAACGTTAAACCCTTCTTCTTGAAGAACTACTTCGGCAATGTACTGAGTACCATACCGAGGGTAGTAATGGTTAGGGTCAACACTATGAGTAAAGTAGTTAGAGTTAACCGTTACAGTAAACCTAAGTCCTGAGTTCTCATCATAAACTTCAGTCTTACCTGAAAACTCAGAGTTACCACCAACGCTGTGTATGACTTCCCAAGTACCATCACTAGTACCTGATTTAACTACCTTCAAAGCCTTGGCTCTGTACTTAGTAGTAGTTGAAAGGTTAGAACCATTGATAGCAACAACATACTCAGCATTGTAAGCTACAGTCTGTACTGTAACAAATGCGTAGTTGTTCTGGAAAGAAGCCGTAGTACGTGCTGTACCTACAGTCTTTTGAGGATTAGTGATCAGAGTATAGTCCCCAATAGTCTGGAGACCATAGGGTTGTGTAGCACCACTAAGATAGCTGTAGCTACCAGAAGCTACACTGACTGTCTGCTCAGCTCCTGTGAACAGGTTCCAAACTCTGATACCACTACTTGTGATTTGTCCAATAAATTTTTCGTCAGAATCTCTAACGATCTCAAACCATTGACCACCACTCGTCGCGTTAGCAAGAGCACCAACGAACTCACCAGGAGCACGCTTAGACAGGCCAAAGGTTACATCAGGATATGCATTGTTACACGTCCTAACTTGACCAGGGAACTTAATAAAGTCTGGCTGTTGTGAGACGCCTCCAAGAAAATTGGGAATACGTTGGTTAATAGATGCCATCGTTAACGACTAAGAGCTTGGAATGGTTTATAGCTGGTGTAAGGATTCCTCAGATCACTGGAGTTAAAGATGTTATAGTCAGCTTGCTTGGTGTCATACTCAAGAGCAAGAGCACGGAGCAGAGCCTCATCAGCAGCAAGCAGCTTAGATGCATTCTCATCACTCACCATACGAGTGCTAGCGATTCTAGCAGCACGTGCTGAGATGTAATCACGGAAAGACTGAGGGATATCAGGAAACTCAAAGAACCAAACTACATCACAATACAAAGTGTCAATATTTTTAAACTTGTAAGAGTGAGAGTAACGGTCATACAGTTTACCATTACGCTGAATCACATCATAGTTATCAGCATGTTTGTAACGGTTAACATCTAGTTGGAGAACAGTGGGAGGGATGAGAACTTCATCATTTGTGTCTACCACAAAAGGAAATTCGTATTCAGTATTGTAAACCCAACCCTCAGACTGAACTTCACGACAAATCTGCCGGAGAGTATTCTGAGCAATAGCAACTTCAGGGCTTTGGGTATCTAGTGTATTGACAGGAGACTCGCCTACACTCATGAGAATGTAGTTAACAGCATCCAGTTCGGTGGACGTTGCGTAGGAAGGACTTGCCATGATAATAAAAAAGGGAGCCCGAAGGCTCCCCAGTATACAACAAAAAAGTTAAATCAGAAAGCAGCGTCAGCAGCTGCACCAGCGAACAGCTCAACGCAAGCAGCAGGGTTCAGGTAATCAGTACCCATAGCCAGACGGCCCAGGATCACGTCACCCTGATAGATCACGGAGACGTCACCGCTGGTGACTTGCACTTGAGGTCCAATGGTTTCAACCACACCAGCAGCTTCGCGCTGGAAGATCAGACCGCAGGAAGCATTGAAGGAAGTAGCAGAACCGTAGGCGTTGTTCTCGCCACTGACGGTAGCTTCAATCGAGGTACCCACGAAGGAGCCAGGATTGTCGATGGTCGAGTTGGTACCATACTTACCCAGGAAGGGCAGGTTCATGGACTTGTAGATCTTGATACCAGCAATCGACATGATGCCTTGACCGGACTGCAGGCCAGTGCCTTGCTCATCACGGTTGATCAGAGCGTTGGAAGCAACGTTCTCAACCAGGCTGTAGTATTGACGGGGGCTGAGGACAGCGACACGACCGTCTTGAGACACACCCTTCTCATCCAGGACAGCAGCAGCTTCAAAGAAAGCAGCCACGATCTTGGTGGAGTCGAGAGCGTCAGCAGCCAGTGCGCCAACTTCAACCTGAGTACCACCGGGCTCAACCTTACCAGTTGCAGACACGGGGTGAGCAGCACGAGCACCACGTGCAATAGCACGGAAGATGCGACGGTCATAGTGCTCAGCAAGAGCATAACCGATCTTACGGCTGATCTCACCACGCAGCTCATAGTGAGCCAGGGTCTCATCGAGATCATAGACGAATGCGCTGGAGACCAGCAGGTCATCCACCACAATGGTCTTCTCAGCCACCGGAGGATCACCGGAGCCAAGGATGGGGGTACCAGGAGTATGGAACCCAGCGTCCATACGACCAGTGTAGATGAACTGGAGAGACTTACCGGACTTGAGGGTCCGCTTCATCACCAGGTCACGAGCGATGGTGTTGTGCTGGAAGCCTTTGAACATCTCGCCGCTAAACAGCTTGAGATACAGTTCGTACTTATTACCAGCGCCATCATAGCCAGTGCCGGTGCTAAGATTAGCACGGCCTAGCGCAGTTTGAGTAGCGTTAGCCATTGTTAATTAAAAGAAAGATAGTTAGCAAATCAGGTTAGCTCTATACTATCTAGAATGTTAAGAGCTTTATAGGCTCGTCTGTTTCCAAAGAAGGGAAGCATCAGTGTCAGACATCTGGATACATCACGCTTGTTACCAACCCTCCAACGCCAAGTAGGCTTGACGTCAGGACGTTCACGGTAAGTCACGTATCCGCAATCCATGATATCACGAAACTTCTGAATGACATCTTTGTCAGTCATCTCTATTTCTAGTTGACGACGGACACAACCTTCTCCTTCAAATAGACCAGAAGCCCACGCAAGTTGAATCAGATTCATATAAGATTTTGAGATCTTTGGGCGTCTCATTACCACACGTGCGGCAAAGGGTGTCCCTCGTAAGGGGCCAATGCCAAGAGGAGCCAGGTCCGACTCTGAGGTGCCTGACTCCCGTGCTACTATTAGAACTTAGTAGCGTGAGAAATGTAAACTACGCCGCGATACTTCAGCTTGGCTTCTTTAGCAGCAGCCTTTTGCTCCCGTACACGGGCATCCAGTTCGACTTTAGTCATTGTTCTAGATTGAAGTACCTGACCCCCGTTCCATGATCAGGCGACATGCGTCCCATTAAGGGATGAACGTACGCAGCTTAGTTACATCTGGTTCTTTAATTTTACTTAGCGTATTTACGTCCGGGACGCTTGGCAGTTTTGGCAGTTTTGGCAGACTGTTTAAAATCAGCAACACTGGGAGCACCTGGACTACCAGGCTTACGCATACGCTCACCACTACCTGCTGCAATACGCTTCCTTTTGGCATGGATATTCGCATAAAGACCGGGCTTAGCCATAACGCTTTTTAGATTTCTTTTTAGCAAGAGGGAGTTGAGGACCAGTCCTCTTCATGAAGACCTCTTTCTCATTAGGGTTGGTCGTACCTTTACCCTTTTCATAGATCTTTTTACCCTTCATAGCATCCTTATGCCCTTTTGGATTAATCTCAAAGGATGCAGCAATAGTCAAATCCTTTCGGGATTTCTTTTTACTTTTCATTTACCAGATACCTGGAATGATTTGTCCAGTCAGTGCATAAGAACCCAAAGCAGCCACGATCCCAAGCATAGCAAGGCGACCGTTGAGCTGTTCAGCTCGTTCATTGTGGGGGACAGAGTAGTTGTGATCAGGGTACATCATTAACCAATAGTAGGAGCAGTCAGGGCAACTGGAGTAGTTTCAACAGAAGCCAGATCAAGTGGGAAGTTATGTGCATTACGTTCATGCATTACTTCAAAACCAAGGTTAGCTTGGTTCAAAATGTCAGCCCAAGACCGGACGACGCGACCTTGTGAATCAAGTAGAGACTGATTAAAGTTGAAGCCATTGAGGTTAAACGCCATGGTAGATACACCAAGTGCCGCAAACCAAATACCAACAACAGGCCAAGCAGCAAGGAAGAAGTGTAAGCTCCTAGAATTGTTGAAAGACGCATATTGGAAAATGAGTCGTCCGAAGTAACCATGTGCTGCTACGATGTTGTACGTTTCTTCTTCTTGTCCAAACTTGTAACCATAGTTCTGAGAAATATCCTCAGTCGTTTCACGAACAAGCGACGACGTGACCAGAGAACCATGCATGGCAGAGAAAAGACTCCCACCAAAAACGCCGGCCACACCCAGCATGTGAAAAGGATGCATAAGAATATTGTGCTCAGCCTGGAACACCAACATGTAGTTGAAGGTGCCGGATATCCCCAAGGGCATAGCATCTGAAAAAGAGCCTTGTCCAAACGGGTAAACAAGGAACACGGCAGTCGCAGCAGCGACAGGAGCAGAGTACGCAACAAAGATCCAAGGCCTCATCCCTAGTCGATAGCTAAGTTCCCACTCTCGTCCCATGTAAGCATAGACGCCAATGAGGAAGTGGAAAACTGTGAGTTGGAATGGACCCCCGTTGTACAACCATTCATCAAGTGAAGCAGCTTCCCAAATTGGGTAGAAGTGTAGTCCGATGGCATTGCTGCTCGGAACGACGGCTCCCGAAATGATGTTGTTTCCGTACAACAAGGAGCCCGCAACGGGTTCACGGATTCCATCAATGTCAACAGGTGGAGCGGCGATAAACGCCAGAATAAAACAAGTAGTAGCGGCGAGGAGGCAAGGAATCATAAGGACTCCAAACCAGCCGACATAAAGACGGTTGTTAGTAGAGGTCACCCAGTCACAGAATTGATCCCAGGATGACTCTCTTTTCAGAGCAATAGATGCTGTCATTTAATTAGTAAATAAGTACAGTTTGCCTCCCACCCACCACAGGTGTAGATTAGAACTTGTACTTCAGACCAGCCTTAGTACCGTAGCCGTTCTCAGCAGCAGTGATGAAGCTGACTTCACCATAGACGCTGAGCTTCTCGGTAGCAGCAATGGAGCCACCAGCCTTACCAGACAGTTCCACTTCGCTGTCACCACCTTCAGGGGCAACAACAGAAGGACCACCCTGGACATACCAGGAAACCTTACCGGAACCACCTTCAACACCAACGTGGTTGTCAAGGGTAGTACCGCTGTAGGAGCCACCAGCAAAGCCGCTGTTGGCTTCAATGTTCACATAGGGACCAGCCATTGCAGGTGCAGCAGCCAGGATCAGAGCAGAAGAAATAGCGATTGCTTTCATGATAATTACTTGGATTTCTTTTTGATGATTGCGAGGTCAGCTCGCGTGATTTTTTTGTGAGGCTTAGCTACAGCAGCTAGCTTCTTTTGTTTGGGTGAGTATTTAGAGTAGGGCATCACACCTTAATGTTTGAACGTTCAAGCTTTCGCATAACATCCATACGGTAAGCGTCGTCGTTGTCATAGCGGGGATCGTTCATGTCACGAACAACCTCTGCCATACTACGATAAGCTTGACCAGTTGATGACTGTTTACCAGTCACCAGCTCAGGTGTACGTCCAACTGCATCTTCGTATTGAGAGACCAAAGCTTTAACGGCGAAACGGACAGCTGCCTGATTGGCAGTATTAATGACTTCATCAAATGCTTCGATGTCTTCCTGAGGAAGATTCTCGCTAGCCCATTGTACAACCTGAGCGTAGCCTTCGTCACCACCAGCAATGTTTTTGATGTTTGTGATCTCTCGATCAGACAGAGTAGACTCTGCCGCATCATAACCTAGCTGGCTACGAAGGCCACCAAGATAGGCGTCAATAGTAGCATCAGAGAAACCAGCTTCATTGAGTTGATCATACATCTCATCAGTAAGAGTACCATCGTTCTCATAGAAGTGATCGTTCATTGCCCACGGATCAATACCTGCGTTCTGAAATACATCAGCAAGGTTGTCACCGTACGCTTCTTTGACAGCATCAAAGTTGACGTAGCCTTCTTCATCATAGCGTTCAAAGTCACCTTGGACTTCTTCATCGCTATCATACTCTACGTCTTCTTCACCACTGTCATCGTCTGCATCATTACGACCAAGACGTTGCTGAAGTTCAATGTAAGCTTTCTCAAGCTCTTCAGCGTTTCGATATTTACCGGCAAGAAGTTCTTGCTGGTCTTTCAACATCTGTTCGCCTACTTCTAGGCTGTCAGCTTCCTCAGCTTCCCGTGCTGCAATAGCTTCGGGATCATCAGTTGGATCGTACGAAATGTTAATAGCCATAGGTGCTAGTTAATTTAAGCAGGGGGTTGTGGAGCAGGGGGTTGTTGTTGTGGCTGTCCTGTTTGTTGTCCAGCCAAGGTTTGCATGGCAGCCTGAATACCTTCAATAGCTTGAGGGTTCTTGGCAGGATCCATGGCAGGAGCAGAAGCAAACTGACCAGCTTGGTTAACCAAGGAGGCTTGCATTTGTTGTTGCATAGCTTGCTGCTTCTCACTCTGGATCTGTTCCATACCTTTGACAAGGTTGAGGATGTCAATACCTTGAGCAGCAGCGAGACGCTTGATTGCTTCATCAGGATTAACATACTGAGCCAGAGCTTGTGGACCCATGGTCTGTGCAATAGTAGTCACAAACTGAATCAGGGACTCACGATCTTGACCGCGACCAAGAGCGTTGATGCCCGCCACAATGGTAGGATTAACCAGACCCTTTGGCAAGGCAGGAATCTGCTTGGACCTAGTAAGGTCAAGCATCTTACGATTCAGATAAGGAATCAGGAACTCACTAGTCAGCAGAGAGAACAAGCCTCCAAGCTGTTGCTCCAGTTCCATCTGAGTCATGCGGACTTCCTCAGCAGTAGTCCGTTCAGACTGACGAACGTTGAGGATCAGGAAGGCTTCAGACAAACGCTTCTCCAACACACCAGCCAGTTCAAAGGCAGTGCGGAAGTCAGCTGTCTTACCAACCTGAACAACACCAATGTCATCAGGACGTCCTTGGATGATTGCTCCGTTGCCTGCGTTGGCCAGGGAGGCGGGCTTAGTCACAGAGCTAGGTGATACAGTGAAGATCACTTTAGCAGCTGCTGCAGAGCCTTCTACAAGCGCCTGCATGAGGGCTTCAAGGGAACGCAGGTCACCTAGGAACTCCTCAACACGAGAGCGTCCGTAGTCCTCTCCATCAACAGTTACGAAGCGGAGGGGCAACCACGGACTCCTGTCCTTAGGAGCTTTACCGTAGGTGTTAGGAAGGAGTTTGTCATCAGCTTCCTGATACCAAGTCCATCCTTTCTTAGTCAGTTTGATGCAGGTAAATACATCAACATCTTTTTCAAACTTACTGCCAACACTAGAGTCAACAACACTCAAAGGCTTGGGGTTCTCAAACTCAGGACCAAGCAGTTTACGGTTGACTCGTTCGCGTGTGACAATCTCAGTAACATTACCGTTACCATCTCTCTCAACAACATACCGATTCAACGGATACATCTTCATGCCATCCTTACCCATGTAAAGAAGAGCATTACCAGTAACCACGAGATGTTTGATTGCAGAGAAGATCTGAACACGATCAGTAGAAGCAGCAATGCTTTCCATGATCATACGTTCGATCTTAGCAAAGCTTAGATCCAACTCACTCTTTGCCTCAGCAGGGATCTCAACCCCAAGCTTGGAGTCATCCAGCTGGAGTTTAAAGAATGAAGTAGAAGGAGGCAGCAACCCCAGCATCAACTTGGATGCCAAGGTTACTACCCCCTTTGCTCCTACTGATTGCCAAGGAGTCTTGAACCGAGTGTAATCGGTTGTTGTCTCCTCGTGCATAAGCAGAGTAGGAATAGTCAGCTTTGCACATTCCAGTGCAATGTCAAGAAAGGCGGTACGGCCACTGGTCAATTCATGATACCGTTGCCGTGCGCTTTTCATTGTTACTGCCTCTGAACGTTAGCACTAATGTTGAGTCCAGTACCAGGAGCAGTCTGCAGGCTAGCAGTACCAGTCCGCATACGCTCACGCTTAGCCGTACCAGTCTCACGCTTCTTCAAGGTAGGTTTCTTATCCATACCCGTCTGTTCAGGAGCAGGAGTAGGAGCCTCAGGCTTTGTCGGTTCAACTTTTTGAGGAGTTGCCGGCGGCGGGGGAGCCGGAGGCGGGGGAGGGAGAGGAGCTACGGGCGCAGAGCCACCACCAAAACACATAATCTTAATCCTTTGATAATTTTTCTTTTAAAAACCTAACAACTGAGACTTGCCCAGCTCGATAAGAAATTTCTTTCTCATTGAGTTGGTAGTCAGGAAATTGGTCAGGAAATAAGTCATCGAGTTCCTCGATTAGCCGATCAAACTCAGCCGTACTCAGGAAGATTGACATTTGAGTGCTCAAAGAATGCGGGCATACGAGCACGGCGGGTAGCAATCAGACCCTCTGCCTTCCCGCTGTAGAGAAGGCTGTCCGATTGCTTAAGCCAGAACTCGCGGTCAAGGTAGGGGTTCTCGTTAGAACCCAGTGGTTGCATGATCCATGCTACCGTTGCTTTACGAAGCTTGTCAAGGTTTTGCGTGACCGTGAGGCCAAGCTCTTTGCAGACGAGAGAGTTGACCGCCACATGGACTTGCTCGTCTCGTGAGATGTCAGCTGAGACAGTGCGACATCCTGCATCCCCGTTCCATCTAAAGAAGGGGAGCAGCACAAAGAACACTGACCGTTCAAGCACCATTGCCTTGAGCACGGGATGTTCGGGAGATTCGATCCATGCTTTCTGGATGCGGGAAGCTTCCGGGATATCTTCCAGCTGATGAGCACGAGCGATGTAATCAAGAGCGAGGTCATGTTTCTCTTCATCCTTAATGTTGCTTTCCAATACTTCTTGGGCAGCAGCAGGATAATCTTTTTTAAGAGCATTTTTAATGAAGTCACCTACGGGAATCTCAAGGTTACGAACCGAGAGAGCACGCAGCATGGCTTCTTCAGAGCCAGGAGCAAAGGTGCCTGCCTCTACCTGAACAGGTGTCCAGGAACGTTTACGGGAAAGAAGTTTTTGATAAGGGTTCATTCTGCACAATCACATTGAGGTTCTTTAGAGAACGACTCATACTCTTCCCAGAATTTCTCATCAAATTCTTCCAGTGCAGCCATGGCATCACTCTTATCTTGAGTGTCAGGCATGACTTGTAGAGAATAGTAGAGAGAAGTCTGTGGACTAGAGAGCCACTCTTCAATGAAGGATTGGTCGTAGGTCACGACGTCGCTCCAGCTATTCATGGAATAACCATGCAACAACCCTGTTGAATCCAACAGGATCATGATGTTATCGGCAACCTTTCGATACGCTTCCCAGCCAACCTGGCTAGCGATCTCAACGTCACCATAGTCAAAGTGTTCAACACCAAACGTACCGCTGTCTCGATCCACCTCACTAGAAATGGGAGGAGCAATCTCAGGGCAGGTGGTGTAGCCGTCCAGATCCTTGTAACGATAGGAGCAGCTAGCGGTCGGTGCAATGGCAAATGCACGAGCCATCTTATTTGCACGTGCGATTTGCGCAGCGATATTAACACCACGCTTCAGTGCGTTGGCGAGAAGATCAGCAGAAGAGTGGTTAACCTTATCATTGTTCACACGCTCAAGAGCATCGCCAAACTCTTGATAGGTTACTCCGTTCCGCCGTAGGAAGTTGGCGAGTCCAAGCATTCCGAGACCAACCTGGCGATCTGTTTGAGAAGGGAGGTATTCTCCAGTGTCTCCCACACCTGTTCGGGAGTGCAGGTCGCACAGCTCGGACATTCCTTGGGTAAACGCAGCTTCAACGTCACTGTATTCGCATCCACCGAGGTTGACATGCTGTAGTAGACAAGTTCCTCGTGAGGGCAGATAGACTTCCAAGCATACATTGCCATAGATTCGCTTTCCTTTAGCGTCAACTTTAGTTTTGTTTAGCCAGACGTCACCCTTCTTGATTGCAGAAAGAAGAGCAGTACGTACTTCATCCGTTGCTTCAGCCCACCAATACTCGTTAATGTCAACGCAGCGTTTGACCCAAGGTAGCTCGGCACGATTAGCATTGATGAACTCAAGGATGTCAGGATGTTTCAGGTCAAGGTGAATAACTACCGCTCCGTTTTTATAGACGCCACCTCTTCGTAGTGTCTCGTTAAGCACGGAGTAGAGTTTTGCAAACGATACTGGGCCCGAAGCAACCAAGCCTTTGCCGTTCTCAGCTCCCTTGGGTCGGAGTTGGGAAAGATGAATCGCCACTCCTGCTCCATTTCGGAGAGCGTGGCTAGCAAATCGCCAAGATGCTTCGATCCCTTCTGGTCCTTCCATGCTGTCTTCAACAACAAAGACAGTACACGATACGGGTAAGCGAGAATTTGGATCATCCATCCAGTTTTGTACACGACCAGTGCGGGCGATCAAATCAGTAGACATATTTAAACAAGATCAGTCAGGGTAGGGGGTTGGTAGTTGGGTCCTTTCAGAACCTTACCATCTTCACGGCGGATGGGGTTACCATCCTCGCCAAGCTTGGTCATGTTGCTTTGGTGTACCCGGTCGAGAGCTTCATCAAGATCCCAACCAAGGTTCTCAGCATACTGGAAGCAGACATACACAAGGTCCGCAAGTTCTTTAAGGCAGTCAGCAGAGTTAACTTTGAAATCCTTTAGCAGCTGGTTCTCTGCATCGAGAAACTCCTTGAACTCTTCAACGATCAAGGTCCGTTGCCCAGTCCGTGAAGCTGGCTTCGTACTGTTCGTCACCTGGAAACCACGGCGAAACTCCTTGGCTTGGACGCTGATGAAGGATTTCATTTTCTAATTCGTTCTGTAAGTAGTGGATAGCTTTACGTAGGTCAGCCACACGGGAGTCTTTGTATCCCGCACGGCAGATATATTTGATAGCGTTGCCAAGATGGAAGTTCAATCCTTGGTCTCGGATGAAGTCCCATACTTGGATATTACCTCTTCGATAGTAGGATGGTCCTGAGGATTTGGTGAAGGCCATTTAGCAACTAAATTGGAAACACAGTTGGAAAGGGTAAAGCATTGTCTTTGCAATGCCATGAAGACAATGATGATGTCTTCCTTAGAAGTCTCTGGGTTACGCAGAGCATCCTCAATCTGTCGCAGCTTGAACTGCTGCTCCATCGTCAGCTCTAGCACTGGCGGTGGGGGTCCAAAGTATTGGGGCGTTGGAGATGAAGTCATAGTCGTCAGCTTGTAAGATTTTAGCAAGCCGAGCGTTAAGCAGAGCATCGTCGTCTGACAATCCTCGCTCTCGAAAGGCTTGGCACACAGCTTCCCATGGAAAGTCATGTTTGTCAATGAGATCAGCTGCACGTTTCACGCCAATGCCAGGACAGCCAGGGTACCCATCAGTAGGGTCACCAGCCAGTGTCTGGATCAAGTGCCAACGATCTCCTTCCTCCTTAGTTATTTCCTCCACGTCATCACTCATGTTCCAAAGAACACCAGGGATCTGACGCATGTCTTTGTCTGGACTCACGATGATTGGTTGATCGTAATCAAAATCATCCTTAGGCATGGTTGCATCAATGCCTAGGGCATCGTCTGCTTCCAAGGTATCCCGAACAACAGTGTTAAAGTTTTCTTTACACCAGTTCACCAGACGTTTGTAACCCAGGGGCTTACGACGATTTCGATGACCCTTGTAATCTGGGTAAATTTTTTTCCTAAAATTCTCGGAACTTGAGAAGTAAAGAATTACTTCATCGTCCATCATAGCGGTCGTGATCTTGTCTAGCTCACGGTTGAACACCTTTAGCACTTCACTGAAGCGAGACTGAGTAATGATGACATCATCACCAAAATCAATCCCCTCTTCACAGGCTTGAGCTGCTTTATAGGCAAGATAGTCAGTGTCAATAAGTAACATTAGTGTACCTCAGCCCAGTTCATGCCAATCTTAGCATCAGCGTCGATGGGAAGCCTGAGCTTGTAATATTCACCAGCCATGGCGGCTGATGTGGTGCAGATAGACGCAACCTGCTCGGCTACGTATGTGGGACATCCTAGCGCCTGCTCGTCGTGCACGAAGGCGTACCTCTCATGCTCGATACCACGCAGACGTTCATCAGTGATGAGTAGCCATCGCTTTGCCAAGACCCCAGCCGATGACTGGAGTAGGAAGTTCAGGGCTTTGTGCGGCGAGTCAACATTGATATTGCGACCGTCGATAGATCGTATGCATTTATGGCTCTTCGCCTTTGCCTTGACTGCTTCAACGAGTTCTTCCAAACCCGGAATGGCGTCAAGGTACGCTCTACGAATCTCCGAACCCTTCGACTTGGCCTGCTCTGTAGACAGCTGTGAGTCATAGCTGAGACCAATCTTAGTGTCCGACGCACCGTATAGAAACGCATAGGTGACTGTCTTGACAGCCCTACGCGATATGCCAATTTTCTCAGCATTAACTTGATGGATGTCATCGTTGAGTAGGATATCAGCATACCGCCCCTTGTCAAACTTGGCAAGGTAGTGGGCAAATATGCGAAGTTCAATCCCAGCTAGGTCGCTATCGACTAGCTTCCAGCCAGGACGGGTAATGAACAGGGAGCGGCAATCAGCATCGCTGCTCACCTGAGCAAGGTTGGGACGTGCATGAGCCATGCGATGCGTGGCAGCCCCAATAAAGCAGGAATGGTGAAGCCTGCCATTCTTGACCAACTTCAACCATGCGTTGTTGCCTTGCGATAACATTCCAAGCTTCTTCTGTGTCTCAAGAATCTCTAGGAATAACAACGCTTCTTCCGAGCCGATCTCTTTGAGAACGACTTCATCAATAACAGCTTTACCTGTTTCGGTAAGCTTTTTTGGTTCCCATTTCTGGAACTCTTTGAAATACCAAGCAATGTGCTCTCGGCTACTAGGGTTGAACTCCTTGAGCCGTTGCATTTCAGCACCAGCTACATAGCCTTGAGTCTTGTTATCACGCTTGGGTGTGAATAGGTTACCAGGAACACACCAGCAAAGGCTCTGAGCCTTCGCTCTAAGCGCCTCTACGCGGTTTAAGAGGGTGTTCTCTAGCTCTTGTGCCGCACGGATGTCAAAAGGCCATCCTACGGCCTCCTGGGCGGCCATCAGCTCCGCAATGCGGTGCTCTAGAAGGACTGCCTCAGGTATTTTTGGAAGTGATCCCATAGTTTAACAAGAACAGCGACGTCTTGGACACAGTAATCCTGCATCTCTTGAGACCAGTCACCCCAGTCAGTATGCTTAGCAAACTCACCTTTGTGACACTTCAGTCTGTAGCCCCACGCCTCCAAGCTGTGAGATCCGTAAAGCTTAGCAGGCATCATAGGCCATTTACGCTTCAGATCCACGTCAAGGAGGTTGGTGTGGAAGAATCTGCTTAGGATTAGCGTGTCGAGTTGATGATGGTGGTCAAAAAACGGGTAATGTTTCTTGATTTGCGGTGTATCGTACCCGATACCGTTGTGTGCAACAATGAGATCCGCCTCTGCAAGGTAGTTAATCCCAGTACTAATAGGATAACAATCACCTCCTCGATCATTGTACTCAAGTACCTGACCCGTATCCAAGTCTTGGGTAACAAGGCAGTGAATGACCGTGGAATCAAAGCCATCTGTCTCAATGTCATAAGCAAGTTTAGTCATTCCAGTGACGAATAACTCCAGCAACAATAAAGAGGTTGGTCACAAAGATCAACCCATTAAACATTAAATTATAGGCAAGAAGCTTAAGACGTCTGCGATCGGTTCTTCCAGACATACGTCTTGTCTACAAACTTGGCTCGTTCAACCATCTCTTGAGTAGGAGGGTTGGGACGATTCACATACTCATACCAAGGGTGGACATACTCAGAAGTCTTCTGCTGGGTTGAACTCTGGTTCGGGTTCAGTTTCATGGAATTTACAGGTGTCAAGGTCATAGTCCAGATGGCAGGCTACGCCTACTTCTCCAGAATAACGGTTTTTAAGGATTCGGACAGTCGTTCCAGATGCTCCTCGATCCGCCTGCTGGTCCCGTTCAAGTGCAATAACTGCATCTGACAGTTGAGCAATAGCTGCCGAACCTCGTAGTTGTCCGAGGGTGACGCGGGCTCCTTCTTCGTGGTTGGTGTCATTAGATGTGCGTCTCAAATGAGAAACGAGAAACAGTGAAATACCAGTGCGTTCTACCAGTGACCGTAGCTTGGTCATGGTAGTATCAATCATCCTACGCTCATCTCCGTCAAGCCCGCTGAGCAGGATTGAGAGGTGATCAAGGAATACGCAACGCACCTCAAGCCCGGTGGCAAGGTACTCAATTCGGTTGTAGATGACATCAGGATCAAAAGACCCAAACCCATCGAAAAGATAAAGATTCCAATTAGCAATAGAATCTTGATAAGCTTGGGCGAGAGTAGATCGGTCATGTTGTCCAAGGTGAAAAGATTTGCCGCAATGAGCGGACATCAATCCAAGTGCAGTACGTCGATTGGACTCTTCAAGAGCCACGTAGCCAACCCGTTCTCCTTTGTTAAGAAGGTGAGTTGCAAGTTCACGACAGAACGAGGATTTTCCGATACCAGATCCTGCAGTAATCGTGACAAGCTCTCCGTATCTGATCCCGTGCAGCTTGTCTTGTATTCCTTGAAACGGATAGTCATGAGCGCATGGTGGTAGCGGTTCACTTACTAAATCTAGTAGGGTTTTTGCATCAACAATGCCGTCAGGTCGGTACGTTTTTGCATCCCAAACAGCACGGCGTATGGCTTCCGAGTCACTAGCTTGCAAGGCATCTGAAGCATCTTTGTACTTCTCCATCCTTGCAATCTTAACCTTGCCTGGTGGCAAGAGTTGAGCACACTCTTCAGCAGCCTTTCTGCCGGGCTCGTCGTTGTCAAAGAAAAGAACAATCTCTTCATAACTTTGCAGCAACGGCATCACACGTTGCAATGCACGCTTAGCACTCTGAGCCCCATCAGGTAGGGACACATGAGGCCAGGTGGGCATTGCAGCATAGCCTGAAGCTGCGTCTAATTCTCCTTCGTAAATGGTTAGGCGGGTGCCTTTGTCTGGAAACAAGTGCTGACCGAACAGCTGATGATCAGTGTTCTTGCCATCCCAGCGGAAGGTTTTGTCTTTGGTCTTTACCTTGGCTCCACATATCTGACCTGACTGGTCATAGTAGTGGAACCGCAGCTCCTCGCCATCCTTGTGGATGCGGAACTTACGGCAAATCTCCTCAGACAGTCCACGTTTAGCTAACCGAACTGGTTCGCCTTTGATCATGGGACGATAGGTAGAGTGGGAACTTTTTGTTTGATGATGGTGGTCGCTGCCTTCTGCGGGTTCGTAAGCACCACATGAGAAGCAATACCCATGCCCATCAGTATACCTAGCGAGAGCATCCCTACTCCCACAACTATTACACGGCTCATGTCTCTGAAACTCGCTTTCGGAGGGCGACTCTGACAGACTCATAGGTAGCTTTGCAATCTGCGTGGTAGGTGATCCAGCTCTCTAGCTCTTCAAGGAAAGCATCGGCAACTTCATGGGGATCATAGCTTTCAGGTACTTCAGCGAGGACATCACCGAAATAACCTTTCATCCTCTCCTTAGAACCAA
>Ga0208162_1000857_pt1 | contig 16555 bp, 16 predicted proteins | sample CB_VirMetaG_4_FD_184539 | JGI IMG/M metagenome (GOLD analysis project Ga0208162, IMG submission 184539) | Freshwater to marine saline gradient viral communities from Chesapeake Bay - CB_1508_1M Viral MetaG (SPAdes) (version 4) | ecosystem: Environmental > Aquatic > Marine > Coastal | place: USA... | reverse complement strand
TGGTCTATCAGCCAAAGGAGATCAGACGCCAAGCAGAGGCCAACCTGCAATGCTCATCTGATGAGCTCCCTGATGACCTCGACCACTGTCGAGCGCTGTTCACCTCGTCAGCTGCTACCTCGATGGCGATCTATCAGGAGCTCATAGCCAGAGGTGTTTCACGTGAAACCGCGCGGCTCGTCTTGCCGGTCTCCCTCTACACCTCGTTTTGGATGAGTGGCAACCTGCACAACTGGTGTAAGTTCATCAGGCTCAGGACCACCGAGCACGTACAGCTTGAGACGCGCTTAGCGGCTGAGGCCATCAAGGCGCAACTGCTTGAGCGGTTCCCCATCTCGGTCAAGGCGCTCCTGAGTGATGAGTATGAGTAAGCACATCAGAGCTCGACTCAGACAAGCTCAGATGCTCGGTGAGCTCTCACCCTGCCCACGTGGTCATGTCGGCGCGGTGCTGTTTGAGCCTGAGTCTTGGGTGGTGATCTCTGATGGCTACAACGGACCACCAAGAGGCGGTGGTGATCTATGTGGTGGTGACCACTGTGAGCGCGACGCTAGGCAGATCATCAGTGGGACCATGACTGAGGTGGGCTGTCATCACGCAGAGCTCAACGCCATCGTCAACGCCGCACGTCGAGGGAGCTCCACGATGGGGGCTTGGTTGGCTGTGTCGCGCACACCCTGCCTCAACTGTGCTAAAGCGATTCATCACGGTGGGGTCTCTCGTGTTTATGTTATAACTGACTCCCAGGTTGAGCTCACCTGTCAGGGCGCGACCTACCTCTTGAAGCATGGCGTGGAGGTGATGACGTGGAGTGGAGAGACATAGACCTAGACGAGACAGTGTGTGCTTGGTGCGGTGAGATTGAGCCCTGCTCATGTGACACCGGCCACTCATGTGAGCGCTCAGGCTGTGAGTGTGGTGCTGACTGTGAGTGTTGTGTCTTCGATGAATGTGACTGTGAGAGCGATGAGCCATGAGCCGACAAGAGGAGACCTATCAAGAGAGACGCTTGGCGGTGGTGCTCCTCGACCTCATAGGTTCAACTCAGTTCGTGGAGAAGGTCGGCGCTCATGACGCTGCTCGTCTGTTTCAGTATCACGACAGGAGGGCGCGCACCCTCATGCATCGCTTCGGGGGTCGAGAGATTGACCGCTCTGATGGTTTCCTTCTGAGCTTTGAGCGCGTGATCGATGCGGTCAACTTCGGGCTGTATTACCAAATGACGATACCACCACTCACCAAGCTTGGCGCTCGAATCGGCATACACTGGGGAACAGTGGTGGAGGTCAAACAGCGTGAGCTTGACGTGATGGTTGGGGCTAAGCCGGTGGAGCTCGAGGGGCTCACCAAGAACATAGCGGCGCGCACCATGAGCTTGTGTCGAGCGGGTCAAGTGCTCCTCACCCGTGACGCGTTCGCGTTGGTCAGGTCGAGGTCTGACAGGATGACGCCACGTGACACGCGCTTTGCATGCGTCGGCATCTACAAGATGAAGGGCGTGAGGGAGTTGCAGGTGGTCTATTCAGTAGGCTCTGACATCAAGCACTTACAGCCACCATTGGGCAACGCCAAGGTGATCAGGGTAGGAGGCCCGAAGAAGATCAAGAGCCGAGCTCGTCACCGTAAACTCTTAGAGTGGCTCGAGTGGTCGATCTATCGGGGCGCGCTCATCAGCCTTGGGTACATACTCGCGCACATGTACCCCTATCTTAAATACCAACTAGCACCGCTCATCGGGCGGTTGATGGAGATCTATGAGCAACTCAGATGATGACAAGCGCACCCTGAGAGGGTGGTGGTTTAGTGTGATATTCATGGGGTTGGTGGTTGGGCTCATCGTGTTCCTAGCCTACGTGGACATCGTCAAGGAGAACCGTGACATCCTCATTGGGATCATCGGCATGCTCACCGGCTCAATCTCATCAATGCTAGCGGTGGCGTCAGGGCGTGACCCTGCTGAGGTCGAGCAGCTCAAGGAGGATCTCGCGACCAAGGAGGCAGACAGACAGGCGCTCATAGCCAGACTCAGAGACGCTCACATCAACAGTCAGCTCAAGTCAGACATGCTCATGGAGATGCAGACAGCCATCATCAATCAGCTCGCAGAGTTACGAGTAGCGAATCGAACAGAGGGAGATGTGCAACTCAATCAGCATGTGGCTGAGTGGCTACCTGATACTGAACAGGAGAGCACTGAACAGAAGACTAGTGACACATGATCAGAATATCAGTATAATGGCGACTGTTTAGCTAAGCACAGGAGACCCCATGAGTGAGTCCACGACAGGTGACACACCTCGACACATGAGGGCGCTATCGCCTCGATTCGGCGCTCGTGGCATATCGGGAACACAGCTCAGCGGTGGAGTGATTGCCAAAGAGAGCAACGCTCAGCTCACCGGCCTCAACTGGGTTCAAGAAGCTGAGGAGATGCTGAGGACTGATCCAGTGGTCAGACGCTCTTGGCACATGCTCAGGCAGACCTTGCTCTCAGCCTCTTGGCGATGGGAGCCAGGTGTTGAGGGTGACGTGTTAGCTGAGGAGCTCGCGCGCTTTGCCAATGAGTGTTGGGGCTTCGATGGCCACGCGGGGCAGATGGTCTCGTCTTGGGAGGAGCAACTCAGCTACCTGCTTGAGTTCGTGCCGCTCGGCTATCGCTACGCCGAGGAGGTCTACAGGGTTGCACCCGACTCAACAGGCAAGGTCAAGGTCTGGCTCAGTCACTACGCAGATCGTGAGCCGAGCGCTCACAGCCGTTGGTTGAGCCGAGACGATCAGCACCTAGATGGGGTGATGCAGAATGTGGTGGGTGGTGGCAAGGTGCCCGAGCCCATCCCTGCTAACAAGCTCCTACTCCTCACGCTCAATCGGACCGGCTCCAACTTCGAGGGTGTTGGGATGCTCAGACCTGTGTGGTGGTGGTGGCGCACTAAGCAGCGTATCGCCAACCTCATGTGCATCGGCATTGATCGTTGGGCTGTTCCAACTCCCAAGGTGATCGTTGACCGCGCTGTCGCTGAGCAGATTGGTTTATCTGATGGTGACATTGACGCGATGATTGATGATGCAGAGGCTCAGGCTCAAGCGTTCATCTCAGCTGAACAGAGCTATCTTGTTGAGAACAGTGCTGTGAAGTTCGACACATACGCGGCTCAACCTAGCCTCTATGCTGACGGCCCCATCAACGTGATTAGTAAATGTGATGCTCAGATCTCGGCGGCGTTCCTCGCTCAGTTCGCCGAGCTCGGGAACACTCAGACCGGTGCGCGCTCAGTGGGTGAGGTACACCTCAGCGTATTCCGTAGGGCAGCCATCAACCTCTGTGATCTCGTGGCGTCTCAGGTGAGCGGCATTGATCGGCGCGGTGGTGGTACGATCGGGCGCTTGGTTCGTTGGAACTATGGCGCGGTCGAGGCGTCCAAGCTTCCACGTCTCAGACACACCGGCCTTGATACGGATGATCTCGCTGAGTCACTCGCCACTCTACCTGGCCTAGTCCAAGCCGGACTGATCACACCTGACGATGAGCTTGAGAGAGCGATCAGGTCTAAGCTCGGCGCGGGTGACCTACCCGAAGAAGCACAGCGCACCCCCACTAACCGCGTGGCCACATCAGGCATTAGGACAGGTGGAGGGATCAGCGCACTAGCTGAACAGCTTATCAGGAGTAGGCGTGATGGTTAAGCGCATCAAGCTGAGGACCAAAGCGCAGACACCCGCCAAGCCAAGCGAGCGTGTTAAGGGTTCAAAGCGTAACCCTGAAGGCTCCGCTAGCAGTGGGCGAGGTGGCATTGAAATTGGTGACACCGCGCTCAAGGCGCTTGAGACGATGCGTGACAAGCACAACGCCAAGTACACCAAGAAGAGTCGGCGCGTTGACCTCGGCACCCTCAAGGCTGTGTTCAGGCGTGGCGCTGGTGCATTCAGCGTGAGCCATCGACCGGGCATGACTCGCAATCAGTGGGCGCTTGCTCGCGTCAATACGTTCCTTAAATTGGTCGGGACAGGTCAGCGCAAGAAGGCATACAACACTGACCTTGACCTACTCCCCAAGGGGCACCCTCAGCGCACTGAGTCAGAGGCTAAGTCTGAATCACTCGCGCCGAGCCGTTATTCACACATTGACTTTACACCTCCTCAAGGAGCTCAAGACGCAGGCAAGCGCGCTCTTGAGGTCAGAGCTGACAAGCCACCATCACAGCGCGGGATGACTGAGGTGGGATTAGCCAGAGCTCGTGACCTCGCCAACGGCAAGGAGCTCAGCCCCGACACAGTCAAGCGCATGCTCAACTACTTCACTCGTCACGAGGGAGACAAGCAGGGCTCGACTTGGGATGACCAAGGGAAGGGTTGGCAGGCTTGGCATGGTTGGGGCGGTGACGCTGGTTATGCTTGGGCTCGGAAAGTGGTTAAGCAGATGGACACTGCAGATGAAAAGGCGCAGGCGCTCAGGGCATACTCTGAAGCGCTCAACGTCGCTTATGATATCCCTGATGGTCTCACCCTTGGCCGACCATTCAAGACGCTGAGCCTAGGCCAAGTGAGCTCGCGCATGAATGGCGAGAACGTTGGCAAGGAGATCAACAATGAGATGCTCACTGAGATGGTGCGCGTCTTCAAGGAGAGGCGAGAGTCAGACCCTGTCATCATCGACTGGCAACATGCGACCTCACCTTATCAGAGCGGGCCCCCTGCTCCCCCCGAGAGTGGCAACGCTCTTGGACTCATCGTTGACCTAGAGCTTAGAGCAGATGGGTTGTATGCCTACCCTGCTTATAATGAGCGTGGTCTCAACGTGGTCAACGAGGCCGGTGGCGTCTTGTGGAGCTCCCCTGAGTTCTTAGCCGGTGAGGTCTTCGACCGCGCAGGCGGGGCCAAGGTTGGAGATGCCCAGCTACTCGCAATCACACTAACCCCAAGACCGGCTCAGTCTAACAGCAAGATTGACCGCGTCACACTCAACGAGAGGCTAGAGATGGACAACGTCGAAAGCATGTCTGTAGAGGATCTTCGCGCTATGCTCATTGCTAAAGATGAGATGGTCAAGGAGCTCGAGCAGCAGATCAAAGAAATGAAGCAGGACTCAGAGTCAGCGATGATGGAGTCAAACGAGTCTGAAGAACTCGCAGAGCTCGCAGAGTCTAAGGACGATGAAGAGAAGCTCGCAGAGTCAGAGGACCACGACGAGAAGAAGGAGACGTACAAGATGAGTGAGCAAGCGCCAACACTCTTGAACGAGATCAACGCACTGCGTGAGAGCAACAACGCACTGACCAAGCGTCTTGAGAAGATCGAGGCTGAGAAGCTTGAGATCGAGAAGCGCGAGGCAGTCAGCACCCTCCTCCGTGATGGTCGCATCACACCCGCTGAGGAGACCATCGCTGGCAAGGCTTGGGCAATGCGTGAGCTTCAGCCTGAGTTCTGGCAGATGTTCTCAGAGCGTCAGCCTTCAAGCGCTATCCCTCTAGCAGAGGTTGGTCATGGCGCTTCGGGTCGCGAGATCACTCGTCAATCACTCGATGGTGAGGTTCGTAAGCTCGCCTCTGAGAAATCAATCACTTACTCTGAGGCGTTGGTCCAGTTCCGCGCTCAGAACCCCGATTACTACAATCAAGCGTTTGGAGGCTGATCATGGCTAACACAGACAACATGGTATCATTCATCGCGAGCGGGACTATTACAGAGTTCGCTCTCGTAGCTGTCGATTCAGATGGCAAGGTGGCAGTGGTCACCGACTCAACTAGTGAGGCGGCTGTTGGTATCGCTCAGCGCGCAGCTTCAGCGGGTGACGCTGTGGATGTGATCATTGGTGGAGTTACTCGCGCAATCGCAGGAGCTGCAATCGCTCCTGAGACCACGTCTCTGCTCATGGCTTCTACAGGAGGCAAGCTCATCCCACTCGTCAAGGGCTCAGGGAATTTCTCTGTGGCTCGCGTCATCCCAAATATCAATCATGCTTCACCTGCTGATGGCGATCAAATCAAGGTCGTGTTCACAGGCCCTAGCAACTACAAGTCTGCTTAAGGAGTAGGACATGGCTAGCTCATATACTAATCTTCATCCGGTCGATCAGATCCTTACCAGCCTTGTCGTTGAGGCTGTCCCATCTGATGACCAACTCATCGCTGACAAATGCCTTGAGACCATCACGGTTCCTGAGCGCTCGGGTACACTCCTCCTCGAGGAGACGCGCAACTTTATGGGCGCAGGCGCAGGGCTCGACCTTGAGCGCGCTCCTGGTTCTTCACGCGCTTCTATCGGCGGGTTCGACCGTAGCTCACAGACCTTCAAGGCGCGGATCTACGCGGCTCAGGATAGCATCGCGATGGAGGACATTCTTGACTCTCAGTATCCAGGTTCTGAGGAACAGCGCATTGCTAAGAAGGTAGCGCGCGTCATGAAGCTTGCACGCGAGAAGCGCGCGGCTGACATCCTCTTCGACTCGTCTGCGTTCAACACTTCGACCCCTACGGACAAGTTTGACGCGGTGGGCGCTGAGCCTCTCACGTTCTTGCACGAGCTCAAGGATACTGTGTTTGAGGCTGCACACGGCATCAACCCCGACTCACTCATCTTCGGTCGCAAGGCGTTCCGCGCTCTTGCTCGTAACCCTGAGGTGCGTGGTTATGTGGGTGACTCATCTTCAGGCATCGCGGCAGGTAACCGCATCCTCAACGATGAGGCTGTGATCGCCGTACTGCGTGACATCCTCGGCATACCGAATATCCTCGTCGGTCAAGCTCGCCAAGATAACGCGGTCCCTGGCGCGACTAGTGATGAGGACTACATCTGGGAGAATGAGACTGTGTTCATGGGCATCCTTCGTGGCTCTGATGCGATTGTGCAGAAGAGTGGCAACGTCAAGGGCATGCCTGTGGCGGCGCTCAACTTCCAGTTTGGCTCAATGGTTGCCGGTCAGTATGACAGCCTCGACAAGACACGCCGCTACGTCTACGCTGAGGAGGTGAACCAGTTCAAGGCGATTGACTCAACGCTTGGTCACGTCGTCACGAACTGCCTCACCTGATAGGCGCGCACCATGAATCTAGCTCTGAATGATCACAGCCTGCTACAGCTCGAGGAACTCGGCATCCTTGACTCTCTGCTAGAGGGTCACGCCGAGCATGTCACCCTCTCAGAGGATGCTGACAAACTCGCTGTAGCTGACCTCACCAAACAGGCCAAGGGCTTGAGCGGTGATCAGGCTAAACTGATCAGAGCTAGACGCGATCAACTGAAGGCAGAGATCAGCGCTGAGCAATCGTTCGGGCGCGCGCTCTCTGCCTCTCGGCGTGAGCTCGTCACGCTATTGCAGATGGCTGCTGTGTCGAGTGACCCACAGCTGCTGCTATCGTTCAACAACGAGCAGCTCCTAGACTTCATATTGAGGGGGGGGATGGGAGCTGCCGTTGATGAATATGTTGAGAGTCAGGGTAAGATCAAGGACGCGGTTGAGAGAGCGTTCAACGTGATCGAACCTGACTTCTCATTTGATGACCTGCCACAGCTAGAGCAGATCCAGACTCAAGCTGTGACTCAGGTCTTTGAGGACGTAATCCTACCCGACACTCAGAGCGCGATCAGATCAGCGCTGACCTCCTTAGCTTTGGAGGTGCCGATTGAGATCGTGGCTAGTGAGCTCGAGGAGCGTCTCAAGCGCTCTGAGGGCAGACAGCTCACTGAGGTCAAAACAAGGATTAGTCAATACGGCAGGTCGATCACCGCTGCAGCTGCGGCGGCTGCTGACCTCGACCACTATCTTTACACCGGCCCACTTGATGGCGTGACTCGTGGCTTTTGCAGGGCGCTCATTGATAAGGTGGTGACGAGTGAGCAGATGCGAAAGCTCAACAACGGTCAGGGCTTAAACGTCATGACGTCGTGTGGTGGTTACAACTGCCGTCACACTTGGAGCCCTGTGAGTGAGGGATTCATAGAGTCAGCAAAGCTCGACCGAGCCACAACGGCTGACATCACCAGAGCAAACGCGAGGGGCAGACGATGAGAAAAGCAGTGACCGGTGAGGCCATCCACTTTGTATGGCACCCTCGCACACCTCACGCAGGTGACGCTGAGCTGACCGTTGGATTCAGCACACCATACACAAGCGCGCTCGCATCGCTCAGAGATGATGTGTCAGTGAGCGCTGTGGCTGATGATCGGCGCACCCTCACACTCACGTCTAGCGTGAGCACTACGCTTGAGCGTGATGAGGTCAGAGCGTTCCTGCGCACCACTCGCGACACATACTATGCAGTCAAGGTGACTCGCCTTGGTGGCACGACCGCCATCTTAGCAGAGCCCTTACCGCGTGAGCTCGACCTCACCACAGCAGCCACGCTCAACTTCGCGTCTGCCTATGTGGACATACCGAGCGCCAACGCTGTCACCGGCTCATACCCCTACACGCTGACCTACACCGACAACCTAGGCTCAGCGCAGACAGAGAGCGGTATACTCAAGGTCACCCCTCGACCGTTCAACACTGGGCTTGATCATGATCAGCTCGTTGACCGATTCCCTCAGTTGGCTGACATGGTGCCACGACGTCAGAGCGACCTAGCACCACAGATCAAAGCGGCGCTCGATGAGATCATCCTTGCAGTCCGTGACCACGTCCTAGCAGATGGGGCCACAGAGGATGACGTCTTCAATCAGGGCTCATTCGTCAGCGCTCACGCCTACTGCTCAGCGGCTCTAGTCTATGAGGCCACGCTTCAACTCGACGTAGCTAGCGCAATGAGAGAGCGATGTCAGGAGCTCCTAGACGTTGCGCTCAGGTCAGTCACGATCGACCTCGATGGTGATGGTGAGATTGATGAGGGTGAGAGCAACCTGAGAAGATCAGGTGGGAGTGCCACTGACTTCAGAGCATCTTGGAAGACCTACAACAAGACAGCCTATGACAGCCGCTTCACACCGGCTAGAGGGATGCGCCACTGATGTCGGGTTATGGCAAGGTCTCCCTCAACTTCAACTTGCCCGAAGAGTTGTGGACAGCCAAGGACTCTGCGCGCTTGGCTGCTGACACCTTGGCCGCTATCAAGCTGAGGACGACCAAGGGCTTGGACGCGAGCGGTCAGCCGTTCGATGACTATAGTGAGGAGCCCATATATGTGGCCAAGCGTGGCGCTCGCCTCAAGCCCAAGGGTGGGCGCGTCACACCAAGCGGCAAGTCGGTTTTCTATGAGGGCGGTTATCGTGAGTACAAGAACCGGTCAAGGCGTCGGCGCAAACTCGCAGGCACCGCTGAGGTTGACTTGGTGCTCAGCGGTAACATGATGAATAACCTAGTGGTCAAGGGTGCCACTGCTCAAGGGTTCACTATCGGGCTCACTCAACACGCGGGCTATGGGTACTACGTCAATCAAGAGCGTGAGTTCCTCGGGCTGTCTCCTCAAGATGTTGAGATGGTGGTTGAGGCTGCGCGCATCAACCTAGAGAAGAAGATCAAATGAGCCAAGGCATCGCGGCGGCGCTCACGCATTTGGAGACCAAGCTCATGGAGATCACCCCCAAGCGTGACACCCATCATGGCTTCGTTGCTCATGGTCGCGCTGGTGGCATGACTTCGCCTCTGACTCAGCGCGCACACTCCACGCGATACTTCACATTAGAGGTCAGTGGCTTCACAGAAGACGATGGAGCTGCAGGCTTGAGCGGTCGGCGTCGAGCAACCATCAATCTCAACGTGCGCTATGACGTGCCCCAAGATCAGCTCTATCTACAGCGCATGATCGCAGAGGACGCTGAGAGTCTGCTCGTCAAACTCAAGGGGCCAGACTACGACCTGACCAATACCGGCATCGTGTCAGTGATACCGAGCGCGCCAACGGTCGAGCCCATTGACCCTACCAATGATCAGGGTGGCGCTGTGCTGCTGATCTTACCTTTCACTCTTCTCTACTTGGAGGCTTAAGATGACAGTGACTCATCGATCTATAAGCGTGGCTAAGGAGAGCTCATTTGGCTCCCTGTCTAGCACCACCGGACTACCTGACAACTCAGGTTTGACTTACATCTCGATCCCCTGTGAGCGTGACCCTATCATCATCCCCGGTGAGGTCGTGGCAAGTGAGCGTAATGATGCTCGTGATGGTTCGTACTTCGTACCCCCTGAGCCTGATACAGTGTGGAGCTCGGGTTCTCGTGTCCGTCGTCGTACTGGCCAAGTTGTGGTCAGGGTCGACCTCACCACCATCGGCACCGGTGCAGACACCTACGCGTCAAACTACCTTGGGCATCTCCTCGGCGCGGGGCTCAAGAATCAGCTCCCCTCCATCGTAGACGGTGACGCGGCCTCTGCTGTGACCAACGTCAACACGTTCACACCAACGACCGGATATGCAGCAGCTGACGTGGGCTGTCTCATCGGCGCTGAGCTCAATGGTCGCGCAGAGTATAGCGCAATTACAGACAACGATGTGGGCGGTGATGTCACTGTGTCACCTGCATTCAGCTCAGGGTTCACAGGCACACCGACACTCTACAGCCTCGCGACTTGGTACGTGCCAAGCCGGAGCGCAACCGGCACCAAGGACCACTCACTGAGCTTCCGCATCGATGGCGTCAATTATCGCTCATACGCTTATGGCTGTGTACTTGAGAGCCTCGCCATCAGTCTAGATAACGGTCGGCTCATGGGTGAGTTCACGTACCAAGCCGCGCTCATCCAAGACGATCATGGCAACGCGTCAGGACCGATCGAGCCAACCTATAACGCAGGCTCACCGCCATTCTTCAGAGGCTCCTATGTGGTGGTCAGTGATGGCTCACCTGCTAGCCTGAGCAATGGCACAGTTGGAGAGACTCAAGGCCGTATCGCTTTGGACGTCGAGGACTTCACAGTCACGCTCACCAACACGCTCACACCGCTTGGTCACAGCAACTCAATCCTAGCGATGAGCGGCATGGACATCAGTGACGTGAGTGTTGAGGTCAGCCTCACAGTCTCAACGGTCAACACCACCATTGCAGATGACTACTTCAACCGCACAGTCAGGCAACTCGTCATCGGCACTGGCCCCATCGCAGACGGCAAGGGGTGCGCCATCATGCTCCCTGCTGCACAGCTCACCAATGACCCGAGCGTGTACGACGTGAGCGGTAATGACATTGTGCGCCAACAGCTCACCTATCAGCAGAGCCGTTACGCGGGGGATTTCACAACTGCAAGCTATGAGAGCAATGCAGGCAACTCACCATTTAGGCTCGGGCTAGGAGTCTGACATGGCGCTCTCATTCCTGACCAACGCTGACCACACGATTGAGGTGGTGGTCACATGTGATCCAGAGGTTGAGGCTGATCAGGCTCAGCGCTCGGCGTATCTTCAGAGTGGTGAGCTCGAGGAGCTCGGCTCTGTTGGTGACGACGCCACGAGATTCACACTCAAGGCTCTGAGCCCAAGTGAGCGCGAGGACGCAGAGGTCAGGGCGGGAGCGCTTAGACGCTCAGAGCTCGGGCGCTTACTGTGGAGTGAGGCACCATCTGACAGCTCAGAGCGCGCACGTTGGCACCATGCTCTAACTGATGATGAGCGTGAGGCGATGGCTGATTACAACGGCTACATCAACCGCGTGTATGTCGAGATGCTCAGGGCGTCTCTTCAGCTCATCGATGGTGAGGATGCTAGTGTTGATCAGCTCAACCTGATCAGACCTGACTCTCACCGGACTGAGACCATCTCAGAGCTCGTGCTTCATGTGCAGCGTGTGAGCCTGCTAGGTGACTCGGGAAAATAGGGCTAGCGGCGTCAGTGTGGCTCAGCCACTCTAGGGGTCGCGCTTGGAACTGTAGCCAATGCAGGAACAACCCAAAGCTCAGAGCTCAGCGCGGCTCATGTGGTGGCGCGTTTCAAAAGGGCTTACCCCTCGCGCAAGAGGATGAGCGTGGTCTGTTCGTGCCCGGCTATCGTGTCGCACCTGACAGCGGTGAGGCGTTCAGTGAGCTTGAGATCAGGTCATGTCCAGTGGCCACGTCTAATCAGATGGCGTCTATCATCTCGGCGTATCGCAGACACAAGGCTGATCTCTTCCCGATCAGCTCCACATATCCCCACCCCACCTGTGCTATAGTTGACGCAATGGAGGTCATACACCACCACTCAGAGTTAGCTCAACTCAGGGCTCAGGAGAGAGCGCAGAAAGAAGCAGGTCAAGCCTATGGCTACTAACGAGATTGAGATTGAGGTAGTCCTCAACGCCAAGGACGCTGAGAAAGGTTTAGCCTCACTAGAGGAGGGAGGCGAAGCACTGGGCGAAACGTTCTCAGGTGTCGGCGCTAGCATCTCCGCTATCGGCGGTGAGATGAATGAGCGTATGGGCGCAGTGGGTGAGACGTTCGGCGGGGTGGCTGATGCAGTCATGAACCTAGGCTCAGCAGTGAAGGGGTCACAAGTCTCATTCCTCTCACTCATCGGTCCCATTGGGTTAGTGACTGTCGCGCTCATCGAGGCTTACAATGCCATTGAGTCATTCTTCGGAACCACCAAGCAGAGGGAGATTAAGCTTAAGGCTTATGAGATCTCGGTTGCTGAGCTCACCATCATCCTCGAGGAGCTCGCAGCCGCTCAGGTCACGCTGACAGAGAACGAGGTGGAGAGACTCCGTGTGATGTCGCAAAGCGCCAAGGAGAAGATTGAAGAGGCGCAGCTCATAAGAGAATCAACCACAGCGATCCAAGAGCAGATCATCAAAATAAATGAGCAGGTCGAAGCTCTTGAGAATCTGTTAACGACTAGGCGGGCTGGGGCTTATGCTTTTGAAGCTGACTCATTTGATGAGATACAGCACTATAGGCGGTTAGATAAACTATTGGAAAGGCGCTATGCTCTTGAGCAAAAGATAAACGCTGAGAATAAAAGGGCTAATAAGCTTGTCGTTGAGGGTGCTCAGGGCATGGCCAAGGTTGAGGCGCTCAAGGAACAACACGAGAAGAGGAGCGCCAAGGCGATACAGGAGCGCGCCAAAACAGAAGCTAACATGGCAACTGAGGCGCGCATCAAGGAACTCCAAGCCCAAGAGCAAACTGAGAAAACCAAGACCGAGATCGCCAAGCTTGAAGCTCAACGCAGATATCGCGAGCTGTCACAGCTTGAGGACGTTAGCCAAGACGCCAAAGACCGAGCGGTGTTGGCTGAGAATAAAGCTCTAAAGTATCGGCTCAAGCAGATCGCTGAGGAGGAGCGCAAAGCGCAGAGGCTAAAGCAGAAGCAGGCGGCGGCTCTGCGGAGGATGGCAGCGGTCAAGCGACTAGCGGAGGAGCAGAAGACTCAGGCAGAGCTAGCGCGGATCAGACGCGCCGAGATCGAGAACATGGAACTTACAGGTGCTGACAGGCTTGAGGTGTTGGGGCAACAGCAAGCACTTGAGCTAGAGCTAGCAGGCAACAACGCTAGAGCTCGTGAGGCCATCACCCTAGAGTTTGAGAACAGGCGTCTAGCCATCCAACAGGAGGCAGAGCGCAAGCGACAAGAAGAGGCGCGCAAGGCTGCAGAGGAGGAGAAGCAGAGGGATGAGCAGAGGCGCGCTCTGAGATTCGAGAGCATGCAGTTTGATCTTGAGATGATGCGTGATGGCCTCGACAAGGAGGTCGCACTACTTGAGCTCAGATACAGGCGTGAGATCGAGCTCACCGCCACTACTGAAGAAGAGAAGGTGGAGCTCCAACGCAGAGCGGAAATCGAGCGCGCCAAGATCATCGAGGAGGGTATGACCAACCAACTCAACGCTATAGCAGAGACAACCAGCGCGCTTGGAGCAGGCTTCGCTGAATCGGCATACGGTGCGCTATTCATGGGCGAGAGCTTCAAGAAGAGTATTGGTCAGATCATCATAGGGCTTGGGAAGCAGGCAACGGTTGAGTCTCTAATGGAGCTAGCCAAGGGCACTGCGGCTCTGTTCTTAAATCCGGCTGTGGCCGGTCAACACTTCGCGGCGTCTGCAATGTTCGCGACAGCTGCAGGCGTGGCAGGCTCAGTGGGCTCTGCTCTAGGTGGTGGCGGTGGTGGTGGTGGTGGCGCTGTCGCTTCAACCTCACCCACTGGCTCACCTCAGTCTGCCCCAGCTCCTGAGAGAGAGCGCGCTGAGAGCACTGCTATGGTCTTCAATATCAACTTTGGGAATAGTACGATTTACGACACGAAGCGCGCAGCACAAGACGCGATGGCGTCAGAGATCATGAGAACCATCAACCGTCAACGGCGTGGAGCTCCACGCTTCGCTATGGGGTGACCTATGCCACTGAACAACCCTGCTCCTCAATTCGGACTGCTCACAGCTCAAGACGTGCGCGACCTAAGCGCAGTCAAGATCTTCACGCGTGGCGCGACTGCGGTCAATATGCCGACATTCAGCACCGGTGAGGGGGTGTATGAAGACGCGGTGTTCTTGGTCAACGCTCGTGAGAGTGCAGACGATAACTCAGCCACAGGTCAGGTCGACGCCTCCAAGACGTTCGGCACCGGATGGGCTGTGACCATCAATGCTGATGACAAGGTGACTGTCACCTCAGACACTGAGTTCACGATCACCAAGAGCGGGACCGATGACCCACTAGGCTTCGGCTCCTCTGCTGTGTCGAGTGTGGCTAGTGGCTCTGACTATGTGGCCACAGCTGTCAACGACTGGACACGTGGAGCGCTCGACCTGACCAACACCACCTACACCATCGATGAGGTAGGGGGCGCAGCGTCGTTCACGTTCCCCGACGTGAAGCTCAAGATCCAAGACGTGACTGTCTTCATGAGGTCGCGCACCACATCAGACGCTGATGACTTCGGACTCAAGAGCATCGAGCAGGTGGACCAAGAAGCGCTGACCTCTGACTCTATAGCGTGGAGCATCACTGACGATGGACACGCGCTGTGTCACTACCTAACGACTCTAGGTGACATCACGTGGAACAGCGACAAGATGAGAGATAAGCTTGGGTTCACCGGTGACGAGACACCCACCACATCAGGGGGATTCTCAACGCTGATCAGCACCCACAAGGTTGAGGGTGTGCTGATCCCCTCGAGGCCGTTTCAAGCTCATCATCTCAGGGTCACGAATCAGAGCCAAGCGCGTAGGCTCATCGGTGGGGGTTACGTCTCTAACCACATCGGCAGCTATGTCACCTCTGTTCTCAGGTTCGACCTCGACGCGCTCCTTGACGCGTCCAATGATTACAAGCACTTCACCAACCGTTGGCTCAACCTCGCCTCTATGGGTGAGCGCGTGAACTTCTATCAAGGGTGGGGTGACTCTCGGCGCTCTCTTAGGACAGCGCAGACCACTGCAAGTCAGGACGCCTATGACCTGCTCTACACCTCAGAGGATGATGGTGAGTATGGCAGGCTGAGAGGCTCAATGATAACCTCTGAGCTCGAGCTCACCTACCCCCTAGGGCTCAGGCGTCGCGTCCCAGTCACAGTGGAGATCGAGCATGTCTAACAGCTTCACCTCACCACCGGTCCTAGTTGATCCGGCTCGGGTCACCGCAGGTCTCACCATACGCTCAGAGGAGATCTCGCGCTTGGGTGACATGGTCAACTACAGCTTTGCTCATGTCGGGTGTGGCAACGTGATCAGCCAAGCTTGGCATGATCAGGTGTTCCAATTCGACAGCACCACCATGACTGATGTGTGTGAGTGGATAGTCCCAAGACCATCAGCAGAGCATGTTGAATTTAAGCTCAGGCTCATGGCTCACTCCACTGTCAGCGGTGGTCAGGCTAAGGTCACAGTGAGCTCACCTATCAGCGGTCACTCTGACTCAACCACCATCACCATCACGGACTTATACAGATTTCAAAGCGGGTTCGATGTGATCACTGTGGCCATCAGCTCAGTTGAGCAGGAGCTCTACGCAGAGGTGACGCTGAGTCTAGACGCTCCATCAGGTGGACTCATCGAGGTGGCAGGGGTGCAAGCAGGTTGGACCCCATTGACCTCACCACTCACAGTGCGCGCGCTCGATCAGTACAATGAGGAGTTTATCCCGATGGGGGCTAACAGGCTAGGCGCAGACCTGCCACTCACCTCACGCTTTGGCGTGGACATGCTCAACAATATCAGGATGATGAGACCACGTGGGCGCGTCCTCTTTAGCTGGTCGGGTGCTGATGAAGGGCGGGTGGTGGGCGGCCTAACTGTGGCGCGTGGACTCGGCACACTTGACACTCAGCTCATGTACTCAGACGCGGTGAGCTTTGACGGCATGCCTGAGAATAGCCTAGACGTTGACGTGTGGTTCTACGTTGAGAACTATGACGCGGCAGACCCACTAGTGGTGGTTGCGTTTGGTTATCGCTTCACGATGGCGCAGGCAGGTTGGAACTCATTCGGGGTTGCGGTGCGTGGTCAGGAGCTCCCTCGGTCCACTGAGTTCAGGCTGCCTATGTACCGCTCCGGACTCAATGAGAGTGAGATCAATGATGACAACCTGCTCAATGGTGGGGGGCGCACAGTTGACAACAGTGACCCCTATGTCTCCGGCTTCATGGTCATAGGAGTCTAAGCATGCTGATCCCAAGCGCTTATCAACAGCTCCCCTCAACCCAAGGATGCTTCA
>Ga0208162_1000856_pt1 | contig 16558 bp, 18 predicted proteins | sample CB_VirMetaG_4_FD_184539 | JGI IMG/M metagenome (GOLD analysis project Ga0208162, IMG submission 184539) | Freshwater to marine saline gradient viral communities from Chesapeake Bay - CB_1508_1M Viral MetaG (SPAdes) (version 4) | ecosystem: Environmental > Aquatic > Marine > Coastal | place: USA... | reverse complement strand
TAGAAACCTTGCAACTCCAAGTGACCCATAACAATAGGACACTTGGATTTTTCTAATGAAGAATATGTAGATGCTTCATTCTCAGAATTGATCCAAGGAACCATTGCAATATCAAGACCATCAATATTGATTTCTTCATACTCTGAGATCACATGAACGTTATCATATTCACGGAGCAGGAGATCAACTGCATTGATATTATTGGTGTTCTTGTAGTAAGCTGTATGATTACCAACAATTGTATACACCTTAATGCCCATTTCTTTTAGGCGATCATAGTAATTATCCTTTGCCCATGCCAAAGCAGAATAATTAATACCCGTTCGATTGTCGAACGTGTCTCCCATATCAATCACACACTTGATTTTTTTCTCTTCAAGTGTGGGAAAGAATACTTCGTTATAGAACTTCAAAAAGAAGTCATGGAATAACTTGGAATTTTTACGAGCACCAAAGTGCTGGTCTGTGATAATAGCAACAGTCACGAACGAAGTTTAATGTGTACGTTGTCCTTAATACTATTATAGTTGGAATAGTTGTTCCCGTCAAGTGTGTTGTTATCAACGAACACTTCATCAAACCCAGACTTTTCAAGAATCTTATTCTTGATTTCCATTTGTTTCTTTTCTCGTTGAATTCTTCTCAGAAAAGCGTAGTGAATAATCTGAGTGAAATATGCAAATGGATTCTGTGATTTTTCAGGATTGAAGTTATTGATGTATTGAATGCAATTCTCAATACCATCACAAACCATGTCATCTTTGAACATGTAGTTCACAAAGTTTGGTTTGTATGAAAGGTGAGTTGCAATCTTCAAGAAACACTCACCAAGATAGTTTGTAATCCTTGGTTTGGTTGGACTCTTCCAAGTTTTAATAAAATTAAATCTTTCTTCTGAACTCATTTGAGCAAGTTCGGGCACTTCTTTCAGTGCTGCGACATAAACTTTCTCTTGATATGCAGTGATTGCAGCAAGAAACTCCTTGTTATTAACATAGTGTTCGGATCTCTTGCGTGTTTTAGGCATATTAGTTATCAGCATGTTTTATTACCATAACAATTAATAATATTATAGCACATTTCAAGGGCTTGACAAGTTCCTGAAATATGTGTAGACTACCTTTGTCGAGGTTCAAGAGAACTTATAGCTTATAGAGTTTCTCTAAGACCTCTTTTGCATCAAGTACACTAGATATATATCCCATTTCCCTATTTAGAGACTCTCTACTACTAGATTCATCGATATCAGAGTCCCTAACGTACTGTTGATAAACCCCAATAACTTCGAAGTTACTGCTTTCACTAATTGTAACGACACGACTCATATCGATGATAAACATATCATCAGATGAAGTCTTTAACCATGGTTCCACTTTGTATCCAATGGTTCCCCACTTCTTCATCTTAACTTCTTCAAGTGTCACTGGATTCGAAAGAAGTAAAAGAGTTCTGTCATCTTCTTCACATACAGAAACCTTTGCGAAGATTTCCTCACCAGAGATTAATTTTATCGATGCGTAAAAGTCGTCTTCCATAATTACTTTAAGTTAACTGTGATGATGTCATAATTGAAGTTCTCCTCGTTGTAGATTTTGATACGTTCAATTAAATGATTCAATGTGTAATTTTTTCTTTGATTATGTGTACAATCATCAGCAATGTCAAAGAGAACAGCTTTTAATTTGTTGTTTCCCTTTCTAAGAATTCTTCCAATGCTTTGAAGGTTTCTGATTCTGGATTTGCTAGGTGAGGCGAAGATAACGTTATGGAGATTTTTAATATTGATACCAGTAGAAAAAGTTCCATAAGAAGCAACGATGATTGCGTTTGATTCTCTCTCGGTAATTTCCCTAACTAGTTCACGCTCATGAGCATCTACTCCACCATGCACGAAGAAAACCTTTCGATTTTCATCTGCTTTTTTGTTATTTATTTCCTCATACAAGACCTGACCGTGAGATTCAACTCTTGAATAAAGAACAAGAGTATTTCCTTTCAGATCTAATGTCAGATTTGTGATAAACTTATTTCGTTGTTGATGTCCAATAATATACTGAACCTCATCCTCAAACGTTTCAAACTTTTGTGGGGGATGTTTGAGAAGAATACAGTTGATATCCAACTTAGAAAGATATCCTTTCTGCATCAACTCTTCCGTTCGGATGATCTTGTATGATGGACCAAACAATCCTTCTAAGACCCACTTATGTGTCTGTGTGCCATCTAATGTTCCTGTGAACCCAAATCTGTGTTTAGCTGTGTGCAACTTTGTCATGATCTGAATCAGAGACTTTGACTTAAATAAGTGTGCCTCATCACCAATTACAACATCGAAACGTTCAAACCACTTACGATCTAATTTATAGATAGATTGCCACGTTGTAATGACAATTGGACGATCATCATTTTTCTCACGACCAGAATAGATTCGGTGACAATAAGTATCTGCGTCCCACCCATAATCCTCAAAGTCCTTATACATCTGCTCTACCAGAGATGTCGTTGGAACAACTACCAGGATATTTTTGTTGTGCTCAGTATAGTATCTGGCGAGAGAATAAATCATCAAAGATTTGCCAGATGCAGTGGGACTTATCAATAATCTTCTATTGTGTCTTAGAGCATCGTATACTCCCTCTATTTGATATTCACGTGGTTCGTGAACAGAAATAGATTTCATATAATCTTTTACACCTTCTTTTGAGATAGACTCATTAATTTCAAAAGGAGTTCCAAAAAATTTGTTATCAACAAACTTATATTCGTATCCGTAGCGTTTGCAAAATGATATAAGTTTGTCTAAAAGACCGACATAGATTTCACCTGTTGCCGTAGAGAAAAGGCGAATCTTTCCATCCCAATATTTGTTGCGATACTGAGGCATAAATTTTGCACCAGGAACTTCAAAAGTAAATTCTTCTGATAGTTCCTGATAGACGTGAGGTTCTGCTTTTATCCTAAGATATACTTCGTTCTTCTTTTCGATACTAAGTTCAACCATAACCAGCGATGAATTTCTGCCATTCGATCGCATTCTTAATTTGATATGTTCTATTGGAGATCTGTTTAAGAATGCTCTCAATATAATTTAGTTGAGTTTCATAGTAGTCAATTTTGAGATTGACATTCATCAACTTTTCATCAGCATCCAGATACTTTTGCATTGTATCTTTGTCACGAATCTTCTTTGGAAATGGATTCTCGATATAAACTTCTGGATCTGCTTTTCCAGAAAAGTATTCATACCGTTCGTGGCGGATATTTTTTCTCTGTTGCTCTGCTTTCTTTCTCAGCAACAAAGTATTGTTAAACATCTCATGATACTTTGCGTGAAGAGCGGGTATCTTTAAAGATTCGTCGTGAAGATTATCTTTGTCAATCTGTGAGTCTTTCTCCCACATACTTTGTATATCGTCAAGATTCATAAAGGATTGCCAGCCAAGTCAGTGATACTATACACAGTATACTTGAAAGTACACTCTGCTGTAAAGTAATCAACGTCTGTTGGGGTAGCATCAAAATCCAAAGTTGTCAAGGAAATTGGGAACATTCCTTTAAACTTCACAAGAAACTGAGGATTCATTGTGCTATTCAAAACTTCTAACGTACCATCTGAATAAAGAAGTTCTTCGCTGTTCTGGAATCCACCCTTATAAAGTTCTGAGGATTCTCCATACTCAGAATAGATTTCCCTCAAACTTTCTGGATATCCAAGACCTCTCATCCAGTTTTGAATTTGCATGTAATTTTTAATATCCTCATCCACAAGAAATCTCAACGTAAAATCTGAGAATTCTAACTTATCTCCTGGTCTGGGAATATCTTTCAAATAGTTTGGTTGAATAGCAACACCAAGATCAATACCAGGAATCTGTGCTGTATTGGAAAAGAAACTAACTTTGGGACAGCGTTGCAGAGTGAAATTAAAACCTGTTGGTGACAGATAATTTCTATTCTGTATCTGCTTATCATAAATGGAACGTGCCATTAGTCTCTTTGTCTCCAATCATCTGGTTTGTCTTGGCGAAACCACTCTACGATTTCATCTGCTGATTTAAACCCCGTTCTGTGATTAGATGGATCGGGGTCTCCTAAGTCCATCTTATTCATAAAATCATCAAGACTTCCTTCTTGAATATCTGGATTCATTGAGATTCGTCTTGCCTTTCTCAACATTTCACCAGCAGATCTATTTGCTTTTGCAAGTTTATCTGCCCAAATCATATCCTCTAACTTGACTTCTTCACCGTTGATAATCTTGTCACAAATAAATTCAAGTCTGAGGCGATACTCTGTTGATAGCATATCATCCAACCATACAATTTATTTAGATAAAAAAAGAGGGGTCCGAAGACCCCTCAGCGCAATCCTTCACACGGACTACTATATTATATCACATCAGGTTGGTAACCTTGACGCGACGATAGTAACGGTTAGCAGAAGGATTCAGGTTACCGAGACCCTGGTTGGTGCCCTCAGCAAATGGGTTAGCGACCAGACCGTAACGGGTCTTGAAGCCAATCTTAGGCTGGAAGTTGTTCTCACCAACGGCACGAACCATTTGGAGAGGAACATAAGGGCAGTAGAAGAGACCAGCGTCATAAGGTGAAGAACCCTTATAACCTACAACGTAGTACTGGTTAGCAGCAACGTTAGCAGCATATGGGTCAATGTAGACGCGATACTTACCATTGATAGTACCAGCAAAGGTGTTGCCAGTGTCATCAACGTTCAGGTTAGCATTCAGAGCAGGAGTGTAATCCAGAACACCAGCCATGGTCAGAGCAGACGCAACGTCGGCACTGGTCATGATGATGTTGCCCTTTCCTCTACGAGTTCTTTGTGCGATTGCGTTAGCGTCGCGCTCGATTTGGAACAGCAGACCTTTGAACTTCTCAACAGACCAACGACCGTTGGAGTCAACGTCCAGGTTGAACTCACCAGCGGTAGCGGTGTTGACGGTAGCACCCTGCTCAGCGACCTTATAGATCGAGCGGATGACCTCACGGTTGATCTCAGCCAGAATCTCAGTGGAGAGAATGTTGGCGAGTTCAGCCTCAGCGTTCAGACCGTGAATTGCCTTCAGGTCTTGTGCCAGTTCCAGTGAGTACTCAGCTTTCAGAGCACGTGAACGGGCAGTAACGGTGACCTTCTCGATCGAGAATGCCATCTCGTTGAAGGCATTGGTGGTGGTGCCATCCAGTGCCTCAGCGTCGGCAGTGCCCATGCCCTGACCAACGTTGTACTGCGTTGAAGTAGCAGCGCCAACAGGGTTCAGAACGGAAGGATTGGTGCCAGACTGTGAAGTAGTACCGAAACCAGCAGCTACGTCAGAGAAGTAGCTGGTGTTGTCGAAGCCATGATCCATGCCAGAGAAGGCAGTATCTGCTTCGTTATAGAATGCCTCAGCACCGCTCATACCTGGGGTTCCAGGAGCAGCGTAGCGTGAACGCATTGCGAAGATCAGTCCAGTAGGACCGTTCATTGGTTGAACGCCAGCCAGGTCATAAGCAACCAGGTTAGGCATTGAACGTCTGATCAGGGAGATCAGAACAGGGTCGAAACCAGCAACAGGACCAGCGGCGGTTGCGTCGGCGCTGAAACCAGCAGCACCAGTGCTGCTATTGGTGTTGACGGTTGGGGTTTCCATCAGGGAATGACCTGATGAGAATGCAGCTTCCTCGCGGAGGAACTTTTCTTGGTTTTCCAGCAGAACAGCGGTTACAGCTCTACGATGTGCATCTTTGATGCCACCATCATGATCGAGAAGAGGCTTCCACTTTTCTACCAGATGCTCGGATTGGAACATTGGTTTTTACCTAAAAGTTGAACGTTTGATTAATGTTAAATTCACTTAGAATTCATCTTGCTGAGAAGATCCAGGTATGAGTTCATACCACCAGCAGCAGGTGCTTCGGTATGATCTACACCCTCAGAAATCGTATCAGCAGTTGATGATTGAGATACTGACTTGGTGTTAGAGAAATAAGATTCTCTCAGGGTGGTCAGTTTTTCTCTGAACGAGTCTTCACTTTCAAACTCTACACCTTCGGCAAGCGAAGCGAGCTTCTCTTTCTGGGTCCCAGCAAGACCCTCAGAAACATCGGAGAGGATTCCATCAGCAACTGACTCTGCCAGACGCTTATTGAGGGAAATATTCTTCTCGATTTGCTCGTTGAGTTTAGTCTCCATGTCATCTAACTTGTCTGTCATCGCAGACAAGACATCATATTTTTCCTCAGGGATGCTCACATAATGTTCTTCAAAAAGTGACTTCATACCTTCCAGGAAGGATTCAGTCATTTCGGTTTTGAGACCACGCTCAACAGCGAGTTCGTTCTCTTGGAGCCACTCATCAGCGACATACTCCAAGTAAGAGTCAACACGCTCTTGAAGTTCGGTCTTCATTTCTTCGATCTCTTCGGAGAGAGCAGCAGCATACTGTTCTTCCAGAGATTCTTTGATTTCTGCAACTTTGGATTTCAGAGCAGCTTCAAAGATGGTCTTTGCCTTTTCCTTGAATTCCTCGGAGAGTTCTTCGCCACCGAGAAGAGCATTAACATCCTCTTCAACGTCGATTTCCTCTTCAACAACCTCATCAGTGACCTCTTGGTCCTCTTCGATGGTTGCTTCGGTTTCGAACTCTTCTTCTTCTTTTTTCATGGTAGGCATTGAATCGGCACCTTTGGCACCTTTGGTTACTACATCTCTGACCTGCTTTAATGTGCCGCCTGGTGTTTTCAGTTTGGCACTATCGTCATCGGAACGATAGTTTTCAGGAGTAGGACCACCGAGATCCTCTACACTTGCCAGTTGTGTTCCAGGGTCTGCCATTTTGGGCATTGGATCGCCCGCTTTGGCACCTGAGTTAACGGCGGTGCGGGACTGTTGTGTCTTTACTTCCATTTCTTGTAAATTTCCACGCGACATTTGAAATAAACCTAATTTGGTATTATCTTTATTTATTTATAATTAGATGTTTTGCAAAAAGTCATTAAAGAGACTTAATTTCTTTTCATCTAATTGTTTTTGATCAACAAGAGTGTTGATCTGAGCGTATGTTTTGGCAGCATACTTCTCACGAAGGATTCCACCGTCCCATACCCACTCTTTTCCTTCCATAATTCCCTCAACAAAAGCATCAGGTGCAGAAGGATCAGCAACGATATCAGCAGCAGTTGCTAACATGAAGTCGTCACCAACAACGTTCACTCCTTCTCTTGTGAGTTTGAGTGAACCAATTCCTCTGGAAGAAACACCGAGTTTGACGCCCTCTTCTACCAAAGAGGCAGCAATCTTACCCATTGGGGTATTGAGGATTTTTGCCTTACCGATAAAGTTAGAACCACTTTCTCTAAGAGAAACGATCTTATGAGAAACTCTATCAAGGTTTACGGTAGGACCTTCGGGGTGACCAAGTTCACCAAGAGCACGTCCTTTCTGGATATGATTCTCATTATATCTACCAACCTCACGGCGAAGTGTCTCCATAGGATACATACGCCCATTGCGGTTCTTGATGTTTCCTTGAAGGAAAACACCCTCGATATAAAGTTGCTTCTTGCCACCTTTGTTTTCGACAAGAAACTCAACTGATTCGATTTCTTCTGTGATAAGTTTCATCAGGAAATACCGCTAGTTTGGACTTGGATTAATTGAACGTTTGTACCTGTTCCGCCTGCTTTCGCAGAAACTTTAAGTGAGTTTCTCATCTCAGAACCATTGAAGGTTGCTGTTGATGCACCAGAAACTGTTGCACTTGAAGTATCTTTTGTTACTACAACTCTTGTTGAATAGTAACCAGTAGCATGAGATGCTGAGGTTAAAACTCTTTCGATAGGAAGATGAGTTCCGTTCAGTGAATCTGGTGTGATACCTGTGATCGTAACGGTGTCACCTACATTGAAAGTCGTTCCAGTTCCTTCTGGGAAGTGATAAACAGTAGAAGCACCTGTGGTGATTCCGCTGATTGGTTGTGACTTTGGTGTTAGAGAAAGAGTTTCGGAAGAATCTGCAACGATTACATAATCTAAATCAGTTGCAGTTGGATTTGTTCCAATAGCAACATTAATATCTTGTGACCCTACCGCACTGATTCTGAGAGAATCTGAACGAACCGAAAATGGTTGAGAGGTAGATGTGCCATTTGCACTAGCAAAATATGTGCCAGTGCCCACTATTGGATTATGAGCCATTATTCCTCCTCGGTTTCGGATTCGATTTCAGTTTCGGTTTCAAATTCTTCATCATCGCTACCAAAGAGTGATGATGCTGCACCTGGTTTCATTTCATCAACTCTTTCTGCTGCCTTTGCATACAGAATTTCTTTGATTTTATCTGAAACCTCAGATGGAGATTCACCGTTCACCATAAGGTCCATTAATTCTTCCATTGTTTAGTAATATATTAAGAGACTGTATTTATTTATATTTCTCCGCCTTCGGGGGCTACGGTCTTTTTACCTTCACGTTCAAGATCAGGTTCCATAACAGGTTGACCTAAGTCTGGACCAGTTCCAACTGCCCCCTCTTGTGGCATTCCTGGTTGCATTCCGTCAACCGACATTGCTGCTTCAAGAGGATCAACGATAATACCATCCTTGATTTCTTGTTCAATCTTTGCATCTTCTTCCAGGATATCAGCATCAGTTTGACGAATGATCTTACGACGAACATAATCTTGGGAGAAGTATTTCCCAACATAAGGTTCTGCAAGGGTTGCCAGATTGATTCTATTTTCCATCAACTCCGCATCTTTTAGTTCGGAGAAATGATTGTCATAGAGGAAATCAAACTGAATGTGCTCAGACATAATCTCCCAATCTTCGGGAGTAATGACATTTTTCAGAAGCAATTGAGTTCTGAGCATATCAAGGAACATGGCAGAGAATCTCTTTCTCAAACGACCAACAAACTTGCTAAATTTGAGTTCGTCTCTCAAAATCTCAGAAGAACGTCCAAGGTTAAATCCACCATCACCTTCAATGCGAGAGATAGGAACATTCAGTGACTTGTAGAGTTTCTTCTTGAAATACTCAACGTCAGTCAGTTCGCCAAGATTTTGTCCACCAGGAAGAGTTGTAATTTCTGTACCACGACCACCTTCTCTACGTGGTAACCAGAAGTCTTCCATCATGGACATAAACTTCTTATCATCACGGATCTCACCAGTGTTGGCATTGTATACCAACTTATTACGGTAACGTGACATCACATCACGCAGGTATTGCTCTGCTTTGACCTTAGGGAGATTGCCGACATCAATGTAGAAAATGCGACGCTCAGGTGCTCTACTCAAACGGTAGATAACCAGAGAATCCTCAATCATTCTCAATTGATTGAGTGCTTTAATTGCTTTATGAAGATATGAAAGTGTTGATCCTTTGTTTCTATCTACAAGACCTGAGGTACAATAAGAGATCGAATCCTTTGAAAACTTAACACCTTTCTGATCTTGTGATGCAGCAGGATTGCCAACAGGATAGTTGAGTTTTGGAGTATAAACAAAGTATTCCTCAATCTCGGGAAATGCCATGTCAATAGAATTGACAGACTCTTTCCTTGCAACTACACCTAAATCTTTGCTAGGTTTCTTGGCATGACGAATAAACTTCATCTTTGCCGCATCAATATAACGAAGTTCTTTAATGCCTTCTTCTGGTTTCTTTAAGTCAATAACTTTGTGATAATACAGTCTACCATCAATATACCAGTTGCGATAAATTTCATGAGACTTCTTATCAAAGTCAAGAAGATCTTTAATATTTTTGAATTCTTGTCTGATTACTTTCTTAATTCCTTCCGAAGCATTGAGGTTTGACAGTTCAATTTCAACAGGACTGTCATTAAGGTCGCTTACAATAGCTTCGTTTACAATATCTTCGATGGCACTATCCACTTCTGGATGAAGTGCCATCTCTCTATAACGACGAATAAGTTCAACTTCGTTTTTATATGTTCCTTCTATGTCAACGTAGGATCCAAAAAATCCAGACGTAATATAGTGGTCATTCCCGTCCTCGTTTGAAGGAGGAACAGGACTGACCACTGATTTAGATTCTTCTTGGGAATCTTCAATTGAAAAACCGAATAGTTTCGCCATTATACAAATTTTTGCGATGAACTATTTATCAGTTCAGCGCACCAGGACCACCAGCAATTTCAAAGTATTGAACTTGGAATTCAACAGTGAACTCCTCAATAGTGTTCTCGGTATCATAACCAAGAGCAATTTCGGAAACAGCAGTTGGGAAGATATCGTAGAAACGATATGATCTCAGAACGTTTGCTTTTGTTCCAGTGGTTCTGCCTTGTCCTGCATCAGGAACAGCAGTGGTGGTTTCAATCTGACCAGATGAACCTCTGCCTAACTGATAGACATAAGCGTCTTTCATGTAAGCATTGGGGTTAGATGCACCAGTGTTGTTGGAGAGTTTGCTGATACCGTTCATCCACATTTCCATTGCGTGGCGGATCTTGAAGTCCTCATCATTGATGATGGTAAGGGTCCAAGGATCGAAGGTTCTATCACCAGCAACTTTCAGAGTACGACCTCTAAAAGGAACATCGATAGAAGCAACGTTGGATGCTGGAAGATTAGCAGCCTTACACATAAAGGTAAGGTCTTTCAGCATTTCACCATCTTTGGTGACATATGATGGAAACTCAGGAATCGTTACCTCAAATAGATTGGGGCGGGCACCGCCCCCTTTGAGTACCGACTTAAAGTTGGATAGTGTTTTAATCTGTGGTGCTTCGGCCATTGTTTTCTATGCTCCGTGGAATCTTCGTTTAGGGATTGGATCAGACTCTACCAGCAACTTCCTCAAAGCTGACACCAGTTCTGGTGGCAACGAAGGTGAGGGAAACGTAGTTGATAGACTTGGCGGGTTTTAAGAAGATGTCCGCTCTGAACTCGTTGTTGTCAATAACATCAGGAGTGTTATTTGTTTCGTCACAAATAACCAGGAAGTCATAAAGACCTCTCTTTGCCTGAACGTCACGCAGATAAGGTTCTACGATGTTGACAAAGTTCGCTCTTGTGATTTCATCATTGAGTTCAAACAGTTGAGCTTTGGCAGCTCCCTCTAAGGCTTGTTCCACAGTCAGGAAGAGTCGCCTTACGTTGATTCTATCGAACGCGGAGGCATAACCAAGGGCAGTCTTATCACCGAAGAGCAGAATACCGATACCAGGTTGGAAAGAAATTGGGTTCACACGTGCCTGGTAAAGTTCGTCTCTCTGATTTTGATTTGGATTGAATGCCAGTTTAACGGCATTGTTCAATACACCACGCTGCTGACCAGCGGGTGAGAACCATGGGAACGCTCTAATATTAGTGCGAACCATGAGACCAGCAACGTCAGCGTTCGTTGGAACGTAACGGAACTGGTTGTTGAAACGGTCATAAGTGTACTTATAACCAGAATCAATGATGCCGTAGGAAGAAGATTTAACTCCGTTGGCAAACTTTAAGATGTTGGAGGTTTGAGTGTCATCGTCGATAACACCAACAACACCAGATCTATGTGGAGAAACAACTGCAACACAGTCCTGTCTACCTTCTGCGATCGAAATGAGTCTGTTTGCCTTAGCTTGTGACTCTTCGATGCCATTGATCGATGGACCCATGATCAGATAGTCAACCGCAACTTCTTCCTTATTCTTGAAGAGGTTGTATGAGGTGATCAGATCACCCAGAGTTGCCTTGTGACCACCAGTGCTGCTGTAATCAACACCACCGCTGAATGCATAACCAACGTTACCCAGAGCAGAGTAGGTGATACCCTGAGCGTTCTGACCCCACAGACCTTCGGCAGTGGTGTAAGGAACAAAGTTAGTTGAGAATCCAGTTGCTCTGGGAACAGTACCCCAGAAAGAATCTTCATCGTTGGAAGGATTGTATCCAGCATAAGCATAACCAGAGAAATCTGCCAGGAAGTCCTTGTACCAGATCTTCTGAGGAGCATTTACAGAGGATACAGCATCAAGTGCCTTGGACAGTGATGAGAACTTCTCAACAATGTTGCCTTGAATACCAGTTACGTTGCCATCATCGTCAACGATACAGATGTTTATGCCATCGTTGTAACCCTGACGGTCACTAACGTAGTTGTTAGAAACTGGTTTTGGTGCAATTGCCTTCCAGAAAACGGTGCCGTTAACAATAGGCAGTTGTTGTTGATCATACCAGTCAACAGCAGTTACAGCAGAAACACCAGATCCAGTTACAGTGCCAGCACTGTTTTTAAAGACCAAGGAAGTATCATCTTGGAAGGTGCTACCAATCGAGATTGAAGCAGCATCAACGTTCTTCTGATAGGAAATTCTGGTTTCAGTTGCACCAGATCCAACAGCGTTAACACGTGAGAACCACTTAACATCAAAAGTGGAATCGCCAGCGTTTGCATCAGTCTTAACGCCAGTAACGATACCTTTCAGGTATCCAGTGGTGATAGTTGAGATGGTGCCAGTGGCAGCATCAGGAACAACCAAATTAGTAAGACCAACGGTAACACCATAACCAACGGTAATACCAAGACCAGCAAGGCTAGTTGTAGTAACACCAACAGTCTGGTCTGCCAGATCATCGATGAAGCAGAGTTTCAGACCATTTGCCCACTTACCAGGAGTTTTAGCAGCATAATTCCAACCAGTGTCGGTGGTGAAATTCTCTTGATAATCGTCGTAGTTTTTGATTTTCAGTGCCGTATCGGCATAGACATCATTACCAGCATTAGCGTTGTTGAGAGTTGCACCGTTAGTCCTTACAACTTTCAGAACACCGCCATAGGAAAGGAAAGAACTAGCACTCATCCAGTATTCATACTGGGCATCAGTGCTAATTGGCTTACCAAATACCTCAATTAATTCTTGTTCGGTCTCGATGGTGTATGGGTCATCGACAGGTCCTTGTGTGAAAGGTCCGCAAATGCCGCCGATGTTGTCCAATACATTCTCGGCTCTACCGACAGTGAGGTCAACCTCTCTAATCAGTACACCAGGAGACAATAATGCTACTGCCATTGGTTACTCCTTTTGGTCCATATTTGTCTAAGATTATTTATAAAATACCCTTATTTAGAGGGGGGAATCTGGACGTGAACAAACTACCAATCAGGATATTCCCACCTATCAAAGATGGTATTTGTCATTCTGCTTACAATAATTCGTTTCTTTGTACAATCCTTACATTCATATGAATAGGAAGATGGAACTGAACCTTTATCTTTGCGAGTTCTATAAAACTCTTCAATCAGATTTTTCTTTTCCCCACAGGTCTTACATTCTCTTTCATTGAAGAGTAAATGATCAAGTGCAATCTGTCCGTCTATGTCCATCACAGATAATTCCACATATAATCTGCACCACCAGCAGTATCTCCATACTCATCTGCTTTGAACCATCGATCACCATCTTCAACAAAACTATCATCTCCCATTCCATCGTCCATAAAACCAAATGGTGCCATGTCTTGTTCAATCTGATTCTTCTGTTCTTCGTATAATCTCTTACGAACATCCTGATCAGTAAGTTCTTTAAAGTAATCCTGTGCAACCAACCAGGCATAGATTACAAGACACATCGCAAGGTCATCATTACACCCTTCTTCTGCCTCAAAAGAATTACTCTTTGAGATAAAAGTTGTCAATTCACTAATGACTTCATAATCTTTGAACAGAATTTTATCTGCCTCAACCATTGTTTTAAGGTTGAGTGCTCCAACCTTTTTCACTGTCTTAGACATCTTGACTCCTAACTGAGTCTTTTTGCCAGAGAATCCTTGTCCAACAATTTGACCAGCACGTCCTCTCATAGAACACATAAGAAGATTCTGATACTCCAAATCATATTGAAGGATTGAAGCTACCTGATCTCCGATGTCGTTGACTTCACACAACACGAAAGCGTTATTATATGCTTTACATGTTTCCCAGATAATATTTGGGAATAGCATTGGTTTGATATCGTTCTTTCTGTATTTTGCTACGAGTTTGTGTGGGAACGACGTAATGTCTACCATTAAGAATGCAGAATAATCTTCTCCGACTCCTCTTGCTACGTCAACAGTGCAAACATAGTCATGATTCGAAACAGGATCTTCATAAACGTCCAATCCTTGGTTTGATTTGATTGGAGCATCATAAACTAAACTTCTAAGTTTTGCTGGTGCAATCAAAGTATCAACAGATCCTAAGAACTCACACTCAAACTCAACACGAAACTGTTGTTCACTTGTGTTCTTGATTGTTTGTTCTCGCCAAACATCATCTCTACCAGGAACTTCTGACCAGTGAACCTGAGTTGGAACATATTCATTTGCACCTCTCTCCGCATCATGCCACATGCGGTAGAAGTGATTCATACCTTTGGGGGTAGATACGATAATAATTTTAGTGGACTTACCAGATGAAATCGTAGGATAAACTGAACTGAAAAAGTCGTCAGCAATATGATTTGGAACGAACGCAAATTCGTCCAAGAACAAAATATTAAATGTCATACCACGAACGGCAGCAGCAGATGTAGATGCCGCAAGAATCTTACTGCCGTTCTCTAATTCAAGACTACCTTTGTTCCATGCAAGAATACCTTGCTGCATCCACTTGGGTAAATTCTCATATGCTGTTTGTAGACGTGCAAGAAGGTCTCTTGCAGTTGAAGCTTTGTTAGCAAGAATGCCGATATTTACGTTGTCATTAAAAACTGCATAATGCAACAGATAGGACACAGACGTAGTAGACTTACCAGTCTGTCGTGGCATCATGCAGATATTGAATCTATTTTCGTGGAACTTACGAATCAGACCTTCCTGAAACTTCCACATCTTGAAAGGTACAAGACCTTCATCAACGTTGACGATCTTGATATAATTCTGAGCAAAGTATACTGGATCCTGCTTACATTTGATAAACTCTTCAATTTGTTCAGCAGTAAACTCAATCTTTGTATTTGCTTTTTTTAGATTGGGATTACCTAAGTATACTTCTTGCGACATATCAAATCCACTTTGGAGGGTTATGAGGACACTTTGCAAATGGGAGTTTAGTTTTCAACTCCATGAAACAATTGCAGATAGAGCACCTCTTATATTTACCCTTCAAATATTCGCAGGATTCGCAAATTGCCATCCTTTCTTCGGTAGACATCTTTTCCATTTTTCATAATATGAAATAATTATTATATATCAGTATGGATGATCTTGTTCTAATTCCGTGAGACGTTTTGCCCAAGTCGTTCCCAGTTCAGATCCTCGTTGCGGATTGATACATGAATCATCTCCAAATTTATTACAGACAAGACCTGCAAGATCATCTTCATTGCCAGGTTTTCCTGTTGCCCAAAAGTGTTTCCCGTCTATCCAACGAGCTCCACATTTAGAGCATGTTTTTGTGTTCATTTTTTGAATTCCTTGAATTTGGTTGGACGAAGATTGAGATTTTTTTCCAATCTTTTCTTCATAAACCACATCCTAGTCCTGACCCAAGCGTAGCGCAACTGTAAGTCAAGATAAACAAAAACACGCAGAGTGCCTTCGACACCTGCGTATGCAATCATTAATACTATGATTAATAATGTAAAGTAAAGTCCAAGAATAGATGGATCCATTAAGGCACAGAGCTATGGTTATAATGTATCTATATGATACATGATCTCTTAACAATTTGTATGTGTTGATTTATACACTAACAAAAATTACCTTTGTTCAATCCAGTTAAGTACCGCAAGTGCTGACTTGTTGGTGTTGGGAGATGCACAGGCAAGAGTATAAGTATCACTGATTGTACCAATACCAGATCTTCCAATTTGTAGTGCTGCTTTATCATCAACATTAACCAGAGAGGCACCACCAGCAATCGTAAATCCCGAGAGAAGTGCTTGGCCTCCACTAACTGCGGTTGCGGTAGTATCATATTGCATAAAGGAGTTTGGATCTGGATGGTTTGTCCAACTCGCACCAGTCAAAGTTGCATTCTCAAAAAGTCTCCAATAAACATTCGTATTATCGTTCGTTGCTGCCTGTAAAGATCTCAGTAACATAACTGCTTGAAGTGCTGTTGATTTGAGACGCAAACTGATGATTGGATAGAAAGTGTTTGCGACAGGCATCGTTGTCCCAGTGATGTCATTTGAGACACTTAACAAAATACCAAGTTTTTCTGGTTCACCTTCTTGAATCAGAGAGTTAGAACCCTGATAGAGATAATGAGTTCCAGCAACACCAGTTACATTCTCAATCTCAACACGAATTGGAAGGAATGGACTTCTACACCAAACTAAATCATTGACATTTGAGTTCTCAAATTTATGGCTAGCAATAGTCTCATTTTTCATTAACCAATTAAATGTTACACCACCTGCACCATACCATTCATAGTTAATGGAAATCATCTGCTGTTTTGTAGCATCAGCAGTTACACCAGTGTATCCGTTACCATCAAACTTTTCACCATTCCAGTTTTCTCTGGTTACTCTTGTTTCTGTAGTGATACCAGTTGCACTGCTGCGAATTACATAAGAATATGTGCCACCATCATCCTCAAAGAAAGCACCATCAG
>Ga0208162_1000855_pt1 | contig 16559 bp, 26 predicted proteins | sample CB_VirMetaG_4_FD_184539 | JGI IMG/M metagenome (GOLD analysis project Ga0208162, IMG submission 184539) | Freshwater to marine saline gradient viral communities from Chesapeake Bay - CB_1508_1M Viral MetaG (SPAdes) (version 4) | ecosystem: Environmental > Aquatic > Marine > Coastal | place: USA... | reverse complement strand
CCAGTACTTTCCAGCATATCTGACTTGGATACGATATGTCTTCATAAGATATTATAGTGTATATCTAGCCCTTTTTCAAGACTTCCATCGGGCTTGACAGGATCTGTATGAAAACAAGAAATTTGCAAAGTAACGATAGGTATTTTCTTTTCGTCCATTTTATTTTTTAGTTTTTGAGCTTTACTATTAGCAGATTTTTTACACTGTTCAAGTGTTTCATGATATACCATTGGGCTGTCCCAGAAGCTCATACACCTTTGACCAAGAGAATCAGATAAATCTACAACGCATAACGTTCCAATTAAAACCCATCCTGCTATTGTAGATACCATTAGGAATATTACCACTTGACAATAGCAAATACAAATTATATCTAGATAAGATATGACAAAAAGTAAGGTATGGGAAGAAGCGAAAGCTAAAATTGACGACATTCTAACTAGAATGTACGATAAAGACGCTATGGGTAATCCCTTAAACGAAAACAGCCCAGAGCTATTAGATCCAATTAATCGAATTGCAAATGTTCAATTTGAATTCAATGGTTTCTTTTATAGATTGATTCCAGATCATGTTGCTAAACGATTAGTGTTGGACGAACTAGAAAACAGAAAAAACGGACAAAGGAGAACGAACTAATGAGAGATGCAGTCGATGAATATAACAGAATGAAAAAAGATATATCAATATTAAGATTATTATTTTTATTGGTATTTCCAAAAACATTAATGCTATTTGTATTTTTAGGTGGCTACATGTGGTACATATCATGAGCAGAAAAAAGAAAATAGGTTTATCTGAAGATGTAGATGATAAAGATTTCTTTAAGTATCAGAGAGATTTTTATAAAAGTATAAAAACATTTATTGACCGAGGTAATGTTTTGCAAAAAACTGCTAAAGATCGAGGTGCCATAGCACCAACTGAAGTATTATTATTTCTGTTATTTTGGTCTGTAATGAAAGCAAAATTTGATGAAGGGCAATTAGATTTTGTTAGCATGATGTTTGAGAAAATTATGTTTGATGATTGGCTGAAAGGTCAAATGGTTGACCCTCCAAAGGATATGGAAGTTGAAGTCAAACGTGATGATAAACATAAAATTAAAATGCCCTGGGACAAGAAAAAGGAGACAATACACTAATGGACACAAATAAATGGACATCTGTTGCTATTAAAAAACCTAAGCACACAGTATTAAAAGCAATATGTGAGGGTAAATACAGAGCACCAGGTGCAATGGTAGAAAAACTAATTGATGATTACTGTGATTATCAAGCAAAAAAGAAAAACATAACAACTGATCAATTTGTAAAGGAGTTGCTGAATGGCAAACATAGAGATTAAAGAAAGAAAAGGAGATAGTTTAGAATATGGTATATTTGAAACTTGTTTATCATTTATTAAAGAACCTGTTGGTGCGACTATGGAAGTGGGTGTGCGGGACGGATTCGGATCCAAAGTCATTATCGATGCCTGGAGAAAGTTACACGGAACTAAACCACTGGTTCATTTGGGTTTGGACCCTTATGGTAATATTGAGTATAATGGTGCTGATAATCTTAGGAACGTAAAGTACGATTATACAAATGAGATGAAACAAGACATGTTAATTTATATGTCTAAATTTTATCCAGAGTTTAATTTAATTAATTTAGATGACAAAGAATTTTTTTCTAAATTTGTAAATGGTTATCCAATTTATAGAGAAGAAAAAATTTTAATTCATAAATATGATTTGGTACATTTGGACGGACCACACGATACGAACTCCGTATTAGATGAAATAAAATGGTTTTTACCAAGAGCAGCTAAACAATGCTGCATTGTAGTTGATGACCAAAAAGCCTTTGATACGCAAAAAGTCATTGATTTTACTAGCAATTTTACATGTTTGGATAACCCAAATTATTGTAAATTTAAACTGCAATACCTAGGAGAACGTAAAGCGGTGTTCATGAACTTTGAGGTTGACAAAGAAGAATCAAAATCATAAACATTGTAATGGAAATAAAATACGACACTTGCCAAAACTGTAAAGGGAATGGTTATGTTAGAATCATTCCTTACAGTGAAACACAAACGTGTAAAGAATGTAGTGGTGCTGGGTATTTTAAACCAATTTCCAACAATAACGAATCACGGCTCAAGGACAATCATCCAATGTTAAGTAAGGTGGATGATGGCCAACAAGGTTGATCCTAAACAAGCTTTCATAGACACCTTAACGATCTTAGCTACCAAGCTAAGCAAACGAGAATATGATAACGTTACTAGTATCATATACTCGCTACACTGCGGTGTATCCATGGGATTTGAAACAGCTGATCCCATGCTTTTACCAACATTTGAAGAAATTTGGAATCTTACAAAAGATAAGAGACTGAAACAACAAGCAAATGTCAAGGTTTTTAAGGTATATGAAAATAATAAAATTAAACCAAAAAAGTAACCCTACAAGATGGAACTCTTGCATCTCAATATGTTATAGTAAGTCTATGGACGACTTAGACCTATTTATTGAGGACTCTCTAGCAAACGGTAAGACAAGATTAGACCCTGAAGCCCAGGTGGGATTCATGGATAAAATTATCTTATCACACGACCTGTGTTCAGCACAGAGAAATGAAGAGGAGACAAGATACTATTATGAGTTACTCAGTAAATTTGTTAAAACTTATGGGCACTAAAGTTGCTACTCAAATCCTTTTTGCAGAAAATCAACCATCAGAGATAAAGATGTGGCAAGCTGTTGTAGTAACAGCTTTTGAAGATGTCACTAATAATTTATCTGATAAGAAATCAAGCATTGCAAAGTGGGATGCTTTTAAATGGTTTCACGATCGTAATGAGTTTGATACTGTATGCTATTTAGCTGATTTCGATGCTGACTATGTTTATGAACGATACTTATTGGCTATTGATAATGAGATTATTAAATTTTCTCAAAAACAAATAGCCTGGGCTCGATATTCTGAGGTAATCAATCAATATAATATTGAAACCGATAAGAAAAAACGTAGTAAGCTTAAAAAACAGTTAGAAATAGAAAGGCAAAGGGTAATGAATGCGTCCACTATGTCACAAATGCAATAAAAAACCTGCAGACATTATAGAAAACAATCAATTTTGGTGTGCTGTTTGTAAAGTGCATGAAATGCGAGTTTATGGAAAGATACCACCTGAATTGACAAAAGACGAACCGAAGCATAGAATTAAATTGTTGAAGTGATTTTTATATTTTTTTGAGCACTTCAACTCCTTTCTTTTTGTTTAAGTTAGTCCCCTGTTTTTAAGATTGCAGGGGACACTTAACTATTTTTTTCTTGACATAATCTGTATAATCTATATTGGGGCTAACAGGGCTTTTTCTTATAAACAAAAAGCTCCCTTTGAATAAGTTAGGTTCTAGGACAGCGAGAGGTGTCCTAGGACAAGGCTGGGACAGTCCCCCTGTCCCAGCTTTTTTATTAAAAACTCAATAAAAACGCACCTTAGATCGTAAAAATTTTCTCTAGGACGCTAGGACATATAAATTACTAAATATTACACGTGAAAAAGAAAACCAGTCTGTCTTTGCGTCCCAGAGGTCAAAATTGAGCTAGAACCGTTGGTATTGTTGAATAATCCTGGGACAAGGATGCTGTCCCAGACCCGTCCCAGGCCGTCCTAGAGAATATAAATAAGGTTTTATAATGGTAAGTGCCTAGGGGCTATATAATATATAATAATAATAATCTCTAATTTATATCTAATAATAGGAAAAATAATAACGGACAAGGAACAACGGTTCAGGGAACCAGTCCACGAGTGTTTATTTAGGCAAGGTTTTAGGGTATAGTACAACCATGGGTAAACTTCCAAATACACTAAAGGCCACTTCACAGCTGACTCCAAAGCAACGTAAGTTTGTTGATTTGTATGTAGAGAACTATGGTAAGCCAGGTTTTAGTAAAGCTCAGTGCGTAAGAGATGCAGGCTATAATCCTAAAAGAGATAATGGTGCAGCCGAAATTGGTAGTCGATTACTTAATCCGAATTTGAATCCACATGTAGTTAGATACTTTGAAAAACGAATGAATCGAGAACTAGCTTTTTATGAAAAGAATAAACTTAGATCCTACAAACAATATGACCGTATGAGAGAAGGTGCTATTGATAAATCACAATACAATGCAGCAATTAATGCTGAAACAAAAATAGGACAGATGGCAGGATTTTTTGTAAATAGAACTGAAGTACAACATAGTAGTTTGGAGGGTATGAGTCGTGAGCAACTCGAAAAGAGGCTTAGCGAGCTTGAACGTAAAATCGGTGACCACAAAGAAATCATCGATATTACGCCAGAGTCGGAAGTCATTGATTCAGGAAGCACTGAAGATAGCACAGACTGATTTCTTCAAAGCTTTTCATATGGTGCATAACTCACACATGACTACAAGTGTGGGAATAGTCGGTATTGAAATTAATGAGAGGAAAAAAGATGCGAAAGAAGAATAATAAACATTTTAAACAAATGAAGCCTATTGAAGTAGAAACAACAGGTTTGCCTGATAAAGTTAGAGTTGGTTATAAGGATATTAAAATTAAATATGTAAGACCAGATTTTAAAAAATGGCAGATGACGGATTGCTTTGGAGAATATGATTATAGACAAAACTTAATACATATTCAACACGACCTTTGTGGACAGGAAAGAGTGAATACAATATTTCATGAAATCATGCATGCTGCTGTTCAAGTTAGTGGTTTGAATCAAGAGAAGTGTGCTCTTGAAAAAGATGAGCATGAGGAATCTGTTGTAAATGTATTGTCAAATATGATGATGGCAGTCTTCAGAGATAACCCTTGGCTTATTAAAATGATAGAAAAAGATATAGAAAACACAGATTAAGATAACAACCTTGCCTTATTGGTTTTATGTCTAAAACTAACGAATATAAGTTATATCAACTATTAAAAAACAATTTAAAAAATACACATTTTACAAGGATAGAATCACACACTGAACTTGGAATTCCTGACGTAAATGCTTGTCATAATGGCATAGAAGTATGGTTAGAACTTAAGGCTAATACACGCAAGGATTTGGGTTTAAGCAAGTACCAAATCGTGTGGATGAAGAAACGAATTAAGCATGGTGGTAATGTTTGGATTGCGAACCGACCCCTCTTGGACAAAGCCCTTAGATTCTATGACCCCCGAACCATTGACCCTGGTTCCTTGACCTCGGTTCACGAACAACCTGCCCTCGTCCTCGGACAACGGTCGATTGATTGGGACCTGGTGATGGAGATCCTGTTTCCGCGGGCCCAGCAGCGTAGCTCACCAACCCTCGCCCTCGGGAAATAACAAAACTTTAAATAGTTGGTGGGTTGATAGAAGTTACCAGGATCCCAGAGCAGCTCAGGAAGAACCTCGTACCTCGTTCAAACGCTGAACTTTTGACCTGTGGGTTGGACATTAGGAGCTGGCCAGGATCGCAACGGATTCCACCACCCACATTTTTTTATTGACTTGAGAAAAGGATTTGATAATCTCGGTGCATATGTTGTCGAATAACTCCGACTTGAACATTAGAGAAAGGAGCTCTGGCTCGTCACCAGGAAGCTCCTTCCTCGTACCTCGTTTCACGCCTATCTTTGGATTTACATGAATAGATGTTTGAGCTGACCCAGCAGCCAGCAGAGTTTTCCCACCTACACTTCTCTACCTTTCGAAAAATTTATACTTGACATTAAAAGCTTCTGGTCTTATATAGATAAGATAACTTAACAAAGGAGAAAATATGAATTCAATTCTAGTCGAACTAACCTTTTGCACGGCGGTCATTGGTGTGTTGATGTTTGTAGGGGTGCTGTCATGGTAAATGAAGAAAGAGAGAATGTTGTTTACACATGCCCGAAGCATGGAAAAGAAACTTACTTTAGCATCAAGAAACTAGAGAGGCACAGAAAGATGCGTGACTATGTGTACGTTTGGTTTAAGCACAAAGACAGGTCAGAAAAGATGTGGGTGCGAATCACTCAAGGAAGCCGTGTCAAAGGACAAGGTACATTGGACAACGAACCACAGGTACTAAAGTTCTACAAGCATGGTGACATAATCAAGTTCCAAACAGATGTGGAGGGAATCACATGGGGAAAATAAATTGGAAAGAACTTCCATTAATGTGTTGGAAGTTGACGTACTATAAGGAAGCCCCAAATGGGGAAACGCGATTCTATGAGTATGATGGTGACCACTCTAGTATGTGTGAAGGAATCGATGAAGACAGATTAGTTCAAATCAAAGAGGAGGATGCATGAACATTAAAGAATGGTTAAAGGAAGGTGAACAGCAGGAGCTGTTCACCATACAAGACATCGCTGACCACGGCTGTCAAAACGGAGTGTCGGGATTGATATACTATCGAGAGACTGAGAAGTTCCACGATGATCATGAGCAGGAGATTTGGGATTTAGTGCAGCAGCTCGCAGAAGACTCTGGTCAGAGTATTATGAAATACATTGGTAACATTTCTAAAGCTGGTTCCCTGAGCCAGTTGCTCAATGACCTAGTTTGGTTGGCCGTTGAGGTCAGAGCACGAGACATCCTCGATGAACGTGAAGCCGCCTGATGGTCCTCGCTATAATATTACTGCTGCTGGTATCGCCACGGTCCTTGTTGACCGTACTGGCGATCGCAGCGATGATCCTGATGAAGCTCTTCTAAGCCTCGCCTCGCTCGTACTGCATATGATTCCTGGATGATGGGTGGGTTGACTGTACTGGCCAGATCCGCCAGAGAAGTTCACGGAACCTCGACCTCGTAGAAGAACACAACTTTTGCCAAGAGTATGTGGGTTAGATTTCCTGCTGGGCCCGATCGCAAATTCCACCCACTTGTCAGGTCGGAAAATTTTTACGCTTGACATCTTATCGAGCTATGACTATATATGTAGAAGTAATTACTAACTTAAACTTAACAAAGGAGAAAAAAAATGGGCTTTGATTTATATAGTCTAGGAAATCACAAATCAGAAAAAGGCGAATACTTTAGAAACAATGTTTGGCATTGGCGAAGGTTAGCCGACTTTATCTGCACGCAAACAAAAGTTATAGATGAAAAAGATAAGGACGATTGGCAAATGAACAATGGGCATGAAGTGTCAGAACAAACTGCAAAGCAAATCGCACAACAGTTAAAAGCCCTTATTAAAGATGGCACAGTTTCCAAAGCTATCAAAGAAGTAGAGGAAGAAGAAAAGAAAGCTGAAAGGAACAATGAACAAGTTCAGAAGTTGCATAAGTTGTTGCGTGATAAGGTAGAGAAAGAAACAGGAAAAGAAAACCTTGCACCGATAGACTATCCAAAAGCTGACCATGATACGTGGGAATGGATACAAAAACGATATGATTATGGTAGTTCATATCCTTTTACAATGGAAAACGTAGAAGAATTTATTCAGTTCTGCGAAGATAGTAATGGGTTTAAAATCTGTTAATGGATTATGTTTTGTATTTTATTATCGCTGTCGGTGTTGCGTGTTTAATTCATTTCATTGATAGTTATTAACGCCTCGCCTCGCTCGGCGAGGCGAAGTCTGTATTAATCTCATAGACCATTAAGCCCCGCCCCAGTGAAGAACTCGGTTGGACTTCGTGGAACTTAAAAAATGCCATGAAGTGTAGGTCGCGTTGTCCTCGTTTCGTGCGTGTGCGTGGCTCTATGGAAGACTTTTTTAGAACTCAAAGGGGGTAAATTATGATTTTGTTCTATTTTGAATTTTTAGAACTTATAAAAAAATTATTTAAAAAGATAAAATAGTTGTTGTAATTTGTTTTTTAATTTTGTAATTTAAAATCCTAACTTAACAAAAGGAGAAAACAAATGACTGTTAATATAACAAACGTCAAAAACTTTTCAGTTTATAAAGAGTTAGAATTAGAAAAAGCTGAAAAGATAAAATATGCTTATGCGTCAATTAAAATGACAAGAAAGCAATCAAATAAAATAATTGAACTTTTACAACAAGAGGTCAGTTTATTATTTGATAAAAAACCAAAAACTAATGTTTTATTCATTAAGGATAAAAACAAAAATGTAGTTGGCTCAATTCAAAAGATTGCAAGAAAATCTAAAAGATTTGACACAACTGCATTTAAAGAAAAGTTTCCAAAACTTTATAATGAGTTTTTGGTTGATAGTGAAAGTTGTGAATTTAAACCTTTACTTGATGAGGTATTAAATGAGCAACAATAATTTAGTAAATGTAATTAATACTAATCTAGCTAAAAAGTTTTCTAGTGAGGAAATTTCTAAAAGGTTAGATAATAAAGTTGTAAGACAATTAGATTATGAACTTTGTTATAAGACTTTAGAAAGTGTAGTTGAGGAAACTATTTTAGAGTTTCAAGGAACTGAAGCTGTGGAATTTATGAAAAATAAATACATGGATAAGTTTAAAAACTTACTTGAAAAAATGAGTGGTATTAATTCTAATGGCTAGAATTTTTAACCTTAAACCCGATTATATCCCCGAGCAATTCGGGGGTATATACTTTTTAATATCTCGAACTAATGGTGTCATTAAATATATCGGAATGTCTAAATTTGATGTCCACCAAAGATTAAGAAATTACGATTTAGAAAGAATGAATTGTGATGTCAAAATCTTAAGAGTTAAAGATGTTAATAAAATACGTTGGTATGAAAGACGTTGGATACAAAAGTACAGACCTAGTTGGAACGTACGTATCTATTCAAAACGTACCAATTACCTACATAATCCATATCTGTAACTGGTAGCTGAGTTTAGGCGATCTCACCTGTGCGATCGCCTTCACCTGCTTTTTTATACAATATCTAGTAGATAGATTTACCAAAAACCACAGCATAGAGTATTCGCACCCCCCCACCACGCATCAGGGCGTTGATGGTACCGACAATTTAGACTTTAGACAAGTTGAATACACGCAGAGAAGTGATATATTCTACGTTATGAACACGGAATTGCTTACTACAAGTCAATTACGAGATAAGTTAGAGACCACCTGGTTACAACATATTAAACTTTGCCAAGATAATTTTTTATATTTTGTTGCAAATGTGTGGCCTGATTTCATATATCGTAAAACAAAAGACAAAGATAACTATGGTCATCATCAAATCATTGCGAATGAACTAGTTAAGATATCAAAGTCCAAAAGAGGCAGGCTAATCATTAACATGCCCCCCCGACACACAAAATCAGAATTTGCTTCCTTTTTATTTCCTGCATGGTTTATCGGAAAATTTCCAAAAAAGAAGATTATGCAAGTATCCCACAACGCAGAGCTGGCTCAAAGATTTGGTTCCAAGGTAAGGAATCTTATGGATTCCCCTGAGTATAAACAAATTTTTGGTGACGTTAAGTTAAGAGAAGATTCGAAAGCAAAAGGACGTTGGGAGACAAGTCATGGTGGTGAATACTTTGCTGCTGGTGTCGGCGGTTCGATAACAGGTCGAGGTGCTGACTTGTTAATTATTGATGACCCCCATACCGAACAAGATTCTATGAGTGACTCCGCAATGGAAAGAGCCTATGAGTGGTATTCATCAGGCCCCCGTCAACGTTTACAGCCAGGTGGTTCCATCTTGGTAGTAATGACTAGATGGGCTCAAGATGATTTGACAGGACGACTTTTAAAAAATCAAACAGACCCTAAAGGTGACAAGTGGAAGCAAATATCTTTTCCAGCGATTATGCCAGGTGGTGAACCTGTATGGCCTGAGTATTGGGAACTAGAAGAATTAGAAAAAGTTAAAGCATCTATTTCAGTACGTAATTGGAATGCTCAGTACATGCAAGAACCTACCTCTGAAGAAGGTGCAATCTTAAAACGAGAATGGTGGCGACCGTGGAAAAAGAAACTTCCACAGATTCATTATGTGATTCAATCTTACGATACTGCATTCAGTAAAAAAGAAACTGCTGACTATAGTGCAATTACGACATGGGGAGTATTTTATCCAGATGAAGTAACCCCTGCATTAATATTATTAGATGCTATGAAAGGCAGATGGGACTTTCCAGAGCTAAAAGCAATTGCCATGGAACAGTATAAATACTGGGAACCTGAATCGGTGATCGTGGAAGCCAAAGCATCAGGACAGCCCCTATTACAGGAGATGCGTAGAATGGGTATTCCTGTACTCGATTACACACCAACAAGGGGCAACGATAAACATACCAGGGTCAATTCGGTAGCTCCAATCTTCGAATCTGGAGCAGTTTACTATCCTCATGGAGAATTATGGGCAGAAGAAGTAATCGAGGAATGTGCAGCTTTTCCTAATGGATCTCATGATGACTATGTAGACAGCACTAGTCAGGCTATGTTAAGATACCGACAAGGCGGATTAGTTTCTATGAAATCGGACTATGAAGACGAGGAACGTCCACCAAGAGAATATATTTACTACGAGGGAAGATAGCATGTCTGATGATTTAAAAAAGATTTATAACAAGTACTTTACCGATTCAGGTGAAATGACTTCAAAAGGAAAAGATATTTCTAGCAAGTATCTATCAACTAAAGGTTTAGGTGAAAAAGGTGCTTTCATGCCGAAAGCAAAAGATGTTGCAATTAAAGCAGCTAAGGCTTCTAAGTATGGAAAGATTGCAGCTGGTGTCGTTGGAGCAGGTTTAGCCGTTAAAGAATTTTTAAAATCTAAAATGAATAAAAAAGATTTTCCTGAAGACCCTATTGGTCCTGGTCCTGTAGATAAAAAATCTATGGGCGGTGACATGAAAAAAGGTTATGGCAAAGCTAGAACTTCAGGTATGGGTTTACAAGATGAGAATATAACTTTAGGTAAAGGTTCAGATTACATCAAAGATTTATTATAAGGAGAAAACTATGGCACTATCACCAAAACAGAAAAAGATTGCTATGATGGCAGGAGATCCTAACAAGATTGAGGGCGAAGATTTTAAAAAATTAAAAACTATGAAAGCTGGTCAAGGCGAAGGCGTTGAGTTAGCTAAGAAACATAAAGAGTATGTTAAAGACAAAGCTGGAACCGTAGCAGGTTATGCTTCAGAAATGATTAAACCTCTTATGTCACTTATTTCACCAGCAGGAAAAGCTGGTGTAACAATAGGAGAGAAATTAAATAAAAAAGATACAAAATTTTCAAAAGACCCAATTGAAATTGATAAATTACCTGAACCAATGAGATCATCAGAAAGTCTACATTCTAAAAAAGTTAAAGATAGAGTAACTAGAGCGGACATAGAGGCTTCAATGGAACCTTTTATGAAAAATAAAGGCGGAGTCATGAAAGCTAAATACGGTAAGATGGTCATGTCCCGTGGTTGTAAGATGGGAAGAAATAAACCAACTAAATTATCATAGGAGATTTATGCCAGGAAAGCAAAATAAAAAAGGTAAGAACGAAATGAACACCGAGGCGAATCCAACTGGTTCTCCTGTTAAGTTTGATCCAAATCCACCGATCATGGGAAACCCTGCAGTTGTAGGTCCTAAGATGGAAGGTGATGAGATGAGAGAATTCATGAGTGTTAATCAAGGCATTGAAGATGTATTTGATTATTCTTCTAAGTACCAATCTAATCCTGACATGGACAAAGAATCTAAAGAATATGTGCAATCACGAAACTACAATACTGGTGGTGCAGTTTGCAGAGGTGGTGGCAAAGCGATTAGAGGAATGAACTTCACAGGCGTAAAATAATGCCATGGTTAAGAAGTTAAAAAAACCAAAGTTTAAAAAACTAAAAAAGTTTAAAGTCATGAAAGCCCGAGGTGGCGATGCTGCAAGATCAGCTGCCGCTAGTGGTAACATGGGAGGTAGAGCAGATCCATCAGGCGGAGTAGATCGAAGTGCTGTAGGAGAAGGTTCTCAATATCAAGCAAACGTACAAGCACAACAAAATAAAAAAACATCTATATCTCCGATGGCGGTAGCATCTAATGTTTTAACAGTAGCGGGCATGTTCACTAATCCTTTAGCAGCAGTTGCTAAATATGGTTATTCTCAATTTAAAAAAGGTGATCAAAATGCAATGGATTACGAAGGACAAGCTGCAGGAGTAACTCCTATGAAAACTCCTACAAGAACAACGACAATGGTTTCTCAAGGTAATGATAATAATAATAATTTACCAACACCAAAAATTTCTACTACAATTGCCCCTTTGTTTACTAGTTCACCAACTAAAGACGCAGTTACTAATTTTATGATTAGACCTGGAGTAAGACTATCAAGTAATAAATTAGGTATGAGTGGACAAATGTTTCCTAAACCAACAACAAATCAATTTATGGTTAAACCTGGTGTTTCGTTATCCGATGTATCAAAAGCCTCAAATGGTAAACTAATTAAAGGTCATCCTAAGTTAGCTAAAAAAGGTTGGAAGTAATGGCAGAAAAAGATGAAAGATTATTAAAGGAAGAAAAAGATTCTACATCAGGTCTTGGTACTTTAGTCGGCTTATCCGCTGCAGCAGCTCTTCCTTTTCTAAGACCGTTTAGAAATGCTGCCAAAATCAAAAGAGCATTTGAAACAATTACAAGGTCTAACGCACAACGGACAGCGGCCAGTGAAACATTGGTACCTCTTCTTCCTAAACCAGGAATAACTGCGTTTAAAGCACCTACAAAGGTTATATATAAAAAACAACAAGCTCAAGTTCCCGCAATAAGAAATAACGTAACTCCATTAATTAATGACAGAGATGAATTTATGAAAGCACAAAACATGCTTTCTATGAATGACCGTAGTCCGCAGTCCATGTTTGGTTCTGCGTTATACGATCAAATCAAAATGTTTCCAAAGGACAAAGCACCTGCTGATGATTGGATAAGATATTTTAATCAAAAGAAAAATGTTAGATACCAAGATGGAAGATCAGCCTCTGTTGATGTTGAAGAATTGTTTGATACCAATATTGCATCTTTAGACAAGTCAGGTGCACTTAAGGGTGGTGTGTTAAAAACTGCTAAAGATATGAACATGGAAGTTGATAAAAATACTTTATTAGCTCAAGTTAGATCAAACCCATTTAATAGATTAGAACTTAGAAGATATGTATCTCCTACAGGTGTTGATGAATCTATTGAAGGTATGGTTGGTGAAGCAGAGAAGATTAAAAGAGTTTTAGGTACAAAGTATTTAGATGAAACAGGAGAACCTATTACTAAAAATTTAATTAAAACTATTGATGATACTTTAGCCGACATGAAAGCAATGAGATTTGATCTTGGTCAAAGTGGAATAGATAACATAAACTTATCTGCAAAAAATTTAAGACAAGCATTAAAAAAATCTTTAGACCAGATATCAGACCCGCAAGACCGACAAATGATTAATCAAGCGATTAGAAGTGTAAATGGTTTAGCTGAAGAAGGTGTAATGAAAATTAAAGCGGTACCACGAACACCAAGACATGCAAGTAGTAGTGAATATGGAACATACAGATTAGAGGGTGAACAAAGTCCTGGTGAGTTTGTATGGCACTTTGCACAAGGCAAAGCTCCTAAAGGACCAGGTAGATTTATGGATCGTAGACATTGGGATGATGCTCCAAATCCTGTAGTGCACACTTTGTATGGTACCAGATATACACCACAAGGACAAAAAGTACTTTCTTTAAACGAAGTACAAGCGGATATTCAACAAGCAGTATTTGACGATGTAACAAAAGGTTTAGTAAGAATTAATGATGAAGGTCGTGAAGCAGCTTCAAGAATGTTGTTGCAAGGTATGACTGAACCAAGAGAAACTATTACTAAGATAATGAAAAAAGGTTTATATGCAACTGAAGATGAAAAGTATCAGTTAAGAAGAGCCTTTGATCAGTTAAAAGCAGGTCGTAAAACATTAGCTGGAAGTTCAGGTATCCCTAAAGACCAGTTAGCAGATTATCTTCCGTTTTTTAATAATAAAAATTATGCTGACCTTGCTGTTAAAACTGCAATTAAAGAAGGTGGACAGGATGGTGCTCAGTGGGTAGGAGTAGTTCCTGTAAATGCAATTAACAGAGGTAATGGTGCCGTAAAAGCTAACCAACAGTTTTATGGTTATTCATCAGGTAAAGGTTTTCAACAAAAAGGTGAAGCAGTAATACCAGAGCTTATGAGAAAACTTTCTAAACAATATAAAACAGAAGCAAAAACAATTCAAGTTAGTTTATCTGATCCTAAAAAACCCTATAAGGTTGTTAGATTTCATGAAATTAAAAGATATGATGGGCCTAATAAAGACAATAGAGGTCCTTCTGTTGAAACATATAAACAACCGTATCATTCTAATGCTTTTAAAACAAAACAAGAAGCACTTGATGCAGGATTTACTGAAAGTCAGATTCAATATTACCCTGAAGGAGACCCTAATTTATACATGAATATGTTCGCCTTGCGATTATCTCCAGATATGATACAAAAACCTATGAAGCTTTATAAAAAAGAAGGAGGTCTGATCGAAAACGTGTTTAGACCTTTATAAACCCCACATTAAATGTTAAAATTATAGAATTATGGCAGAAGAAGATATTTCATTACAAGAAACAGAAGATTTAGAAGTAACTGACAAAGAACAGGCTCCTGAAGTTATTATAGAAGGTGAAGAGGATATTGTAGAAGAGGCTCCTCAAGAAGATTTCTATAAAAACTTATCTGAGGACATGGATGAAAGACAGTTACAAGATTTAGCTAATGAACTTATATCAGATTACAAAAACGATAAAGAAACTAGAAAAGACTGGGAAGAGTCTTATACTAAAGGTTTAGATTTATTAGGTTTTAAATATACACAACAAACAAAACCATTTACAGGTGCTTCAGGGGTAACACATCCATTACTTGCAGAAGCTGTAACACAATTTCAAGCACAAGCTTACAAAGAATTAATTCCAGCAGATGGACCTGTCAAAGCACAGATCGTTGGTAAAAGAGATGCGGCTAAAGAAGATCAAGCTGAAAGAGTAAAAGAATTCATGAACTATATGTTAATGGACAAGATGGAAGAATACACTCCAGAGATGGATCAATTATTATTTATGCTCCCATTAGCAGGTTCAGCATTTAAGAAAATAAATTATGATGAAGTTATGGGTAGAGCAGTTTCTAAGTTTGTACCTGCAGAAGATTTAGTTATTCCATATTATGTAACTAACTTAAATGATTGTGAAAGAATTACTCACATTATTAAGATGACTGAGAACCAAGTTAGAAAAAATCAAGTTGCAGGGGTATTTAGAGACATAGAATTAAGTGAACCTGAAAATAAACAATCAGATATTCAAAAACAATATAATAGACTAGAAGGTGTATCTAAACCATCTGAACAAGACCAAGATACTAGAAATATTCTAGAGATGCATGTTGATTTAGATATTGATGATTCAGAAGAAGGAATTAAAATTCCATACATTGTAACTATAGATGAAACGTCTCAAGAGATTTTAAGAATTATTAGAAACTACAGAGAAGATGATCCAACTGCCAAGAAGATAAATTACTTTGTACATTATAAGTTTTTACCAGGATTAGGTTTTTACGGATTTGGTTTAATTCATATGATTGGTGGTTTATCTACTGCAGCAACTTCTGCACTAAGACAATTACTTGATGCAGGTACATTATCTAACTTACCTGCTGGATTTAAGACCAGAGGTATGAGAATTAGAGATGATGATCAGCCAATTCAGCCTGGAGAGTTTAGAGATGTTGATGCACCAGGTGGAAATATACGTGAACAGTTTCAATTATTACCTTTTAAAGAACCTTCAGCAACATTATTTCAGCTTTTAGGTTTTTGTGTTGATGCAGGTAAGCGTTTTGCAGGTATTGCAGACATGCAAACAGGTGAAGATGCACAAAATAGAGCTGTTGGAACTACAATTGCACTGTTAGAAAGAGGTGCAAGAGTGATGTCAGCTATTCATAAGCGTTTATATTACGCTATGAAGCAAGAATTTAAGATTTTATCACGTGTAATTTCAGAATATTTACCTCCAGAGTATCCATATGACGTTTATGGCGGTGAAAGAACGATAAAACAGGCAGATTTTGATGATCGAGTCGATGTTTTACCTGTTGCAGACCCAAATATTTTTTCAATGTCACAAAGAGTGACGTTAGCACAGACCCAATTACAAATTGCACAAACAAATCCTCAAATTCACAATCTATATGAAGCTTATAGACGTATTTATACTGCTTTAGGTACTAAACAAATTGATGAATTACTAATTAAACCACCTGAACCTGAACCAAAAGACCCTGCAATTGAAAATATGGAAGGTTTACAAATGAAATTACCTAAAGCTTTTCCAGAACAAGACCATGAAGCACATTTAGAAGCTCATAAAACATTTATGAGAAGTAGAATGGTTCAAATTAATCCTCAAGTGTATGCTTTATTCCAAGGACACATATCAGAACACATATCTCAAATGGCAACAATACAAATATTACAAATTATGAGAGAAGATCCAGAAATGGCACAAATGGAACAACAAGACCCAGAAGGTTTTAACCAAATGGCAGCGTCTCAAATTGCAAAAAGAA
>Ga0208162_1000854_pt1 | contig 16559 bp, 22 predicted proteins | sample CB_VirMetaG_4_FD_184539 | JGI IMG/M metagenome (GOLD analysis project Ga0208162, IMG submission 184539) | Freshwater to marine saline gradient viral communities from Chesapeake Bay - CB_1508_1M Viral MetaG (SPAdes) (version 4) | ecosystem: Environmental > Aquatic > Marine > Coastal | place: USA... | reverse complement strand
AAGTCCAAGAGATTTTAGTGAACATGATGTTTAATCTTGGTCGTACCCGCTTATCAAAATTCAAAAACATGAGAAAGGCAATCGACAACGAGGACTGGGCTACTGCAGCGGTCGAAGGACGTGATTCACGTTGGTATCGACAAGTAGGTAATAGAGCAGAGAGACTCATGGAGCGTTTAGAGAATGTCTAAAATCTTAATGGGCGTAATCGGTGCTATGGCAGTAACTGGTTACGCCTATTACTTTTTAACAGTTGCACCACTTAAAGTGCAAAACCAAGAACTGAGAGATATGAATACTGCACAGCAGTTGACAATCGAAACTCAAAAAGATACTATCAGTTCTATACAGAATAATTTAAAAGTTGCACAGGAAAGTCTTACTACGCTGTCAACTCAAAACCAACAGTACGAAAGCCAGATGGCAGAGTACCTCGATATCTTTCGTAGACATAACTTAGCGCAGCTAGCCAGTGCAAAGCCTGGACTTATTACAAAGAAAGCGAACGCTAGAACACAGGAGGTTTTCGATGCGATTGAAGCCGATACTCAGCGCATTAGCAATCTTAACAATTAGTGGCTGTTCTCTCTTTCCTCAAGAAGCGAGGGAAGTAGAGATCGTCACTAAACCAATCAAACTGGATATAATCCAGCCCACCTTACCACGACCTGTCGAGTTGAAAGAGCCTCGATGGTATGTCGTATCAGATGCAAAGATAGCAGGCGAAGATCGTACCTATCTTGACAAATTTATAGAAGATATAAAGAAACAACATGGCGGAGATGTAGTCTTTATCGCCATGAGTATTGCTGATTATGAGTTGATGTCTTATAATACGCAAGAACTGAAAAGATACATCAACCAGCTAGGAGAAGTGGTTGTATATTATAGAAACGTAACCATCAATGACGAACCTGCGGGTGCGATTGGTGTACAAACAGAAGGAAATTAATAATGGCGTTATTCGCTAGACTCCCTGCGGCTAAAGCAGAGCAGTGTATAGATTCTTGGCCGGAACATAGATGGTACTATAGAAGTATAGACTGGTTGTTGCAACAGCCTTTAAATAAGCATATTAAAAATATAACTTTAAATGAGCCTTTACTAAAAAGTATAAAAGAAGGAGGGTTTATAAATCCTTTTCTCTTTACTGACAAATGGTATCCAATTTGTGGTAGTCAAAGACTTCGTGCCGCTATGGAACTGACCAAAAAAGAAAGACAAAAAACAGTTGTAAGAGTTTGTAGGTTTACAAAACCAGTATGGAACCCTTTCTTTGACTGGCACGATAAAGCAGAAGGTATGAAGTGTGCTCAAGTATACTTCCAAATGGCTGAGGTCGCTTTTAAAACAATTTACTGTCAAGACACTGACGAAAAAGGTCAGCCAATGGTATATTATGAGGAGTACGGAAATAAGCTACACTGGGACGTACGAGACGGGCCCAATGCTCCCAAGATACAGTTCAAATAGTTCTTGACAAGTTCCCCGAAGTTTAGTATAATAGTTGTCTAAATTTACGGAGAATACCATTGAATTTATTTTATCTTGACCAAGACCTTGACAAGTGTGCCGAGTATCATGTTGACAAACATATTGTCAAGATGCCTCTCGAAGTAGCACAGCTACTCTGCACAGCAATCTGGGTTGACAAACATCTAGGCTTTATACCTCGCGCACTTGAGAAAGATGAGCGTGATCATTTGAATGCCTTGAAGAAAGAGATCAAGCATCTTCCACCAGAAGAGCGACCACTCACTCCGTATCTGCCTATGATGTACAATCACCCTTGCACAATCTGGGTGCGTTCATCGCTAGATAATTTTGAGTGGACTCACTGCTATGGTAATGCTTTGAACGAAGAATATCGTTATCGCTATGGTAAAGACCACAAGTCGATTGCACAAGTAGTAAACAAACTACCTGAGCCAGTGAATATGCCTCGTAAGGGTTTTACTACTTTTGGGCTTGCTATGCCTGACGAGTTGAAAGACTATGACAACCCAATCCAGTCGTATCGTGATTACTATCATCTTGATAAGGCTACATTTGCTGTATGGTCTCATCGTGAGAAACCACATTGGTGGAACGAGGACTATGCAGACTATGAAAAACGGATTACTGCTAAGTGATAGATGTAATCAAATGGGTAGCATCTATAGTAATTATTATAGCGGTAATACTTAGAGCATCGGGCGATGAGTATCATATGTATGATCTCATCTTTAGTTTCACAGGCACTAGCCTATGGTTAATAGTATCTTTCGCATGGAAAGATAAAGCACTAATACTTCTTAATGCAGTGATGGGTTTTACCTTATTAAGTGGTTTAGTGAAAGACTATATTTTATGAAAAACATTGCACAAAGCGGAGAATTACCAGTGTGGGTAGCAGAAGATCACAAAGAACAAAGTCCGTTAGATCGGCAAGAAGGTGGCTCGCATTACGACGTGCCTATACAGCCTTTAGAATATATACACAAAAACGGTTTAGGATATATAGAAGGCAACATAATTAAGTATGCAACCAGACATCGAAAGAAGAATGGGGCAGAGGATATAAAGAAAATCATACACTATTGCGAATTATTATTGGAGTTAGAATATGGCGAGAAAAGTAGTAAAGAAGAAGGACTACGAGAACTTATCGACACAAAACATCGAGAAGGTAATAAGCCTTCTAAACCCCAGTTCTTCTCAGAAACCTATAACCAAAAAGGAAGCGTGTGATATTCTTAACATAGCCTATAATACTACTAGGCTAAATAAAATTATTGAGGATTATCATGAGAGGAAAGCGTACACAGCGCAGAGAAAGAAAAAGCTACGGGGTCGACCCGCGTCTCAAGCTGAAATTGCGGAGGCTTGCGAAAGCTACTTGCAGGGCGGGACGATTTCAGAGATTTCTAAGTCCCTTTTCAGATCACCTTCCTTTGTTCGAGCATTACTCGAAAAGGTCGGCGTACCCCAGCGTCCTGCGAATAAAGAAGAAAAACTTGGGTCGCACTATTATCCGGATGCTCTCATGTCAGATGACTATGCGGAAGGGGAGATTGCGTGGTCGGCGTCTTATCATGGCGCGGTAGAAGTACACGCACGACTCACTCCAGAGTATATAGCAAGCAAGCCAGGTCTAGCAAATACTGACTATGAAAGTAAGTATGGATGTCCTGTATACGCAGTCTATGTTAAACAGAAGGTTGATAGCGAAGATACTTTCTTTTCAAACGTAACAGCAGGCGGTTTCTCTGCATACGTTCCTGCTTATGAACTCTGTAAGCTAGAACATTTGAAACAGTATGGGGTAAGAATTGACAGGTTATAAAAAATACTTCTTGACAGAAGTCCTTAAATTGCCGTATAATATCATTTCAAATTTAGGGGAATAACCAAATGTCGGAAAGATTCTACCTTCAACAACTTAAAGCTCTGGGTGATTGCCCAGGAAACAAAAACCCAAACAAGAGGAAAAGAAAAGTGGCTTGGGATGATGACAAAAAAGCACAGGCAGTAGCCTTATACGAAGAAGCAGAACCAACTCCAGAGACCAGCATGGAGATTGTGAAGGATATTGCAGAAGAACTAGACGAATCACCAAACGGTGTTCGTATGATCTTAACCAAAGCTGGCGTTTATGTTAAGAAAACACCTGCTGCTAAATCTAGTGGCGGTTCTAAAGGTGGTGGTGGTACACGAGTATCTAAAGCAGCAGCTGCAGAAGCTCTTATCGCAGCACTTGGTGATGCAGGTCAAGAGGTCGATGAGGAAATCATTGGCAAGTTGACTGGTAAAGCATCACAGTATTTTACCAAAGTTATCACAGCGATCAACGAAGCATAAAATACCTGCCCTGCTAGTTTCGATTAGCGGGGCTTTCTTGCATCTAGCAAAAGCACCTAACAGTATGTAACCTCACAATAATTGTTGCTGAATTACTACAAAGGAGCTAAAGTGAAAAAGCAAGAACTAGCTAACCTCGTCACAGAATACGGGGATGCAATCATTACCTATCGCAGTGAGAAATCGAGAAAGCTAAAGTACAATGTATGTACCTTAGATTTTTCCACGCCTTACATACAAAAGAAAAAGAATAGAGCAAAAGAAACAGAAGATACACTGCTATTTTTCTGTTGGGATACTGATTCTTATCGTCTGCTACGCCCTGCTAATGTGTCGAGTGTAGTTCCACTATCGTCTGTCCTAAAGAACGAAGGTAGAAGATAATGGAGTTGCATCAGGCACCTGAAGCATACTCTCGTGTAATACATTACGATCAAGTAAAGGAGCAGCAGGTACGACTTACTATTAATACTTTTCGAGATATTGAGTACATACACTTGCGTAAGTATTATTTAGATTTCAATGAGGAGTGGAAACCGACCCCTGAAGGTGTTGCAATGCCTCTTGATCTTACAAATTCTAGAGAACTCTTTGCAGGTTTAGTAGAAATATTATCTCTTGCAGAATCAAAACAACTTATTGAGGAGGTTTTCGGAGATTTAATCCGAGACTTATATAAATGAAATTAAATCTAATCACAGTATGCGTAGATAGTTACTCAATGGAGTACGCCCGTAAACTTATAACTAGATTTAAACAAGTAACAAAGTTTGATGTAGAGGCTTATTGTATAACAGATAGACCTGATGAAATTAAAGACATTGCCACAGTAGTAACTCCGCCAGTAAAAATTAATGGGTGGTGGAATAAAATGTTCATCTACAGTGATCTTATGCCTGAAGGTTGGAATCTTTACATGGACTTGGATATTGTTATCTGTAATAGTTTTGATGAAGAGCTAGAGTGGATAATTGAACAAGATCAATCCCTTACCTGCGTATCTGATGCTATAGGCTGGCTCGGTAATGACTACAGCTCTTCTATGGTTATGTTAAAGTCTGGTAAAAACTCTTGGATATATGATAAATGGCTTAAAAAATATAAAGGGTTAGCCCATTATCGAGGAGGAGATCAAGTATGGACAGGCAGACTACTTAAGAAAGAAGGTGTTGAAGCCTTATATGTAGACAAAAAATTTCCTAGAATCAAAGCAAATTTAAAATATCATCTAGCTAAATCGATAGGCAACGGAAGAATGCAATTACCTGTGGAAATACCTTCCGATGTTAAGATGGTAGATTGTGGAGGGAGGCCAAAACCGCACGAACTAAGCCAAGTAGTTTATATAAAGGAAAACTGGCACGATATTTAAAAATACTTCTTGACAGGTTTCCTGAAATCCCGTATAATAGTATTTCAATTTTAGGAGAACCATAAGTGAAAGAATTTTTAGACAGAGCGTGTGAAGCATACTATGAGGGGTCGCCCATCATCTCAGATGAGGAGTTCGACATCTTGGCAGATAAGCATCAATACAATCGGGTCGGTTACCAAGTAACTGATGCGATACCTCATGTCTATCGTATGTATTCTCTCAAGAAGTGTTTTGATCTTGACGATGCTCCTTTGGCGGTAGATGAGTGTATCGAAACTCCTAAACTTGACGGGGCGGCTGTTTCGCTGTTGTATGTTGAGGGTTTACTCCAGTTGGCTCTTACGAGAGGCGACGGCATACAAGGCAGAGACATCACTGATAAGATGCGTTTGCTAGTACCTAACCAGATCAGTATGACTGCTATGGTTCAGATCACTGGTGAAGTAGTTGCTCCAGACTCTATTCCCAATGCTCGTAACTACGCTGCGGGGTCTCTCAACTTGAAAGATCCTGCTGAGTTTGCCGAGCGTTTCTCAGACTTGAGGTTCGTAGCTTACGGTCAGGAGAAAGTTGTAAATCGAAACTATGATGCAACTCTTGAAGGGTTGGAACGCATGGGGTTCAATACAGCACTTGACTTTGATTGGACTAGTTATCCTACAGATGGTACAGTGTATCGTCTACGAGATAACTTCAAGTTTGAGGAATTGGGTCATACCTCTAATCACCCACGAGGTGCGTTTGCTCTCAAAGAGCAGAAGCAGGGTGTAGAAACAACTCTTTTAGATGTGGTGTGGCAGCTAGGCAAAAGTGGCGTAGTCAGTCCAGTTGGGATTCTTGATCCCATTGAGATAGGCGGAGCGACAGTGTCTAGAGCCACATTGCACAACATTGAGTACATACGCGACCTAGATCTGGAGATCGGATGTCGAGTAGAAGTTATACGTTCTGGTGAGATTATACCTCGCATTGTCAGACGGATTAATCCTTCGTGACCTGCAAAAAAATAATTCTTGACAGAAACCTTAAATTTCCGTATAATACTATTTCAATTTCAGAGGAGAGACCATGACATTCATCGAAGCGCCCACAGTTTGCCCTAGTTGCAACTCGGTTCTTGAAGAAGTCAACCACCTTCTGTATTGTAGAAACCCCAAATGCGGAGAGAAATCTCTGAAGCTCATCGAGCATTTTGCCAAGACCCTCAAGATAAAAGGACTCGGCCCAGCAACCATTCGCAAGCTAGAAATTACCTCCCTTGAGGAGCTTTATGACTTGACTTACGAACAGGCCTCGGTCGCACTTTCCTCTGACCGTCTAGCTGTAAAGTTGCTTGATGAACTACAGAGATCTCGCTCTGCACCCCTGAATGTGTTATTACCTGCATTCAGCATACCGCTTATCGGCAAAAGTGCCGCGGAAAAGCTATCGAGAGTCTGCAAAGACATTGAAGAAATAGACTATGATTTGTGCCGTAAGGCTGGTCTTGGCGATAAAGCGAGTAGTAATCTTACCTCATGGATCGAGGACGAGTTCTATTATGTTAGTCTTTTACCTTTTGACTTTCAGTTCGACAGCCCAAGAGCAGTCGTTGAATCCAAAGGCACTGTATGTATTAGTGGTAAACTGAGTAGTTTCAAAACTAAAGCGGAAGCGAATGCTAAACTACAAGAACTCGGATATGTAACAAAAACTAGTTTGACAAAGGATGTTACAATACTGGTTAACGAAAGCGGAGTCGAGTCCGCTAAAACTAAGAAAGCCAGAGAATCTGGCGTAGAAATCATAACTAATTTATTAGATTTTATTGGAGAATAAAACATGGCACTTCCTAAGTGGACAGACGAGCGTACAGACGCTCTTACAAATTTCGTAGGTGATGAATCACCTGTGAGCCAAGCTACTGTTGCAGAAGCAGCAGAGAACTTAGATACTTCAACCCGTTCAGTTTCTAGCAAACTACGCAAAATGGGTTATGATGTTGAACTTGCTTCAGCATCTGCAAGCCGTGCGTTCACAGACGCTCAAGAAGCTACTCTAGCCTCTTTTGTTTCTGATAACAGCGGTCAATACACTTATGCAGAAATCGCAGGTCTTTTCGAAGATGGCGCATTCTCTCCTAAGTCTATTCAAGGTAAAATCTTGTCTATGGAACTAACTGAGCACGTTAAGCCTGCTCCTAAAGTTGAAGCAGTACGCACTTACACTCCAGACGAAGAAGCACAGTTTGTGTCTCTTGTAAACGATGGCGCTTTCGTAGAAGCTATCGCTGAAGCTCTAGGTCGTTCTGTAAACTCAGTTCGTGGTAAAGCTCTTAGCTTGTTACGTTCTGGCGACATCAACGCTATTCCTAAGCAAGAAGTAACTAAAGGCGCTTCAAAAGAAGATCCTTTGGCTGACCTTTCAGTCGGCGACATGACTGTTGACGCTATCGCTGAAGCGATTGGTAAAACTGCTCGTGGCGTTAAGACTATGCTGACTCGTCGTGGCTTAACTGCCTCTGACTATGACGGCGCAGCTAAGAAAGAAAAAGCATCCGCTTAATCTAACTTAGTATCTTTCGGGTAGACTCTACGGGGTCTACCCACATCTTTAAATTCGGGGGAATTTTATTTGAACATTGCATCAGCATTGATAAAGCAAGTGCTTGAGCTACAGGACTTTCAGACCTGGAGTGTTACGCACAAGCATTATTTGCCCGCAGAGTATCATAGTCTACATAAGATTATTGATAAACACTGCGAGCAGTTTCATAAAATGCCCTCAGTTGAAGATCTGAAATTTGAGATTCGTGATTCAGGTACTCGTGAAAAACTTTTTGCGATTGAAGCTGTCGAGGTCGATGCCGACCCTGAGATGCTTCTTCAGTACTTGAAGAACGAATACACTCAAAAAGAAATTCTGAACTCGCTTGAAGATTATGTTGAGCACTCTGTTGCATTTGAAGATGCACAAGAGTCAGTAAATCACCTACATCAGATTGTCCTAGACATTGAAGATAAGGTCGATCTTGAAGACCCGCAGGAAAGTATGCAACGTATTGAACTGTTCGAGCCAGAAGAAGATTTACAGAAGTACATAGCACTTGGATTAAATTCCGACTATGACTCAGAGATTCAGTTCTCTCCTCGTGATTTAATCATGGTGGGTGGTCGTAGGGGTGCTGGTAAGTCTGTTATCTGTGCAAACATTGCAAACAATGTTTATGAAAGTGGTAAATCGGCTGTTTATTTCACTATTGAGATGGACAGCCGGTCTATCCTTCAACGCTGTTGTTCTATAGCCACTGGTATTCCCTTCGCCCGATTAAGAACTCAAAACTTAAATGTTACTGAGTGGGAGAAAGTTGCCGGTTGGTGGGCTAACCGCTATGTTGATGGACAAGACCGCTTGAAGGAATATAGAGAACATCGTGACTTTAGTCGACTCCACACTGTACTTAAGAATAACTGCGAGCTACTCCCGACTCAGCAGTTAGATGTTGTGTACGATGCGGGGTTGACTCTCTCCAAGATCCGTTCCGAGCTTGACAAAAAAGTTAAGCAGATGGATGTTGGTGTTATTATTGTTGACTATATTAATCAGGTAAAGCGGTCGAGTCTACCATCAAGAGGTGGTCAGTACGATTGGACAGAGCAGATCGAAGTAAGTAAAGCATTGAAGTCTATGGCACAGGAATATGAAGTACCCGTCTTTTCACCGTATCAGACAGATGCGAGTGGTGAAGCGCGCTTTGCAAAAGGTATTCTTGATGCGGCAGATGCCGCGTATACGTTAGAAACCTGGGATCATGAAGATGCGTGTATCACACTCAACTGTGTCAAAATGCGGTCTGCATCTATGAAATCATTCACTTCATCTGTAGATTGGGACAGTCTCAAGATTGGACCAGAAACTGCTGAGACTCCTAAAGAGCGTGAAGAATCTTCCCATAAAACTGGGGAAGAAATCAATGATATTTAAAAATAGTTCTTGACTTCTCATGTGATATGGCGTATAATATACGGACATTTTCAAGAAGGAGAAGCAAATGGCACTTACATTCGGCAGTTTACGACATACAGCTTCTGGTAGAAAGCGCAAGCCTTTACCGAAGTCTAAACGCTATACACCTAAGTTTGAACCCTTAGAGGTTGCCAACACCTATCGTAGAGAGACAGCTCACTATAGATCTGCGGACGATGGTGTAGGTACTTGCGAAGCTCCTGACCGCAGTTATGCCGAGAATGCTTCGTTTACAGTAGCACCTGCCTATAACAAAGGTGCATACCAAGTAATCAGTAGTGAAAATGTGAAGGATATTGGACGTTGACAGTAGAAGAACTATTAAAATCAAAAGATGTTTATTTCATACCCAAAGGAGCAGACGCACTAGTAAGGTGTCTAAATCCAGAACATGATGACAGAAATCCCAGTATGCGAATTGATCGTATTACTGGTATATTTCAGTGTTTCTCCTGTGGGCATAAAGGAAACATTTTTACGCATTTCGGCGAAAAGGCGAACCAACTACAATTAAGACGAGAACTATTAAAAAAGACTATTCGACAAAAGAGGTCTGAGAGTGTTGGTTTGTCTTTTCCTCGAAATATTACGCCTTACTTGGGTAACTGGCGAGACATCAAACCAGAAACCTACAAGAAGTTTGAGGCGTTTCAACACCATGATCCTGACCACATTGGTCGGATTGTATTCCCAGTACGAGATATATCTGGTCGTATTGTAGCCTTCAACGGCAGACATACGACAGGCGGTACACCTAAGTACATGATCTCGCCTGCGGGTGCAAAGATGCCTTTGTTCCCTGTAGTAGAGCCCATACATGGCTCAGTAATACTAGTGGAAGGTATCTATGACATGATAAACTTGCATGACAAAGGATTGGACAATGCAGTTTGTTGTTTCGGAACAAAGAATATCAATGAAGATAAACTCAAGATGCTCTCAATACAGGGCGTTGAAGAAGTTATTGTCTTTTTTGACGGCGATGAGGCTGGACAGAATGCCTCACAAGTAGTACAAGATATGGCTGAGCGAGTAGGTTTGGCTAGTAGAAACGTAAGCCTCAAGGACAGAGATCCAGGGGCTTTACCATTACAAACAGTTCAAAAACTAAAGAGTAAATTATATGCCTAAAGTTGCATTAGTAGAAACTAAACCAAGTAAAACAAATTTTAAAAGAGAGTTCGATGACGCATTTGAGTTTGATCAGTATCAGCTTTGCTCCGACCCGACTCTCAAAAAAGTATTGAAACGAGATTGTGATATCGAGATCAATACAGACGATTACGACTGGGTAATTCTAGTGGGTAGTGATGCACTTAAATACTTCACCCCCATCAACTCAGTTACAGAATATTCTGGTAAGAAAGTAGAAGGTAAGTTCTTACCTGTAATTAACCCAGCAATGCTTGCCTTCAAACCAGAGGCACGAAGAACGTGGGAAGATTCAAAAACAAATATCATTGCGTATATCAACGGAGAAATCGAAGATACGGTTATTACAGAGTACAACGCATGGGGTATACAAGATACAGAAGAAGCCAATGCTTTCTTTCAAGCAGCTATAGACGCCCCTAGCCCTTACATTGCACTTGACTCCGAGACTACAGGACTATACCCAAGAGACGGTCATATGCTTGGACTTTCTCTATCATATGAAAGAGATCGTGGCGCATACATTGATACAGAGTGCTTAGACGAAGAGTCTGAGCGACTACTACAAGAGTTATTTAATAAAAAGATAGTAGTGTTTCATAACGCAAAGTTTGACTTGGCTTTCTTTGAGTATCATTTCAACTTTGAGTTTCCTCGCTTTGAGGACACAATGTTACTACACTACTTGATTGATGAGAATCCTGGTACTCATGGCTTGAAGCAGTTGGCTATCAAGTTTACAAAGTACGGGGACTACGAGAAGCCTATGTACGATTGGATTGACCAGTATCGTAAAGAACATGGTATTCTCAAAAACGAATTTAGTTGGGGTGATATTCCCTTCGACATTATGAAACTATATGCAGGTATGGACGCCGCTGTCACATACTTACTTTATGAGAAGTTCATAAAGATCAAGCAAAATAAACGTCTCGCTAAAGTATATGACGAGATACTCATCCCAGGTTGCCGTTTCTTAACGGACATCCAGGACAATGGCGTTCCTTTTGATAAAGTGCGACTACTTAAATCTCAGTCTCTCATGCAAGAGGAGATTGACGAAGCAGTAGCGGAGCTATACAAAGACCCGTCCATTCGTAAATTTGAAGAAATAAATGGAAAAGATTTCAATCCTAATTCTACTGTGCAGCTTCGTAGCTTGTTGTTCGACTACGTTGGTCTCAATCCTACTGGCAAAAAGACAGGCACTGGCGCACATTCTACAGATGCGGAAGTTCTTGAAGCACTCGGTGCTCAATCCCACATCCCAGGACTTATCCTCAATATTAGACAAAAGTCCAAGATTAAAAATACTTATCTGGACAAAATCTTACCGCAGTTGGATCGAGATAGTAGACTGCGTACAGGTTTCAACTTGCATGGTACTACTAGTGGCAGGCTTAGTTCAAGTGGTAAACTTAATATGCAACAGTTGCCTCGGGATAACCCTATAGTAAAGGGCTGTATCAAAGCAGCTCCGGGCAATAAAATTGTTGCTATGGATTTGACAACCGCAGAGGTATATGTTGCCGCTGTGCTTGCAAAAGATACTGCCTTGATGGAGGTATTTAAGTCTGGCGGTAACTTTCATAGTTCTATTGCGAAGAAAGTATTTAGACTACCTTGCCCTGTTGAAGAGGTTGCTGAGAAGTTTGGCACACAACGACAGGCGGCTAAGGCTGTTACTTTCGGCATTATGTACGGAGCAGGTGCTGCAAAGATTAGTGAACAAGTTACAAAAGACTCTGGCAAATACTTTAGTAAGCAAGAGGCGCAAGAAGTTATTGATGAATACTTCAACGCATTCCACAAACTGAAACAGTGGATTACTGACAACCAAACATTCATAAAGCAGAACGGCTTTATTTACAGCTTCTTCGGAAGAAAAAGGAGATTACCAAATGTCGCATCGACAGACAAAGGCATCCAGAGTCATAGCATTAGGTCTGGTCTTAATTTTCTGGTGCAGTCTGCTGCTTCTGATATTAACCTCTTAGGTGCTATTGATATGAACGCATGGATCAAAGCCAATAATAAAAAGGCTCGTATCTTTGCGCTTGTACACGATTCCATTCTAGCAGAAGTACCAGAAGGTGAAGTAGAAGAATATATGCAAAAACTGGCAGAGTTTATACAGATGGACAGAGGTATAGCTATACCAGGAGCTCCCGTAGGTTGCGACTTTGAGATTGTTCACGAAGATTATTCAGGCGGTAAGTTCGAGAAGATGTATGGTAATCAAATTTAAAGACTTTTTAAAAATAAAATTTCCTGCGTTTCTACTAAAATCCGGCAACTGGGAAAGAGAAGATGGGCTATTATTTTGTGACGGACAGTTAGTAGACGACACAAATCAAATAGGAAAAACTTTGGGAGCTAGAAGAATGCAGACTCCTTTTAAAAATCTTTTTCCCTTGAAGCAGGCAGTACACGCACCCCAGGGGTTGGTAAAACAGTCAACCCCCTACTTCATAGATAATGAAGGAACTCCGTTTATCTATGAAAAAAGTTTGTTTTGCCCTTTAAAATATCTAAAAATAGAAAGAGTGGATAAAAAGGGTACAGCTTCAAGAATTAAAGTAGTAGGGCATAATGCCTTTATTACTGTACCACGACCCCCAGAGCCCGGAATGGATTGGGCGGGGATTTTGCATCTACATGGTATACCCTGGATGCTTTATGAGTATGCAGACGAGCAACTCAAAGACACAAGGCGAAAAGTATAATATGGCTAAACGCAGAAAGACTCTTGCGGGTGTAAATTTTGACCTAAGAGAGATAGAACCTTTAACACGCAACCAACTCAAAGCATTTGAATCTAATAAAAATCTAGTACTGCATGGACTTGCAGGGACAGGTAAGACATTTATATCTTCATATCTAGCGTATGATGATATGACAAAAGGAGAGTATCAAAAGCTAGTAATTATACGAAGTGCGGTTCCTACGCGAGATATTGGATTTCTGCCAGGAACAGAAAAAGAAAAGGCATCAGTCTATGAAGAGCCTTACAAGGATATTGCTATAGACTTGTTCGGCAGAGGCGATGCGTATGAAGTGTTAAAACAAAAAAATCTAGTAGAGTTTATGACCACTTCGTTCATTCGAGGCATCACTCTACGAGACGCTGTAATCTTAATTGATGAGTGTCAGAATATGTCTTTTCATGAGCTTGACTCTATTATCACTCGCATGGGTGAGAACACTAGAGTTATTTTCTGTGGAGACTTCCGACAAGCAGACTTGAAGGGTAACGGAATACGAGATTTCTTTCAGGTATTGAAGCGTATGGGTCTTTTCGATTTTATTGAGTATGAGGTCGAAGACATTGTGCGATCCGAGTTTGTCAAAACTTATATTATTGCTAAGAACGAACTTGAACTATGAAGGCAGTCATAAGCCACAGAATCTACATGGAATGCGATGATCGATTGCAAGAGCAAATTGATAAAGAGCTTACATATACGATTCCTTCACACAACCCACATGATCCACCCCAAGTTATCAAAAATATGGGTATCATTCGTAGTGGGTTAGTGTCATTACCTATCGGACGTACGGATTTGATACCAGATCACTACGAAATAGTCGATAAGCGTATTGAGAAGCCAGTAGAATTTCCAGAGTTTAAGTTTGAACTCCGAGAAAGTCAAAAGGCAGTTTATGATGAGATCAAAGACAATAGTATAATCAACGCATGGGTAAGCTGGGGTAAGACTTTTACAGGTCTTGCAATCGCAGGCAAGTTAGGTCAGAAAACTCTTGTTATTACCCATACTGTCCCTCTGCGTAATCAGTGGGCAAAAGAAGTAAAAAAAGTCTATGGTTTTGAACCAGGCATCATAGGCAGTGGGAGATTTGAAATTGACACTCCTATTGTGATTGGGAATACACAGACTTTATACCGCAATATCGAGAAGATTCGTAAAGAGTTTGGCACTATCATACTTGATGAGATGCATCATGTTAGTAGTCCTACCTTTAGTAAACTTTTAGATACAAATTACTGTAGATATAAGATAGGTCTATCAGGAACTATAGAAAGAAAGGATGGAAAGCACGTTGTGTTCAGAGATTACTTTGGTAATACTCTCTTCAAGCCACCCAAAGAAAACTATATGACCCCTACAGTACATATTGTTCCATCAGAGATTCGTTTCATGGATGGGGCAAGAATACCCTGGGCTAACAGAGTAACAAAACTAGCAACCGATGAAGAATATCAACATACAATCAGTATGCTTGCCGCGGCCTACGCCGCAAGAGGGCATAAAGTGCTAGTAGTAAGTGATCGTGTTAGCTTTTTGAAAAGATGTGCCGAACTCACCGGAGACAAAGCAATTTGTGTAACTGGTGAAGTAGAGCACGAAGATAGAGAAAAACTTGTAGACCAAATTCTCTACGGGGATGCACAGGTTTTGTACGGAACGCAAGCAATTTTCTCAGAAGGTATATCAGTAGATAACCTTAGTTGCCTGATTCTAGGTACGCCAGTGAATAACGAGCCTTTGCTAACACAGCTTGTGGGCAGGGTTATTCGTAAAAAAGAAGGTAAGATTGATCCAGTCATCATTGACATTCACCTCAAAGGCAATACTGCTCGCAAGCAGGCTTCCAACAGGGTCGGATTTTATATGAAACAAGGCTGGAACATGAAATACCTGTAAAAAAATATTTCTTGACAACTTACTTAAACTTCGGTATAATATATGCTCTTATTTGATTGGACGAAGGTCTATGATACGGCGGCTGGTAGCATCTATAATTGTAATATGATTATGGAAATGCTTATAAGGGGTTCTGTCCCTAAAAACAAGTACGACCCTATTTATAAATTTTCGCAGAAAAACTTTCACGGCAATTCTTTTCTGGTACACCCAGAGTTCCTTCTGTACAATTCTTATAAGTACGATCAAAAAGAAATATGTATGTATTATGCGCTGGCTTCTTTGAGAAGTTTAGCGGATTATCGCGCATATAAAAAAACTACACTAGATTCACTACATTGTCCTGTGGATTTAGATGAAATTAACGACAACAGGCTACTTATCGTAGATGATGAAACAATTACATTTATCTATGAAGAAGTCACTTTGGAGACTATACACTAATGGCTATTGCATTTAATCAACACAAGGGCGCAGCCCAAAAATCATCAATCGACACTTTTCAATATGTAGACGGCGACAATAAAATGCGTCTAGTAGGCGACATTCTTGCTCGCTATGTTTACTGGATTAAAGGTGAAAATGATAAAAACATTCCAATGGAGTGCCTATCTTTCGATAGAAACTCTGAAAGATTCAACAACGTAGAGAAAGACTGGGTACGTGAGTACTATCCTGATCTAAAGTGCGGATGGAGTTATGTAACTCAGTGCCTAGATGGAGATAAAGTAAAAGTTGTAAACCTAAAGAAAAAATTATGGGAGCAAATTATTACTGCTGCTGAAGATTTAGGTGATCCAACTGACCCCGATACTGGTTGGGACATTTGTTTCAAGAGAGTAAAAACTGGGCCACTTCCTTATAATGTTGAGTATCAATTACAAGCACTGAAGTGCAAGCCTCGTGCTTTAACAGACGAAGAGAAAGCAGCTATTGCTGATCTTAAGTCTATGGACGATGTAATGCCTCGTCCTACCCCTGACGCACAGAAAGAACTTCTTGATCGAGTACGTGGCGCAGCTAACGAAGCTGATGATGAACTTCTTGACGCAGAGTTTAATGTAGGATGATTCTCTTTACGGCAGACTGGCACATAAAACTGGGTCAGAAAAATGTCCCAGTAAAGTGGGCTACAAACCGTTATCAAATGTTCTTTGACCAGATCTATGAGTTGGAGAATGAGTGTAATATGCACATAATCGGGGGCGATCTCTTTGATCGTCTCCCGAATATGGAAGAGTTGGAGCTTTACTTCAAGTTTATTCGTGGAGTAAAGATTCCAACAATTATCTATGATGGAAATCACGAAGCTACTAAAAAGAATAAGACTTTCTTTAGCCAACTAAAGCAAGTCTCGCGGGACATCAACCCCCTGATAAATGTAGTAGATATATCTTATATTGACCAAGATTTGGGTTATGGCATATTACCTTACGCTGACTTACATAGAAAAGGTGCTATAGATCATTTTGATAAGAGTAAGCCCTTGTTCACTCATGTCAGAGGAGAGATACCACCTC